>Ga0180223_1000317_pt1 | contig 71548 bp, 63 predicted proteins | sample eDN5th30CKraftOP_FD_151337 | JGI IMG/M metagenome (GOLD analysis project Ga0180223, IMG submission 151337) | Enriched Organic Plus compost microbial communities from Emeryville, California, USA - eDNA 5th pass 30_C Kraft OP (version 2) (version 2) ...
TCCAGGTCCAGCGGGTGGACGCCCACCGAGCAGTGCACGTCGGCGTAGCGCTCGGCCAGGTCCTTGACCGCCCGGGCGTTGTCGGCGCTGACGCCGATGCACAGGAACTGCCCGACGCCCCGGGCGCGCGCAGCGTCCAGCGCAGCGTCGAGCGAGCCGCCGTGGGCGGCCAGGTCGAGGCGGTCGAGGTGGCAATGGGAATCGACGAGCATGGAAAGGCTACTCCGGAAATGACGAAGCGCCCCTTCGGGCGCCTCCTGCGTTCGACGGTACGTCTGCCGCGGATTACATGGTGTGGGTCGGCCTGTCGGACTTCAGCGCCCCGGCCAGGTACGTCTCTATCTTGTTGCGCGCGGTGTTGTCGCCGTCGTTGAACTGCACGCCGATGCCCGCGGCGCGGTTGCCCTGGGCGCCCTTGGGGGTGATCCAGACCACCTTGCCGGCCACCGGGATCTTCTCCGGCTCGTCCATCAGGTTGAGCAGCATGAAGACCTCGTCGCCCAGCTTGTAGGTCTTGTTGGTCGGGATGAACAGCCCGCCGTTGCGGATGAACGGCATGTACGCGGCATAGAGTACGGACTTGTCCTTGATGGTCAGGGACAGGATACCGTTACGCGGTCCCAGGTTCGGTGGCAAGCTCATTGGGCTGTCCTAGCGATGATCCGATTGGCCGATTCTAGCCCGGCCCCGGCAGGCTTGCCCACTGCGCGAGCAGGGCTTCGAGAAGCAGGGCACGGTTGAGGTTGGCCTTGTTCAGGACTTTCTGCCGGTGCTCCAGCAACCAGTCCTGGATCGCCATGACCTTGGGCTGGGTGGACTTCTCCGCCAGGTACTGCACCACCTTGCGCATGTCCGCCAGGCCCAGACCCGCCTCGTCGCGGGTCAGCTGGTAGCGCAGGATGCCCAGCGCCCAGTCGCAGAACCAGTCGAACAGCAGCGGCAGCGGCACGGCGTTCCAGCTTTCCGCCAGTTGGCCGGGGGCGATCTGCTGCTTGAGCAGCTTCTTCACTCCCTCCACCACCAGCGCGCGCTGTTCGCGCACGCCCTGGCCGTACAGGCGCTGAGCGGTCAGCGGCGAGCCGCCGGCCAGGATCAGCAGCTCGTCGAGCGCGGCGGCGTCCTCGCCGGGCAGCACGCTGGCCAGGTAGGCGCGGCTCTGCTCGGCGCTCGGCTGCGGGCAGGCCTGCTGCACGCAGCGGCTCTTGATGGTCGGCAGCAGGCGGCTGGGCTGGTGGCTGATCAGCAGCAGCACGGTGTCGCCGGAGGGCTCCTCCAGGCTCTTGAGCAGGGCGTTGGCGGAGTTGAGGTTCATCGCCTCGGCCGGCTCCAGCAGCACCACCTTGCGCCCGCCCAGCTGCGCGGTCTGCACCACGAAGTCCACCAGTTCGCGGACCTGGTCGACGCGGATGGGCTTCTCCGGCTCTTCCGGCTCCAGCAGGAAGAAGTCCGGATGGGTGCCGGCGGCCAGCAATTGGCAACCCTTGCACTGGCCGCAGGCGCGGCCGTCGGCCGGGTGCTGGCAGAGCAGCAGGGCCACCAGGTTGTCGGCCAGGGCGCGCTTGCCGATGCCGGCGGGGCCGTGCAGCAGGTAGGCGTGGGCATGCCGCGGGCGGCCGCTGAGCTGCTGCCAGAGCGTGGCCTGCCAGGGGTAGATCTCAGCCATGCAGGCGCTCCAGCAGGTTCGGCAGCAGGGCCTCGATGTCGGCCTGTACGCGCACCAGCGGCTGCGCGGCGTCGAGCACCTGGTAGCGTTGCGGCTCGGCGGCGGCGCGGCGCAGGTAGGTCTGGCGCACCGCCTCGAAGAATTCGCGGCCTTCCTGCTCGAAGCGGTCCAGGCGGCCGCGGGCGGCAGCGCGGGCCAGGCCGACTTCCACCGGCAGGTCGAAGACCAGCGTCAGGTCCGGGCGCAGGTCGCCCTGGACGAAGCGTTCCAGTTCGGCGATGCGCGACTCCGGCAGGCCGCGGCCACCGCCCTGGTAGGCGTAGGTGGCGTCGGTGAAGCGGTCGCAGAGCACCACGGCGCCACGGGCCAGGGCCGGGCGGATGACCTGGGCGAGGTGCTGGGCGCGGGCGGCGAACATCAGCAGCAGCTCGGTATCCACTGCCATCGGCTCGTCACTGGGGGCCAGCAGCAGCTCGCGGATGCGCTCGGCCAGCGGCGTGCCGCCGGGCTCGCGGGTCAGCTGCACTTCCACGCCGCGTTCGCGCAGGCGCTCGGCCAGGTACTCGCGGTTGGTGGTCTTGCCCGCGCCTTCGGGGCCTTCCAGGGTGACGAACAGGCCGCTCACTCGGCTCTCCTTCTGTCTGTGCTACTGCTGCGCCGGCGGTTGCCCGGGAGCTTCCGCCGGCGCCGGTGCGGGAATCGGCGCGGGGCTGGACCGGTAGTCCGCGCGCCGCTTCAGCTGGTATTCCTGCACCGCCTTGTTGTGGTCGTCGAGGTTGTCGGAAAACACGTGGCTGCCATCGCCACGGGCGACGAAATACAGGCTCTGGCCATCGGCCGGATTGAGCGCGGCATGGATCGCCTCGCGCCCGGGCATGGCGATCGGCGTCGGCGGCAGGCCGGCGATCACGTAGGTGTTGTAGGGGGTCGGCTCGCGCAGGTCGGCGCGGCTGATCTTGCCGCTGTAGCGCTCGCCCATGCCGTAGATCACGGTCGGGTCGGTCTGCAGCAGCATGTTCTTCTGCAGGCGGCGCACGAAGACCCCGGCGATCTGCTGGCGCTCCTGGGGCACGCCGGTTTCCTTCTCCACCAGCGAAGCCATGATCAGCGCCTGGTACGGGTCCTTGTAGGGCAGGTCGCCGCTGCGGGCCTGCCACTCCTGGTCGAGGATGCGCTCCATGCGCTGGTAGGCCAGCTTGAGCAGGTCGATGTCGCGCATGCCGCGGACGTAGCGGTAGGTGTCCGGGAAGAACTGCCCCTCGGGCACGACGCCGGCCTTGCCCAGGCGCTTCATCACCTCTTCGTCGCTGAGGCCGGCCAGGGTGGCCTCCAGCTTGGGCTGGCGCGCCAGCAGTTCGCGGAACTGGTGGAAGGTCCAGCCCTCGACCAGGGTCAGGCTGTACTGCACCACGTCGCCTTCGCGCCACAGCTCCAGCAGGTCATCGCCGCTCATCCCCGGCTTGAGTCGGTATTCGCCGCTGTGCAGGGCCTGCCCGGCCAGGTTGAAGCGCCAGTACAGGCGCAGCCAGAAGGCGCCGTGCAGCACTTCCTCGTCCTGCAGGCGCGTCAGCAGCGCCCCCGGCGTGGCGCCGGAAGGGACGTCCAGCAGGCGTTCTTCGGTCAGCTGCAGCGGCTGCTGCAGGGCCCGGCGCTGCTCCCAGCCGGCCAGGCCGAGCAACAGCCCGGCCAACAGCAGGCCGCTTTCCAGCAGCACCAGCAATTTGCGCATCACAGGTCAGGAATCCAGGCGTTCGCGGAAGTGGGCTTGCAGTTTACGGGTGATCGCCCCGACCGGCCAGGCATGGGCTTCGAGTCGACGCACCGGCCAGACACCATAGAGGCTGTTGCAGAGAAAGACCTCATCGGCCTGCAACAGTTCGACGTAGGCAACATCCCGAACCGCAGTGGGAATGCCCTGCCCCGCCGCCCACTCCAGCAGTTCGGCGCGCATCACCCCGGCCACTCCGCAGCGGCTCAGTTCGGGCGTGATCAATTGGCCGTCGCGGACCAGGAACAGGTTGCTGAATACGCCTTCGACCACGCGCCCGCCCTGGTCGCGCATCAGCCCCTCGGCGAAGGCCGGGTCGCTCCATTCGCTGCGGGCCAGGACCTGCTCCAGGCGGTTGAGGTGCTTGAGGCCGGCCAGCAACGGCTGCTCGGCCAGGCGGGTGGCGCAGGGGAAAAGGGCGATGCCCTCGTCGAAATGGGCCGCCGGATAGGCCGGCGCCGGCGAACCGATGAGGATGCGCCGCGCCTGGGCGTCGGCCGGCGCGGCATAACCGCGCAGGCCTTCGCCGCGGGTCAGCATCAGCTTGGCCACGCCCTCGCCCAGTTGCGCGGCGAAGGCCAGCAGTTCCTGCTCGACCTGGGCCAGCGACACCGGCAGGAACAAGCGCCGGATGCCCTCTTCCAGGCGCGCCAGGTGCCGCGCCAGCAGGCGTGGCCGGCCGGCGCGCACAGCGATGGTCTCGAACAGGCCATCGCCGTAGGCCAGCCCGCGATCGCGCACGGACAGGGCCTCGGCGGGCCGGCCGTCGACCCAGGCGGACATCAGCCGTTGAACCGGCGGAACACCAGGGAACCGTTGGTGCCGCCGAAGCCGAAGGAGTTGGACACCGCCACTTCGATGCTGCGCTCCTTGAGCCGGTTCGCCACCAGGTCGAGGTCGCAGCCTTCGTCCGGGTTGTCCAGGTTGATGGTCGGCGGCGCCACCTGGTCGCGCAGCGCCAGGATGCAGAAGATGGCTTCCACCGCGCCGGCGGCACCGAGCAGGTGGCCGGTCATGGACTTGGTCGAGCTCATCGACAGCTTGTAGGCGTGCTCGCCGAAGATCGACTTCACCGCGGAGATCTCGGCAATGTCGCCGGCCGGGGTGGAGGTGCCGTGGGCGTTGATGTAGTCGACCTGCTCCGGGTTCAGGCCGGCGTCGCGCAGGGCGTTCTTCATGCAACGGGCAGCGCCGGCGCCATCTTCCGGCGGCGCGGTCATGTGGAAGGCGTCGCCGCTCATGCCGAAGCCTACCAGCTCGGCGTAGATGCGCGCGCCGCGGGCCTTGGCGTGCTCCAGCTCTTCCAGCACCACGGCGCCGGCGCCGTCGGAGAGCACGAAACCGTCGCGGTCCCTGTCCCACGGACGGCTGGCCCTGGCCGGCTCGTCGTTGCGGGTGGACAGCGCGCGGGCTGCGCCGAAACCGCCGATGCCCAGACCGCAGGTGGCCATTTCCGAACCGCCGGCGACCATCACGTCAGCCTCGCCGTAGGCGATGTTGCGCGCGGCCATGCCGATGTTGTGGGTGCCGGTGGTGCAGGCGGTGGTGATGGCGTAGTTGGGGCCCTGCAGACCGAGGTTGATCGACAGGAACCCGGAAACCATGTTGATGACCGAGCCGGGCACGAAGAACGGCGAAATGCGCCGCGGCCCCTGCTCGAACAGAGAACGGCAGGTGTTCTCGATGTTGGTCAGGCCGCCGATGCCCGAGCCGATGGCGACGCCGATGCGCTCGCGGTTGGCGTCGGTGACTTCCAGACCGGAATCGCGCACCGCCTGGTAGCTGGCGGCCAGGCCGTACTGGATGAACAGGTCGAGTTTGCGGGCTTCCTTGGCGGACATGTACTGCTCGACGTCGAACCCCCTCACCGAACCGCCGAAGCGGGTGGAAAAGGCGGAAAGGTCCATGTGCTCGATCGGGGCGATACCGCTGCGGCCGGCCAGGATACCCTGCCAGGAACTCGGCACGTCCACGCCCAGCGGCGAGAGCATACCCATGCCAGTGATGACGACGCGTCTGCGCGACACTACGACTTCCTCATTTTGCGAATACACGGCATAGGCGCCGGACCGCGACCAGGGCTGTCCAGCGCCATGCTAAAGAAAAGCCGCACGCCTTTGCAGGCCGTGCGGCTTCTTCCGTCGGAAACGGCTACTTATTGCTGGTGGGCAACGATGTAGTCGATGGCTTCCTGCACGGTGGTGATCTTTTCGGCTTGCTCGTCGGGGATTTCGGTCTCGAATTCCTCTTCCAGAGCCATCACCAGCTCAACGGTGTCAAGGGAGTCGGCGCCCAGGTCTTCGACGAAGGAAGCGCTGTTGGTGACTTCTTCTTCCTTAACGCCGAGTTGCTCAGCAACGATCTTCTTGACGCGTTCTTCGATGGTGCTCATACCTTGTTTTCACTCCTATGGACAATCCGTACAGCTGGGCTGCGGGTAAGTGTATAGAAAGGGTTTTCTGCATTTCAAGCTGAACGCCGACGCCCCTTCGCGACCACCACGATGTTCTGTCTATAACCCAGTTGCATCTATATAACGGATTTTAGACAGCGCATATGACACATCCGCGAAGAGTAAGGTCACATTCAGCTCATGTACATTCCGCCATTCACCGGTACCGTGGCGCCGGTCACATAGGCGGCACCATCGGAGGCGAGGAATCCTACCACCTTGGCGATCTCTTCGGCTTGGCCGAGACGCCCGAGCGGAATCTGGCCGAGCAGCGCTTCGCGCTGGGCTTCGGGCAGCTCGCGGGTCATGTCGGTGTCGATGAAGCCCGGGGCCACCGCGTTGACGGTGATGGCACGGGAGCCCACTTCGCGCGCCAGGGCGCGGGTGAAGCCCTCTAGGCCGGCCTTCGCCGCGGCGTAGTTGGTCTGCCCGGCATTGCCCATGGCGCCGACCACCGAGCCGATGTTGATGATGCGACCCCAGCGCGCCTTGGTCATGCCGCGCAGCACGGCTTTCGACAGACGGTAGAGGCTGTTGAGGTTGGTGTTGACCACGTCGAACCACTCGTCGTCCTTCATCCGCATCAGCAGGTTGTCGCGGGTGATGCCGGCGTTGTTGACCACGATCAGCGGCTGGCCGAGGTGCTGCTGGATGTGTTCGAGGGTGGAGGCGACGGATTCGTCGCTGGAAACGTCCAGGACCAGGCCGGCGCCTTCGATGCCGTTGGCCTTGAGGTATTCGGCGATTTTCTCGGCGCCCGAGGCGCTGGTGGCGGTGCCGATGACGATGGCGCCCAGGCGGCCCAGCTCCAGGGCAATGGCCTGGCCGATGCCGCGGCTCGCGCCGGTGACCAGGGCAACCTTACCTTGCAGACTCATGCTCTTATCTCCTGTTCAAGCCAGAGCCGCACGAGCCGCCGCGAAGGCGTCCGCCGAATCCAGATTGTGGGTGTTCACGCCCTTGGCGCAACGCTTGTTCAGGCCGGCCAGGACCTTGCCAGGGCCGCACTCTACCAGATCGCTCACGCCCTTGGCGGCGAGCAGTTGCACGGTCTCGACCCAGCGCACCGGGCTGTACAGCTGCGCCAGAAGGTCGCGCTTGAGGGTGTCGAGGTCCGCCGGCACCTGGGCGCTGACGTTCTGCACCAGGGCGATCTGCGGAGCTTGCCAGGCGATGGCTTCCACCGCTTCGGCGAAGCGCTCGGCGGCCGGGCGCATCAGCGCGCAGTGCGACGGCACGCTGACCGGCAGCGCCACGGCGCGCTTGGCGCCGCGCGCCTTGCAGGCCTCGATGGCACGCTCGACCGCGGCGGCGGCACCGGCGATCACCACCTGACCGGGAGCGTTGAAGTTGACGGCGCTGACCACCTCACCCTGCGCGGCTTCGGCGCAGGCGGCCAGCACGTCGGCGTCTTCCAGGCCGAGGATCGCGGCCATGCCGCCGGTACCGGCGGGCACCGCTTCCTGCATCAATTGGCCGCGGCGCTCGACCAGTTTCACCGCCTCGGCGAAGCCCAGGCTGCCGGCGGCGACCAGGGCCGAGTACTCGCCCAGGCTGTGGCCGGCGACGTAGGCCGGCGCGGCGCCGCCCTCGGCCTGCCACAGGCGCCACAGGGCGATGGAGGCGGTGAGGATGGCGGGCTGGGTCTTGTCGGTCTGGTTCAGGCGCTCTTCCGGGCCTTCCTGCACCAGCGCCCAGAGGTCGTAGCCCAGGGCCGACGAGGCTTCGGCGAAGGTGTCACGCACCAGTGCGTGCTGCGCGCCCAACTCGGCCAGCATGCCGAGGGATTGCGAGCCCTGGCCGGGGAAAACGAATGCGAGGGATGCGGACATTGCAACGGGTCCCTTGTGTCTGTTTCGTCGAAGGGTAACGCCAGCAGCAGCCTGGCGCATGGAACTGACAGTTGGATGACGGCCTCGACCGCGCGGTCACATCGCCAGGGCGAGGACATCATCTCGCCGGGCGGCCTTGCGAGCGCGGTGCGCAAGCATACTTCCATTACCGCCAGAAATCTCTATTTCCTTTCTATTCAGTTACTTAGAGAAGGCTCTCGAGCCGCCCGTGGAGCCGCTGCGGCAGGTTCTCGCGGATTTCCGCCAGGGCCCGGCGCAGAGCACTCTGGATGCCCTCCTCGGCCGCGCTGCCGTGGCTCTTCACCACGATGCCCTGCAGCCCCAGGAAGCTCGCGCCGTTGTGCCGGGCCGGCGTCAGGTCGCTGCGCAGGCGGCGCAGCAGCGGCATGGCCACCAGGCCAATGGCTTTCGCCGACAGGCTGGACGCGAACAGTTGCTCCAGGCGGCTGACCACCATGGCCGCTAGCCCCTCGCTGGCTTTCAGCAGGATGTTGCCGACGAAACCGTCGCACACCACCACGTCGGCCAGGCCACGGTACAGGCCGTCGCCTTCTATGTAGCCGATGTAGTTGATGCCGCGCGCCTGCTCCAGCAGGGTCGAGGCCAGCTTGACCTGCTGGTTGCCCTTGATTTCCTCGGTGCCGACGTTGAGCAGCGCCACCCTCGGGTTGGCCTTGCCCAGCGCCTCGGCCGCCACCGCGCCCATCACGGCGAACTGGTAGAGGTGCTCGGCGCTGCAATCGACGTTCGCCCCCAGGTCCAGCAGGTGGCAATGCCCGGTCTGGGTCGGCACGGCGGTGACCATGGCCGGCCGGTCGATGCCCGGCAAGGTCTTGAGCAGATAGCGCGACAGGGCCATCAGCGCGCCGGTATTGCCGGCGCTGACGCAGGCATGGGCCGTACCGTCGCGGACCAGTTCCAGGGCGACGCGCATGGAAGAGTCGGGCTTGCTGCGCAGGGCCTGGGACGGGCGTTCGTCCATGCCGATGACTTCGCTGGCGTGCTGGATGTGCAGGCGCGGGCGGTCGACCGCGGGAACGCGGGCGCAGAGTTCTTCGAGAAGGGGAGCCTGGCCGACGAGGACCAGTTGCAGAGCGGGGTGCTGGGCCAGGAAGGAAATGCTGGCCGGAACAATGCAGTGGGGACCGAAGTCCCCACCCATTGCATCAATCGCGATGATTGGTGCGGACAAGGATTACTCGTCAGAGCCCTTGTCTACGACCTTGCGGCCGCGATAGAAGCCGTCCGGGGAGACGTGATGGCGCAGGTGGACTTCACCGGTGCTCTTTTCCACGGACAGAGCGTTCGCATCGAGCGCATCGTGGGAACGACGCATGTCACGAGCGGAACGGGATTTTTTGTTCTGCTGAACAGCCATGATTGATTAACTCCTAAACGTTTGGGTCACGCTTCAACTGCGCCAGTACGCTGAACGGGTTGGGACGTTCTTCCACGTTCTCGCTCGGCTCGGGCGCTGCTGCAAATCCCGCCGGATGCTGGCATTCTTCAGGGTCATGGGCCGGAACGATGGGCAAGGCGAGCAACAGCTCGTCCTCGACCAGAGGCGGCAGGTCGAGGGGTTCCTCCCCCACTTCCAGCGCATCGTACCCCTTCGGCAGCCCCTCGGCAGACTGGCCTTCCCAGAGGATGGCGAAGTCGGACTCGCTGGTGACCTGGAAGGTCGCCGGCTCGAGGCAGCGTTGGCATACCATGCTCACCTGCGCGTCGACTTCGACATGCATGACCGCCAGCTTCTGCTCGTCGCGGTGGAAGAAGAACTTCGCCCGGACGTTGCCGTCGCTGCTGGTCAGCTGTTCGCAAACCCGCGGCATACTGGCGAGCGGCAGCACACCCTCGAGGGTGGCTTCGCGCTCTACCAATTTGCGCGGATCGACGTGAGGTGGTATCGGCCCATTCAACATAAGCGCGCCATTATAGGGATGCACCCGCCTCTGTCAAAGGAAATTAGGCATAAACCGCTGTATGGACAGCCTTTTCGCTAGAATCGCGGACTTCGCCCAGGAGACTCCCGATGCGCCCACTGATTCTCGCCTCAAGCTCGCCCTACCGCCGCGAATTGCTGCAACGCCTGCGCCTGCCCTTCGAATGCGCGAGCCCGGATATAGATGAAAGCCCGCTGCCCGGCGAAAGCGCCGAACAACTGGTGCGCCGCCTCGCCGAAGCCAAGGCGCGGGCGCTGGCGGCGCGCTTTCCCGAACACCTGATCATCGGCTCGGACCAGGCCGCCGTCCAGGGCCAGGCGATCCTCGGCAAGCCGCACACCCTGGGGCGGGCCATGGAGCAACTCAAGGCCTCCAGCGGCAGCAGCGTCAGCTTCCTCACCGGCCTGGCCCTGCTGGACAGCGCCAGCGGCCGCTGCCAGGTGGACTGCATCCCCTTCCGCGTGCACTTCCGCGAACTGGACGAGGCGCGCATCCGCCGCTACCTGGAAGCCGAACAACCCTTCGATTGCGCCGGCAGCTTCAAGGCCGAGGGCCTGGGCGCCAGCCTGTTCCGCGCGACCGAGGGCGAGGATGGCACCAGTCTGGTCGGCCTGCCGCTGATTCGCCTGGTGGACATGCTGCTGGCGGAAGGCGTGCAGGTTCCCTGACCAGCCAGCCGGCCGGATCGCGGATGAATCCGCTCCTACAGCATGAGCGAGCATGGCTTTTCGTAGGATGGCGTTGAGCGAAGCGATACCCATCACCGCAACCGCATGGGTTTCGCAAGCTCAACCCATCCTACGAAGAGCACCTCGGCGCAGCCGGCAAGCCAGTTGCCGCTACAATCGCCCCCTCAACCTGCAGAAGCGGGGATCGACAAGACCCGCCCCGGAAACGAAAAAGCCGCTGCCTCTATATATAAAGGCAGCGGCTCGTTCCGAACACCAGGACCTCAGCGCAGCGCCGGCCCCTGCCAGCCCATCCACAGCGCCAGGCGCTCGGCGACGCTGGCGCCGATCTTCTTGGCGAAGCGGTCGAACGGCGTTTCCTGCACGGTGTAGTCGACGATTTCCTTTTCCTTGATCACATCGCGCGCCACGTAGCTGGTACTGCCCAGGCCATCGATCAGGCCGAGCTGCAGCGCCTGCTCGCCGGACCAGATCAGCCCGGAGAACAGCTCGGGGTGGTCCTTGTCCTTCAGGCGATCGCCGCGCCCTTTCTTCACGCTGTCGATGAACTGCTTGTGGGTGGTGTCCAGCACGCCCTGCCAGAACTGCGTCTCTTCGGCCTTGGGCGGCTGGAAGGGATCGAGGAAGGCCTTGTGCTCGCCGGAGGTGTAGACGCGGCGATCGACGCCGAGCTTCTCCATGGTGCCGACGAAGCCGAAGGTGGCGGCGGTGACGCCGATGGAGCCGACCAGACTGGCCTTATCGGCGTAGATTTCATCGGCGGCGCTGGCGATGTAGTAGGCGCCGGACGCCCCCAGGTCGCTGATCACCGCGTAGACCTTCACGTCCGGGTGCAGGCCGCGCTGGCGCTTGATCTCGTCATATATATAGCCGGACTGCACCGGACTGCCGCCCGGGCTGTTGATGCGCAGGACGATGCCCTTGGTGCCGCTGTCCTCGAAGGCCGCCTTCAGCGCCCCGACCACGTTGTCGGCGCTGGCCGGCTCGTCGTCGGCGATCATGCCCTTCACCTCGATCAGCGCGGTATGGCTGCCGCTGCGCGAGGCGGACTTGGACAGGCCGCTCAAGGGAGTGAACAGCGCCAGGGCGCCGAACAGGTAGAGGAAGGTCAGCAGCTTGAAGAAAATACCCCAGCGACGGGCCCGGCGCTGTTCCTGCACGCCCGCCAGCACAGCCTTCTCCAGCAGCTTCCAGCTCTTCGCGTCTTCCTTGCCGGGCTCCTCGGCCTTCCACTCATCCGACATGCTCGTTCACCTCGATCCGTAGGTCCTGCGCCCGGCCATCCAGCCAGGCGCGCAATTCGTTGAAATGCCCGATCTCCAGGCGCGGGCCGTATTCGCGCAGCACGGACAGCGGCTGCGCCCCGTAGGACACCGCCACCGAATCCATGCCCGCCCGGCGCGCCATCTCCAGATCGAAGGGCGCATCCCCGACCATCAGCGCGCGGCCCGGCTCTACCCGGCAATGCGCAAGGATTTCATGCAGCATGCGCGGATCGGGCTTGCTCGCCGACTCGTCGGCGGCGCGGGTGATATCGAAGAAGCCTTCCCAGCCCTGCCCCTTCAGCACCCGGTCCAGGCCGCGGCGGCTCTTGCCGGTGGCGACCGCCAGACGGTAGCCGGACTGGCGGAAATGCTCCAGCGCATCAGCCACGCCGGGGAACAAAGGAGAAGGTTCGACCTCCAGCATCAGATAATGCTCGGCGTAATCGCCACGAAAGACTGTCAGCGCCGCCTCATCGTCGACTTCCGGGTACAGCGCCTGGATCGCCTCCGGCAGCCCCAGGCCGATGATGCCTTTTATGGCTTCGTCGCTGCGCCGCGGCAAGCCGGAACGCTCGGCCGCCACCCGCATCGACTCGACGATGCGGCCGACGGAGTCGACCAGAGTGCCGTCCCAGTCGAAGACCAGCAGCGCGTAATCAGGCATCCAGGCGCTCCAGGGTGCTGCGCCAGATGTCGTCCACCTCGGCCTCCAGCTCCAGGGTGGAGCCGTCGGGCATGGGCACGCGCAGCTGCGCGGAATGCAGGAACAGGCGCTTGCCGCCCAGCTCGCGGATCTCGCGGGAGAACTCGTCGTCGCCGTACTTGGCGTCGCCGGCGATGGAATGTCCGGCGTGCTTGGCATGCACGCGAATCTGATGGGTGCGCCCGGTGATCGGCCGCGCCTCCACCAGAGTGGCGAAGTCGCCGAAGCGGCGCAGCACCTTGAACTCGGTGAGCGCGTCCTTGCCTTCGACGTTGACCTCCACCATGCGCTCGCCGGAACGCAGGTTGTTCTTCAGCAGCGGCGCGCGGATCTGCTTCTTCGCCGCCGGCCAACTGCCGCGCACCAGGGCGTGGTAGCGCTTGTCCACCACGTGCTCGTTGCGCAACGCGTCGTGCAGGTGGCGCAGCATGCTGCGCTTCTTGGCGATCATCAGCAGGCCGGAAGTGTCGCGGTCCAGACGGTGCACCAACTCCAGATCCTTGGCCTCCGGGCGCAGCTGACGGAAGGCCTCGATCACGCCATAGCTGAGGCCGCTGCCGCCGTGCACGGCGATGCCGGCGGGCTTGTTGATCACGATCAGCGCCTTGTCTTCGTAGACGATGGCGGCTTCCAGGCGCTCGAGCAGCCCCTGGGCCAGCGGCGCCGGCTCGTCGCGCTCGGCCAGGCGCAGCGGCGGCACACGCACCACGTCCCCGGCCTGCAGCTTGTACTCGGGCTTGATCCGGCCCTTGTTCACCCGCACCTCGCCCTTGCGCAGGATGCGATAGATCAAGGTCTTGGGTACGCCTTTGAGCTGGGTTCTGAGGAAATTGTCGATGCGCTGGCCGGCATATTCCGGCGCGACTTCAAGCAGCTGGACGCCGGAAGTCGGAGGGGTGGAAGTCGTCATCCGCCCATCATAGCAATTTTTCATTCAATTGAAGCACTTAATCATTGCTGCTATATTCGGGAGGCCGCCAAAAGTGGCCGGGCCCGCGGATGTCAGCGAAATCGCCATCCCCGCTGCCTGCAAGCACATTGAACGGACGTGAGGCAGTCCTGCGAAGCGTTGCCGTGGCGGACCCATGAATCCCTCGCCGCAACGATTCGGAACCCGAGCCTTGAGACATGACGCACGGCTGCCTCGGTAGCCGTGAAAAGCCAACCCGCTCCCGGATTCTGCGAGCGGCACCCGCTTCTTCAATAGGAAACGTGCAGGGTGGAGATGCACAACTGTCGGACCGCGTAGCTGGCATAGCCTTGTTTCAGACGCACTCTTTCGTCCGCCTCCGACAGCTGATTCCTCCTCCTGTTGATTGCTTGTTCGCAGGACAAGCAGGAGACGTAGTCGCGACCCGGCCCGTTGCTGGCCGGACGTCGCTGGACACGGGAATGGTCCGCCGTTCCTGAGTACGCGCCTGAGCACCGACCGTGAGAGTCGTGGGTGCCGATTGCCGTTTCCGGTGGCCCCGGAAACCATTGGTACTACATGAAAAGAATGCTGATCAACGCAACTCAACCCGAAGAGTTGCGTGTAGCGCTGGTAGATGGCCAGCGCCTGTTCGACCTGGACATCGAGTCCGGCGCGCGCGAACAGAAGAAGGCCAACATCTACAAGGGCCGCATCACCCGCGTCGAGCCCAGCCTGGAAGCCGCCTTCGTCGACTTCGGCGCCGAGCGCCACGGCTTCCTCCCCCTCAAGGAAATTTCCCGCGAGTACTTCAAGAAGAACCCCGAAGGGCGCATCAACATCAAGGATGTGCTCAGCGAAGGTCAGGAAGTCATCGTCCAGGTCGAGAAGGAAGAACGCGGCAACAAGGGCGCGGCCCTGACCACCTTCATCAGCCTGGCCGGCCGCTACCTGGTGCTGATGCCTAACAACCCCCGCGCCGGCGGCATCTCCCGCCGCATCGAGGGCGAAGAGCGCAACGAACTGCGCGAAGCCCTGAACGGCCTGAACGCCCCCGCCGACATGGGCCTGATCGTCCGCACCGCGGGCCTGGGCCGCAGCTCCGAAGAGCTGCAGTGGGACCTGGACTACCTGCTGCAACTGTGGGGCGCCATCAAGGAAGCCTCCGGCGAGCGCGGCGCGCCCTTCCTGATCTACCAGGAAAGCAACGTCATCATCCGCGCCATCCGCGACTACCTGCGCCAGGACATCGGCGAAGTGCTGATCGACAGCATCGACGCCCAGGAAGAAGCCCTGAACTTCATCCGCCAGGTGATGCCGCAGTACGCCAGCAAGGTGAAGCTGTACCAGGACAGCGTTCCGCTGTTCAACCGCTTCCAGATCGAGAGCCAGATCGAGACCGCCTTCCAGCGCGAAGTGAAGCTGCCCTCCGGCGGCTCCATCGTCATCGACCCGACCGAGGCCCTGGTGTCCATCGACATCAACTCGGCGCGCGCCACCAAGGGCGGCGACATCGAGGAAACCGCCCTGCAGACCAACCTGGAAGCGGCCGAGGAAATCGCCCGCCAGCTGCGCCTGCGCGACATCGGCGGCCTGATCGTCATCGACTTCATCGACATGACCCCGGCGAAGAACCAGCGCGCCGTGGAAGAGCGCGTGCGCGAAGCCCTCGAGGCCGACCGCGCGCGCGTGCAGGTCGGGCGCATCTCGCGCTTCGGCCTGCTGGAGATGTCCCGCCAGCGCCTGCGTCCGTCCCTCGGCGAGACCAGCGGCATCGTCTGCCCGCGTTGCAACGGCCAGGGCATCATCCGCGACGTGGAATCCCTGTCGCTGGCCATCCTGCGCCTGATCGAGGAAGAAGCGCTGAAGGACCGCACCGCGGAAGTCCGCGCCCGCGTGCCCTTCCAGGTCGCCGCCTTCCTGCTCAACGAGAAGCGCAACGCCATCACCAAGATCGAGCTGCGCACCCGCGCGCGCATCTTCATCCTGCCGGACGAGCATCTGGAAACCCCGCACTTCGAAGTGCAGCGCCTGCGTGACGACAACCCGGACCTGCTGGTCGGCCACACCAGCTACGAGATGGCCCAGGTCGAGCACGAGGAAGTCCAGCCGGTCAGCGCCACCCGCACCCTGGTACGCCAGGAAGCCGCGGTGAAGACCGTTTCCCCGCAGACTCCCGCTCCGCAGCAGGCCGAACAGGCCGCCGCGCCGCAACCGGTGGAAGCCGCCAAGCCGATGCCGCAGCCGAGCCTGTTCCAGGGCCTGGTCAAGTCGCTGGTGAGCCTGTTCGCCGGCAAGGAAGAAGAGGCCAAGCCGGCCGCCAGCGCGGAGAAACCCGCCAGCGAGCGCAGTTCGACGCCGGAGGAGCGCCGCAACGGCCGTCAGCAGAACCGTCGCCGTGATGGCGGCCGTCGCGACGACGAGCGCAAGCCCCGCGAGGAGCGTGGCGAGCGCAACGAGCGCCGTCGTGAAGAGCGCGCCGAGCGCCCGACCCGCGAAGAACGCCAACCGCGTGAAGAACGCGCCGAACGCCAGCCGCGCGAGGAGCGTCAACCGCGCGAAGAGCGTGCCGAGCGTCAGCCGCGCGAGGAACGCCAGCCGCGCGAAGAGCGCGCCGAGCGTCAGCCCCGCGAGGAACGTCAGCCGCGCGAAGAGCGTGCCGAGCGCCAGCCCCGCGAGGAACGTCAGCCGCGTGAAGAGCGCGCCGAGCGTCAACCCCGCGAGGAACGCCAGCCGCGTGAAGAACGTGCCGAGCGTCAGCCCCGCGAGGAACGCCAACCGCGTGAAGAACGTGCCGAGCGCCAGCCGGGTGAAGAGCGTCAGCCCCGTGAAGAACGCCAGCCGCGCGAAGAGCGTGGTGAGCGTCGCGAACGTGGCGAGCGCCAGCCCCGCGAGGAGCGCCAGGCCCGCGAAGCCGCGCTGGAAGCCGAAGAGCTGAACAACGAGGAACTGCTGGAGCAGGACGACCAGGAAGGCAGCGATGACGATCGTCCGCGCCGCCGTTCCCGTGGCCAGCGCCGCCGCAGCAACCGCCGCGAGCGTCAGCGCGAAGTCGGCGTGGAAGGCCCGGAGGCCGGTGAGCAGCCGCAAGGCAGCGAGTCGCCGTCCGCCCCGGCCCTGGCCGCAACCGGCGTTGCCGCGGTAGCCGTGGTCGCCGAGCAGGTCGTCGAAGCCGCCAGCGAGCAAACCGCCGAGCCGGCCGCTGCCGTCGAAGCCGGCGCCGACACCGTCGTGGTCACCGAGACCCGCGAGGAAAGCGCCGGCGAGCAGATCGTCGAGTTCAGCCTGCAGCCGAGCGAATCCGCCCCGGCCGCCGCCGAACCGGTCGAGCAGCCTGCCGCGGAAACCGTGGTCGAGGCCGCTCCGGTCGTCGAAAGCGCCCCCGTCGAACCCCAGGTGGTCGAAACCCCGGTCGCCCAGGCCGAGCCTGCTGTTGCCGCGCCGAGCCAGGACGAAGCCCAGCCGGCAGCCAACGCCACCGGCCGCGCCCTGAACGACCCGCGCGAGCGTCGTCGCCTGCAGCGCGAAGCCGAGCGCCTGGCCCGTGAAGCCGCGGAAGCCGCCGCTGCCGCTCCGGCCGTAGTGGAAACCGCCGTGGTCGAACAGGCCGCCGAGGTGGAAGCCATCGCCGAGCAGCAAGTCGAGGCCGCGGAAGAAAGCGTCGTAGAAGCGGCCCAGGAGACTGTCGAAGCGTCTGCCACCACCGAAGCCGTCGAAGCCCCCGCTGCCGAAGCTGCCGAAGCTGCCGAAGCTGCCGAAGGCGAGCAGGCCATCCAGGCCGTCGAGGAGCAAGTCGAAGCCGACAAGGCCGAGCAGCACCGCGAAGAAGTGGAAAAGCACCACGGCTGATCGCCCGCGTGCTGAAAAAGGGGATGCCTAGGCATCCCCTTTTTTTATGGCTCCTGGGTTGCGTGGGGTAGATCGCCATGCCTCACGACAACAACTGTAGGAGCGGGCCCTGCCCGCGATTTCGCGCGCAGGGCGCGCTCCTACAGGTGAATGGAGTGGTGGGGCAGTGTAGGAGCGGATCTCATCCGCGAATCGCGCCGGGATGTCCGGCTATCGCGGACAAGGTCCGCTCCTACACCCATACCGGTGGGCACGGCTCGCTCCTACGAAAAGCAGCACGGACAAAAAAAGGCGCTTGCCGTTGCCGGCAAGCGCCTTTTTCCAAGCCCGCACACCTCAGTAGAGGTTGGGCTCCATCTCCAGCTCCACGCCGAAGCGCTGGCGGATGTCCTCGCGGATGCGCTCGGCCAATGCCTGGATCTGCGCCCCGCTGGCGCCGCCGTAGTTGACCAGCACCAGCGCCTGCTGGGCATGCACGCCGGCGGCGCCATCGCGGAAGCCCTTCCAGCCGGCCTTGTCGATCAGCCAGCCGGCAGCCAGCTTGACCTGGCCGTCGGCCTGGGGATAGGCCACCAGGTCCGGGTATTCGCCACGCAAGCGCTCTGCCACGGCGGCGGATACCAGCGGGTTCTTGAAGAAGCTGCCGGCGTTGCCCAGCACTGCCGGGTCGGGCAGCTTCTCGCGGCGGATGGCGCAGATCACCCGCGCCACGTCGGCGGGGCCAGGGGCATCTATGCCCTCCTCCGCCAGGCGCTGGCGCACCGGACCATAGTCCAGATGCAGGCTGGCCCGGCGCGCGAGCTTCAGGCGCACGCGCAGGATCACCCAGCGCCCCGGCTCGCGCTTGAACAGGCTTTCGCGGTAGGCGAAGGCGCAATCGTCCAGGTGGAATTCACGTAAGCCGCCGCTATGGCGGTCCAGCGCCACCAGGCTGTCGAACACGTCCTTCAGCTCCACGCCGTAGGCGCCGATGTTCTGCATGGGCGCGGCGCCGACGGTGCCGGGGATCAGGCTGAGGTTCTCCAGGCCGGCGAAGCCCTGCTCCAGGCTCCAACGCACCAGGTCGTCCCAGACCTCGCCGGCCTCGGCTTCGATACGCACCCGATCACCGTCGTCTTCGAGGATGCGCACGCCACGGCTGGCCATGCGCAATACCAGAGCCTCGACGTCGCGGGTCAGCAGCAGGTTGCTGCCACCGCCGAGCACCAGCAGCGGCAGGTCATGCTCCACCGCCAGGGCAAGGCCCTGCATCACTTCCTGGTCGTCGCGGGCTTCGGCGAACAGCTGCGCGCGCGCTTCGATGCCGAAGGTATTGAAGGCTTTCAGGGAAACGTCTTTCTGCAAAACCAGGCTCACAGGCGCCCCTTCACTTCCAGCAGCAGGGCGTCGCAGGCCAGCTCGATCAGGTCCAGCACCTGCTCGAAACCGGCCTCGCCGCCGTAATAGGGATCGGGCACCTCGTCCAGCGCGCCGGCGTAGCGGCGCAGGAACAGGTCCAGCTCGGCCGGGCCACTTCCCCGCAGGCGTTCGAGATGAGCCAGGTTGCTCAGGTCCATGGCCAGGATCAGGTCGAAGTCGGTGAAATCGGCAGCGCTCACCTGGCGCGCGCGCGGCGCCGACAGGTCATAGCCACGACGCATGGCGGCAACGCGGGTGCGGGCGTCCGGCGCCTTGCCCACGTGCCAGTCGCCAGTGCCGGCGGAATCGACGGTCACCCGCGCCTCCAGCCCGGCCTCGCGCAGCTTGTGGCGGAACACGCCCTCGGCGGTGGGCGAACGGCAGATGTTGCCCAGGCAGACGAAGAGAACCCGCATCAGCCCCCCAGGATGCGCCTGACGCGCTCCAGGTCCTCGGCGGTGTCCACCCCGGCCTGCGGCGCCTCCAGGGCGTCGGCGACGTGGATGCGCACGCCGTGCCAGAGCGCCCGCAGCTGCTCCAGGCACTCGGTGTCTTCCAGCCAGCACGGGCCCCAGGCGACGAAGTCGCGGAGGAAGCGCGCGCGGTAGGCGTAGATGCCGATGTGGCGGCGGTAGGGCACGCCCTGGGGCAGGCCGTCCGGCTCCTTGGCGAAGGCGTCGCGGGCCCAGGGCAGCGGCGCGCGGCTGAAGGTCAGCGCCAGGCCGTTGAGGTCGGTCACCACCTTCACCACGTTCGGGTTGAACAGCGCGGCCAGCTCGTGGATCGGCTCGGCCAGGGTGGCGATGCCGGCTTCCGGGTGGGCCGCCAGGTTGGCGGCCACCTGGTCGATGATGGCCGGCGGGATCAGCGGTTCGTCGCCCTGCACGTTGACCACGATGGCGTCGTCGGCCAGGCCCAGGGCATCGGCCACCTCGGCCAGGCGGTCGGTGCCGGAGTTGTGGTCGACGCGGGTCAGCAGCGCCTCGGCGCCGAAGACGTTGGCCGCCTCGAGGATGTGCGCATCGTCGGTGGCGATCACCACGCGAGATGCGGCGCTCTTGCGCGCCTGCTCCCAGACGTGCTGGACCATGGGCTTGCCGCAGATGTCCTGCAGCGGCTTGCCGGGCAGGCGGGTGGAGGCGAAGCGGGCCGGGATGACGACGGTGAAGGCTTGGCTCATCGCTGCGTCTCGGTCACTTGTCCAGGCGTTCGTCGACGTTCAGGGTGCGGGCCTCGCCCTCGAGCATCACCGGGATGCCGTCGCGCACCGGGTAGGCCAGGCCGTCGGCCTTGCAGATCAGTTCGGACTTGTCGTCGGTGAGCTTCAGCGGCCCCTTGCACAGCGGGCAGGCGAGGATGTCGAGGAGTTTCGGGTCCATGGCGGAATCCTTGGAAAGCAATGGGTGGCGGCGCCACCCGTCAGCGCGCGATCAGACGCTCGAGCTGGGCGTCGAACCAGGCGACGAAGGCCGGGGATGGCTGCGCGTCGACCGCGAGGTACCACCAGTCGGCGGCGGCGAAGGCCCGGCATTTCACCGCATCCTTCTCGGTCATCAGCAAGGGCAGCGGCGGGCTGAATTGCAGCTGCTCGGCGCTGTAGGCCGCGTGGTCCGGGAAGGCGTGCGGAACAGGCCGCCAGTGTAGCGCCTCGAGCGTCGCGAAGAAACGCCGGGGGTTGCCGATGCCGGCCAGGGCGTGGACCTGCTGGCCCGGCGGGAAGTGCGTCAGGTAGCGGCGCTCGCCGCTGCGCAGGTTGACCAGTGCGCTCGGCCGCAGGACGAAGGAAAAGGCCCCGGCCGGATCGCTGCTGGCGCCGTTGTAGAGCACCGCGTCCACCGACTCCAGGCGTTCGGCCGGCTCGCGCAGGGGGCCGGCCGGCAGGCAGCGGCGGTTGCCCAGGCCGCGCGCGGCGTCGATCAGCACCAGTTCCAGGTCGCGGGCCAGGCGGTAGTGCTGCAGGCCGTCGTCGCAGAGGATCAGGTCCACCGGCTCTTCGGCCAGCAGCGCGCGCACCGCGGCCGGGCGGTCCGGGTCGATGACCAGGGGCACGCCGCAGCGCTGGACGATCATCAGCGGCTCGTCGCCGGCCTGCGCCGCGCTCTGTTCGGCGCGCACCCGCCAGGGCAGGCTCGGCGGCTTGGCGCCGTAGCCGCGGCTGACCACGCCGACCTTGAGGCCGCGGGCGCGGCAGTGCTCGATCAGCCAGAGGATCATCGGCGTCTTGCCGGTGCCGCCGACGGTGACGTTGCCGACCACGATGACCGGCACCGGCGCGCGGTAGGCCTGGCGCCGGCCTTCCAGGTAGTCGGCGCGCTTGCGCAGGGCGATGCGCCGGTACAGCGCCTCCAGCGGGCGCAGCAGGCCGAGGGCCGGGTGGCCCTGGTACCAGGCCTGCAGCAGGCGCTCGGAAAACGCCATCAGGGCTTGGCCGCCGGCTGCGCCTCGACGGTGGTGATGCGCAGGTGGCTGAAGCCGAGCTTGCCGGCGGCGTCCATGGCGGTGACCACCGACTGGTGGGTGGCCTTGCCGTCGGCGGTGATCACCAGCGGCAGGCTGCTGTCGCCGGCGGATTCCTTCTGCATCGCCGCCATCAGGGTGGCGATGTCGCCGTTGACCAGAGTCTGGCCGTTCAGCGCGTAGTGGCCGGCGGCGTCGATGTCCAGTTCCAGCGGCTTGATGTCGGTGGCTTCCGGCGGCGTGCCGCTGACCGCCTCGGGCAGCTCGACCTTCAGCTGCGTCGGCCGGCTGAAGGTGGTGGTGACTACGAAGAACAGCAGCAGGACGAAGATCACATCGATCAGCGACGCCAGGTTGATGAACACGTCATCGCGGGCGGCGCTGCCGTTTCTGCGGCGGAATTTCACGCTTTGCCATCCTCGGAGAGGTCGACCTCGCGGTCGCCCTGGACCATTTCCACCAGCTTGATCGCTTCCTGCTCCATGGCCACCACCAGCTCATCGACGCGGCGCAGCAGGTAGCGATGGAAGAACACGGCGGGGATGGCCACGATCAGGCCGGAGGCGGTGGTCACCAGGGCCTTGGAGATGCCGCCGGCGAGCTGCGGGGCATTGGCCATGCCGTCGCCCATGAAGGCGCTGAAGATCTGGATCATGCCGAACACCGTGCCCAGCAGGCCGAGCAGCGGGGCCATGGCGGCGATGGTGCCGAGGGCGTTGAGGTAGCGCTCCATCTCGTGGATCACCCGGCCGGCGGCTTCCTCGATGCACTCCTTCATGATCTCGCGGCCGTGCTTGGAGTTGACCAGGCCGGCGGCGAGCACCTCGCCCAGCGGGGAAGACGCCTTGAGCTCCTTGAGCGCCTGGCTGTTCAGCTTCTTGTCCTTGATCTGCTTCCACACCTGGCCCAGCAGCTGCGGCGGGGCGATGCGACTGCGGCGCAGGGTCCAGAGTCGTTCGGCGACGATGGCGGTGGCGGCGATGGAGCTCAGAATGATCGGCAGCATCATCCAGCCGCCGGCTTTGACCAGTTCCCACACAGTGGCGAATCCCCTGAAAAAAAGTGGCGACACTCTAGCACAGGGCCCCTGCCCCGCCGACCGTCGCCGTTCTCATTTTTCCCTCCAGAATCCGGCATTTTCGCGCACGCCGCGCAGCGTTCCACGCTGGCCCAGGAGCACGCGCAGGGCGCCCTCCCGGGCCACATCGTGCACCTTCGTCCCCTGCTCGGCAAAGCGTTGCAGCACCTCGCTGGACGGATGGCCATGGGCGTTGTGCCGCGAGCGGGAAACCAGCGCCGCGCGGGGCGCCAGTTGCCTGACGAAGGCCGCGGAAGAGGCGCTGCGGCTGCCATGGTGGCCGGCCAGCAGCCAGTCGGCGCCAAGCCCAGGATGGCTGGCCAGCCAGGCGGCCTCGCCTGCGGCCGGCAGGTCGCCGGTGAGCAGCAGGCTCTCGCCGCCGGCCTCGACGTACAGCACACAGGAGCGACCGTTGCTGTCCGTCGCGCCGGACCACTGCCAGGTGGAGAAGCGCACGCCGTCCAGTTGCCACGCTTCGTTGCCGCAAGGATCGGCAGGTAGGCTGCCCGGCAGGCGCCCGGGCTCGCCGCTGATGATCCGCGTCACCGGCATGGCCGCCGACACCGAGCGGGCACCGCCGGCGTGGTCGTTGTCGGCGTGGCTGAGCAGCAGCATATCCAGGCGCTCGATGCCCAGGCCACGGAGAGTCGGCAGCACCGCCACCTCGCCGAGGTCGAAATCGCCCCGGCGCGGTCCGGCGTCGTACAGCCAGGTGTGCTGGCGGGTGCGGATCAGCACGGACAGCCCCTGGCCCACGTCCAGCACCCGCACTTCGGCATGGCCATGGGGCGGCGCGCTGGAATGCGGCCAGAACATCGGCAACAGCAACGCCAGGCCCAGCGGACGCAGCGGCAGCCCGGCCGGCGCCAGGCATAGCAGCGCGCCGAACAGGGCCAGGGCGATGCTCCAGGGCGGCGGCGCCATGGGGTGCCAGGCCGGCGAGTACGCCGACAGGCGCCCGAGCAGGCCCAGCAGAACATCGAGCACGCCACCGGCCAGCCACAGCAGCCCCTCGCCCACCGCCGGCAGCCACAGCAGCAGGCTGCCGACCAGCGCCAGCGGCACCACCAGCAACTCGACGCAGGGCACCGCGATCAGGTTCGCCAGCGCGCCGGCGGGACTCAGCGGCAGGCCCAGGGCCAGCAACACCGGGGCCAGGCCAAGAGCCATGAGCCACTGCGCGCGCGCCCAGGCCAGCCAGCCGGCCCCGCGCCCCAGGCGCCCGGCGAAGCCGTAGACGAGCAGCGCCACGGCGGCGAAGGACAGCCAGAAGCCGGGCGTCAGGCTGACCAATGGATCGACCAGCAGCACCACCAGCAGAGCGCCGAGCAGCGGCAGCCAGACGCCCTGGCGACGAAAGTGCAGGCGCCACAGCAGCACCATGCTGAGCATCAGGCAGGCGCGCAGCGCCGGCACCTGCAGTCCGGCGATCCAGCCATAGCCCCAGGCGCCAGCCAGTGCGGCGGCACAGGCGCAGGGCAGCCAGGGCACGCGCGCCGGCCAGGCCCCCAGGCGCGCCAGACCCGCCACCAGGGCGTAGAGCAAGCCGCCCAGCAGGGAGATGTGCGAGCCGGAGATCACCATCAGGTGCAGGGTGCCGGTGTCCTGCAGCATGTCCCAGTCGTCCCGGCCCAGGCCGCTGCCGTCGCCGAGGACCAGGGCCACCAGGTAGGCGTTGCGTCCCCGGGCATCCACCGCCAGCAGCCGGTCCCTCCAGGCTTCGCGCCAGGCCATGGGGCCGGCGGCCTCGGCCAGGCGCCGGCCATCCTTGACGCTGCCGGTGGCGCCTATGCCGTCAGCCGCCAGCCAGGCCTCGTAGTCGAAGCCGAAATCGTTGGCCAGGCCATGGGGACGGCGCAGGGTCACGGCCAGGCGCCAGCGCTCCCCGGCGCGCAGCTCCGGGCCGCCGTACCAGGACAGGCGAATGCGCCCGGGCAGCTTCAGGCGCGCCCGGACGTCCTCCAGCTCGAAGCGGACAATGCCATCCGCGGCGGCCGGCAAGCCGGCAACCTGCCCTTCCAGCCACAGCGTCCGCCCGTCCAGCTCGGGAGCCAGGCGCCCTTCCCATGAGTCATGGGCGAACAGGCAGGCCCAGGCGAAGCCGAGCAGGAAGAGCGCCACCGCGTGATGCCGCCGATACAGGCACAGCAGCGCCATTCCGACCAATGGCAGCAAGGCTGCCAGGGGCGGCAACTGAGGCAGGAAACGCAGCAGCAACAGGCCGCAGGCCAGCGCCATCATCCCTGTGCGCACGGGTTGCCTCCCTGGCAGCGAAGTCCGGTGCACCGCGCCCGGTTACACATGGACATAGTTGGTGAACAGAAGCTGTCATCTAGCTAGGCATAATGGCCGGTGTTCGTCTGCCAGAGATTTCCCCATGCCGCGCCGACTTTTCCAGCGCTACATGCCGGACCCCGAGCTGATCAGGAACCACAAGTCCCTGCGCTGCTTCGGGTCCCTGCTGCACTCGCCCAACCTCTGGCACCTGAATCGAAGGTCGGTATCCCGCGCCATGGGCATGGGCCTGTTCGCCGCCTTCGTGCCCATTCCCCTGCAGATGCTGCTGGCCGCCACGCTGGCGGTGTGGGTGCGCGCCAACCTGCCGATCTCGGTGGGGCTGGTCTGGCTGACCAACCCCATCACCATGCCGCCGGTGTTCTATTGCACCTACAAGATGGGCGCCTGGGTCATGGGCGTACCGGCGCGCACGCTGCCGGAGAACCTCACCTGGGAATGGATCAGCGACGAACTGACGCTGCTCTGGCAGCCGTTCCTGCTCGGTTCGATCATCTGCGGGCTGCTGGTGGGCCTGCTCGGCTACCTGGCCACCCAGGCCTACTGGCGCTGGTGGATAGGCCGCAGCTGGCGGCGGCGCCAGGCGTTGCGCAATCTGCGGCAGGGGTTGTGAGCCCCCCTTGTCCGCGATAGCCGGAGGTATCGGCGCGGTTCGCGGATGAGATCCGCTCCTACGCTGCCCCACCCATGCCATTCCCCTGTAGGAGCGCGCCCTGCGCGCGAAATCGCGGGCAGGGCCCGCTCCTACAGGTCGCCGGGTGGCACGGGATTCCTCCCCGTAGGAGCGGACCTTGTCCGCGATAGCCGGACATTCCGGCGCGGTTCGCGGATGAGATCCGCTACGCTGCCCCACCCACGCCATTCCCCTGTAGGAGCGCGCCCTGCGCGCGAATCGCGGGCAGGGCCCGCTCCTACAGAATGCCGGGTAGCAATTACAATTTGCCGGGAGGCATGGCATTCCCTCGTAGGAGCGGACCTTGTCCGCGATAGCCGGAGGTGTCGGCGCGGTTCGCGGATGAGATCTCCTACGCTGCCCCATCCACGCCATTCCCCTGTAGGAGCGCGCCCTGCGCGCGAATCGCGGGCAGGGCCCGCTCCTACAGAATGCCGGGTAGCAATTACAATTTGCCGGGAGGCATGGCATTCCCTCGTAGGAGCGGACCTTGTCCGCGATAGCCGGAGGTATCGGCGCGGTTCGCGGATGAGATCCTACGCTGCCCCACCCACGCCATTCCCGTAGGATGGGTTGAGCGAAGCGATACCCATCACCATGGCCCGACGGGTTTCGCAAGCTCAACCCATCCTGCGAAAAGCAGATCGGCGCAGTCGGCAAGACAGTGCCCCACGAAACGAAGAAGCCGCCCCTCGGGGCGGCTTCGTTCATTCGTAGCGCAGCGCTTCGGCCGGCTGCGTCCTGGCGGCGCGCCAGGCCGGGTACAGCGTGGCGAGGAAGCTCATCAGCAGGGCCGCGCAGCACACCAGCACCACGTCCGTCACCTGCACGTCGGAGGGCAGGTAGTTGATGAAGTAGACGTCGGAGCTGAACACGTGGGTGCCCAGGGCCTTCTCCATGGCCGAGACGATGGCGGTGACGTTGAACGCCGCCAGCACGCCCAGGGTGCCGCCGACCAGGGTACCGATCACCCCGATCACCGTGCCCTGGACCATGAAGATGGTCATGATCTGCCCCGGCGTCGCGCCCAGGGTGCGGAGGATGGCGATGTCGGTGCGCTTGTCGGCCACCACCATGATCAGCGTGGCGATGATGTTGAAGGCCGCCACCGCGACTATCAGCAGCAGCAGCAGGCCGATCATGGTCTTCTCCATCTTCATGGCGCCGAACAGGCTGCCCTGGGTGTGCGTCCAGTCCACCGAACGGAAGCCCGGCCCCAGGTCGGCGGCGATGCGCTGTCCCACTTCCGGCGCCTGGAACAGGTCCTTCAGGGCGATGCGCACGCTCTGCACCTGGCCCGGCTCCCAGCGCAGCAGGTGCGCGGCGTCGTCGACGTGGACCAGCGCCAGGGTGCCGTCCAGCTCGGCGCCGACCTTGAACACCCCGACCACGTTCAACCGCTGCATGCGCGGCGTCACGCCGCCGGCCGCGGTGGTGGACTCGGGGACGATCAGCAGCAGGCTGTCGCCGACGTTGACGCGGAAGCGCCGCGCGGTGATTTGGCCGATCACCACCCCGGACTCGCCGGACTTCAGCGCGTCCAGGCTGCCCTGGACCATGTGCGAGCCGATGATCGAGACCTTCGGCTCCAGGGCCGGGTCGACGCCGTCGACCTCGATCGGCTGCATCATGCCCTTGAACGAGAGCATGCCGTCCAGCTCGGTGTAGGGCACCGCGCCGACCACCTCGCGCTGCTTCGAGGCCGCGGCGGCCACAGCCTGCCAGTCGGCCAGCGGCTTGCCGTCGGCGTTCTGCAGCACGGCGTGGGGCACCATGCCGAGGATGCGCGAGCGCATTTCCTTCTGGAAGCCGTTCATCACCGAGAGCACCACGATCATCGCCAGCACCCCGAGGGTCAGGCCGATCATCGAGGTCAGGGAGATGAAGGAGATGTAGTGGTTGCGCTTCTTGGCCCGGGTGTAGCGGGTGCCGACGAAGATCGATAAGGGTCTGAACATGGCGTCTGCGGCTCGATCAGGCAGCGATCAGGCGGCCGTCCTCCAGGCGCAGCACGCGGTCCATCTGCTGCGCCAGGTGCGGGTCGTGGGTTACCACCAGGAAAGCCGTCTGCAGCGACTGCGACAGTTCGAGCATCAGCTCCTGGATGGAATGCGCGGTGTGCTGGTCGAGGTTGCCGGTGGGTTCGTCGAGCAGCACCAGCTGTGGCTGGTTGACCAGGGCGCGGGCGATGGCCACGCGCTGGCGCTCGCCGCCGGACAGCTCCGACGGCTTGTGCTGCAGGCGCGGCTTCAGGCCCACCCGCTCCAGCAGCGCGGCGGCGCGCTCGCGGGCCTCGGGGATCGGCATGCGGCCGATCAGCAGCGGCATGCAGACGTTCTCCAGGGCGGTGAATTCCGGCAGCAGGTGGTGGAACTGGTAGACGAAGCCCAGCGCGCGGTTGCGCAGCAGGCCGCGCTGCTTCTCGTTGAGCGCCGACAGCTCCTCGCCGGCCAGCCAGACGCTGCCGCTGCTGGGGATGTCGAGGCCGCCGAGCATGTTCAGCAGGGTGCTCTTGCCGGAGCCGGAGCTGCCGACGATGGCAACGCGCTCGCCGGGGAACAACTCCAGTTGCACGTCGACCAGCACCTCGACCGACTGCGGGCCCTCCTCGTAGCTCTTGCGCAGGTTGCGGCAGCTCAGGACGGTCTTGTCACTCATAACGCAGGGCCTCCGCGGGCTGGGTGCGCGCGGCACGCCAGGCCGGATACAGGGTGGCGAAGAAACTCAGGATCAGCGCGGCGGCGCATACCAGGATCACGTCCTCGCGCATCAGCTGCGAGGGCAGGTAATCGATGAAGTAGACGTCCGAGCTGAGGAACTTGTGGCCGATCAGCTTCTCCAGCAGGGCGATGGCGTCGCTCACCTTGAGCGCCGCGAGCACGCCGAGCACGCCGCCGATCAGGGTGCCGATCACGCCGATCACGCTGCCCTGGACCATGAAGATGGCCATGATCTGCCCCGGCGTGGCGCCCAGGGTGCGGAGGATGGCGATGTCCGACTTCTTGTCGGTGACCACCATCACCAGCGTGGAAATGATGTTGAACGCCGCCACCGCGACTATCAGCAGCAGCAGCAGGCCGATCATGGATTTCTCCATCTGGATGGCCTGGTAGAGGTTGCCGTGGGTGCGCGTCCAGTCGCGGGCGTAGAAGTCGTTGCCCTTCAGCGTCTGGGCGATTTCCCAGGCGGTGCGCGGCGCCTGGAACAGGTCGTCGAGCTTCAGGCGCAGGCCCTGGACCTCGCCGTCCTTGAAGCGCTGCATGCGCGCAGCGTCCTCGACGTTGGCCAGGGCCACGTAGCCGTCCAGCTCGCCGGCGCCGACGTGGAAGATGCCGGCCACGGTGAAGCGCTTCATGCGCGGGAAGATGCCGGCGGGGGTCACCGAGACCTCGGGGGCGACGAAGGTGACCTTGTCGCCGACCTTCACTCCCAGGTTGGCCGCGGCCTTGTCGCCGATGATGATGCCGAACTCGCCGGGCTTGAGGCTGGCCAGGCTGCCCTGCCTGAAGAAGTCGCCGATGATCGAGACCTTGCCTTCCTCGGTCGGGTCCACGGCGTTGATGAGAATCTTCTGCACCACGCCGTTGTTGCTCAGCAGGCCCTGCATCTGGATGAAGGGCGCCACTTCCAGCACGTTGGGGTGCTGCGCCTTGATCTGCGTGGCCAGGCCGCGCCAGTCGTCGATCGGCTGGTAGGCCTCGACGGTGGCGTGCGGCACCATGCCCAGCACCCGGGTACGCATCTCGTGGTCGAAGCCGTTCATCACCGAGAGCACCACGATCATCACCATGACGCCGAGCGCCAGGCCGATCATGGAAGTCAGGGAGATGAAGGAAACGAAGTGGCTGCGGCGCTTGGCGCGGGTGTAGCGCGTCCCGATATAGACGGAAAGAGGTCTGAACATGTGGGGCCGTTGTCAGGGGATTGGGGCGTCGGTCCGGCCGGCGTCCGCTACCGCGCAAGGGTTTGCGGAGGCCGTTGTGGCGAGCTACGGCGGGCGGCTTTACACTCAGACCATCACTGCCGCCGTGGGTTCGCCATGTCCACTCCAGACGCGGATGACCGCCGCGAATACTACCGTATCGAGGATCACCTCGCACTGGAATTTCGCCCTCTTGCGGAGGACGCGGAGCAGGTGGCGCAAGCGTTACAGGATGATTCGCCGCTGTTCAACCTGCTCGGCGACCTGCACCTGCTGGAAGTGGAGGCGCAGCACCTGCTGCGGCAGATCGCCGAGCGCGACCGCCCCCTGGCCAGCTACCTGAAGCTGCTCGACAAGCGCCTGGACCTGGTGGCCGGCGCCCTCGCCCGCGGGCTGCTGGAGCAGGTCGGCCCGGCGCAGCCGGTGATCCTCTCCGAGGGCGGCATCGCCTTCATCGCCCCCGAGCCCTTCCACCCCGGCCAGCTGCTGGCGCTGAAGCTGGTGCTGCTGCCCCAGGCCCTGGGCCTGAGCCTGCGCGCGCGGGTCACCCACTGCGAGTCGCGCGGGCTGGGCGAGTACGAGATCGGCACCCTGTTCGAGAACCTCGAGGAGCCGCAGCGCCAACTGCTGGCCCGGCACATACTGCAGAAACAGGCGGCCGAACGGCGCCAGGCGAAGGACCGCGAGGACCCATGAAGGCCATGCACATCTCTTTCCTGCTGCTGTGCCTGGGCATGGCCCTGCCGGCCGCGGCCGATACCCTGGAAATCCCCGTCGGCGCCCAGGGCGACGCCAGCATCGCCCTGCCCGCCCGCGGCGAGAGCCGGCGCGCCGTGCTGGAGCGCTTCGGCCTGCCCGACGAGGAGCACCCGGCCGTGGGCAGCCCGCCGATCACCCGCTGGGACTACCGCGAATTCAGCGTCTATTTCGAATACGATCACGTGGTCGACGCGGTTCGCGCGCATCGCCCGCAGAACCCGATCCTTCCCTCTCCCAAGGAGCCCCAGTGACTCTCATCTATGGCCATCGCGGCGCCAAAGGCGAAGCGCCGGAAAACACCCTGCCCAGCTTCCAGCGCTGCCTGGAACACGGCGTGACGCGTTGCGAACTGGACCTGCACCTGTCCCGCGACGGCGAACTGATGGTTATCCACGACCCGACGCTCAAGCGCACCACCGGGCGCCGCGGCAAGGTGTCCGAGCAACTGGCCGAGGACCTGGTCACCTACGACGCGCGCCAGGGCGGCCCAGGCTGGGTGCGCCCCTGCCCCATCCCGCGGCTGGCCGAGCTGTTCGAGCGCTGCGAATTCGAGCATTGGCAGCTGGAAGTCAAGAGCGCTTCGCGCGAGCGCGCGGCGCGTACCGTGCAGGCCATCCACCAGTTGGTCGGGCGCTTCGGCCTGCGCGAGCGCATCACCGTGACCTCCAGTTCGCGCACCGTGCTGCGCGCGCTGCAGCAGCTGACGCCGGACCTGTCCCGCGGGCTGGTGGCCGAATACGCCTGGCTCGACCCGCTGAAGGTGGCAGCGAACTATGGCTGCGAGCTGCTGGCGCTGAACTGGACGCTGTGCACCCCGGAGCGGCTGCTCAAGGCGCAGAAGCAGGGGCTGCACGTGTCGGTGTGGACGGTCAACGAACCGGCGCTGATGCGCCGGCTCGCCGACTTCGGCGTGGACAGCCTGATTACAGACTTTCCCGGTTTGGCCACTGCCACGCTCGGGAATCGCTGAGCGGGTCGCCCCCGGCCGGCTCAGGCCGCCGGTCGGGGTATTTCAGAAAAGCCGGTTGAGGCCGTCGAATGCCGCTACGCGGTAGGCTTCGGCCATGGTCGGGTAGTTGAAGGTGGTGTTGACGAAGTACTTCAGGGTGTTCAGCTCGCCCGGCTGGTTCATGATCGCCTGGCCGATGTGGACGATCTCCGAGGCCTGGTCGCCGAAGCAGTGCACGCCGAGGATCTCCAGGGTCTCGCGGTGGAAGAGGATCTTCAGCATGCCCACCGGCTCGTTGGAGATCTGCGCGCGGGCCATGCCCTTGAAGAACGCCTTGCCCACTTCGTAGGGAATCTTCGCCGCGGTCAGCTCGTGCTCGTTCTTGCCGATGGAGCTGATCTCCGGAATGGTGTAGATGCCGGTGGGCACGTCGTTGACGAAGCGCCAGCTGTCCTGCTCGACGATGTTGCCGGCGGCCGAGCGGCCCTGGTCGTAGGCGGCGCTGGCCAGGCTCGGCCAGCCGATCACGTCGCCGGCGGCATAGATGTTCGACACCGAGGTGCGGTAGTTCTCGTCCACCTCGATCTGGCCGCGGCTGTTGACCTTGATGCCGACGTTCTCCAGGCCCAGGCGGTCGGTGTTGCCGGTACGGCCGTTGCACCACAGCAGGGCGTCGGCCTTGATCTTCTTGCCCGACTTCAGGTGCAGGATCACGCCGTTGTCCAGGCCCTCGACGCGCTCGTACTCCTCGTTGTGGCGCACCAGCACATTGTTGTTGCGCAGGTGGTAGCTCAGGGCGTCGGAGATTTCGTCGTCGAGGAAGCTCAGCAGTTGGTCGCGGGTGTCGATCAGGTCGACCATCACGCCCAGGCCGCTGAAGATCGAGGCGTACTCGCAGCCGATAACGCCGGCTCCGTAGATGATCAGGCGGCGCGGGGTGTGGCTCAGCGAGAGGATGGTGTCGCTGTCGTAGACCCGCGGGTGGTTGAAGTTGATGTCCGCCGGGCGGTAGGGGCGCGAGCCGGTGGCGATGACGAACTGGTCGGCGACCAGGCGCTCCACGGCGCCGCTGGGAGTGACCACCTCGACGGTGCGCTCATCGACGAAGCTGGCGGTGCCGTTGAACATGTCGATGCGGTTGCGCGCGTAGTAGCCGGTGCGCGAGGAGACCTGCTTGTTGATCACCTTCTCGGCGCTTTTCAGCACGTCGGGGAAGGAGAACCAGCGCGGCTCGCCGATCTGCCGGAACATCGGGTTGGTGTTGAACTCGATGATCTGCTTCACCGAGTGACGCAGCGCCTTGGACGGGATGGTGCCCAGGTGCGTGCAGTTGCCGCCGACCACGCGACGGCTGTCCACCACCGCCAGCTTGCGCCCGTACTTGGAGGCGTTCATCGCCGCCCCCTCGCCTGCCGGGCCCGTGCCGAGAATCACCACGTCGTAGTTGTAGACAGCCATGCGTACTCCTTCAGAACAGGCCGGGGCGCCCCTGTGGCGCTTCCGGCAAAGTCCCGGCACGCCTGGCGCCGGGAGCGATCGAATCGATGTTGGCAGCTTAGCCGCGCGACAAATTGCTGCACATTAGCGCTTGGTCGTGCGGTAGGCGAATTTTGCCATCACTACATTTGTGCGGCTTTCATGGCCGCGCCGGATCGGGGAAGAGCTCGGCGAAGCGCGTACTGGCGCGCATGGCGAAGCCCTGCCCCTGGTGCACGACGAACCAGGCGGCCAGCCCGTGCTGCTCGGCGTAGCGGTAGCCCTCGTCCGGGCCCAGCACCATGAGCAGGGTCGACAAGCCGTCGGCGTGCAGCGTCGAGCGATCAACCACGGTCACCGCCGCCAGCCTGTGGCGCACCGGCGTGCCGGTGCGCGCGTCGAAGGTGTGCGAGTAGCGCTGCCCACCTTCCTCGAAATAGTTGCGGTAGTCGCCCGAGGTCGAGACCCCGTAGCCGTCCACCGCCAGCGAGCGCGCCACGCTGCGCTCGCGTTCGCCGCTGGGCACCTCCAGCGCCACCCGCCAGGGTGAGCCGTCGGGCTTGTGGCCCACGGCCTTGAGTTCGCCGGTGATCTCCACCAGGTAATTCTTCACGCCCAGCTCGGCCAGGCGCTGGCTGACGCGGTCCACCGCGTAGCCGGCGACGATGCTGTCGAAGTCCAGCTGCGCCGCCACGTCCTTGCACACCAGGCTGCCGTCCACCCGCAGGTGGCGGTAGCCGACGCGCGCCCGCTCACGCTCCAGCGCCTCGGGCGCCGGCACCAGCTCGCCGCGGGACTGCGGACCGAAGCCCCAGAGATTCATCAGCGGCTCGACGCTGAGGTCGAAGGCGCCGGCGCTGGCCTCGGACAGCTCGTTGCCGTAGCGCAGCAGCTCCACCAGTTCGCTCGGCATGGCTTGGCAGGCGCCGGCCGGCAAGGCGTTGAAGCGCGAGACCTCGGAGTCGTCGCGGTAGGTGGAGAACTGCCGGTCGAGCTCGCCGAGAATGCCCTCGACCTCCGCCTGCAGGCGCTGCGGCGCGGGGCTCTGCGCCGTCGGCAGGTACTGCACGGAATAGCTGCTGCCCATGGTCGGGCCGCCGAAGCGCTCGACACGCTCACCGCAACCGGCCAACGCCAACAGCCCCAAGCACAGCCAGATGCCTCGCAACGCGCCACCTCCATTCCCCTGCCCCGGCACGGGCGGCGCACATTCTACCGGAAACGGCAGGGCTTACTGTTGCTCAGGCGGTAAAGGTTCGTTGACCGAATCGCCGCCCTCCAGCGGCGCGCCGCCGCCCAGGGCCTTGTACAGCGCCACCAGGTCCAGGCGCAGCTGGCCGTCGCTGTCCACCAGGTCGCGGCGCGCCTGCAGGTAGTTGCGCTGGGCGTCCAGCTCCACCAGGAAATCGGTCATGCCGCCGGCGTAGCGCGCCTTGGCCATGTCGTAGGCCTGCCCGGCGCTGTTCAGCCGCGCCTGCAACTGGGCGTTGCGCTGGCGCTCGGCGCCGTAGCCGCTGAGGGCGTCGTCGACTTCCTGCCAGGCCTTGAGCACGGTCTGCTGGTAGTTCACCGCGGCTTCCTGCTGCTCCAGCTTGCGCAGGGTCACCTGGGAACGGCGCCGGCCGTTGTCGAAGATCGGCACGCTCAGGCTCGGCCCCACCGCCCACTGGCGGCTGCCCCAGTCGGAGAGGTCGCCGCTCTCGAAGGAGGAATAGCCGAAGCTGGCGCCCAGGCGGATGCTCGGGTACAGCTCGGCCACCGCCACCCCGATGTTGGCCGTGGCGGCGTGCAATTGCGCTTCGGCGGCGCGGATGTCCGGGCGCCGGCGCGCCACTTCCGATGGCAGGCCGGGGCTGAGGTCGGGCAAGGCGGCGGGCTGCGCGGGCGGCGTCTTCAGCTGCGCCTGCAGCTCGCCCGGCTGCGCGCCGACCAGCACGCCGAGCTGGTTGATCGCCTGGCCCTCGGCCGCCTGCAGTTGCGGCAGGCGCGAGCGCAGCTCTTCCAGTTGGCTGCGCTGGCGCACCAGGTCGAAGTCGTCCACCAGGCCGCCGTCGGCGCGGGCCTGCACCAGTTCCAGGGATTCCTCGGTGGCGCGCAGGTCTTCCTGGGTCACGGCGATCTGCTGCTGCACCCGGCGCAGCTCGAAGTAGCCGCGCGCCACCTCGCTGGCGACCAGCAGCCGCCCCTGTTCCAGCAAGGCGCGCTGCTGCTCTACGCGGGCGTCGGCGGCCTCGATGGAGCGGCGCACGCGGCCCCAGAAATCGATTTCCCAGGAGGCGTCGAAGCCGGCTTCGTAGAGGGTGAAGGGCTGGGCCAGGGTCTTCGCCAGCTCGTCGCTGTCGCCCGGCGCCAGGCTGGAGATCATCCGCGCGCTGGCGCCACGCTCGCTCTGCCGTTGGCGCTGCACGTCGGCCTTGCCGTCGACGTTCACCCCGCGCTGGGCAGCGACCATTTGCCGCTGCATGCGCGCCTGGGCGAAGCGCAGCGCGGCGCTCTGCAGGTCCGGGCTGGCCGCCGTGGCGCGGCGCTGCAGGTAGTCCAGCGCCGGGTCGGCGAACTGCGTCCACCACTGCGCGGGGATGGCCTGGCCGCCCTGCCCCGCGCTCAGCAGCGCGGCATCGCCGGCATGGGCCGCGCGCCAGTCGGCCGGGGCCTGCGGCTGCGGCGCCTGGTAGTCCGGCCCCACCGCGCAGGCGCCCAGCGCCAGCAGCAGCGGCAGGAGGAAGTAGGGATTGGGCGACGACGGCATGGCGGCCTCCGGTCAGGCGAGTCGATTGCGGAACAGCCAGGCGGACAGCGGCAGGGTCACGCTCGCCACCACCAGCATCGGCAACAGGTCATGGGCCACCTCGAACAGGCTGGCGCCTTCCAGGTAGATGCGCTGGATCAGGTCGATGGCGAAGCGCAGCGGGTTGATGTAAGTGGCCATCTGCAGCGCCTCGGGCATGTTGCGCACCGGCGTGGCCAGGCCCGAGAGCAGCATGATCGGCATGATCAGCACGAAGGTGTAGAGCATCGCCTGCTGCATGTTCAGCGACACCGCCGAGATCGACAGGCCCAGGCCGACGCAGGAGACCATGAACACCAGCAGCCCGCCGTAGAAGTCCGGCAGCGAGCCGGCCATGGGGATGCGGAACCAGTACAGCGCCATCAGCAGCACCAGCGACGCCTGCACCAGGCCGATGAGGATCGGCGGCAGGGCCTTGCCGAGCATGATCTCCATGGGCGAATAGGGCGTGACCAGCAACTGGTCGAAGGTGCCCTGCTCGCGCTCGCGGGCCACCGAGAGCGCGCTGAGCATCAGCGTCTGCAGCATGCTCAGCGAGGCGATCAGCGCCGGGATCAGCGGCCAGCGCGTCTCCAGGTTGGGGTTGTACCAGGCGCGGGTGATCACGCTGACCGGCGCCTGGGCCAGGCCGCGCTCGCGGTTGAAGTCGTTGACCACGCTGGCCAGCCCGGCCGCCGCGGCGCCGGCGGTGGTGGAGTTGCGCCCGTCGAGGATCACCTGCAGCGGCGCCGGCTCGCCGCGGGTCAGGCGCGTCTCGAAGTCGGCGGGAATCTGGATCACCAGCAGCGCCTTCTCGGCGTCGATCACGCTGGCGATGTCGCGCGGCGCGCGCAGGGTCGCCACGCGGTGGAAGATGCCGCTGCCGTCCAGGCGGTTGGCCAGGCGCTGGGACGACTCGCTGTGGCTCTGGTCGAGCAGCGCGTAGGGCGCGTCGTTGAGGTCGAAGGTCACCGCGTAGCCGAACAGCAGGCTCTGCATCAGCACCGGCGCCAGCAGCACGATGCGGTTGGCCGGGTCCTTGAGGATCACCAGCAGCTCCTTGCGCCAGAGATTGGCCAGGCGACGCAGCAGTTCGGCGAAGGCGCCCATCTCAGTCCAGCCTCTTGCGCGTGGCCAACTGCGCCAGGCCCAGCAGGACCACGGCGTAGCCGGCGAGGATCAGGCAGTTGCGGATGATCAGCGGCCAGAAGTCGCCGGCCAGGAACAGCGACTTCACCAGCTCCATGAAGTAGGTGGCCGGCAGCAGGTTGCCGATCACCCGCACGGCGGTGGGCACGTTGCGCAGGTCGAAGATGAAGCCCGAGAGCATCATCGCCGGGAGGAAGCTGGCGAGCAGGGAAATCTGGCTGGCGAGGAACTGGTTCTTGGTCACCGCCGAGATCAGCAGGCCGATGCCCAGGGCGACGAACAGGTAGAGCATGGAGCTGACCAGCAGCGCCAGCAGAGAGCCGTACATGGGCACGTGGAACAGCAGGCGCGCCGCCAGCAGGCACAGCGCCAGGCCCAGCAGGCCGACCAGGAAGCAGGGGATGATCTTCGCCAGGAGGATTTCCACCGAGCGCACCGGGGTGACGAACAGCGCCTCCAGGGTGCCGCGCTCCCATTCGCGGGCCATCACCAGCGCGGTGAGGAAGGCGCCCACCAGGGTCATGATCAGTACGATCAGCCCTGGCACCAGGTACCAGGTGCTGGTGTTGGCGGCGTTGAACCACATGCGCTGCTCGATGCGCACGCCGCCGGATTGCAGGCCGGCGTTGCGCGCCGCCTGCTTCTCGCCCCACAGCGCCAGGGCCTGGTTGAGGTAGTTGCTCACCCCCGAGGCGCGGGTGGCGTCGGAGCCCTGCACCAACACCAGCACCTGGGCATCGCCGTCCTGCAGGCGGCGGCTGAAGTCGGCGGGCAGGTAGACCAGGGCGTCGGCCTGGCGCGACTCCAGCATCCGCCGGCCCTCCTCGAAGGACTTCAGCGGCAGCGGCCGCAGGTATTCCGAGTCGCTGATGCTGGCGAGCAGGTCGCGGGCCTGCGGCGCCGGGTCGTCCTGCACCACCGCCACCAGGCTGTGGCGCACGTCCAGCGACAGGCCGTAGCCGAAGATCAGGATCAGCGCGATGGGCAGGCCGATGCCGATCATCAGGTTGCTGCGGTCGCGCAACAGCTGGCGCACTTCCTTGCGCGTCAGCGACAGCAGCCGGCGCCAGAACGAACCGCTCGCCACGTCACTCATGCGCGGGCCTCCTGCTGCTGGCGGGCCTGCTCGACGATCTCGATGAAGGCCTGTTCCATGTTCAGCGAAGCGCCCTGGCCGCCGGCCTGCTCGCGCACCTGCTGCGGCGTGCCCATGGCGAGGATGCGCCCGGCGTCCTGGATGACGATGCGGTCGCAATACTCGGCCTCTTCCATGAAGTGGGTGGTGATGATGATGGTGGTGCCGCCGGCCGCCAGCGCCGTGATGCGCTGCCAGAAGCCGCGCCGGGCCAGGGGGTCGGCGCCGCTGGTGGGTTCGTCGAGGAAGAGGATTTCCGGCTCGTGGAGCAGGCCCACGGCCATGGCCAGGCGCTGCTTGTAGCCGCCGGGCAACTGGCCGCTGGGCTCGCCCTCGTGGCCGGAAAGGTCGAACTGCCGCGACACCTCGTCCATGCGCCGCCCCAGCTGCCTGCCGGCCAGGCCGTAGGCGCCGCCGAAGAACTGCAGGTTCTCGCGCACCGAGAGGTTGCCGTACAGCGAGAACTTCTGCGACACGTAGCCGATGCGCCGGCGCGCCTGGGCGCGGGCGTGGCGCAGGTTGACGCCGGCCACCTGCAGGCTGCCGGAAGACGCCGGCAGCAGCCCGCAGAGCATGCGGAAGGTGGTGGTCTTGCCGGCGCCGTTGGGCCCCAGCAGGCCGAAGATTTCGCCACGGGCCACGCTGAAGCTGGTGCGGTCCACCGCGGTGAAGTCGCCGAACTTGCGCACCAGGTCCTTCACTTCGATCACCGCCTCGCCGTTGCCGGAAGTACCGCCCGGCGCGGCGGCCTTGAGCGCCTCGGTATCCACCTGCTCGGCGCCGCTCCTGGCCCGCAGCAGGACCATGAAGCCGTCCTCCAGGCGCGCTTCCACCTCGCGCACCGGGGCGCCGTCGAGCAGTTCGTCCAGGCGCTTTTCATCGGCATCGCGCTGGCGGATGAAGCGCACCTCGCCACCCTGGGGCACCGCGTCGATGATGTTCTGCGGATCGTCCAGCAGCCGCGCCTGCAGCTTGCGCGCCGGCTCGCCGGCCGGCGGCACGGCGATGCGGCAGAGGCCGTCGGCGTGGCGACGGATGTCTTCGGGCAGGCCCTGGGCCAGCAACTGGCCCTGGTGCAGCAGGTACACCTCGGAGCAGCGCTCGGCTTCGTCCATGTAGGAGGTGGTCAGCAGCACGCTCAGGCTCTCCTCCTCCACCAGTTGCTGGACGATCTCCCACAGCTCGCGGCGCGACAGCGGGTCGACGCCCACGGTCGGCTCGTCCAGCAGCAGGAGTTGCGGCGAGCGCACCAGGGTGCAGGCCAGCCCCAGCTTCTGCTTCATGCCGCCGGACAGCTTGCCCGCCGGGCGGTCGGTGAAGCGTCCCAGGTCGGTCATCGCCAGCAGGCGCTCGAAGCGCTGGCGGCGCTGCTGCGCGCCGACGCCATGGAGGTCGGCGTAGAGATCGAGGTTTTCCTGCACGCTCAGGTCCTCGTAGAGGCCGAAGCGCTGCGGCATGTAGCTGATCAGGTCCTGCACGCGCTGCGGGTGCGCCTTGACGTCGATGCCGAGCACCTCCAGCTCGCCGCCGTCGGCGCGCAGCAACCCGGCCACCAGGCGCAGGAAGGTGGTCTTGCCGGCGCCGTCCGGGCCAACCAGCGCGGTCAGTGCGCCCTTGCGCACCTGCAGGTCGAGGCCGTGCAAGGCCTGCACGATCTGCCCGGATTCCTTGACCAGGAACTGCCTGGCGACGCCGCGGGCGTCTATCACCAGGTCCATCAGTCGGCCTTCCCGTCGCGCACCTGGTCGCCCTCGGCGATGCGCACCGTGGCCGGCATGCCCAGGCGCAGGCGGTTGTCCTTGTCCTCGACTATCACCCGCACCTCGTAGACCAGCGCGGTGCGCAGCTCCTCGGTCTGCACGGCCTTGGGGGTGAACTCGGCGACGTCGGAGATGTAACCGACGCGCCCCTGCACCGGCTGCTGCGGATGGCTGTCGGTGCTGACGCTGGCGCGCATGCCCGGCTTGATGTGGCCGAGCTGGGTTTCGTTGACGTACACCCGCACCCACTTCGGATCGGTGATGGCCAGGGCGTAGACCGCGCGCTGCGGCGAAGCCATGTCGCCCGGCTCCAGCAGGCGCGAGCGCACCGTGGCGTCCTGCGGGGCGCGCAGCTGGGTTTCGTCGAGGTTGTGCTGCAGCAGCGCGAGCTGGGCGCGGGCGCCTTGCAGCTGGGCCTCGGCCTGGGCGATGTCCTCGGCGCGCGGGCCGATCTTCGCCAGGCGCAGGGCCTTTTGCGCATCCTCCAGCCGGGCCTGGTCGACCTTCAGCTGGGCGCTGGCGTTGTCCAGGTCCTGCTGGCTGACCGCGCGCCCGCCGGGGCTGTTGGCGCGGATGCCCTGCAGGCGGCGCAGCTGGATGCCGGCCAGTTCGACCTGGGCCCTGGCGCCGTCCACCTGGGCCTTGGCGCGGTCGATGTCCTCGGGGCGCGAGCCGTTGTGCAGGCGCAGCACGTTGGCTTCCTGGGCGGCGATCTGCGCCTTGGCCTGGTCGATCTGCAGCTTCAGGGTGCGGCTGTCGAGGCTGGCCAGGACCTGCCCGGCCTTGACCGCGTCGCCCTCCTCCACGCGCATCTCGGCGATGCGCTCGCTGCCGGTGAAGGCCAGGGACACCTGGCGGATGTCGACGTTGCCGTAGAGCACCAGGTCGCCGCCCTGCTCGGCCTTCGAGTGGAAGTAGTACCAGGCCCCCAGGCCCGCTACGGCGAGCAGCAGCAGGACAACGACGAGCTTCTTGCGCATGATGACGACCCGCTATCGGTTGACGACAAGGGGCAAGCATAGACAACGAATTCAAATTTGAATTTGATCTAGCCCGGCTCTAGTCTGCACAGACTCCCATCCAGCAGGGTGCAAGCATGCCTGGACCACCCCGCAAGGCTCGCCAAGAGCCGCCCCGCGCGCCCCGCCAGGACGGCGAAGCCACTCGTCGCCGGATACTCCTGGCGGCCGGCGAACTGTTCGCCGAGCGTGGCTACGCCGACACCACCAGCAAGGCCATCTGCCAGCGCGCGCAGTGCAACATGGCCGCGGTGAACTACCACTTCGGCAGCCGCGACGGCCTCTACCGCGCGGTGCTGCAGGACATGCACAAGCACCTGATCGGCTACGACCAGCTCGAACGACTGACCTGCGGCCAGCGCCCTCCCCGCGACAAGCTCGCCGGCCTGATCGCGGCGCTGACCCTCAACGTCGCCAACGGCCAGCGCTGGCAGGCGCGCCTGTGGGCCCGCGAGCTGCTGACGCCCTCGCCCTTCCTCTCCGAACTCATCGACCAGGAGGCCATGCCCAAGGTGCGCCTGGTGTTGGCGCTGCTCGGCGAGGTCACCGGCATCCCCGCCCAGGAGCCGGCGCTGCTGCGTTGCCTGTTCAGCGTGATAGCGCCCTACCTGACGCTGCAGGTGATCAGCCGGGAAATCCCCACGCCGCTGACCGGCCTGTTCGAACAGCCGCCGGAAGACCTCGCCCGCCACCTGCAGCTGTTCGCCCAGGCCGGGCTGGAGGCGGTGGCGCGGGATTATCACGACGGGCAGCTGTAGTACGGCGCTGGCCAGCCTACAGCGCCGCCGGTGGGGCCCATCCTACGGGTGGGAACGCCATGTCTCCGGGCAATCTGTAGGAACGGACCTTGTCCGCGATAGCCGGAGGTATCGGCGCGGTTCGCGGATGAGATCCGCTCCTACGCTGCCCCACCCACGCCATTCCCCCGTAGGATGGGTTGAGCGAAGCGATACCCATCGCCATGGCGGGTCGGGCCCGGAGTGCTCGGGAACAGGTGCTCCGGGTTCGAACCCGGAACGCGCCTGGAATCACGGTCAAACGGCGGATAACGCCGTAGGCGTTATGCGCCCTACGCAATGCCCAACCATGACGTAGGGCGCATGACCGTTCGCGGTTATCCGCCGTTGGAAACAAAAAGGCCGCACCCCGGTAGGAATGCGGCCCTTTCTCGTCCAGCGCCGACGGGATCAGGCGGTAGCCCGTGCCTCGCCCTTGCGCTTGAGCAGGTAGCAGATGCCCATCAGCACCACCCATACCGGGATGGCGTACACCGACACGTCGATGCCCGGGATCTGCAGCATGATGCCGAGGATGAACACCACGAAGGCCAGGCACAGCCAGTTGCCGAACGGGTACCACAGGGCGCGGAAGCTGGTGCGCACGCCCTCGCGGTTCTTGGCGCGGCGGAACATCAGGTGGGCCAGGCTGATCATCGCCCAGTTGATCACCAGCGCCGCCACCACCAGCGACATCAGCAGCTCCAGCGCCTGGTGCGGGATCACGTAGTTGACCACCACGCAGGCCAGGGTGATGAAGGCCGAGACGCCGATGGCCAGCAGCGGCACGCCGCGGTCGTCGACCTTGGCGAAGGCGCGCGGGGCGTCGCCCTGCTCGGCCAGGCCGAAGAGCATGCGGCTGTTGCAGTACACGCAGCTGTTGTAGACCGACAGCGCCGCGGTCAGCACCACGAAGTTCAGCACGTTGGCCGCGACATCACTGCCCAGCAGCGAGAACACCTTCACGAAGGGGCTGCCGCTGTACGGGTCGCCGGAGCTGTTGATGCTCTGCAGCAGCGCGTCCCACGGGTACAGCGAGAGCAGCACGGCCAGGGCGCCGATGTAGAAGATCAGGATGCGGTAGATCACCTGGTTGATCGCCTTGGGGATCACCTTCTTCGGCTCCGCCGCTTCGGCCGCGGTGATGCCCACCAGCTCCAGGCCGCCAAAGGAGAACATGATGATCGCCAGGACCATCACCAGGCCGGAAATGCCGTTGGGGAAGAAACCGCCGTGGCTCCACAGGTTGCTCACCGAGGCCTGCGGGCCGCCGTGGCCGCTGGCCAGCAGCCAGATGCCGAGCAGGATCATGCCGATGATGGCGGCGACCTTGATGATCGCGAACCAGAACTCGGTCTCGCCGAAGGCCTTCACGTTGAACAGGTTGATGGCGTTGATCAGCACGAAGAAGATCGCCGCCGTGGCCCAGGTGGGGAACTCCGGCCACCAGAACTGGATGTACTTGCCGACCGCCGTGAGTTCCGACATGCCGACCAGGATGTACAGCACCCAGTAGTTCCAGCCGGACATGAAGCCGGCGAAGCCGCCCCAGTACTTGTGAGCGAAGTGGCTGAAGGAACCGGCGACCGGTTCCTCGACGATCATCTCGCCGAGCTGACGCATGATCAGGAAGGCGATGAAGCCGCCGATGGCGTAGCCGAGGATCATCGACGGGCCGGCGGATTGCAGTACACCGGCCGAGCCCAGGAACAGGCCGGTACCGATGGCGCCACCCAGGGCGATCAGCTGGATGTGGCGGTTCTTCAGGCCACGCTTGAGCGAGCCTTCATGCAGATGGGGGTGTCCATCCATTGCGGGGTTCCTCGGTAGAGGGGTTGGCATTTTTATCGTTATGGTGCGCGGGTAAGCGCGAAGACTAACGAAAAACGGGAGCCCGAGAGCTCCCGTTTTCGATTTTCAGGCCTGGCTTAGCGCGGGAAGGCCGGCGGGTTGACCCCAGCCATCTCTTCCATCACGCGGACCACCTGGCAGCTGTAGCCGAACTCGTTGTCGTACCACACGTACAGCACGACGCGGTTGTCGTTGCAGATGGTGGCTTCGGCATCGACCACGCCGGCGTGGCGGGAACCGACGAAGTCGGTGGAGACCACTTCCTGCGAGCTGACGAAGTCGATCTGCTTCTGCAGGTCGGAGTGCATGGCCATCTGGCGCAGGTACTCGTTGATCTCCTCGCGGGAGGTCGACTTGTTCAGGTTCAGGTTGAGGATGGCCATGGACACGTTCGGGGTGGGAACGCGGATGGCGTTGCCGGTCAGCTTGCCCTTGAGCACCGGCAGGGCCTTGGCGGCGGCGGTGGCGGCACCGGTCTCGGTGATCACCATGTTCAGCGGAGCGCTGCGGCCGCGGCGGCTGCCCTTGTGGAAGTTGTCGATCAGGTTCTGGTCGTTGGTGTACGAGTGAACGGTTTCGACGTGGCCGTTGACGATGCCGTACTGGTCATCGACTGCCTTGAGCACCGGCACGATGGCGTTGGTGGTGCAGGAGGCGGCGGAGACGATCTTGTCGTCGGCGGTGATGTCGCCATGGTTGATGCCATGGACGATGTTCTTCAGCGCGCCCTTGCCCGGAGCGGTGAGGATCACGCGGTCGACGCCCGGGCACTTCAGGTGCTGGCCGAGGCCGTCGGCGTCGCGCCACTTGCCGGTGTTGTCGACCAGCAGGGCGTTCTTGATGCCGTACTGGGTGTAGTCCACCGAGGACGGATCGTTGGAGTAGATCACCTGGATCAGGTTGCCGTTGGCGGTGATGGTGTTGTTGGCCTCATCGATGGTGATGGTGCCGTCGAACTTGCCATGCACGGAGTCGCGGCGCAGCAGGCTGGCGCGCTTGACCAGGTCGTTCTCGGCGCCCTTGCGCACGACGATGGCGCGCAGGCGCAGGCCGTCGCCGCCACCGGTCTTCTCGATGAGGATGCGCGCCAGCAGGCGGCCGATGCGGCCGAAGCCGTACAGCACGACGTCGGTGCCTTCGCGGGCGGCGCCGTTCTGCTTGCCGACCACGTCGGCCAGCTCGTCCTTGGTGAACTGCTCGATGCTGCGGCCGTTACCCTCGGCCTTGAACTTGGCGACCATCTTGCCCAGGTCGACCGAGGCGGCGCCGAGTTTCAGCTCGCTCATGGCCTTGAGGACGGGGAAGGTGTCGTGAACCGACAGCTCGGCTTCGTCGGCCAGGCGGTGGCGGGCGAAACGGTGCGCCTTGAGAATGTCGATCACCGAACGGTTGATCAGGCCACGGCCGTAGATCGAGGTCACCACGTTGTTGTTGCGGTAGAGCTGGCCGATCAGCGGAATCATGGCTTCCGCGAGGGCTTCACGATCGATCCACTCACCGAGACACTGGTCGGGCTTCTGATTCACGGGCATTACCTTCCACATGTAGGAGAAGAAAAAAGGGGCTACATTATGACGGTGCAGGCCATCGCCGGCAATCTGCAGCGCTGCAAAGACTGACAGCCGTCAATCGGGATAGTTACAATCCACCCGGTCAAATTTCCGACCGGAGCCCGCTACGCCCGTGTCCGTATTGCGTATTCCCGCCTTGCCGGCCGCGGCCGGCAAGCAAACCTGGGGCAACCTGCCCGGCGCCGCCCTGAGCCTGGCGGTGGCCGAGGCCGCCGCCCGGGCCAGCCGTTTCACCCTGCTGCTGACCACCGACAGCCAGAGCGCCGAGCGCCTGGAACAGGAGCTGCGTTTCTTCGCCCCGGACCTGCCGGTATTGCAGTTGCCGGACTGGGAAACCCTGCCCTACGACGTGTTTTCGCCGCACCAGGACATCATTTCCCAGCGCGTCGCCACCCTCTACCAGTTGCCCGAGCTGCGCCGCGGCGTGCTGGTGGCGCCCATCGCCACCGCCCTGCACCGCCTGGCGCCGGTGAAGTTCCTGCTGGGCGGCAGCCTGGTGCTGGACGTCGGCCAGAAGCTCGACGTCGAGCAGATGCGCCTGCGCCTGGAAGCCGCCGGCTACCGCTGCGTGGACACCGTCTACGAACACGGCGAGTTCGCCGTGCGCGGCGCGCTCATCGACCTGTTCCCGATGGGCAGCGAGCTGCCCTACCGCATCGACCTGTTCGACGACGAGATCGAAACGCTGCGCACCTTCGACCCGGAGAACCAGCGCTCCATCGACAAGGTGCAGAGCATCCGCCTGCTGCCGGCGCGCGAGTTCCCCCTGCGCAAGGAGGCGGTCACCGGCTTCCGCGGGCGCTTCCGCGAGCGTTTCGACGTCGACTACCGGCGCTGCCCGATCTACCAGGACCTGGCCAGCGGCCTGACCCCGGCCGGCATCGAGTACTACCTGCCGCTGTTCTTCGAGGAGGGCGAGACCTCCACCCTGTTCGACTACCTGCCCCAGGACACCCAGGTGTTCTCCCTGCCGGGCATCGAGCAGGCCGCCGAGCAGTTCTGGAACGACGTGCGCAGCCGCTACGAGGACCGCCGCTACGACCCCGAGCGGCCGCTGCTGCCGCCGGCCGAGCTGTTCCTGCCGGTGGAGGACTGCTTCGCCCGCCTGAAGAGCTGGCCGCGCGTGGTGGTCAGCGCCGAGCCGGTCGAGCCGGGCGTGGGCCGCGAGAGCTTCCCCGCCGAGCCCCTGCCGGACCTGGCCATCGAGGCCAAGGCCAGCGAGCCGCTGGCCCGGCTGCGCCGCTTCATCGAGGAATTCCCCGGGCGCATCCTGTTCAGCGCCGAATCCGCCGGGCGCCGCGAGGTGCTGCTGGAACTGCTGGCGCGGCTGAAGCTGCGCCCCGGCGAAGTCGACGGCTGGCCGGCCTTCCTCGCCCAGCCCGAGCGCCTGGCCATCACCATCGCGCCGCTGGACGACGGCCTGCTGCTGAGCGGCGAAGTCGCGCTGATCGCCGAGAGCCCGCTGTTCGGCCAGCGCGTGATGCAGCGCCGGCGCCGCGAGAAGACCCGCGACGGCGGCGAGAACGTCATCAAGAACCTCACCGAGCTGCGCGAAGGCGCGCCGGTGGTGCACATCGACCACGGCGTCGGCCGCTACATGGGCCTGATCACCCTGGAGATCGACGGGCAGACCGCCGAGTTCCTGGCCCTGGAGTACGCCGACGAGGCCAAGCTCTACGTGCCGGTGGCCAACCTGCACCTGATCGCCCGCTACACCGGCAGCGACGACGCCCTGGCGCCGCTGCACAAGCTCGGCTCCGAGGCCTGGCAGAAGGCCAAGCGCAAGGCCGCCGAGCAGGTCCGCGACGTCGCCGCCGAACTGCTCGACATCTACGCCCGCCGCGCCGCGCGCAAGGGCTACGCATTCAAGGACCCGCAGGCCGACTACGCCACCTTCTCCGCCGGCTTCCCCTTCGAGGAGACACCAGACCAGCAGGCGGCCATCGACGCCGTGGTGGCCGACATGCTCGCCGACAAGCCGATGGACCGCCTGGTGTGCGGCGACGTCGGCTTCGGCAAGACCGAGGTAGCCATGCGCGCCGCCTTCGTCGCCGTGCACAGCGGCAAGCAGGTAGCGGTGCTGGTGCCTACCACCCTGCTCGCCCAGCAACACTACAACAGCTTCCGCGACCGCTTCGCCGACTGGCCGGTGACCGTCGAGGTGATGAGCCGCTTCAAGACCGCCAAGGAAGTCGAAGGCGCGGTCGGCCAGCTCGCCGAAGGCAAGGTGGACATCGTCATCGGCACCCACAAGCTGCTACAGGAGGACGTGCGCTTCAAGAACCTCGGCCTGGTCATCATCGACGAGGAACACCGCTTCGGCGTGCGCCAGAAGGAGCAGCTCAAGGCCCTGCGCAGCGAGGTGGACATCCTCACCCTCACCGCCACGCCGATCCCGCGCACGCTGAACATGGCGGTGGCCGGCATGCGCGACCTGTCGATCATCGCCACGCCGCCGGCGCGCCGCCTGTCGGTGCGCACCTTCGTCATGGAACAGCAGAACGCGGTGATCAAGGAGGCGCTGCTGCGCGAGCTGCTGCGCGGCGGCCAGGTCTACTACCTGCACAACGAGGTGAAGAGCATCGAGAAGTGCGCCCGCGACCTGGCCGAGCTGGTGCCCGAGGCACGCATCGGCATCGGCCACGGGCAGATGCACGAACGCGATCTGGAACGGGTGATGAGCGACTTCTACCACAAGCGCTTCAACGTGCTGGTGGCCTCGACCATCATCGAGACCGGCATCGACGTGCCCAGCGCCAACACCATCCTCATCGAGCGCGCCGACAAGTTCGGCCTGGCCCAGCTGCACCAGCTGCGCGGGCGCGTCGGCCGCAGCCACCACCAGGCCTACGCCTACCTGCTGACGCCGCCGCGCAAGCAGATGACGCCCGACGCCGAGAAACGCCTGGAGGCCATCGCCAACGCCCAGGACCTGGGCGCCGGCTTCGTCCTGGCCACCCACGACCTGGAGATCCGCGGCGCCGGCGAGCTGCTCGGCGAAGGCCAGAGCGGGCAGATCCAGGCGGTGGGCTTCACCCTCTACATGGAAATGCTCGAACGCGCGGTGAAAGCCATCCGCAAGGGCGAGCAGCCCAACCTGGAGCAGCCCCTGGGCGGCGGCCCGGACATCAACCTGCGGGTGCCGGCGCTGATCCCCGAGGACTACCTGCCCGACGTGCACGCGCGGCTGATCCTCTACAAGCGCATCGCCAACCAGCTGGACGAGGACGGCCTGCGCGAACTGCAGGTGGAGATGATCGACCGCTTCGGCCTGCTGCCCGAGCCGGCGAAGAACCTGGTGCGTCTGACGCTCCTGAAACTGCAGGCGGAGAAGCTCGGCATCGTCAAGGTGGATGCCGGCCCCCAGGGAGGCCGGGTAGAATTCGCCGCCGATACCTGCGTCGACCCGCTGGTGCTGATCAAGCTGATCCAGAGCCAGCCGAACCGCTACAAGTTCGAAGGCGCGACCCTGTTCAAGTTCCAGGTGCCCATGGAGCGCCCGGAAGAACGCTTCAACACCCTCGAGGCGCTGTTCGAGCGCCTCGCGCCCAACGCATCCTGAAAGGACCAGTATGTTCCGCTACCTGCCGCTGCTGCTTGCCCTTATCGCCCCGGCGAGCTTCGCCGACGACCTCTACCAGGTCGAACTGATCCTGTTCCAGCAGGAAGGCGACGTCGTCTACTCCAGCCAGCCGGCGCCCGACGACTGGGCCAAGGGCGCCCAGCCGCTGGGCGAGGACGCCCGCCGGCCGACGGCGATGGACGCCCAGGCCAACAAGCTGGCCCAGGCCCAGGGCTACCACGTGCTGATGCACAAGGCCTGGAAACAGTCCATCGGCGACACGCCGGTGAAGATCGCCCTCAGCGAAGGCCGCCAGCAGGATGACCACTTCCCCGTGGAAGGCACCATCAGCCTGCGCCAGCAGCGCTTCGTCGACACCCAGGTGGACTTCTGGATCAACCAGTTCGGCGCCGACGGCCTGCTCGCCAACAGCCAGCACATGGTCCAGGACGTCAGCCTGAAGAACGACGTGCTGGCCTACCTCGACCACCCCAGCCTGGGCATGCTGATCCGCGTCAGCCCGCTCAACGCCAAGCCGACCACCCCGCCGCCGGCGGAAATGCAGGAAGAGGCGCCGGCCGGGCAACCGCAGCAACCCGCCCCGGAAGCCCCGGCCAACGGCGGCTTCGACGCCCCGCCGGCGAGCGAGCCAGACCAACAGTAAACGCAAAGGGGGGCAGCATGCCGCCGTTCATCGAGCATCTGCGACGCATTCCCTGGCGCCGCCTGTTCCCCAGCGTCACCCTGGTCCGCGGCGAAGCCTACGCCCGCGAGGGCCGGATACAGATCACCCGCCTGACCGAGCGCACACTGGACAGCGTGTGCGATGGCTCGGGCAGCAATCGTTACCGCCAGCGCATCGGCCTTTCCGCCAGCGGCGACACCCTCGACTGCCAGTGCGATTGCCCGGTCGGCTTCGACTGCAAGCATTGCGCGGCGGCGCTGCTGCACCTGCTGGAAGGCCTGCCCCCCTCGACCTCCGCGGAGCCCGCGCCAGCCGCCCGCCCACCCCAGAGGACCGCCACCGAGCTGTCCTACGACCTGCAGCACTGGCTGAGGAAGCTGCCCGCCGTCCTCAGGGAGCAGCCGCCCGGCACGGCGCTGCACGAGTCGCCCCTGTACTACCGCCTGACCAAGAGCGGCCGAATACTGATCCACACCGCCGCCCATACGGCAGGCGGCAAGCTCCAGGGCTACCTGCGCATCTCCTCGATAGCCCAGAGCCTGCCCTGCGTGGATGCCGTGGACCAGCAAATCCTGGTCCGCGCACTGGACGCCCCGGGCACCCAGCCCCACACCAGCGAAATAGCGCTCAAGGGCCGCAAGGGCGCCGAGCTGCTGGAGCTGATCCTGCGCAGCGGGCGCCTGTTCCTCGACCTGGGCCCGCCGGCCAGCCAGTTGCTCGCAGGCCCGGAACTGCCCGCTCGGCTCGCCTGGCGCAGGGACGAGTACGGTGACTACAGGGTCGCCTGGGATACCGACGCCGAGCCCCGGCCACAACTGCTGACGCAACTGACGCCACCCTGGTACCTCGACCGCAAGAACCTGCGCGTAGGCCCGCTGCACCACGGCCTACCCGAGGCCCTGGCCAGCTATCTGCCGAGCGCACCGCCGGTGAGCGAGGAAGAGGCCATGCTGTTCGCCCTGCAACTGAAGGAACTGGCGCCCCAGGCGCCCCTGCCGGTGAGCTACGCGGAGCAGCGCCTGGAAGACGTCCGCCCCGTTCCCCACCTGTACCTGACCAGCCTGACCCAGCGCTCCTACAGCAGGGAACGCTATGGCTTCGTCGAGGAGCTGCGCCACCTCGCAGCCCTGGACTTCGCCTACCAGGGGCAGCGGGTGCATGGCCCTGCACGCAAGGACCAGCCGATCCGCTTCCACGTCGATGGCAGCTTCGTCACCATCGAGCGCCAACCCAAGATCGAGCAGGCCTTGCGCAAGAGCTTGCAGAAGCTGGGCCTGGAGAAACTCGGCAAATACGACACTCCCCGCCAGTTGGAGTACAAGTCCGAAGTCTTCTCGGCCGATGCCGAGCGCTGGCCCGCGGTTCTCCGCGGCCTGCCGAAACTGCGCGAACAGGGCTGGGTGGTGGAGATGGCCGACGAGTTCCTCCTCGACTTCAGCGAAGTCGAGGACTGGTTCGTCCACATAGAGGAAGAGGCCGGCAACGCCTGGTTCGACCTGGAGCTGGGCATCCGCGTCGACGGCCAGGAAGTCAGCCTGCTGCAACCGCTGCTGGAACTGCTCCGCCAGCGCCCCGAGGCGCTGCGTGATGGCGCAGCCAACGCCCCCGGAGCCGAGCTGCCCATACGGCTCCACGCGCATCGCCAGGCCGACGGCAAGCCGCTGAAGGTCAGCCTGCCGCTGGAGCGGGTCAAGGCGATACTGCAGGTTCTGGAGGGGCTGTACCTCGCCAGCCCGGAAAACAACGGCGACAGCCTGCGCCTGTCGAGCGCCGACGCCGGGCTGCTCGCCCCGCTCGACGAACATCCCCTGCACTGGCAGGGCGGCGAACGCCTGCTGCGCTTCGCCAAGCGCCTGCGCGACCACCACCAGCAAGCGTGCCGGCCCCCCGAGGGCCTGCGGGCCGAGCTGCGCCCCTACCAGCTGCAGGGCCTGGCCTGGATGCAGGCGCTGCGCGAACTGGAAGTGGGCGGCATCCTCGGCGACGACATGGGCCTGGGCAAGACGCTGCAGGTGCTGGCGCACGTTCTCACGGAAAAACGCGCCGGGCGCCTGGACCGCCCGGCCCTGGTGCTGATGCCCACCAGCCTGGTGGCCAACTGGCAGGACGAGGCACAACGCTTCGCCCCGGACCTGCGCGTGCTCACCCTGCACGGCAGCGACCGCCACAAGGGCTTCGACGAACTCGGCCAGTACGACCTGCTGCTCAGCACCTACGCCCTGCTGCCGCGGGACATCGAGGCGCTGAGCCGCCAGCCGCTGCACCTGGCGGTGTTCGACGAGGCGCAGTACCTGAAGAACGCCAGCAGCAAGTCGGCCCGGGCCGCGGCGAAGCTCGACGCCCGCCAGCGCCTGTGCCTGACCGGCACGCCGCTGGAAAACCACCTGGGCGAGCTCTGGGCGCTGTTCGACCTGGTCATGCCCGGCTGGCTGGGCGATGCGCGCAGCTTCGCCCGCCTGTACCGCACCCCCATCGAAAAGGCCGGCGACAGCCAGCGCCTGGCCCACCTCAACGCCCGCATCAAGCCCTTCCTGCTGCGGCGCAAGAAGGAACAGGTGGCCAACGAACTGCCGCCCAAGAGCGAGATCACCCACTGGGTGGAACTCAGCGACGTCCAGCGCGACCTCTACGAAACCGTGCGCCTGGCCATGGACAGCAAGGTCCGCGCGGAAATCCAGCGCAAGGGCCTGGCGCGCAGCCACATCGTGGTCCTCGAAGCCCTGCTCAAGCTGCGCCAGGTCTGCTGCGATCCGCGCCTGCTGGACCAAACCCTGCCGGCGGCGGGCTCGGGCAAGCTCGCCGGCCTGCTGGAAATGCTCGACGAACTGCTGGAGGAAAGCCGCCGCGTGCTGCTGTTCTCGCAGTTCACCTCGATGCTCGAACTGATCCAGGCGGAGCTGGAGCAACGCGGCATCCCCTACGCCCTGCTCACCGGCGACACCCGCGACCGCCGCCAGCCGGTGGAAGACTTCCAGCAGGGCCGCGTGCCGCTGTTCCTGATCAGCCTGAAGGCCGGCGGCACCGGCCTCAACCTCACCGCCGCCGACACCGTGATCCACTATGACCCCTGGTGGAACCCGGCGGTGGAACAACAGGCCACCGACCGCGCCTACCGCATCGGCCAGGAGAAGCCGGTGTTCGTCTACAAGCTGATCGCCCGCGGCACCCTGGAAGAGAAGATCCAGCAATTGCAGGCAAGGAAGGCAGCGCTGGCCGCCGGTGTGCTGGAAGAAGGCAAGGACAGCGGTCTTCAGCTCCAGGACAGCGATATAGACGCCCTCTTCGCGCCCCTGCCGAAAGCCTGACCTGCCGCACGATTCTCATGTAGGAGCGCGCCCTGCGCGCGAAATCGCGGGCAGGGCCCGCTCCTACAGTCCGCCGGGAGGCATGGCGTTCCATTGTAGGAGCGCGCCGAGGGGCTCCTCGTAGGATGGGTTGAGCTTGCGAAACCCATGCAGTTGCGCTGATGGGTATCGCTTCGCTCAACGCCATCCTACGAAAAGCCATGCTCGCTCATGCGGTAGGAGCGGACCTTGTCCGCGATCAGCACGAATCGCGGCGGCAGGCCTATCAGCCCACCAACACCCGCGCCAGCACCTCGCGTACCTTGCCGATGCCTTCGTGCAGGGCCTGTTCGATCTCGGCCATGGTGATGATGCCGCTGGACTTGCCGGCCGCCGGGTTGACCACCAGCGACAGGCAGGCGTAGGGCAGCTCCAGCTCGCGGGCCAGGGCGGCTTCGGGCATGCCGGTCATGCCGACGATGTCGCAGCCATCGCGCTCCAGCCGAGCGATTTCCGCCACCGTCTCCAGGCGCGGGCCCTGGGTCGCGGCGTAGACGCCATGGCTGCTGTGCGGATGGCCCAGCGCCTGCAGCGCCGCCACCAGCTTCTGGCGCAGCCCTTCGTCATAGGGATGACTGAAGTCGATATGGGTGACGTGGTCGATGTCGCCGGCGAAGTAGGTGTGCTCGCGGCCGTAGGTGTAGTCGATGATCTGGTGCGGCACGCAGAGGTGGCCGCTACCCATGGCCGCGTGGATGCCGCCCACCGCGTTGACCGCCAGCACCGCCTGGGCGCCGGCCTGCTTGAGCGCCCAGAGGTTGGCGCGGTAGTTCACCTGGTGCGGCGGGAAGCGGTGCGGGTGGCCGTGACGGGCCAGGAACAGCACCTCGCGGCCGGCGTACTCGCCGCGCTGGATCGGCGCCGAGGGCACGCCGTAGGGCGTGTCCAGGTTCAGCGAATCCTTCAGAGTCAGGCCTTCCAGCTGGGTCAGGCCGGTGCCGCCGATGATGGCGTAGACGGTCATGGCGAATCCTCAGTCGATCAGTTGTGCCGCGCGCAGTTCGCCCACGGCCTGCTGCCAGCGCGGCAGCTGCTTGTATTCGATGCCCGGCCAGGCCTTGGCGCGCATCCGCGCCAGGCGCTCGGGGGCCTTCACCTTCAGGCGCTGCAAGGCGCCCAGGGCCAGTTCCGCCGAGCCACGGTCGTTGCACACCAGGCCCATGTCGCAGCCGGCATTCAGCGCGGCCTGGATGCGGCTGGCGGCGTCGCCCACCACGTGGGCGCCGGCCATGGACAGGTCGTCGCTGAAGATCACCCCGTCGAAGCCCAGTTCGCCTCGCAGGATGTCCTGCAGCCAGCGCCGCGAGAAACCGGCAGGGCCGGCATCCACCTGCGGGTAGATGACGTGGGCGGGCATCACCGCATCCAGCTCGCCGGCCAGGCGCTGGAAGGGCACCAGGTCGCTGCGGCGGATCTCGTCGAGGCTGCGCTCGTCCTCGGGAATCCCCACGTGGGAATCCACCTCGGCCCAGCCGTGACCGGGGAAGTGCTTGCCGGTGGCGGCCATGCCGGCGGCGTGCATGCCGCGGATGAAGGCGCCGGCCAGCCGCGTGGCGCGCTCGGGGTCGCCCTCGAAGGCGCGGCTGCCGACCACGGCGCTGCGCTGGTGGTCCAGGTCCAGCACCGGGGCGAAGCTCAGGTCCAGGCCCACCGCCAGCACCTCGGTGGCCATCAGCCAGCCGCACTGCTCGGCCAGGCGCTCGGCATTGGCGTTGTCGGCGATGGCGCGCATCGCCGGTAGCCGCAGGAAGCCCTGGCGCAGGCGCTGCACGCAGCCGCCCTCCTGGTCCACCGCCAGCAGCAGGTCCGGGCGCAGGGCGCGGATGGCCGCGCAGAGTTCGCGCACCTGGCGCGGGCTTTCGATGTTGCGGGCGAAGATGATCAGCCCGCCCACTTCGGGGTGGCGCAGGATCCGGCGGTCCTCGGCGGTGAGCCAGGTGCCGCCGATGTCGAGCATCAGGGAGCCTTGCATGGGGGAATCCTTAACAGAGTTCGGCCGCGCGCCACTGCGGCTGCGGCGCCTCGTCGAGGCGCACGGGGCAGTGCAGCGGCACACGGGGGAAGAGTTGCAGCAGGTCGGCGTTGCGCAGGCGCACGCAGCCATGGGACAACGGCGCGCCCATGGGTTCGCAATCCGGCGTGCCGTGCAGGTAGATGTAGCGACGGAAGGTATCCACCTCGCCCAGGCGGTTGACGCCCGGCTCGCAGCCGCTCAGCCAGAGGATGCGGGTGAGGATCCAGTCGCGCCCGGGAAACTGCTCGTGCAGCGCCGGGCTCCACACCTCGCCGGTCCAGCGCCGGCCACGCAGCACCGCGCCGCAGGGCAGGCCTTCGCCGATCTTCGCCCGCACCTGGTGCAGGCCGCGCGGCGTGCAGCCGGAGCCTTGGCGCTCGCCGGCGCCGTTCAGCGCGGTGGAAACGGGCAAACGCAGCACCAGACGCTGCGCGGCGAAGCCGTAGAGCACCTGGTCGGCGAGGGAAATGTGCAGCAGGTCGAGATCGGGCATCGTCCGCCAGCGACAGCAGGAATGGCCCGCTACTTTAGCCGATCGGCCGTGGCAGGCCCAGCGCGCTCAGACCTTGGCCGGCGCCGGCGCCTTGCTGCGCGGCTTGGGCTGGGCGCCGGCCAGGGACGGGTCGCTGACGCCGCTGTCGGCGCGCATGCCGGCGGCGAGGAACGGCACCATCAGGCGCATCACCTGCTCGATGGAGGTGTTCACCCCGAAATCGTTCTCGGCCATGGCGCGCAACGCCTTGATCCCGGACATGCTGAAGGCGGCGGCGCCGAGCATGAAGTGCACGCGCCAGAACAGCTCGATGGGCGGCAGCCGCGGCGCGGCTTCGTTGACCAGCTGCATGTAGCGGCGGAACACCTTGCCGTAGACCTCTTCGAGGTACTTGCGCAGGTGCCCCTGGCTCTGGCTGAAGGCCAGGCCCAGCAGGCGCATGAAGATCGACAGGTCGTTGCCGCTGCGCGGCTTCACCGCCATGGCCTGCACCACCAGCAGTTCGAGCAGTTCCTCGAGGCTGGCGCGCGGCGCGTCGGGCTTGGCCTGGCGCCGGTCCAGCTCTTTTTCCAGGCTGGCGCAGAAGGGCCCGAGGAAGCGCGAGAAGACCGCCTGGATCAGCGCCTTCTTCGAGCCGAAGTGGTAGTTCACCGCCGCCAGGTTGACCCCGGCCTTGCTGGTGATCAGACGCAACGAGGTCTCGGCGAAGCCTTTTTCCGCGAACAGCTGCTCCGCAGCATCGAGGATACGTTCGACGGTTTCCGACTGGGCCATGGATGATTTCACCTGACAAACACTTGTTTGAAACTTACGTTTCAAATCAATCCATTGTCAAGCCTGGCGCGGGGGGATTGTTGCGGATTCTCGGGCAATACGACGAACGATGCCAGCGGGACGTTGGCCGAATCCGCCGAATTACAGCCCCCGGCCGATAAAATAATTCGTTGCCAGTGGCCAACCACTGTATATAATCCCAGCCACTGTACAAAAAGACAGAGTAGGGACATGCAGAAGCTGACGCCGCGCCAAGCCGAGATCCTCTCCTTTATCAAGCGTTGCCTGGAAGACAACGGCTACCCGCCGACGCGCGCCGAGATCGCCCAGGAGCTCGGCTTCAAGTCGCCCAACGCCGCCGAGGAGCACCTCAAGGCCCTGGCCCGCAAGGGCGCCATCGAGATGACCCCCGGCGCCTCGCGCGGCATCCGCATTCCCGGCTTCGAACCCAAGGCCGCGGCCAACGAGGACGAACTGCCGATCATCGGCCGCGTCGCCGCCGGCGCGCCGATCCTCGCCGAGCAGAACGTCGAGGACGCCTGCCGCATCAACCCGGCCTTCTTCAACCCGCGCGCCGATTACCTGCTGCGCGTGCGCGGGCAGAGCATGAAGGACGTCGGCATCCTCGACGGCGACCTGCTCGCCGTGCACGTCACCCGCGAGGCGCGCAACGGCCAGATCGTCGTCGCCCGCCTTGGCGAAGAGGTCACGGTGAAGCGCTTCAAGCGCGAGGGCAGCAAGGTCTGGCTGATCGCCGAGAACCCCGAGTTCGCGCCCATCGAGGTCGACCTCGAGGAACAGGAACTGACCATCGAAGGTTTGAGCGTCGGCGTCATCCGCCGCTGACAGGAGGCCCCATGCAGTATCCCCAGCCGCTGGACCTGCCCCAACTGCCGCTGTTCCAGGAGGCGCTCTGGGCCAACGCCGAAGAGCCCCTGCTGGCTCAACTGGCGGAACCGGACGCCACCGAGGACGAAGCCTTCAGCGAACTGTCGCTGCGCGGCCTGCCGGGCCACTGCCAGAGCCTGTTGGCGCCCATCCTGCGCGAACTCAGCGAAGAGAAGGATGCCCGCTGGCTGACGCTGATCGCCCCGCCGGCCAGCCTCACCCACGACTGGCTGCGCAAGGCCGGGTTGAACCGCGAGCGCATCCTGCTGCTGCCGGCGCGCGACCAGGCCTCCGCCCTGAGCCTGGCCTGCGAGGCGCTGCGCCTGGGCCACAGCCACACGGTGGTCAGTTGGCTGCCGGCGCTCGGCGGCAAGGCGCGCGCACAACTGTCCCGCGCGGCGCTCGCCGGGCAGGCGCAGAGCCTGAATATCCGTCTGGGGTAGAAAAGAAAGGAATCAGTGCAGGACGCGCGGGCCGTCCTGCTCGACTTCGCCACCTTCGGCGAGGCGGCCGGCCAGTTGCACGCCGACGTTGAACATCGCCTTGGCGATCTCGATGTGCTGGCCCTGCAGGAAGCCCTTGGCGTCGTTGGAGAACTCCAGGGTCACCAGCGCCTCCTCGTCTTCCGCGCGGCGCAGTACGATGCGCCCATCGGGCAGTTCAACGATTTCCAGGAATGAGGTCGGCATGGCTAGGTTCTCTCACAGCAGAACGGCCATTGTAACAGTCATGGCCGCTCTCCCCTAGCCCAACCGACTTCCGGCAGGCTCAGAGCTCGGTCAGCGCCCCGCGGAAGCGCAACACCATTTCCTTCAGCGACTTGCGCCAGGCTTCCAGTTCGGCGTTGCCCAGGGCCTGCGGCTCTTCCTCGTCCAGGCTGACGGCCTGGATCAGCGGCTGGGTCGGGTCGACCTTGGCCTTGCGCGGCTCGCGCGGCGGCTGGAACAGCTCGGCGTAGGCGGCCAGCAGCTGCGCCAGCCAGGTTTCCGGCTGCTGCGCCAGCTCCACCAGCTCGGCCAGCTCCGGGCTCGGCGAGGCCGCCAGCACCTCGGCGTTGAGCAACAGCTCGACGCGCGGCGCATTGGCCTCGGGCAGGCGGTAGTAGCCGGCGATCTCATGGGCTACGCCCAGCACCGCGCCATACAGGTGGAACAGCGCCGCCTCGCGCTCGGCCTGCACCAGCGCCTGGGCGTTCATCGGCCGCGCCTCTTCCGCCTTGCGCCAGGCTTCCAGGGCCAGGCCGGCGAAATACAGCTTCTGGTTGGTGCGGGTGTAGAGTTCCTGAGCCATCAGCGCGCCCTCATGCGGTCACTCGGCAGTATATGCGCGCCCCGCCTGCGCGGGGCGCGCCGCCCATCAGCGCTTGTCCTCGACCTTCCACTTGCCGCCGTCGAAGAAGGCGCGCCAGCCGCTGGGCTTGCCGTCCACCTCGGACTGCACGTACTGCTCCTTGGTCTTGCGGCTGAAGCGGATTACCGCCGGGCGGCCATCCGGGTCCTTCTGCGGCGCGGCGAGCAGGAAGTGGTATTTCGGGTCCAGCTCGTCCTTGTGCGGGATCAGCTCGCTCACCAGGGGCGCGCGGGTCTCGCGGTTCTTGGGGAACTGGCTGGCGGCCAGGAACAGGCCGGAAGCGCCGTCGCGCAGCACGTAGACGTCGTCGACCTTCTCGCACTTGAGCTCGGGCATGCGGATGGCGTCCATCTTCGGCGGCGCCGGCTCGCCGTTCTTCAGCAGCTTGCGGGTGTTCTTGCAGGCCGGATTGGTGCAACCGAAGAACTTGCCGAAGCGGCCGGTCTTGAGCTGCATCTGGCTGCCGCATTTGTCGCATTCCAGGCTCGGACCTTCGTAGCCCTTGATGCGGTACTGGCCTTCCTCGATCTCGTAGCCCGGGCAATCCGGATTGTTACCGCAGATGTGCAGCTTGTGCTTCTCGTCCAGCAGGTAGGCATCCATCGCCGTGCTGCAGATCGGGCAGCGGTGCTTGCCGCGCAGCACGCGGGATTCGGACTCGCCCTCGTCGTCCGCGGCGATCTCGTCGCCGGGGATGAGGTTGATGGTGGCCTTGCAGCGCTCCTTCGGCGGCAGGCTGTAGCCGGAGCAGCCGAGGAACACGCCGGTGGAGGCGGTGCGGATCATCATCGGCCGGCCGCACTCGCGGCAGGGGATGCTGGTCAGCGTCGGCTGGTTGGCGCGCATGCCTTTCTCGCTGACCTCGGCCACTTCGAGCTTCTTCTTGAAGTCGCCGTAGAACTCGTCGAGCAGGTGCTTCCAGTCGCGCCCGCCCTGGGCCACGTCGTCGAGGTGCTCTTCCATGCCGGCGGTGAAGCCGTAGTCCATCAGGTTGGAGAAGCTCTCGTTGAGGCGGTCGGTGACGATGTCGCCCATCTTCTCGGCGTAGAAGCGGCGGTTGTGGGTGGTGACGTAGCCGCGCTCCTGGATGGTCGAGATGATCGCCGCGTAGGTCGACGGGCGGCCGATGCCGCGCTTCTCCAGCTCCTTGACCAGGCTGGCTTCGGAATAGCGCGCCGGCGGCTTGGTGAAGTGCTGGCTCGGGTCGAGCTTGAGCAGCTTCATCGCATCGCCCTGGTCCATCATCGGCAGCACGTCGTCCTCGCCCGGCTTGCCCTGCTGCGGCAGCACCCTGGTGTAGCCGTCGAACTTGAGGATGCGGCCCTTGGCGCGCAGCTCGAAGTCACCGGCGGCGACGCTGACGGTGGTGGACAGGTATTCGGCCGGCGGCATCTGGCAGGCCACGAACTGGCGCCAGATCAGGTCGTACAGGCGCTCGGCGTCGCGCTCCATGCCCGACAGCTGGGTCGGACGCAGGTTGACGTCGGACGGACGAATCGCCTCGTGCGCTTCCTGGGCGCCTTCCTTGCTGGAATAGAAGTTCGGCTTGGCCGGCAGGTATTTCTTGCCGAACTCGCTGTCGATGAAGCCGCGCACCATGTCGATGGCGTCGGCCGACAGGTTGGTCGAGTCGGTACGCATGTAGGTGATGTAGCCGGCCTCGTAGAGACGCTGGGCCATCATCATGGTCTTCTTCACGCCGAAGCCCAGGCGGTTGCTCGCGGCCTGCTGCAGGGTCGAGGTGATGAAGGGCGCAGAGGGCCGGCTGGAGGTCGGCTTGTCCTCGCGCTTGGCCACGCTGTAGCTGGAGGCCTTGAGCTTCTCCAGGGCGGCCATGGCCTGGGCTTCGTTGAGCGGCTTGAAGGCTTCGCCCTTCTCGCGCACCACTTCGAAGCGGGCCTTATCGCCGCGCGGGGTGTTCAGGTCGGCGTGGATTTCCCAGTATTCCTCGGGAACGAAGGCGCGGATCTCGCGCTCGCGCTCCACCACCAGCTTCACCGCCACCGACTGCACGCGGCCGGCGGACAGGCCGCGGGCGATCTTCGACCACAGCAGCGGCGAGACCATGTAGCCCACCACGCGGTCGAGGAAGCGCCGCGCCTGCTGGGCGTTGACGCGGTTGATGTCCAGCTCGCCGGGCTGCGAGAAGGCTTCCTGGATGGCCTTCTTGGTGATTTCGTTGAACACCACGCGCTTGTAGCGGCTGTCGTCGCCGCCGATGGCCTCGCGCAGGTGCCAGGCGATGGCCTCCCCTTCGCGGTCCAAGTCGGTTGCGAGATAGATGGTGTCGGCATCCTTGGCCAGGCGGCGTAGCTCCTCGATCACCTTCTCCTTGCCGGGGAGGATCTCGTACTTGGCCTTCCAGCCGTGCTCCGGGTCCACGCCCATGCGGGTGAACAGCTGGCGCTTGGCCTTCTCCTTCGGCGACAGCGCAGGGGCTTCGGCAGCGCTCTTGCGGGCCTTGGCCGCGGCCGGCTCCTTCGCGCTGGACGAACCGCTGGTGGGCAGGTCGCGAATGTGGCCGATGCTCGACTTCACCACGTACTGGCTGCCCAAGTACTTGTTGATGGTCTTGGCCTTGGCCGGTGATTCCACGATGACCAGCGATTTACCCATGGATCGGAAGATTCCTGCTTCGAGAAGATGAATATAAGGAGGGAGGCGCCCGGAACGGCACCGCTATATATAGTGGTGGTCCGCCCAAGGTCAAGTTCAGGATTCGCCGAAACCGACCTGGGTCAATCCCAGCGGGTCGTTTTCGGCGCTCACCAGAGCAAAGCGCGGAACCAGCTCGCCGTCCACCTCCACCGCTTCGGTGAACATGCCCAGCGGGCGCACCCAGAGGCCGAACTCGCCGTACAGCGCCTGGTAGACCACCAGGGTCTCCTCGCTCTCCGAATGCCGCGCCACGCCCAGCACGCGGTAGTGCTGGCCCTTGTAGTGACGGTACAGGCCGGTCTGCAGTTCCATTCGCTGCCCTCCTCGGCAAAAAAGCCGCGATTCTCCAGGCCCAGGGCGATCGGGGCAACCCCGCCGCCCGGAAAAACGAAAGCCGGGGCACAAGGCCCCGGCTCGTCCATCGACGAAAGCTTAGACGCGTTCGAAGATGGTGGTGATGCCCTGGCCGAGGCCCACGCACATGGTGGACACGCCCAGGGTGCCGCCGTTCTGTTTCATCACGTTCAGCAGGGTGCCGGAGATGCGCGCACCGGAGCAGCCGAACGGGTGGCCCAGGGCGATGGCGCCGCCGTGCAGGTTGACCTTCTGGTCCATCTTGTCGAGCAGCTTGAGGTCCTTCAGCACCGGCAGGGCCTGGGCGGCGAAGGCTTCGTTGAGCTCGACGAAGTCGATGTCGTCGATGGTCAGGCCGGCGCGCTTGAGCGCCTTGTTGGTCGAGGGCACCGGGCCGTAGCCCATGATCGCCGGGTCGACGCCCGCCACGGCCATGGCGCGGACCACGGCCATCGGCTGGATGCCCAGGTCCTTGGCGCGCTGGGCGCTCATGACGATCATGCAGGAAGCGCCGTCGGTGATCTGCGAGGAGGTGCCCGCGGTCACGGTGCCGCCCTTGGGGTTGAACGCCGGCTTCAGCGAGGCCAGGCCTTCCAGGGTGGTTTCCGGACGAATGGTCTCGTCGAAGTCGAAGATCTTCAGGAAGCCGTTCTCGTCATACCCTTCCATCGGGATGATCTCGTCCTTGAACTTGCCTTCCTGGGTGGCCTTCCACGCCAGCTGGTGCGAACGCACGCCGAACTTGTCCTGGGCCTCGCGGGTGATGCCGTGCATCTTGCCCAGCATCTCGGCGGTCAGGCCCATCATGCCGGAGGCCTTGGCGGCGTACAGCGACAGGTGCGGGTTCGGGTCGACGCCGTGCATCATGCCGACGTGGCCCATGTGCTCCACGCCGCCGACGACGAAGACGTCGCCGTTGCCGGTCTGGATCGCCTGCACGGCGGTGTGCAGGGCGCTCATCGACGAGCCGCACAGGCGGCTGACGGTCTGGCCGGCGCTGGTGTGGGGGATCTGGGTCATCAGCGAGGCCATGCGCGCGATGTTCCAGCCCTGTTCCAGGGTCTGGTTCACGCAGCCCCAGATGACGTCCTCGACTTCCGCCGGGTCGACCTTCGGGTTGCGTGCAAGCACGCCGCTGATCAGGTGCGCGGACATGTTCTCCGCACGGGTGTTGCGGTGCATCCCGCCCTTGGAACGGCCCATCGGGGTGCGGCCGAAGTCGACAATGACGGCGTCTCTCGGATTCAGGCTCATAAATTCACTCTCGCTCTATTCGTTCGCACTCAACCGAAGAACTTCTGGCCGTTCTTGGCCATTTCACGCAGCTTCGCGGTCGGGTGGTACAGCGGGCCCAGGTCGGCGTACTTGTCGGCCAGGGCGACGAATTCGGCCACGCCGATGGAGTCGATGTAGCGCAGCGCACCGCCACGGAAGGGCGGGAAGCCGATGCCGTAGATCAGGCCCATGTCGGCCTCGGCGGCGGTTTCGACGATGCCGTCTTCCAGGCAGCGCACGGTCTCCAGGCACAGCGGGATCATCATGTAGTTGATGATGTCCTCGTCGCTCAGCTCACGCTGCTCGCTGACGATGGCCTTGAGCAGTTCGTAGGCCTGCGGGTCGCTGACTTTCTTCGGCTTGCCGCGCTTGTCGGTCTCGTAGGCGTAGAAGCCCTTGCCGTTCTTCTGGCCCAGGCGGTTGGCCTCGTACATGACGTCGACGGCGGTCTTGCCTTCCACCGCCATGCGGTCCGGGAAGCCTTCGGCCATCACGTCGCGGCCATGGTGGCCGGTGTCGATGCCGACCACGTCGGACAGGTAGGCCGGGCCCATGGGCCAGCCGAACTTCTCCATGACCTTGTCGATGCGCGCGAAGTCGACGCCGAAGCCCAGCAGCTTGGAGAAGCCGCCGAAGTACGGGAACAGCACGCGGTTGACCAGGAAGCCGGGGCAGTCATTCACCACGATGGGGTTCTTGCCCATCTTCTTGGCGTAGGCCACGGTGGTGGCGACGGCCACGTCGCCGGACTTCTCGCCGCGGATGACTTCGACCAGGGGCATCATGTGCACCGGGTTGAAGAAGTGCATGCCGACGAAGTTTTCCGGGCGCTTCAGGGCCTGGGCCAGCAGGCTGATGGAGATGGTCGAGGTGTTGGAAGCGAGGATCGCGTCCTCCTTGACCACGCCTTCCACCTCGGCCAGCACGATCTGCTTGACCTTGGGGTTCTCGACCACGGCTTCGACGACGATATCGACGTTGCCGAAGTCGCCGTAGGACATGGTCGGGCGGATGGCGTTCAGCGCCTCGGCCATCTTGGCCGGGGTCAGGCGGCCCTTCTCGACGCGCTTGCCGAGCAGCTTGGAGGCCTCGTTCAGGCCCATCTGGATACCCTCTTCGCGGATATCCTTCATCAGGATCGGGGTGCCCTTGACCGCCGACTGGTAGGCGATGCCGCCGCCCATGATGCCGGCGCCGAGCACGGCGGCCAGTTTCACGTCCTTGGCGACTTCGTCGTACTGCTTGGCTTTCTTCTTCAGTTCCTGGTCGTTCAGGAACAGGCCGATCAGGCTTTGCGCGACCGAGGTCTTGGCCAGCTTGACGAAGCCCTGGGCCTCGACTTCCAGCGCCTTGTCACGGCCGAAGTTGGCAGCCTTCTGGATCGACTTGATGGCTTCGACCGGGGCCGGGTAATTCGGGCCGGCCTGGCCAGCGACGAAGCCCTTGGCGGTCTCGAAGGCCATCATCTGCTCGATGGCGTTGAGCTTGATCTTTTCCAGCTTGGGCTGGCGGCGGGCCTTGTGGTCCAGCTCGCCGGCGATGGCGCGCTTGACCAGGTCCAGGGCCGCGGCCTGCAGCTGCTCGGGGGCAACCACGGCGTCGACGGCGCCGACCTTCAGGGCGTCCTCGGCACGGTTTTCCTTGCCCGAGGCGATCCATTCCACGGCGTTGTCCACGCCGATCAGGCGCGGCAGGCGCACGGTGCCGCCGAAGCCCGGGTAGATGCCCAGCTTGACTTCCGGCAGGCCGATCTTGGCGGTGGCGCTCATCACGCGGAAGTCCGCGGCCAGGCACATTTCCAGGCCGCCGCCCAGGGCGATGCCGTTGATCGCGGCGACGGTCGGGACCTCGAGGTCCTCGAAAGCGCTGAAGATCTTGTTGGCTTCGAGGTTGCCGGCCAGCAGTTCTTCGTCCGGCAGCTTGAAGTTGTCGACGAATTCGGTGATGTCGGCGCCGACGATGAACACGCCTTTGCCGCTGGTCACGATCACGCCCTTGACGGACGCATCGGCCTTGATCGCATCGACTGCTTCACGCAGTTCGTTCAGGGTGAGCCGGTTGAACTTGTTGACGGACTCGCCCTTGAGGTCGAAATTCAGCTCGACGATGCCGCTCTCAAGAGCCTTAACCGTGATGGCTTTACCTTGGTAAATCATCAACTGATCTCCACGCTAGGGAAGCTTGAACTCACGCATCGGACGCCGTGTATCGGGACCGTTCCGCAGTCGCGGAGCATAGTCCCAAAGCCTGCGGCACACCCGCCGATGCGATAGTCGGGGCCTTGGTTCGACCGTTCGTACATGGCAAACGCTCGATTCATACGCCCGTTTGATTCGGGTGTGCACACCTTCTTCGAAAAGCCTGCGCTTGTCAATCGCGGACGGCTGTCCGAAAGGCCTCTGGTTCGCCGCATTCAGCGAAGTTCTGCCGCGACATTCAGCAAAACCATGGCGCCCCGTGCCGCTGTCTGGCCCGGGGCCAGCCCCGTCGTTGGCAAAATGCCCGGACGCGGGTTAGAGTCCGGCGAATCGCTTGTCGCCGAGCACCGCGAAGAACAACAAGAAGCCCCACGGCACCAAGGAGACGCGCCCATGCCATGCCGCCCGCTGGCCCGCCTGTTGTCCCTGTTCGTCCTGTCCGCCCTGCCCTTTCTGGCCCACGCCGAGCCCGCCGGCGACCTGCTGGCGCTGCACCAGATGCGCCTGGCCGCCCAGCGCAGCCTGAGCGACCTGTTCCTGCTCAACGCCATGGCCGGGGACCCGCGCTACGCGGGCCTGGTGGCCAGCTCCACGGCCGACGCCGGCGCCGCCCTGGAGCGCCTGGGGCAGATGCCCGGCAGCGCCTCGGCGCAGCTCAGGGGCAAGCTGCAGGAACAGTGGAACGGCTACCGCCAGGCCCTGGAGCAGCAGCTGCAGGCGCAGAAGCAGAACGGCTACAACGACTTCCAGCCCCTGGGCGATCTGGCCCGCCGCAACAGCCAGTTGCTGGATACCGCCGAACAGCTCTACGAGGGCATCCAGAAGGACAGCGGCCAGCAGGTGCCGCCGCTCACCCAGCAGAGCCGCGAGCAGAGCCTGCTGATGCAGTCGATCACCTGGAACTACGTGTCGCGCAACGCCTCGGTGGGCGCCAACCCGGTGCGCAGCGAGGACCAGCAGGCCCTGGACGACCTGACCAACCGCTTCGCCATCAACCTGCTGCAACTGCAGCAGGCGCCGCAGACCAGCCCGGAGATCGGCCGCGAGCTGCGGGCCATCTCCACCAAGTGGCGGTTCATCGAGAAATCGCTGCAGGGCGCCGCGCAGAGCAACGTGCCCTTCCTCATCGACAAGTACTCCGACGGCATCATCGCCGACCTGGAGCAGGTCTCCGGCCGCTATGCCGCGGCGCAGCTCTGAATGACGGCAGCGCCACGGCGCTCAGGCGCGCCGGGAAAGGAACTCGGCGATGCGCTGCAGGTGGCTGGCGTCGCCGCGCTCGCCCCAGTACAGGGCGATGAACTGCGCCGAAGCCTCGACCATGTACACGTCGCCCGGCAGCGTCGCCAGGTCGGCGAGCAGCTGCGCATCGGCGCAAGGCTCGCGCCAGCGGTCCAGCCACACGCCCGGTGCGCTCTGCCAGTAGCGCCACTCGTCGTTGCGCCCACGGCTGCGGCCGCGGTGGTACTGCGCGCAGCTCTGCGGCGGTTGCCGTTCCAGCCAGTGCGGCCACTCCTGGCGCGCCATCTGCATGGCCAGCCCCAGGCGCCGCGCCTGCAAGCGCAGGTCCATCTGCCCGCGCTGGCCGCGCGAGGGCATCAGCCAGGCCAGCGGGCTGAGCACCAGCGCCAGGAGCAGAATCGACCACCAGACCGTCATATCGGGTATACCTCGGCCCAAAGAGCCATACTTGCATTCATAACTGTCCCCCGGAGGAGACGCTCATGCCCTACCAACACATCCTGGTCGCCGTGGACCTCACCGACGAATGCGATCCGGTGATGAAGCGCGCCGTGGCGCTGGCCTCCAGCACCCAGGCGCAGCTGTCCACCGTGCACGTGGTCGAGCCCATGGCCATGGCCTTCGGCGGTGACGTGCCGATGGACCTGTCGATGCTGCAGCAACAGCAGTTCGACCAGGCCAAGGAGCGCATGCACCAGTTCACCCTCTGCTACCCGCAGGTGTCCATCGCCCAGAGCCACCTGGTCTACGGCCAGCCGCGCCAGGAAATCCACCGCCTGGCCAAGGAACAGGGCTGCGACCTGATCATCGTCGGCAGCCACGGCCGCCACGGCCTGGCCCTGCTGCTGGGCTCCACCGCCAACGACGTGCTGCACGGCGCGCCCTGCGACGTGCTGGCGGTGCGCCTGCAGAAGACCGAGTGAGTCAGCCCGGGCGCCCGTCGCGGCGGGCGCCCGGTTTCAGAACACCTCTCCCCCGCTCATCAATGCCGGGCGAACCTTCTGCAACTGCGCCTCCAGCGAATAGCTCATGCTCGAGGACATGGAGAAGAAGCTGAGGAAGGCCTTGAGGTTGGAGTCGCCCACGCAGCTGTCGTGGATGCGCTGCCAGAACGCCTGGTTGACCAGCTGCAGCTGCTGGTACAGGCGCACCAGCCCCTTCAGCTCCCAGTCGGCGTGGCGCCCCTCGCGGTAGTTGAAGTACTGGCGCATCAGGTACAGCGACACCGCGCGGGTGATGAACTCCTGGTTGCTGGCGAACGGCAGGTGCTGCTGGGCCATGGGCTTGAGCCGCCCCAGCAGCGGGCAGGCGCTGGTGGCCATGATCACCCCCAGCAGCGCCCGCAGGCCCTCCTCCAGGCCGACCTGCTTGTGGTACTCGCGCTCGGGGGTGCGCACCAGCACATCCACCTTCTTCAGCGCCGGCAGGCCGCGGAAATCCTCGATCACCCGGTGCAGGTCCACCGCAGCCGGGCAATGCCTGTGCTGCTCGCGGGACAGCGGGCAGTTGCTGCACTGGTTGTGCTCCAGGCGCGTCCACGCCGGCGCCCCGACGGCCTGTTCGCCATCGAAGCGGCGTTCCAGCTCGATGCGGTAGCTGAAGCCCTGTTCGTCATCCAGATTGATGCGGTACTCGATCGCCATGCCCTTCCCCAACTCGCCGATCGCCGCCGCAGCGGCAGCCCCCGGGCACCTTCCCGACGGGGCGGGTCATTCTTCCAGTTCGGCCCAGCGCTCGATCAGCCGGTCCAGCTCGGCCTGCAGGCTGTCCAGACGCTCCAGCACCACGCGGGTCTCCTCCGCCGGGCGCTGGTAGAAGCTGGGCGCCGAGATTTCTTCCTGCACGCCGGCCAGTTCGGCCTCCAGGGCGTCGATCTGCCCGGGAATGGCCTCCAGTTCGCGCTGCAGCTTGTAGCTGAGCTTCTTCTTCGCCGCCTCCGGCGCCGCGGCCGGTGCCGCAGCTGCCTGCGGGGCGGGCTCGGATTTCGCTGCCTTCTCCTCGCCCACGCCCAGCAGGCGCGGCGAACCGCCCTGGCGCAGCCAGTCCTGGTAGCCGCCGACGAACTCGCGCACGCGGCCCTCGCCTTCGAACACCAGGGTGCTGGTCACCACGTTGTCGAGGAAGGCGCGGTCGTGGCTGACCATCAGCACGGTGCCGTCGAAGCCCAGCAGCACCTCTTCCAGCAGCTCCAGGGTTTCCACGTCCAGGTCGTTGGTCGGTTCGTCCAGCACCAGCAGGTTGGCCGGCTTGCTGAACAGCTTGGCCAGCAACAGCCGTGCCCGTTCGCCGCCGGACAGCGCCTTGACCGGCGTGCGGGCGCGCTGCGGGGAGAACAGGAAGTCGCCCAGGTAGCTCAGCACGTGGCGATTCTGGCCGTTGATGGTGATGAATTCGCGGCCTTCGGCGATGTTGTCGATGACGGTCTTTTCCGGCTCCAGCTGGTGACGCAACTGGTCGAAATAGGCCACTTCCAGGCGCGTGCCTTCCTTGATGCTGCCGGAAGTCGGCTGCAGGTCGCCCAGCAGCAGCTTGAGCAGGGTGGTCTTGCCGGTGCCGTTGGCGCCCAGCAGGCCGATGCGGTCGCCGCGCTGCAGCACCAGGGAGAAATCGCGGATCAGCGGCTCGCCGCCAGGGTGGGCGAAACCGACCTTCTCGGCGACTATCACCTGCTTGCCGGACTTCTCCGCCGTCTCCATCTGGAAACTGGCCTTGCCGGTGCGCTCGCGACGCTCGGCGCGCTCGTTGCGCATGGCCTTGAGCGCGCGCACGCGGCCCTCGTTGCGGGTGCGCCGGGCCTTGATGCCCTGGCGGATCCACACTTCCTCCTGGGCCAGGCGCTTGTCGAACAGCGCGTTGGCAGCCTCTTCCGCCGCCAGTTGCTGCTCCTTGTGCACCAGGAAGCTGGCGTAGTCGCCCTTCCAGTCGATCAGGTGACCGCGGTCCAGTTCGAGGATGCGGTTGGCCACGGCCTGCAGGAAGGCGCGGTCGTGGGTGATGAACAGCACCGCGCCGGGGAAGCCGGACAGCGCCTCTTCCAGCCAGGCGATGGCGCCGATGTCCAGGTGGTTGGTCGGCTCGTCCAGCAGCAGCAGGTCCGGCTCGGCGACCAGCGCCTGGGCCAGCAGCACGCGACGGCGCCAGCCACCGGAAAGCTCGGCGAGGGTCTTGTCGGCCGGCAGTTGCAGGCGCGTCAGGGTGGTTTCCACCAGTTGCTGCAGGCGCCAGCCGTCGCGGGCCTCCAGGGCCTGCTGGACGCGCGCCAGCTGGGTCAGGTCGTCGTCGCCCTGGATGTGCTGGCTCAGGTGGTGGTAGCGGCTGAGCAGCTCGCCGACCTCGGCCAAACCCTCGGCGACCACATCGTAGACCGTGCGCTCGTCGGCCACCGGCAGCTCCTGCGGCAGCTCGCCGATCTTCAGCGCCGGGGCGCGCCAGATGGCGCCGTCGTCGGGCATCTGCTCGCCCTTTACCAGCTTGAGCATGCTCGACTTGCCGGTGCCGTTGCGACCGATGATGCAGACCCGCTCGCCCTTCTCGATCTGCCAGGACACCTTGTCCAGGAGCGGCGTGGTGCCAAAGGCGAGGGATACATCGGTGAACTTCAGCAGGGTCATGGGGCATCTCCGGAAACTGGGGCCGCAGTGTAAGGGAAACTCGAAAAAAGTCAGAGCCTTGCACGAGCGCCGCGGCTGTCATCTTTTGTGCCCGACGGTACCGCCGCAACGCTTCCGCCATCGCATCGCAACAGGCTAAGCTTGTGCCTATCGGCGCCGGCCAGACCGCGCCACGAATCACTTTGCGGAAGAGTCATGCGCGGTCGCCTTTCACTATTGTTCTCCTGCCTGATCCTCACCCTGACCAGCGCCGCGCCGGCGCACGCTGCCCCGCTGCAGCAACAGCGGCAGATGTACGACGAGGCCAAGGCCGCCCTGGCGCGCAACGACAACGGCCCCTACCTGCGCTACCGCCAGGCCCTGGCGGATTATCCGCTGGAACCCTACCTGGGCTACGACGACCTGACCAACCGTCTGAAAAGCGCCAGCGACGCCGAGATCGAGGGCTTCCTCACCGAGCACGGCGACCTGCCGCAGATCAACTGGCTGAAATTGCGCTGGCTGCGCCAACTGGCCGATCGCCAGGACTGGAAGACCTTCCTCGACTACTACGACCCGAAGATGAACTTCACCGAGCTGGACTGCCTGTACGGCCAGTACCAGCTCACCCACGGGCAGAAGGCCGCCGGCTACGAGACCGCGCAGAAGCTGTGGCTGGTGGGCAAGTCGCAACCCGACGCCTGCGACACCCTGTTCGACCTCTGGCAGACCGACGGCCAGCTCACCGAGGACATGGTCTGGAAGCGCCTGAAGCTGGCGGCCGAGAAAGGCAACTACGGCCTGGCCACCACCCTCGCCAGGCGCCTGCCGACCCTCGGCAGCCTCGGCGAGCTGATGGTCAAGGTGGCGCAGAACCCCGCCCAGCTGAGCCAGACCGAACGCTTCAGCCTGCGCACCCACGCCATGGCCGACGTGGTCGGCCTGGGCCTGCGGCGCCTGGCCAAGCAGGACCCGGAGCGCGCCCTGGGCCTGCTCGACGGCTACGAGAGCAGCCTGCCGTTCACCGGCGAGGAGAAGGTCAACATCGCCCGGCAGATCGGCCTGGGCCTGGCGCGCCGCTACGACCCGCGCGCCCTGCCGCTGATGACCCGCTACGATCCCGAGCTGCGCGACAACACCGTCAGCGAATGGCGCCTGCGCCTGCTGATGCGCCTGGGCCGCTGGGAAGACGCCTACCAGCTGACGCGCCAGTTGCCCAAGGACCTCGCCGAGACCAACCGCTGGCGCTACTGGCAGGCGCGCACCCTGCAGCTGGCCCAGCCGCAGAACCCGCAGGCCATGGCGCTGTACCAGCCGCTGGCGCGCGAGCGCGACTTCTACGGCTTCCTCGCCGCCGACCGGATCAACGCGCCCTACCAGCTGAACAACCGCCCGGTGAGCATCAGCCCGCAGGTGATGCAGCGCGTGCGCAACGCCGCCAGCACCCGCCGCGCCCTGGAGTTCTACGCCCGCGGCGACGTGATCAGCGCCCGCCGCGAGTGGTATTACGCCGCGCGGGTGTTCAACCGCGACGAATTGCTGGCCCAGGCCCGCATGGCCTACGACATGCAGTGGTACTTCCCGGCCATCCGCGCCATCAGCCAGGCGCAGTACTGGGACGACCTCGACATCCGCTTCCCGGTGGCGCACCGCGACAGCCTGCTGCGCGAAGCGCGCAACCGCGACCTGCACCCCAGCTGGGTGTTCGCCATCACCCGCCAGGAAAGCGCCTTCATGTCCGATGCGCGCTCCGGCGTCGGCGCAACCGGCCTGATGCAGCTGATGCCGGCCACCGCCAAGGAAACCTCGAAGAAGTTCGGCATTCCCCTGGCCGGGCCGCAGCAGCTGATAGTGCCGGACCTCAACATCCGCCTCGGCGCCGCCTACCTCAGCCAGGTGCAGGGCCAGTTCAACGGCAACCGCGTGCTAGCCACCGCCGCCTACAACGCCGGCCCCGGCCGCGTGCGCCAGTGGCTGAAGGACGCCCGCCACCTGTCCTTCGACGTCTGGGTGGAGAGCATCCCCTTCGACGAAACCCGCCAGTACGTGCAGAACGTGCTGTCCTACGCGGTCATCTACGGCCAGAAGATCGGCGTGCCGCAGCCGCTGGTGGACTGGCACGAGCGCTTCTTCGACGAGCTCTGACCGCCCCTCCCGCACGCTTGGCGTAGGGCGGATAACCGTTCGCGGTTATCCGCCGCCTGACCTTCGCATCCGCGCACTTCGAGCGCGGGCCGGAGCGCCTTCCAGAATCGTGGCGATGGGTATCGCTTCGCTCCACCCATCCTAGGGTTGTGTCTACCGAAGAATGTAGGAGCAACTGTCTTGCCGGCCGCGCCGAGATGCTCTTCGTAGGATGGGTTGAGCTTGCGAAACCCATGCGGTTGCGCTGATGGGTATCGCTTCGCTCAACACCATCCTACGGGTCTTGTGCCTGCCGAAGGGGGTAGGACCTTGTCCGCGATAGCCGGAACCACCGGCGCGATTCGCGGATGAGATCCGCTCCTCGCCGCTCTTCTGTAGGAGCGCGCCCTGCGCGCGAAATCGCGGGCAGGGCCCGCTCCTACAGGTGCGGGCGAAAGCCCATCCGCGGGAGCTGGATCACTCCAGGATTTCCACCGGCATGCCCACGCGCAGTTCGCCGCGGCCGAGGGGGAGCAGGTTCTGCCCCAGCAGCGCCTCGCCGTCCACCTGGCGGTACTTGAGCAGCGTCGCCAGGGGTTCGCGGTTGGGGTCGCGCTCGCCGGTGTGCGGGTCGATGGTGGTGAGGATGCAGCGGCCGCAGGGCTTGGCCACGCGGAATTCGACTTCGCCGATGCGGATGCGCTTCCAGCCGTCCTCGGCATAGGGCGCGCTGCCCTCCAGCACCAGGTTGGGGCGGAAGCGCAGCATCTCCAGGGGATGGCCGACGCGCGCGGCCAGGTCGTCCACCGAGGCCTGGCTCATCAGCAGCAGCGGGAAGCCATCGGCGAAATGCACCTTCTCGCCCGG
>Ga0180223_1000318_pt1 | contig 71474 bp, 66 predicted proteins | sample eDN5th30CKraftOP_FD_151337 | JGI IMG/M metagenome (GOLD analysis project Ga0180223, IMG submission 151337) | Enriched Organic Plus compost microbial communities from Emeryville, California, USA - eDNA 5th pass 30_C Kraft OP (version 2) (version 2) ...
TCGGCGGGACCGCAGACCGCGCCCTTGCGACTCTGCACCGGCGCGGCGCTGGGGTCGTCGGCAAGTCCGCTCAGCATGTCCCAGCCGACGCCATCCTTGTTGGACAGACCCAGGGCGGCGGCGAGCACGTCGATGCCGGGCCTGCCTTTGGCGCCGTCGACGCCGTCGCGCTCCCAGAAGAAACCTTTGGCGGCGGTCACCTTGGCCAGCGCGGCGCGATCGCGATTTCTCGCCGCCTCGGCAACCTTGGCGCGGAGCACGGTCAAATCGGCATCCTTGATCTCGGCCGGCTGCTGGATCGGCACCGGCCGGTAGGGTTTGCCCGGCGCCGGCGGCTGCTGCGCGGCGGCCGGAAACACCCCCGCGAGGACGGCGACCACGGCAGCGGCAATCGGCAGACGGCGATGACGCGGCATGGCGCGGGTCTCAATGGGCGAGTTTCATTTTCGATTACAGCCCGAAACCTATCACGGCCGCGCACGTTTGCGCGAGCGGCCGTTGCCATGGCAAGGGAAGGCCGCGACAATCGCAACCCCTTCCTTCAGCCCGAGTGTGGCATGCCTGCTTTATCATCCTATCTTACGCCGATCGCCCTGCTGATCGGCTCCAACATCTTCATGACCACCGCCTGGTACTGGCACCTGCGTTTCAAGGAGGTGCCGATCCTGCAGGTGATCTTCATCAGTTGGGGATTGGCGCTGATCGAATATTGCCTTGCAGTGCCGGCCAACCGACTCGGCAGCGAGGTCTATTCGGCGGCGCAGCTCAAGACCATCCAGGAAGTCATCACGCTGGTAATCTTCGCCGGCTTCTCGGTGCTGTACCTGAAGGAGTCGTTCACCTGGAATCAGGGTGTCGGCTTTGCCTTCATCGCCGTCGGCGCGTATTTCATCTTTCACAAGTTCTAAAGACGAGAAGCGTCACTTCGCCGGCGTCACGCGAAGGATGCGGCCATTGTCGGCGTCGGTGAGCAGATAGAGCGCGCCGTCGGGGCCCTGACGCACATCGCGGATGCGCTCGTTGAGGTTGGTGAGCAGGCGCTCTTCCTTGACCGGCTTGCCGTCCTTGATGTCGAGCCGCGACAGGAATTGCGCGCGCAACGCGCCGCTGAACAGGCTGCCCTTCCACTGCGGAAACAGGTCGCCGGTATAGAAGGTGAGGCCCGACGGCGCGATCGACGGCGTCCAGTGCCACACCGGATCTTCCATACCTTCGGCCCTCTGCTGGCCGGTGCCGACCGGCGAGCCGTCGTAGTTGACGCCGTAAGAGACGACCGGCCAGCCGTAGTTCTTGCCCGGCTTGATGATGTTGATCTCGTCGCCGCCGCGCGCACCGTGCTCCTGTTCCCACAACGCGCCGTCCGCCGGATTGATGGTGAGGCCCTGCGGGTTGCGGTGGCCGTAGGACCAGACGATGGCGCGGGCGCCGTTGCGGCCGACGAAAGGATTGTCCTTCGGCGCCTCGCCGTCGCGCGTGATGCGCACGATCTTGCCGAGATCGTTGTCGAGCGTCTGCGCCATGTCGCGGCCGCTGAAGTGATCGCCGGTGGTGACGAAGAGGTTGCCGTCCGAACCTTGCACGATGCGGCCGCCGTAATGCTGGCCGCGCGACGCCGGGCCGGCCTGCTGGAAGATCACCTTGACGTCGCGCAAGGCGGGCGCCTCGCCGGCATCGAGCGTCGCGCGGGCGAGCGCGGTGCGCGCGCCGCCGTCAAACGGCTCGGCGTAGGAGAAATAGACAATGCGGTTCTTCGCGAAGTCGCGGTCGAGGATGATGTCGAGCAGGCCGCCCTGACTTCGAGCCAGCACCTTGGGCACATTGGCGACCGGCTTCGACAATTCGCCTTCGGCCGAGACGATGCGAATGCGGCCCGCTCGTTCGGTGACGAGCATGCGTCCGTCGGGCAGGAAGGCGAGCGCCCACGGATGGTCGAGCCCTTTTGCCACGGTCTCAACCGAAAGCGGCCCGGCCGATGATGTATAGTTCTGCGCGCTTGCCGCGGCCGGCGCGGCGGCGAGAGCAAAACCAATTGTGAGTGTGATGAGGGTGCGTGATGGCATGGTCATGCCGGGAAGCTTAGAAGGCTCGGAGCCGGGGCTTCTATCGCCATAGTGACGCGGCGGCATCACGTTGCCGCGAGGAAGGCATCCGCCGTGGGGTCCCCGCTAATGCCGCGGACGCCGTTCGCCGGGCAGCAGCGACAGGCCGCCAATGGCGACAAAGGCAAGGCCGAGCAGCAGCGCGATCGTGAACAGCGTGCCGTCATTGTCGATGACGCCGTCCACCACGCTGGCGCGCGCGATGCCGACCGACACCGCGGTCGCGGCAATAAGGGTGGCGATGCTCAGGCCGGCGATCGTGGCCAATTCGGCCAGGATTACGCGGCGCGATTCGACGCCCGGTCCGATGGAGTCCGCCGGACCCCGGAAACCCGTGATTTTTCTGCGCTTGCGCATGACGAAACCGTCGAAACGATCCGATACGAATTTGGAATAAGATCTATTTCTAACGCGGGAACCCGGCGCGGGTTCGACCCGATTATGGCAATGGCGTTCGGGAACCGGGGCGGTTTCGTGGCAGCCATGGTTAAGCTCCGGTTAAGCCGGCCGCGCCGGACCGGATCTGCGGTGCGGCTGCCCGGGGGCGCCGCCTCGGCTTGAAGCACTGGTACCCTGCGTGATCCTGCCGGCGCGCGCATGGCTGACATCCATGGTTCGAGCCATGGGCGCGCGCTGATGTCGCGTGCGATGGGCGCCGGAACGATTGCCGCGCGGTCCTGCAGCAGGGTCGTCCTCCTTTCGCGTTGCGCGGTGGCAAATTTTTCGTCGCCAATGCAAGTGGCGCAATAAATCTCTTCTCATGGCGCGATTGTCACGCGCGCGTGATCACATGCGCCCGCATCATCACAACGGATGATATCCTTCGTGTAACTACTTGGCGCGGAGCAAGCGCGATCTAGATCAGCGTCGTCGTTACAACAAGGAGACCACGACAATGACCAAGACCATCATCGCATCGCTCTTCGCTGTCGGCTTTGCCACCTCGGCTTTCGCCAGCGATGCGTCCGAGGTTCTGCACCAGGATCTCAACAACCAGTCTGCCATTGCCCAGCAGACGCGCGTTGTGACCGGCACGCAGGCTTACGCCTATGCGCCGTCTCACTTTGGCGCGGGCTATAACACCGCCGAGCAGCGCGAGTTCGATCGTGCCACCGAGGCGGCGCTGTCGCGCTAACTGACGGCGTCCTATCGGTCCGTTCGGAGGCGAAAGCCTCCGGACGGCCGATGCTTTTTGATATGAGATTGTCCTGAAGCCGGGTCGCGGACCGCGACCGCTGTTATTCCGCCGCCATCGCCGCCGGCTGCGAATCCATCGGCACATAATCCGGCTCTTCCGCGACGCGATCGAGCCAGGCCTTGACCGCCGGGAATGGCGTCAGGTCGAAGTCGCACAGATGCGCGACATGCGTATAGCCGTAGAGCGCGATATCGGCGATGGTGAAGCGATCGGCGACGAAGAACCGATGCTTTTCGAGATGCCGTTCCATCACGCGCAGGGCACGGTTGCCGTTTTCCATCCAGTCGTCGAGCGAATGCGCTTGCAGGTCGCGGCCGCCCTTGACCAGCGACAGCCAGAAATAGGCGGCGCCCATATTGGGCTCGAGGCTGTTCTGTTCGAAGAACATCCATTGCAAGGCTTCGGCGCGCTCGATCGGATCCTCCGGCGCCAGTTCGGTGCCGCGCGCCACGTACCATAGAATGGCATTCGACTCCGCGAGATAGCGGTCCGGCGCGACCTCGAGCAACGGCACGCGGCCGTTGGGATTCATGGCAAGGAATTCAGGCGTGCGGCTCTCGCCTTGCAGGATGTCGATCTCGACCAGTTTGTAGGGCATCGCCAGCTTGGCCAGCGCGAGGCGGACCTTGTAGCTGTTGCCCGAACGCTGCATCGAGTAGAGCGTGTACATGAGCGTGCCTCCGAAGCAGGCCTTTAACGGTGCCGACGCGAAGGTCCGGCGAGGGGTGCTTTTGAACGTGAGACTCGGGCAATTGCGTGGCCATCGTATCACGCAGGCGCGCTATGTTTGCGCTCATTTTACAGCGGCTGGCCTCAGAACCATTCCAGTAATCATCGTCTATGCAGAAAATTTATGCCGCTTGCGATTCAATGATACCCGGCGCCTCGGTATGTGCGGCCCGGTATAGCAGCCAGATGAACGACAGCAGCATGACAGGCACACCCAGCGGTATATGCGTGAATTGCGCAAACGAGCGCGCGATCAGGGGCACGAGCCAGAGCGCGGCGAGCAGCGTCTTTTCCCAAGGTACGCTTTTTGACGCCGCGCCGCGCCGTGCCGCATCGGCGGTGAGGAAGGCAATGGCCGGTGCGATCAGCATCAGGTCGTAATCGAGGCTGTACGGTGTCGCGAGAATGGAGCCGATGAGAAGCGCGGCGGCTTTCACGGCGAAGCTTGAGCGGCCGCGCCAGATGACGATGAGCGCGAAGGCAATGGCAATCGTTGCAGCAGCCTGCACGGCGTAGGCGAGCGGCAGGTCCGCGCCCCACATCCGTGCCCATGCAAATGCGCTCTGGATCTTGTGCCAGCCGGTGCCGCCTTGTTCGAGTACGACCTTGCGCGTGAACTCGCCGCTGGCGAGGAAGGCGTGCCAGACCTCGATGCCGAAGGCGGCGGTGACGGCCAGCACCATCAACGACACGGTGACGCCGGCCGCGACGAAAACGCGCCAGCGCCCGGTCGCCACAAGGATCAGCGGGATGAGCAGGCCGAATTGCGGCTTGTAGGCGAGGCAGCCGATCAGGATGCCGGACAGGATCGGTCGGCTGTCGAGTGTCAGCAGAGCACCGGCGAACAGGGCTGCGGTGAGGAAGCCGTTATGGCCGTGGCCGATGTTGATGAACACGGCCGGGTAGGCGAGGGCGAGGAGGAACCAGATGCTTTCATCCTTTAGCTCCCCCCTTGTCGAGGTGGGAGAAGAGACGACGACTGCCCGCATCGCCAGCAGGTACAGAACCAACGTCGCGCCCTGCCAGACCGCCAGCGCCAGCAGATAGGGCATGGTGGCCAATAGCGCCGCCAGGCCGAGGAAGAACGGCGGGTAGTGCCAGCCATAGAAAGGCGTGGCCGCGCCGAAGATAGCCTGCTCGCGGGCGTGCTGGGTGGCGGGGTCGAAGGGCTTGGCCGGCTCGCCATCCAGCACATAGGTGCCGGCGGCGTAAATATTGGAGAAATCGGAGCCGATCGGCCGCCCGGAATAGTCGTTCAGGCCGCTCGCGGTTGCCAGGATATAGACGAGGCCAAACAGGGAGGCCGCCAGCACGGCAAGGCCGACCAGCCGCGCCCGGTCCCGGGTGACCCAGGCGCCGTCGCGCAGGTTCTGAACAAGGCCGGTCATGGGGCCGGGTCTAGCAGGGGTGGTTTAAGGATTGGTCATTTCGGGCCCATCAACAGTGCTGATGGACCGATCATTTAAACCGCCTTGCGGTGCGGCCCACTGCGCTCTAGACCACCGCCGCAGCCGAATTCCAGGAGAATTGACATGGCCTTCCTCGCCGACAGCCTCAAGCGCATCAAGCCGTCGCCCACCATCGCGGTGACCGACAAAGCGCGGGCGCTGAAAGCGGCGGGCCGCAACGTCATCGGCCTCGGCGCCGGCGAACCCGACTTCGACACGCCGGACAACATCAAGGAAGCCGCGATCAAGGCGATCCGCGAGGGCCGGGCATCGAAGTACACCAATGTCGACGGCATTCCGGAACTGAAGGCCGCTGTGGCCGCTAAGTTCAAGCGCGAGAACGGGCTCGACTACAAGCCGTCGCAGATCACGGTCGGCACCGGCGGCAAGCAGGTGCTGTACAACGCCTTCATGGCGACGCTGAACCCGGGCGACGAGGTCATCATCCCGGCGCCGTACTGGGTGAGCTATCCCGACATGGTGATGCTGGCCGGCGGCACGCCGGTCGAGGTCGTGTGCTCGATGGAATCGGGCTTCAAGATCTCGGCGGCGCAGCTCGAGAAGGCGATCACGCCGAAGACCAAGTGGTTCCTTTTGAACTCGCCGTCGAACCCGACCGGCGGCGCCTATACGCAGGCCGAGCTCAAGGCGCTGACCGACGTGCTCGTGCGTCATCCGCATGTCCATGTGATGACCGACGACATGTACGAGCACCTCGTCTATGACGACTTCAAGTTCTTCACGCCGGCGCAGGTCGAGCCGAAACTCTATGAGCGCACGCTGACCATCAACGGCACGTCGAAGGCCTATTGCATGACCGGCTGGCGCATCGGCTATGCCGGCGGCCCGGAGCCGCTGATCAAGGCGATGGCGATGCTGCAGTCGCAGTCGACATCGAACCCGGCGGCAGTGTCGCAATGGGCGGCGGTCGAGGCGCTGAACGGTCCGCAGGATTTCATCGCCAAGCACAACGTCATCTTCAAGGAACGCCGCGATCTCGTCGTCTCAATGCTCAACCAGGCGAATGGCATCAAGTGCCCGACGCCGGAAGGCGCCTTCTACGTCTATCCGTCCTGCGCCGGCACCATCGGCAAGACCACGCCGACCGGCAAGAAGCTGGCGACCGACGAGGATTTCGTCACCGAGCTGCTGGAAGCCGAAGGCGTCGCGGTGGTGCAAGGCACGGCCTTTGGCCTCGGCCCGGCGTTCCGTATCTCCTACGCCACCAAGACCTCGGACCTCGAGGACGCCTGCCAGCGCATCCAGCGCTTCTGCGGCAGCTTGAAGTAGGTTCTTTATTCTCTCTCCCCGCGTAAACGAGCGATGCGGGGAGAGGTTAAAGAAGGGCGAATCAGCGCCATCTTGGCTATGGTCGCGGCCATGATGCTTCGCGCCGCCGCCGTCGCAATTGCGCTTGCTTGTACGGCTCCCGCCTGGGCGCAGGAGCGCGTGACCATCGCCGTCACGCGCGCCTCGACCAACGGCGCCCTGTTCCTCGCCGCAGCCCGCGGCTACTTCAAGGCCGAGGGCATCGAGCCCGATATGACCGCCTATGCCACGGACGGCGAGGTGGTGAAGGCGATGGCCGCCGGCTCGGCCGATGTCGCGTTGGCGCACTGGAGCATCGAGACCGTGAAGCTGGCGACGCAGATCGGCTTCAAGGCGGTGGCCGCGCAAGCTCGTGAGAATGACGGTTTCGAAGGTAACGAGTTGGTGGCGTCCGCCGCCGCTTACGATCGCGGCATCCGCAAGCTCGATCAGTTGCTCAGCGGCGTGGTTGTTGTCGATGCCGTCGGTTCAAACCTGCACTATCAACTGGACCAGGCGCAGCACGCCAAGGGCAGCAAGGTCGTCGGCTTCACCTTGCGCTTTGCCGGTTCGCCGAAAGCGGCCGCCGCCGCGATCAGTGAAGGCCGCGCCGATATGGCGGTGTTGCCGATGATCGAGGCGCGCAATCTGCTCGCCACCAATCAGGCCAAACTGATCGCCTGGTGCTCGCAATTCTCGACGTCGGAACTCGGCGCGCTGTTCGCTTCGCCGACGATGCTGACCGCGCGCCGCGCCGTGACCGAGAAGTTCCTGCGCGCCTACCGCCGCGGCGCCGCCGACTATCACGCGGTTTTTCTCCGCCTCGACAAATACTCGAAGCGGGTCTCCAACGCGGCCTCGCAGGAGGCGGCGAAGATTCTTGCTTATTATGTTTATCCGCGCGCCCGGCGCCACGAGGGCGTGGCGATGGCGGAAGGCGAAGTGCATTACATGGATGCGAAGGCGCGCATCGATACCGTCGACCTCAACCGCCGCATCGCCTGGTATCAGGCGCAGGGGCTGCTCGATAAGTCGTTCAGCGCGGAAAATCTGGTCGATTTGAACTTCAAGTGATTTTTGCGGCGCAGCGTCGCAATCGTGACTTGCCAGTGCGGCGGCAGCCTGAGACGATTACCTTACGGGCCGGGTAACATTGGTCCAGCTCCCGGCCAGGGAGGTTGCCATGCATTCGATGCAGGAGTCTGCGCAACAGAAAGGCACGCGTTCCCAGGCGATAAGTTCCGGGGGCCCCCGCACCATCGCGCTGGTGGGCCCATTCCAGAGCGGCAAGACAACGCTGCTTGAGGCGATCCTGGCGCGCACCGGCGCCGTGGCCCGGCAAGGCTCGGTCGAGGCCGGCAACACGGTCAGCGATGCCTCCAAGGAGGCCCGCCAACACAAGATGAGCGTCGAGGCGACCTTCGCCACCACCGAGTTCATGGGCGACAGCTACACCTTCGTCGACTGCCCCGGTTCGATCGAATTCATTCACGACATGCGCTGCGTGCTGCCGGCCGTCGATGCCGCGGTCGTCGTCTGCGAGGCCGATGAGAAAAAGGTGCCGCAACTCCAGCTCATCTTGCGCGAGCTCGAAGACCGCAAGATTCCCCACTTTCTGTTCCTCAACAAGATCGACAAGGCCGACAAGCGCGTGCGCGAGACGATCCAGCTCTTGCAGCCGGCGTCGCGCGTGCCGCTGCTGCTGCGGCAGATTCCGATCTGGAACGGCGACATTATTTCCGGCTTCGTCGATCTGGCACTGGAGCGCGCCCATGTCTATCGCGAATACGCCGCCTCCGAGGTGATCGAGCTTGCCGGCGAGAACAGGGATCGCGAGAAGGAAGCGCGCTTCACCATGCTGGAGAAGCTGGCCGACCACGACGACGAACTGCTCGAGCAACTGCTCGGTGATATGGAACCACCGCGCGACAAGGTATTCGACGATCTGGCCAAGGAGCTGCGCGACGGCGTGGTGTGCCCGGTGCTGCTCGGCGTCGCGTCGCGCTCGAACGGCGTGCTGCGGCTGCTGAAGGCGCTGCGGCATGAGGCGCCCGGCGTCGCCGACACCGCCAAGCGTCTTGGCGTCAAAGCCGGTGCCGATCCCATCGCGGTCGTGCTCAAGACTTACCACACCGCGCATGGCGGCAAGATGTCGGTGGCGCGCGTGCTCAATGGCGAGGTCGCCGACGGCGCGTCATTCCTCGCGCCGCGCCGCGATGCCGGTCGCGTTTCCGGCATATTCAACTTGATGGGCGCGACCTTCGCCAAGCGGGGGCCGGCCAAGGCCGGTGAAACCGTGGCCTTCGGCAAGCTCGATGGCGCCAAGACCGGCGATACATTGTCGGCCGGCAAGCATGCGATCGAGCCTTTGGTGACGGTGACGCCATCGCCGCCCGTGCTGGCCATGGCCGTCGCCGCCAAGGAGCGCAAGGACGACGTCAAGCTCGGCGTCGCTTTCACCAAGCTCACCGAGGAAGACCCGGCGCTGACGGTGGTCCACAACACCGAGAGCCATGAGGTGGTGATGTGGGGTCAGGGCGAGATGCACCTGCGCGTCGCCACGGAACGGCTCGCCGATCGCTACGGCGTACCGGTGCTGACGCATCGGCCGGCGGTCGGCTATCGCGAGACCATCCGCAAATCCATCAGCCTGCGTGGCCGCCACAAGAAGCAGTCCGGCGGTCACGGCCAGTTCGGCGATGTCGTGCTGGAGATCAAGCCGCTGCCGCGCGAGGGCGGCTTCAAGTTCAACGACATGATCACCGGCGGCGTCGTGCCGCGCAATTACATCCCGGCGGTGGAAGAAGGCGTGAAGGACGGGCTCAAGCACGGCCCGCTCGGCTTCCCGGTCGTGGATGTCGAGGTGTCGCTGACCGACGGCTCGTATCACACCGTCGATTCCTCCGACATGGCGTTCCGCACCGCGGGCCGCATCGCGGTCGCCGAAGGGTTGCCGCAGTGCCAGCCGGTGTTGCTCGAGCCGATCTACATGGTCGAGATCGTCTGCCCGAGCGACGCCACCGCGCGCATCAACGCCATCCTGTCCGGACGGCGCGGCCAGATTCTCGGCTTCGACACCCGCGAGGGCTGGGACGGCTGGGATACGGTGCGGGCGCAGATGGCGGAGGCCGAGATCGGTGATCTTATCGTCGAGGTTCGCTCCGCCACCGCCGGTGTCGGCTCCTTCGCCTTCAAGTTCGACCATATGGCCGAACTGACCGGGCGTCAGGCCGACCAGGTCGTCGCGGCAAGGCGGGCGGCGGAGTAGCTGACTTTTCCTCCCCGCGGAGCGGCGGGGAGGAGAGACAAGCATCCGTGATTTGCCTGTGATCCCTTACGGTTTTAGGTCAGTCTGTGCCGACACGGACCGACAGAGGGGTCACACGCGATGAACATTATCCGCCGCCGCGGCTGGGAGATCCCGGAAAGCCAGATCACGCCCGAACACCTGGTGTTCGACCGGCGCAAGCTGCTGATCGCGGGAGCGAGCGCACTGGCGATGGCGCCGGCTTTGGCCCCGAGCGTCGCGCAAGCCCAGCGCATGTCCGACGCCGCCAATCTGCCGGACCCGAATGCCGGCCTTTATCCCGCCAAACGCAACGAGACCTACACGCTCGACCGGCCGATCACCGATGAGAAGGTGAACGCCAGCTACAATAATTTCTACGAGTTCAATTCGTCCAAGAACGTCGTCGAGCAGGCGCAGAAGCTGGTCATCCGGCCGTGGGCGGTGAAGATCGACGGCATGGTCGAAAAGCCGTTCGAGATCGATGCCGACGAGCTCATCAAGAAGATGGGCATCGAGGAGCGCGCCTATCGCCACCGCTGCGTCGAAGCCTGGGGCATGGCGATCGCCTGGAGCGGCTTCCCGCTGAAGAAGCTGGTGGATTTCGCCAAGCCGCTCGGCTCGGCCAAATATGTGAAAATGGAAACCTTCATGAATCCGAAGGTGGCGCCGGGGCAGCGCCAGCCCTGGTATCCGTGGCCCTACGTCGAGGGCCTGTCGATGGCCGAGGCGACGAACGACCTCGCTTTCATCGCCACCGGCGCCTACGGCCACCCGATGGTCAAGCAGCACGGCGCGCCCTTGCGGCTGGCGGTGCCGTGGAAATACGGCTTCAAGTCGATCAAGTCGATCGTGCGCTTCTCTTTTGTCGAGCAGCGGCCGAAGGGCATGTGGGAGGCGTTGCAGGCGTCCGAATACGGCTTCTGGGCCAATGTGAACCCGGAGGTGGCACATCCGCGCTGGAGCCAGGCCACCGAGGAGGTGATCGGCACCGGCGAGCGGCGGCCGACCTTGCTGTTCAACGGCTATGGCGAGTTCGTCGCCGACCTCTACAAGGGCATGAACGGCGAACGTCTCTGGGCGTAAGCGCGCGCCGCTTGCCACGGCGCGCGACTGCCTTGATGGACCTCAGGCCGCGCGGCGCATGGCGCGGCGTGCCTTGTCCTTTTTCTGAACGGATTGCGGGGCCGCAGCGGCGCCGGCCGCGCCATGGCGCCCGAGCTTGAAAACATCGAGCGCCTGCCTGAGCTTCGTGCTGCGTTGCTGGAGACCGTCGGTCGCGTGCGAGGTCTCCTCGACCTGCGCGGCGTTTTGCTGCGTGACCTGGTCCATCTGCATCACGGCATCGTTGACCTGACTGATTCCGGTCGATTGCTCGTTCGATGCGTTGGCGATGTCGGCCATCAGACCGGTCATTTTGCTGACGGCAGCGAGGATGTCCTGCATCGCCTTGCCGGCGTCGTTCGCCAGCACGGTGCCGTGACTGACTTTGGCGACCGATTCCTCAATCAACTGGCGAATGTCGGTTGCCGCCGCGGCGGATCGCTGGGCCAGGCTGCGCACTTCGGTGGCGACCACGGCGAAGCCGCGGCCGGCCTCGCCGGCGCGGGCCGCTTCCACGGCGGCGTTGAGCGCCAGCAAATTGGTCTGATAGGCGATGCCGTTGATGATGCCGACAATGTCGGCGATCTTGTTCGAGGACTCGCTGATTTCGGCGATCGTCGAAACGACGTTGCCGACGATGGCGCCGCCCTTTTCGGCGGTCTGCAGCGCGTTCGCGGCGTAGGCATCGCCGTTGCGGGAGTTATCGGCGTTCTGTTTCACCGCCGAGGTGAGCTCTTCCATGCTGGCGGCGGTCTCTTCCAGAGCGGCGGCCTGCGAATCGGTGCGCGCCGAAAGATCATGGTTGCCGCTGGCGAGCTGCCCGGTTGCGGCCAGGATGTCATTGAAGTTGTTGCGGATATCGCCGACGATCGAGTGCAGGTTGGTGTTGAGCTGCGCCAGCGCGCGCAGCAGCTGGCCGATCTCGTCGGTGCGCGTGGTGTGGATCTGACTGGTGAGGTCGCCGCCCGCCATGCATTGCGCGACGCGCAGCGCTTCCTTCACCGGGCCGAGAATGTTTTGCTCGAGATAGAACCAGACCGACGCGGCGGTGAAGAATCCGAAGGCGGACACGGCGCCGACCCACCACGGCAGGCCTTGGGCCACGACGGTGCCGCCCACTGTGCCGATCGAGGCCAGCAGCATCGCCATGATGATGCGAGTGCGGGTTGCCATCGAATAGCGCTGGATGAAGGAGAAGCTCATCCACGAGGAGGTCACGACCTGGCCCTGGCAGAGCGTGACGCTGCCCGGTTCGGCGCGTTCCTGTGCGTACAGCTTGGTGGCGAGGCCGACCTGTTCGCGCGTCGGCTTGGTGCGCACCGACATGTAGCCGACCGGCTTGCCGTTCTCGATCACCGGCGTGACGTTGGCCATCACCCAGTAGTATTCGCCGTTCTTGCGGCGGTTCTTGACCAGGCCGCGCCAGGGCAGGCCGGCCTTGATCGTGTCCCACAAATTCTTGAACGCCGTCGCCGGCATGTCGGGATGGCGCAGGATATTCTGCGGTTGGCCGATGAGTTCATCCTCGGTGTAACCACTGACATCGACAAAGTAGGTATTGGCATAAGTGATGTTGCCGTGAAGATCCGTGGTCGAAACAATCGTCTTGCCGTCGTCGATGACATACTCGACTTCGACCACGGGAGTGTTGAGGCGCATGTTCCGCATCCAAATTCTTGGGTGGCTGTTTTGCGGCAACTTATGCGGTCACGTTTATTGCCGAGTTAACCCGGCGTGCATGGTCGCGTCACATGGAGACTTGATAAGCGACTTTGGATACGATCATACCGCATACCCCTCTTTTCAGAATGGCGTGAGTTCATATCTGCATGGCGTAGTGATGAAAGTCGGAGGCGATCGTGTTGCAGTGGATGAGAACAGTTCTGATGGCGCTTTGCGTTGTGGGATCGGGCGCGGCGTTGGCGGCTGAACAGCCGGACCTGATCTTCAAAAAGTCAACGGTATTTAAGTGGGTAACGCCGAACGACAAACTGGCCACCTATGGACTCGACGATCCGGAGGTGGAGGGCGTCGCGTGTCATTTCACTGTGCCGGAGCGTGGTGGCTTCAAGGGCTGGATCGGCGTCGCCGAGGAGGTGTCCGACATTTCCCTGGCCTGCCGGCAGATCGGCCCGATCAGGTTCAAGGCCAAGTTCGAACAGGGCGAGGACGTGTTTCGCCAGCGTCGCTCGTTGTTCTTCAAGAAGATGCAGATCGTCCGCGGCTGCGACGTGAAGCGTAACGTGCTGGTTTATATGGTCTATAGCGACCGGATCATCGAAGGGTCGCCGAAAAATTCGACCTCGTCGGTGCCGATCATGCCCTGGGGCGGTCAGGGCGAGGTCGCCAAATGCGCCGACTGGGTAGAAAACTAGGGTATGATGGTATCTGGCAGCGGTCTCGGGTAAAGACCGCGCCGACACCACGGAACATTCGGAGCCTGCCATGCCGACCGACCTGCCGCCGCCCCAGGCTGAAAACACCGAATTCGCCACGATGCAGAAGGCCGTGGTGAAAGCCATCCACGAACACTGGAAGCTTTATCTCGTCGAAGGCATCCTGCTCGTCGCCCTCGGCGTCGTCGCCATCCTCATTCCGCCGCTGGCGACCCTCGCCGTCACGATCCTGTTCGGCTGGCTGTTCCTGATCAGCGGCGTCATCGGCCTCGTCACCACCTTCTGGATGCGCAATGCGCCGGGATTCTGGTGGGCGCTCATTTCGGCGGCGCTCGCCGTTCTCGCCGGCGGCTGGATGCTGGCGCAGCCGGTCGCCGGGGCGCTGTCGCTGACCCTGGTGCTGATCGCCTTCTTCGTCATTGAGGGCGTTGCCTCGATCTTCTTCGCACTCGACCATCGCCGCGAGTTCTCCGGCCAGTGGGGCTGGATGCTGGCGAGCGGCATCGTCGATCTGGTGCTCGCCGTGATGCTGCTGATGGGACTGCCGTCGACGGCGGTGTGGGCGCTCGGCCTGCTCGTCGGCATCAACATGGTGTTCGGCGGCGTGGCGCTGATCGCCATGGCGCTGCACGCGCGCAAGGAAGCGGCGTAGCTTCTAGCGCAGCTTCTCCGCCAGCAGGCGGTCGTAGTCGAGCACGGCCTGCAGTAGCACCTGCGCGCCATTGGCGCATTGCTCCTTGCTCGAATATTCCGCCTCGTTGTGGCTGATGCCGTCCTTGCACGGCACGAAGATCATCGTGGCCGGCGCGACGCGCGCGATATAGGCGGCGTCGTGACCGGCGCCGGACATGATGTCCCGCGTCGACCGGCCCGCCGAAGTCGCGGCACGGCGCACCGCCTCGATGCATTGCGGATCGAAGTGCACCGCCGGCTGCTTCACGATGTTCTTGAGGGCGACCGCAAGGCCCAGCTCCCGGGCGATCGCTTCGGCCGCCGCGCCGATGTCGCGCTCCATGCGTTCGAGCACGGCCTCGTCGGGATCACGGAAGTCGATCGTGAGGTAGGTTTCGCCGGGAATGACATTGGTCGAAGCCGGCTTGACCTCCAGCACGCCGACGGTGCCGACCGCGCTCTTGTGCTTTAGGGCGATGGCATTGACGGCTTCCACCAGCCGGGCAGCGCCGAGCAGGGCGTCGCGCCGCCGGTGCATCGGCGTGGTGCCGGCATGGCTGTCCTGCCCGGTGAAGGTCGCCTCATACCAGCGGATCGCCTGCACGCCGGTGACGACGCCGATATCCTTGTTCTCGGCCTCGAGGTTTGGGCCCTGCTCGATGTGAACCTCGAAAAAGGCGGACAGCGGATGGTCGCCGCAGCGCTGCGTGCCGCGATAGCCGATAGCGTCGAGCGCGTCGCCGAAGGTCACGCCGGCGCGGTCCTGCCGCGCGGCCGCCCAATCGCGCGTGAAGGCGCCGGCGAAGACGCCCGAGGCGACCATGGCGGGCGCAAAGCGCGAGCCTTCCTCGTTGGTCCAGTTCACCACCTCGATCGGCGCGAAGGTCTCATAGCCGGCGCGGTGCAGGGTGCGGAGCGCCTCGAGCGCAGCGAGCACCCCGAGCGCGCCGTCGAACTTGCCCCCGGTGGGCTGGGTATCGAGATGGCTGCCCATGACGATCGGCGGAATATCGTTCCGCTGGCCGGCGCGGCGGGCGAACATCGCTCCCATGTCGTCGACAGTGACCGTGCAGCCGAGCCCTTCGGCGGCGGCCTTGAACCAGTCGCGCACCTGACGATCGAGATCGGTGAGGGTGAGGCGGCAGATCCCGCCTTTCGCCGTCGCGCCGATCCTGGCGGTCTCCATGAGATCGCCCCAGAGGCGCTCGGGGTCGATGCGGAGGTTCGGCAGGGCGGACTTTGACATGACGCCATGCTAAGCGCCCGTTCGTCCGGGCGAAAGCGGGGACGAACGGAGTTCGGTGGGGACGTTAGTCGATGATCGCCACCGCGCGGGTCCACCCGGCCGAGCCGCCGCGGATCTTCACCGGGAAGCAGCTCACCATGAAGCCTGTCGCCGGCAGGCTCTCGAGATTGTGCAGTTTCTCGATGTGGCAATAGCCGATGTCGCGGCCGGCGCGATGGCCCTCCCAGATGATCGAAGGGTCGTGCGTCTCGGCATAGCGCTTCATGGTGTGGATGAAGGGCGCGTCCCAGCTCCAGCCGTCGGTGCCGGTGACGCGCACGCCGCGCTCGAGCAAGTATAGCGTGGCCTCGCGGCCCATGCCGCAGCCTTTGGCGACGTAGTCGGGCTGGCCATAGGCGGCGCCGGCGCTGGTGTTGACGACAACGATGTCGAGCGGCGAGAGCGTGTGGCCGATACGCTTGAGCTCGGTCTTAACATCTGCGGCAGTGGCGACGTAACCATCCGCGAAATGACGAAAGTCGAGTTTGACGCCGCGCTGGAAACACCAGTCCAGCGGCACCTCGTCAATGGTGATGGCGCGTTTGCCGCCGTCCATGGTCGAGGCGAAATGCCACGGCGCATCGAGATGCGTCGTGCAATGCGTCGACAGCTTGACCCATTCGAAGCCCCAGCCTTCGCCGTCCGGCAAGTCTTCCTTCTTCAGCCCCGGAAAGAATTTGAGAATGTCGGCGGCAGTTGCCTCGTGGCCGAGATACTCGATCGTCGGGCCATAACCCGGGGGATCGGCTGGGACATCGTTTTCAAGTGGGATTGATATATCGACGATCCGGCGCGGCATAAGGCGGGCTCCTTCCCGGGAGTGTTCTTGTTGCCGCGTATCATTCGGGGCCGGCACGTCGTTCGCAACACCCAATCATCGTGCAGTGCAACAATTCGCCAGCGCGGGACTCTGCCCACCGATATCGCCGCACCACCGTTGTTCAAGGCCTTACGCCGCAGTGGACCGTCGCGCCGGTCGCTGGCATTATCGCGCACCGAAGAAAACGAAAACCACTCGGGAGGACAAACGGATGCAGCAAAGCCTCAATTCGCGGAAGCTTGCCTTGATTGCGGGCGTCAGCCTTGCGGTCACGGCGGCGATGACGCTCGGCGCCCAGGCGCAGGACACGATCAAGATCGGTTTCTCGCAATCGCTCACCGGCTTCCTCTCGCCGAACGGCAAACAGGCGCTGCTCGGCCAGGAGATCTGGGCCGACCGTGTCAACAAGGCCGGCGGCCTGCTCGGCAAGAAGGTCGAGTTGAAGTATTACGATGACAAGAGCCAGGGTTCGGAAGTCCCGGGCATCTACACCAAGCTGATCGACGTCGACAAAGTCGACCTCGTGGTTTCGGGCTATGCCTCGAACCAGATCGCGCCCGCCATGCCGGTCGTGATCAGCAAGAGGAAGACCTTCATCAGCCTGTTCGGCCTCGATATCAACGAGAAGTTCAAGTACGACAAGTATTTCTCGATCATTCCGACGGGCCAGGACACCAAGGGTTCGTTCACGCAAGGCTGGTTCAACGTGGCGATGGCGCAGTCGCCCAAGCCGCAGACCATCGCTTTGACCTATGCCGACGCCGAGTTCTCGCAGAATGCCTGCGAAGGCGCCCGCAATACCGCCAAGAAGCTCAATCTCAAGATCGTCTACGACAAGGCCTATCCGCCGCCGCCGAAGACGACCGACTTCGCCCCGATCGTGCGCGCCATCAAGGCGGAAAACCCCGACCTTCTGATGATCTGCTCGTATCCGCTCGACTCGATCGGCCTGGTGCTGGCGGCGCACGAAGTCGATCTGAAGCCGAAGATGATGGGCGGCGCTATGGTCGGCCTGCAGGCCACACCGTTCAAGGACAAGCTCAAGAGCAAGCTCAACGGCATCGTCAACTACGAGACCTGGGTGCCGGACAAGAAGCAGATGTATGAAGGCACCGAGGCCTTTTACAAGGAGTATCAGGCCAAGGCCGGCGCCGCCGGCGTCGATCCGCTCGGCTATTACCTCGGCGGCTGGGGCTACGCCCAGATGCAGGTGCTGGAAGCCGGCATCAAGGGTGCCAACAGTCTCGACGACGCAAAGATCGCCGAGTATCTGAAGAAGGCGACCATCCAGACCGTGGTCGGCCCGATCAAGTTCGGCGCCAAGGGCGAATGGGCCGAGAGCCGCATGATGCAGGTGCAGTATCACGGCCTGACCGACGCGGCGAACCTCGAAACCTGGCGCGGCATGAGCTACCAGACGGTGGTCGACCCGCCGAGCCTCGCCACCGGCAAGGTGATCTATCCCTATGAGAAGGCGATGAAGTAAGCGCCCGATCGCCAACGAAAGACGAAACGCCGCGGAGATGTCTCTCCGCGGCGTTTTTGTTTTGTCATCACCGGGCCACCGCGTAGCGGCGTGACCCGGTGATCTCGCTTAGGGACGCCCTGACCATGCCCGCCTAAGCGAGATGGCCGTGTCAAGCCCGGCCATGACAAGAAATAAACGGCGGCTAAATGCTCTCACATCCCCAGATAAAACTGCCGGATGAGGTCGTTGTTGTTTAGTTCGTCCGCCGAGGCGCCCTCAAACTCGATCTTGCCATGGACGATGACATAGCCGCGGTCAGCGATGCGCAGCGCCTGGGTGAAGTTCTGCTCGGCCATCAGCACCGTGAGCTTGAAGTGTTCCTTCAGCGTCTTGATGGCGTCGATGGTGCGGCCGACCAGCAGCGGCGACAGGCCGACCGACGGTTCGTCGACCAGCAGGATGCGCGGGTTGATCATCAGCGCCCGCGCCAGCGCCAGCATTTGCTGCTCGCCGCCGGACATCGAGCCGGCCAGCTGACCGCGGCGCTCGGCGAGGCGCGGGAACGTCTCGAAGCAGAAGTCGAGATTGGTCTTGATGTGCGCGCGAGCTTTCGGCCGGCTGGCGCCGAGCAGGAGATTCTCCTCAACGGTCTGGCGCGGGAATAGGCGGCGGCCTTCCGGCACCAGCGCGATGCCGAGATCGACGATTTCGGTAGTCGAGAGCTTGGTAAGGTCGTGCTTTTCGCCGTCGATCTCGGCGACGATGCGTCCCCTGGACGGCCGCACCCAACCCATGATGCATTTCATCAAGGTGCTCTTGCCATTGCCGTTGGTGCCGAGCAGCGCCACGGTCTCACCGGAGCCGACATTGAGCGACACGTCGTCAAGGACGCGCACAAGGCCGTAGCCGGCGTCGATGCCTTCGACGGCGATGCTGTTGGTGTCATGTGCCAAGATAGGCCCCCACCACGTCCTTGTCCTTGATCACGTCCTCCGGCGCGCCGTCGGCGATCTTGCGGCCGGAGACCAGCACGACGAGGCGCTGCGAGAACGCCATCACCGCGCGCATGATGTGCTCGATCATGATGATGGTGACGCCGCGCTCGTTCATGCGAATGAGCAGCGCGACGATGTCCTCGACTTCGGAGTGCGATAGACCGGCCATGGATTCGTCGGCGATCAGCAGCTTCGGCTCCGCCGCCATGGCGCGGGCGAGTTCTAGCTTGCGCATCTCGACCTGGGTGAGATCGAACGGATTCTTGCCGGCCTTGTCCTGCAGCGCGACGAGGCTCAGGACTTCCATGCAGCGGTCTTCGAGCTCGCTCGAGGTCAGGTGGACGCCCGCGCGGGCGCCGACGGTGTAGATCAACGGCACACGTACGTTCTCGGCTACCGTCATGGTGCGGAACGGCCGGGGCAACTGGAAACTGCGGGCCAGCCCAAGCCGGGCGCGCCGGTGAGCCGGAAGGCCGTCGAGACGCTGACCGTCGAAGCTCACGCTGCCTGTCTCGTTCTGCAACGTGCCGCTGATGCAATTGACCAGCGTCGACTTGCCCGAGCCGTTCGGGCCGATCAGACCGAGGCGTTCGCCTTTCGGTACTTTCAGGTCGACGGTGTCGAGCGCGACGAAACCGCCGAAGCGCTTGCCGAGTTGATCGACCGCGAGCAGCGGCGTATTGCCAATCACGTCCTCGGTCACAGGCTGGCCCATGATCTGACTCATGACTGCTTCCTCCCCGCGGTGAAGCCCTGCCACAGGCCGACCAGTCCCTTCGGCGCGAGGATGACGAAGCCGATGAGCAGCAGCCCGGTAATGAGCAGATTGGCGGCCGACGAAATCGTCACCGTGATGACCTGCTGCAACGTCGACAGCAGCAGCGCGCCGACCATCGGACCGACCCAGGTCATGGTGCCGCCGATCATCGGCATGGCGATGGCATTCACTGAATAGGCGAGGTTGAAGGCGGAGCCCGGTTCGACATATCCGATGTAGTAGGGGAACGGCGCGCCGGCCATGCCGAACAGTGCGCCGGACACGACGGTGGCGATCAGCTTGAGCCGCAAGGTCGGCACGCCGGAGGCTTCGGCGGCCAGTTCGTCATCGCGGATGGTGGCGAAGCCGACGCCGAGGCTGGAGCGCTCGATGGTGCGAGCGACGACCAGCGACAGCACCACCAGCACCAGCATCAGCAGGAATAGATACTGGATGAAGGCGCCGAGCACCGGGATGTCAGATGGCGGGATGATATAGGCGCCGCGCGAGCCGCCGACGAACGACCAGTTCACGACAAATGTCTCGATCACCACCAGCAGCGCCAGGGTGGCGATGGCGAAGAACACGCCGCGCAGCCGCAGCGTGAGATAGCCCATGCCAAGGCCGAGCAAGCCGGACATGATACCGCCGATCACCATCAGCACCGGGATCGGCAACTGGAAATCGAACTGTTGGCCGATGTTGTAGAAGAACACGGTCGAATAAACGCCGACGGCGAAGAAGCCGGCGCTGCCGAAATTCACATAGCCGCAATAGCCGCCGAGGATGTTCCAGGCGGTGGCAATGACGACGTATTGCAGCACCGTGTAGCCGGCGAAGAACAGGTAGTCGTTGCCGATCAGCCGGAAGGCGATGAACAGCGCCGCGGCGACGGCAGCCAGGATGAGCGTGAACTTGGACCTGTGCATTTAACGACCCAACAATCCGGAGGGCCGCACGGCCAGGGTGAGCAGGAGCAGGCCGAACGACACCGCCGGCGCCCAGGACGGACCGTAGAAGGTCGTGGCGATGCTTTCGATGACGCCGATCAGCAGCGCGGCGATCAGGGTTCCGGGCAGACTGCCGAGGCCGCCGAGCACGCAGATGGCGAAGACGCGGCCGATATATTCGCGGCCCGACGATGGCAGCACCGGCTGGATGACGATGAGGAAGGCGCCGGCCATCGCGCAGGTCGCCATCGAAATCGAGAAGGCGATGCGCTTGATGCGGGTCGGATCAACCGCCATCAGTTCCAGCGCCTGCGGGTCCTGCGACACCGCCATCACCGCGCGGCCGATGAAGGTGCGCGACATATAGAGCTGTAGCGCGGCGAACATGGCAAACGACACCAGCGCCGGCACCAGCATGCGCAGCGGGAACTCCATGATGCCGAGCTTGAGACTGCCGCCGGCGTAGACCGTATCCACGGTCCGGTAGTCTACGCCAAACACCAGGATCAACCCCACTTCGGTGACGAAGAGCAGGCCGAAGAAGAAGGCGAGACCGCGCAACGCATCCTGTCCGCGTTTCTCGAAGGATTGAAAGTAGATTCCGTATACCCCCGTTCCGAGAGCATAGAACGCCGGCAGCGCCAGGATGGCGACGACAATGGGATCGATGCCGAAATTCGCGCTGACGATATAGGCGATGTAGGAGCCGAGAATGATGAAGCCCGGATGCGCGATATTGACGATATCGAGCATGCCGAACGAAATCGAAATGCCGGCGGTGACCGCCGCATAAAAACCGCCGAGCATCAAGCCGGCGATGATGGCATTGATCAACAGGTCGAATTGCATGAAAACGTCAGCCGGGTCGGCGACCGCGATAGGCGGTCGGCAGGAGCCTCACACGCGACAGGCCTTCCACCGGTCATACGACCGGGAGGGACAGGCCCCCTGAACTTGCGTGAATGGCCGCGATGGCCGGCACTATGACCTCCCCAATAATCTTTTTTTGGCCGGTACGCTCGATCGCGTCCAACCCTTGCGCCGCAGTGTGCAGGAAGCAGGCCGCCTTGGCTAGCCTATTGATCGGGCAGGCACTCGGCGCCGGCGACACTCATCCACGCGGCACGGCGCGCTCAGGCGGCTGCCTGTGGGCGCACGCCCGCCGCTTTGACAACCCGGTCCCGCTTCAACCGCGCCATCTTTTCCAGCACGGCGCAGACCGCGGCGGCGTCCTTGGCACCAAGGCCGGCTTTGAGCGCCTTGTCATAGATCGGACGGGTCGCGTCGAACAGCGGCGTCGGCACGCGTATTGCGCGAATGAAGTCGCCGATCAGTCTGAGGTCCTTGTCGAACACGTCGAGCGTCGCCGTGACGTTGTCGTAGTCGTTCTTCACCATCATCGGCCCGCGCAAGTCGAAGATGCGTGACTGGCCAGCGCCGGCGGAGACCATATCCACGATCGCCTGCGGCGGCAGGCCGGCCTTCATGCCGAGCACCATGGCCTCAGCGCTGGCGATATTGTGGATGGCAACCATCAGGTTGGCGACATACTTCATCTTGCTGCCGTTACCAAAGGCGCCGACGTCATAGGCGGCGCGGCCGAAGTCGGCGAACATCGGCATCAGCCGCTTGATCGCCGTCTTGTCGCCGCTGGCATAGAACACGACGTCGCCGCGCGCCGCCTGTGCGCCCGTGCCGCTCACCGGCACGTCGAGCATGGTATGCTTGGCCTTGCGCATGCGCCGCTCGGCCTTCTGCTTGTCGGTGAGAGCAAAGGTACTCAGTTCGACAAGAGTGATAGGCGCCAGCTTGGCGCCGGCGATCTCATGCACCACGGATTCCAGCGCCCGGGGCGAGGGCAGGCTGGTCAGCACGACGGGGGCCTGTTTCGCCACCTCGGTGGCGTTGCGCAGGATCGTAATGCCGCGATCCTTGGCCTCGAGCCGCCGCGCCGCGCTAAGGTCATAGCCGACGACGCGCCAGCCCGCCTTCCTCAGGAGGCGGGCGAAGGCGCTGCCCATGATGCCGAGGCCGACAACGCCCACCGTGCCTTTGCTTTGCCGCGGAGGCGCACGGCCTTTCGATCGCTTCGACGCCGTTCCCGCCTTTTTCGATTTCTTCGTCTTCGCCATGCTTCGGCCTTGCACTTTGTGACGTCCGTCAATGGGTAACATGCCACGTGCGGCACCGCCTTTCCAAGTGGCGGCCGGTTCGCCTATCGTTTGGCAACAAGAAGACTCGACAGGGAGGCGTCGCGATGCAGCTTGGCTTTTTCACCATGCCGATCCATCCGCTCGACAAGGATTGGCGGCAATCGCTGCGTGAGGATCGCGAAGCTTTCATCCTGGCCGATGAACTTGGTTTCGCGGAAGCCTATTGCGGCGAGCACGTCACCGACCGCGCCGAGAACATCACCTCCTGCGTCGTGTTCCTGGCAAGCCTGGTCGACCGCGTGAAGCGCATGAAACTCGGTACTGGCACCGTCAACATGCCGAACCAGCATCCGGCGGCGGTGGCCTCGCAGATCGCCATGCTTGACCACATGTTCGACGGCCGCTTCCTGTTCGGCATCTCGCCGGGTGGTCTGCTGTCCGACGCCGAAGTGTTCGGCAATCTCGACGCCGACCGCAACGCCATGTTCCTCGAGGCGATCAATCAGGTGCTCGCCATCTGGGCAGGGGAGCCGCCCTACGACATTGCCGGCAAATACTGGGACATCAGCGTGGCGCGACAGTTCATCCCGGAACTGGGGCAGGGCTACATCGCCAAGCCGCTGCAGCGGCCGCATCCGCCTATCGTTGTCACCGCGGTGGCGCCGTTCTCGAAGGGCGTCACCGAAGCGGCGGCGCGGGGCTGGGATCCTATCTCGGCCAACTTCCTGATGCCGCAATGGGTGAAAAGCCACTGGCCGAAATATGTCGAAGGCTGCGAACGGGCGGGCCGTGCGGCCGATCCGGCCAACTGGCGCGTCGCGCGCTCGATTTTCGTCGCCGACGACGAGAAGACAGCCAAAGCCTACGCCACCGATCCGAACGGGCCTTACGTCTATTACTACCGCCAGCTTTTCACCAAGCTGAAGAAGAACGGCCGCATCGAACTGTTCAAGACGCGGCGCGACCAGCCCGATGACGAGGTGACGCTGGAATCGGTCTGCGACCAGCTCATCACTTACGGCACGCCGGACAAGGTGGCCGATGAGTTGCTCAAGCACCGCGACGCGGTCGGCGACTTCGGCACGCTGCTTTACGCGGGCAAGGACTGGGCCGATCCCGACCTCGGCCGCCGTTCCATGATCCTGCTCGCCGAGAAGGTGATGCCGAAGGTGAATGCGACGCTGTCGTGAGACGACGTCAGACCGGCGGCTCCCAGATGCCGCCGGCGAGGAGCAGCAATGAGACGATGATCAAGGTCGACAAGGTCGCGATCATGCCCGCGGCGCGGAAGCGGATGTCTTCCGGTTCGCGGGCGATACCGAGCGCATGCACCACGCGCGCGACCAGCAGGACGGCGCAGAGGGTGTGAATGAGCCAGCTCTGCCATCCCTGCATTTCGAGGAAAGCCAGCAGGATCAGCGCCATCGGTACGTATTCGGCGAAATTGCCCTGCACGCGGATATAGCGTTCCAGTTGCTTGTTGCCGCCGCTGCCAAGCCCGATGCGCATGGTCCGCCGTGCATTGGCGACGCGGAACGATAGCAGGGCGAACAGCAGGCCTAGCACGGCAGCGTAGGTGGGGACGATCAGCGGCATGGCAGACCTCTCTTGGTTGCTCCCACAACGCGCGAGGCGCGGCTTTGGATCACGCCGCAGTTTGCGCCCTGATCGATTTGACGATGTCGATCGCCCGCCGCAGCAAGGTCTGTGAGGCTTCCAGGGTGCGGAAGGCGGCGTGCGAGGTCAACGTCACGTTCGGCAATTGCGCCAGTTCGGACCGGGCGTCGAGCGGCTCGGAATGGAACACGTCGAGGCCGGCGTGACGGATGATGCCGCCCTTGAGCGCCTGGATCAGGGCCTGCTCGTCGACCAGCGCGCCGCGCGCGGTGTTCAGCAGGATGGTGCCGTGCTTCATCATGGCGATGCGTTCGGCGCTGAGGAAGCCCCGGGTTTCATCACCGAGGGTCAGATGCAGCGACACGACGTCGGAGGTCTTGAGCAGCGTGTCGATGTCGACCTGCCTGATGCCGAGTTCCGGCTTCGGCGTGCGATTATAGGCGATGACGTTCATGCCGATGCCGGCGGCCATGCGGGCGAATTCGGTGCCGATGCCGCCGAGCCCGATGAGGCCGATGGTCTTGCCCTGAAGCTGCATGCCTTCCTTCGGCGCCCAGGTGCCGGCACGAACCTCGCGATCCATACGCGCGATATCGCGGGCGCAGGCGAACAGTAGCGCCATCGTGTGCTCGGCCACGGCGACGTCGCCATAGCCCTTGATGATATGAACTTTGATGCCTCGCTCGTTCAGCTCGGCGACGTTCATGTAGCTCGCCGCGCCGGTGCCCAGGAACACGATATGCTTGAGCTGCTTGCAGCGCTCGACAAGGTCGGTCGGCATATAGGAGTGGTCGTCGATGGCAATGTCGTAGCCGGCGATGACCAGCGGCAGTTCCTCGCGCTGGAATGGCGCCATGTTGACGTCGATCGGTGGATCGTCGGGACGCAAGACCTGTTCCCAGACCGGCCCGAGCTGGTCGTTGCAGTCGAAAAAGATGGATTTCATCGCTTAAACCAAGGTGGGAGGGAAGCGTGAGGATACGGCGTTGACGGCCCGGCAGGCAAAGAATAAATGCGGCGGGCGCGAACGGCCAGGGGCGGGCCAGTCGCGTCGGATCCAGGCCGTCCGCGGTTGCGGCCGGATGAGTTCGGAATGTTTTGGCAGGCTCATTCGAGCCTGAAAGCGTGAGTGATTTCGGGGCATGAGTGACAATCGCAGGGCCGTTTGCGTCGTTGGCTGGCCCGCCGGCCATTCGCGTTCGCCGCTCATCCACCAGTACTGGATGAAGAAGCACAACATCGACGCGGAATATCGCAAGGAGGCGATTCCGCCCGAGCAGTTCGCCGACTTCATCACGCATCTGCGCGAACGCGGCTATATCGGCTGCAACGTCACGGTGCCGCACAAGCAGGCGGCGATGGAACTGACGGCTGCCGACGACCGCGCCAAGGCCGTTGGCGCCGCCAATACCTTGTGGTTCGAGGGCGACAAATTGCGCTCGACCAACACGGATGTGGAAGGTTTCCTCGCCAATCTCGACCAGATGACGCCGGGGTGGGATCGCGGGTTGGAGAGCGCCGTGGTGCTCGGGGCCGGCGGCGGCGCGCGAGCCATTGTCTATGCGTTGATCCAGCGTGAGGTGCAGCGCATCCATGTCGTCAACCGCTCGCCGGAACGTGCCGAAGCTTTGCGCGCGCGGTTCGGTTCGCGCGTCAACGTGGCGCAATGGAGTGAGATGACCGGCTTGCTCGGCGGCGCCGGGTTGCTGGTCAACACCACCTCGCTCGGCATGGTCGGCCAGCCGCAGATCGACATCAACCTGCGTTGTCCAGCTTCCATGGTGGTGGCGGATCTCGTCTATGTGCCGCTGGAGACCAAGCTGCTCGCTGCTGCGCGTGACAAGGGCCTACGGGTTGCCGATGGCCTCGGCATGCTGCTGCACCAGGCAGTGCGCGGCTTCGAACTGTGGTTCAGCGTGAAGCCCGAGGTCACGCCGGAGTTGCGCAAGCTGGTCGAGGAAGACCTGGCGCCGCACGCGGAGCCAAAACCGGCAGCGCCGGCCAAGGCCACAAAGTCGCGAGCGCCGAAGAAACCGCGCGCTTAAAGCGCCTTCCGCAGCGGGGCATTGCGGAGCGGGATATGCGCTGACCCGGGTGCATGCACGCCGAGATCGGCGGCGAGCTCCGGCATCTCACGGATGAGACGTTCGAGGCGGCTTTCGCGGCCACCATTGCGGCGCATCTCCTCGATCGGACGCCGCACTTCGTCGGCACGCACCAGACTGTCAATATCGGCGCCGTGTTCGGCGAGCCGCGCCAGCAGGAAGGTGAGGTCCTCGATCTCGTCGGCGACGACATGGATGACGTCCGACTGGGACTGCACGCGGCCGGTCACCGAGACATAGCGCGCGCCGAGCACGATCGGCCGCACGCGCTCAAATATCTTCGGCCAGACAATGACATTGGCGACGCTGGTTTCGTCTTCCAGTGTCATGAATACCACGCCTTTGGCCGAACCCGGCCGCTGCCGACAGGTGACGAGGCCGGAGATGGTAACGCGCATGCCGGTCTTGATGGTGCGTAGCGCATCGTTGGGCTGGACATTGCGCGCGGACAGATCGGCGCGCAGGAACTTGGCTGGATGAGCCCGCAACGACAGGCGCAGGAAGCGGTAGTCGTTGACGACTTCCTCGCCGAGCGGCATCGGCGGGAGGGCGATGTCGGGCTCGCTTGCAAGCAAAGTGCTGGATACCCCGCTTGCGCGGGGTATGACAGCGAAGGAAGACGCAAACAACGGTAGATCGTCATTCTCATCACCGACGCGGCCGAGCGCCTTGGCCGCCCACAGCGCGTCGCGGCGGGTGAGCCCGAGCGACGAGAAGGCATCGGCATCGGCTAGCCGTTCCAGCACGCGGGTGTTGAGACCGGTGCGCAGCCACAGATCGCGTAAGGAGTCGTAAGGCTGGGCGCGCCTCGCCACGATCAACCTCGCATCCGTTTCGCTCACGCCCTTGATCTCGCGCAGGCCAAGGCGAACGGCATGCGTGGCGCGGATGTCGTCGCGCATATCATGGTGGGCGGGAACGAGATGCTCGGCAGCAACAGCGCCGGGCTCCAGCGTCGAATCCCAGTCGGAATGATTGATGTCGGGTGGCTGCACCTCGACGCCGTGCTCGCGTGCGTCGCGCACGATCTGCGACGACGCATAGAAGCCCATCGGCTGTGCATTGAGCAGCGCCGCGGCGAACAAATCCGGATAATGACATTTGAGCCAGGCCGAGGCATAGACGAGCAACGCGAAGCTGGCGGCATGGCTTTCTGGAAAACCGTATTCGCCGAAGCCCTCGATCTGGCTGAAACAGCGTTCGGCGAAGCCCCGTTCGTAGCCTTTCGCCAGCATGCCTTTGATCATTTTGTCTCGGAACGTGCCGATGGTGCCGGTGCGCTTGAAGGTAGCCATGGCACGCCGCAGGTTGTCGGCTTCACCCGGTGTGAAACCGCCGGCGACAATGGCGATACTCATTGCCTGTTCCTGAAACAGCGGCACGCCGAGGGTCCTCGATAGAATATCTTCGAGTTCTTTTGAGGGATAAACGATCTTCTCCTTGCTTTCTCGCCGGCGAAGATAAGGATGTACCATGTCGCCCTGAATCGGGCCCGGCCGGACGATCGCCACCTCAATGACGAGATCGTAGAATTCTTTCGGTCTGAGGCGTGGCAGCATGCTCATTTGCGCGCGGCTTTCGACCTGGAACACGCCGAGTGAGTCGGCGCGACTGAGCATGCGATAGACGGCAGAGTCCTCTTGCGGGACGGTGGCGAGCCTTTTACCTGGCGGTGTGGCTTCCGGGTAATGCCGCTCCATCAGGTCGAACGCCTTGCGGATGCAGGACAGCATGCCGAGGCCGAGCACATCGACCTTGAGGATGCCCAGCGTATCGAGGTCGTCCTTGTCCCACTCGACGAAGGTGCGATCGTCCATCGCGGCATTGCCGATCGGCACCACTTCGTCGAGGCGGCTGCGCGTGATGACGAAGCCGCCGACATGCTGCGATAGATGACGTGGAAAGCCGGAAATCTCCTGCGCCAGCGCGGCAACCTGTCTCATGCGGAAGCTGTCCGGATCGAGCCCGGTGCGTCTGACGCTCGCTTCCGACACGTCGCCGCCACCGCCGCCCCAGATCGACGACGACAGTGCGCCGATCGTGTCGTCGCTTAGGCCGAAGGCCTTGCCGACCTCGCGGATGGCCGAGCGACCGCGATAGCAGATGACGGTGCCGGCAATGCCGGCCCGGTCGCGGCTGTATTTTTCATAGATGTACTGGATGACCTCTTCGCGCCGCTCGTGTTCGAAGTCGACATCAATGTCAGGCGGTTCGTGCCGCTCCGTTGAAATGAACCGCTCAAACAGAAGATTGTTCTCGTTGGGGTCGACCTCGGTGATGCCGAGGCAGTAGCACACCGTGGAATTGGCCGCCGAGCCGCGGCCCTGGCAGAGGATGTTCAGCTCGCGCGCTTTCCTGACAATGTCATAAACGGTCAGAAAGTATGGCGCATATTTCCTTTCCGCAATGAGGGTCAGTTCATGATCAAGGAGGGTCTTTACTTTGTCCGGTATGCCCTGCGGATAGCGGGTCCTCAACGCTTCCTCATGCGCAAGATGGACGAGCGCGGATTGTGCATCGGGAAAGCCGGCAATTGTTTCGTCGGGATAGTCGTATTTGAGTTCGTCGAGCGAGAAGGTCAGTGCGTCCGACAGGTGCATCGTTTCCTCGATGGCCTCCGGCGCATCGCGGAATAGCCGCATCATTTCCGCAGGGGCTTTGAGGAAACGTTCGGCATTCACGGCGAGGCGGCGACCGGCGCAGTCGATGGTCATCTTGTCGCGGATGCAAGTGAGCACGTCCGCCAGCGTGCGCCGGTCGGGACGGTGGTAATGCACATCGTTGACCGCGATCAGCGGCACCTGCGTTTCATTCGCCAGCGCCTTTAGCCGCGCGAGTCGGGCGCGGTCCTGCCCGCGATACAGCATGGTGGCGGCGAGCCGCACGCGGCCCGGCGCGATGGAACGAAGAGTAGTAATCGTCTGCCTTGATCTTTCTTCCGCGCTCCGCGCGTTATACAAGCCAGCTTCTGCCGCGGAATAAGTGGAGACAGGCATCGTCACCAGCTCCAGCCCGAAGACATGCGCGATCAGATCGTCGAGTGTAAGAATGCAGTCGCCTTTTTGGGCGCGTTTATTGCCAACCGTGAGCAGGCGTGTCAGGCGGCCCCAGGCGGCGCGGTCGCGCGGATAGGCGAGGATGTCCGGTGTGCCATCGGCAAAGACCAATCGTGCGCCGGGGTGATAGCGCAGCGTCAGGTTTCGGTCGCGCTTGATAGTATGCGGGCGCACCACGCCGGCAACCGTGTTGCGGTCGCAGACGCCGAAGCCTGATAGCCCGATCGCTTGTGCCTGCAGCATCAGCTCCTCGGGATGCGAGGCGCCGCGCAGGAAGGAGAAATTGGTTGCGGTGGCGAATTCGACGTAACGCATGACTTTTCGTCGTCATTCTGGTCGTGTCCGGAATGACCGGTTATCCAAACATCCCGTGCACGAACCATGATGGCGGCGTGCCGCCGGGAACGAGATCGCGATAGAGCCCGGCGCGGAACAGCCAGAAGCGATGGCCGCTTTTGTCCTCGACCCGGAAATAATCGCGGGCGCGGTTGCCGGCGGGTGAGGCCTCAATATTTTCTTCCTGCCACCACGCGCCTTCGATGCGTTCGGGGCCTTCGGCGGCGACGATGTCGTGCAGCGCGCGACGCCATTTGAAGCGCAAGGGCGGGCCGTCCGGCACTTCGGCGATGGCTTCGACCGGCTCGGGCCGGCTCAGCAGCCGCAGCGGCCGCGGCGCCAGCTCGACGGCGCTGCGATGGCGGTTATACGCGGCCCAGCCGTCGTCCTTCACCGTCATCTGTGCGGGCAAGGTGATCGCCGCGATTTCGGGAATATGGCTGTCCTGCGCCACGGCGCAGCGCACGCGCTGCGCGCCGAGCCGCGCGCTCAGGCGGTCGATCAGGCGCACCATTTCGCCGGCGTCGTTCGCCGAACCCATGCCGATCTGCTCGGCCGGCGCCGGTTCGGCGATCAGCACCGACAGCCGCGCCATGTCAAAGCCGAAGCCGGGATCGAGTTCGTCTGCAAGGGTGGCGAGGCGTTCGGCAAACAGCGCGCGCATGTCGGCGGCATCGCGCAGCGGCCGCGCCGTGCCGGCGGCGATGCGGCGCAGTGCGCCGTCGGTACGGAACAGGGTCAGCTCGATGCGGCGGGCGCCGTCGCCGCGCCGCTCCAGCGCCGTCGCCAGCCGCGCCGCCAGCTTCTCGACGGTACCGAGCACGTCTTCCTCGCGCGCGATCGGTTCGTGAAAGCGCTTCTCGGCGACATAAGGCGCGACCGGCAGACGCGGCGTCAGCGGTTCGTGTTCGCGGCCCAGCGCACGGTCGAGCTGGCGTAGCAGCTCGCCACCGAAACGCGCGGTGAGCGGTGAGCGCGGCAGATCGATGATATCGCCGATTGTTTTCAGGCCGACGCGGCCGAGCGAAGCGACGACCGGTGGCGGCAGGCGCAGCGCGCCAAGCGGCAACGGCGCCAGCAAGTCGCGCTCCTCGCCATTGGCATAGGCATCGGGCCGCCCGTCATGCGCCGCTGCCCAGGCCGCGCCGATGGTGCCGGCAATAGCCAGGCGATAGGCAAAGCCCGCTTGCGTCAGACGGCGGCCGAGATCGGCCACCAGTTCGCGCTCACCGCCATAGAGATGCGCGCAGCCGGAAATGTCGAGCAGCAAGCCATCCGGCGCATCACAGGCGACGAGCGGCGTGTAGCGCAGGCACCAGTCGGCGATGGCCTCCAGCAATTCGTCATCGGCGTGCGCGTCTTCCGGCACGACATCGAGCGCGGGATGCATGGCGCGCGCCTGTGCCAGCGCCATGCCGGCGGACAGGCCGAGTTGTTCGGCAGCGTCGTCGATGGCAATCAGCACATCGGCATTGCCGCGCTTGCCGGCAACAACGAGCGGCAGACCTTCCTGCGTGGCTTCACGCAACCTTCTGATGCGATCGGTGGCGAAGCGGGGCAGCCACAGGCTCAGCATGCGCGGCGAGGACGAAGCCGTCATCGGGATTTCTCCATTCCAGAATCCAGGAGGCGGACGGGCCGCGGCGATTGCGGGTGAGATGAACGGCAAAGCGCGGCCCGCCGAATTCGCGTTGTCCCGGAATGACGGAAGGCGCTGTTTGCACGGTCCACCGCGTCGCGGCGGTGGAGGCGTCATGTGGCGGCTGCGCACGCAGCAGAAAGGCGAGGGCGCCGCTGTCGCCCGCGGCGAGCGACAGGCGTCGCACCGCGACGGCATCAAGCGCGCCGTCGCGCACTTCGCCGAGAACGGCGCCGACGGCGCGGCAGCGCAGGGCCTCTTCCATCGCCGCCATCAGTTCATGCCGATGTGCGACGGCGACGATGACGAACCGCTCCGGCGACAGCCCGAAGGCCTTAAGGCCGGCGCCATAAGGTACGCCGCTCTCGGTCAGGGCCATATCCTCGGCGATCCAGACGAGATGTTTGTTGCTGGTGGCCAGCGCCGCCAGTCCCAGCGTGAAGCCGGTTGCTGCGGGCAGATGGGCTTCGCCGGCGGCGGCGATTTCGTGCAGCGCGCCGCGCAGTACGCCGCCGCCGAGGGCGTCGTCCACGGCAGTCACGCCCAGCGGCAGCATCACCGGACCCTCGGCGAGACCGGCCGGTTTCTGCAAGTGGGTGAGCTGCTGGCGCAGCGCGTCGAGCATCATTCAAGCCTTTGAAGAAGCGTGGTTATTCGCTGGTGAACCAACGGATAAGTTGGCTAATGTTCCCTTTTTGTTCTAGTGTGCCGAAGATGGCGTGGGCCGTCAAGCCGCAAGGAATGGGACGGGCGTGGGGTTAGTGGGGCCAGCGTCGCGGTCCGACTCAGCTGGCGAACACATCGCGACATAGAAGACATTGCGCATTCTTCGACAACGATGATCGGTATCCGTCAGCGAGACCAAGCATCCTGGATGCTGCACTGTCAGAATATGAGCGGCGATCGGCCGAATGTGGCAACCGAATGAAAGGCTATCGGGATGCGCCGGTCGAGACTTCGCACACCGGGCACTCGAAGGTGCGGAATTCCCGGCCCGGTCCTTCATGCGCAATCCGGCGCAGCCACATGCGCGACCCGCATTGTTCGCAGGTCGGCCGGTCGAGTTCCGGAGAATTGGAACGATGGGTTTGAGTCGTCGGCATGATGCATCCCTTCCTGCGGATCGTCAGGCAAGAGCGCACATTGTCTCTCAGCCACCGGCGCCCAAGCCTACGCCGTGCCGGTGATGGGATTAACGTAATGTATTTCGGGGAGAGCGGAAGTGCCAAATGATGCGCCGCTATTATATTGCGCATGATCGGCACTCAATGATGCTGAGTGCTAGCGGCAACTTCACCATTATTGCGTGCCGGCGCCGGTCCGCAAAACTGTAGCAATTTGACGATATCGGGGTCGCAGCACCCCGCCTTGCAATTGATGGAAGGGCCCGGCAGCCTGAACTTGCCGGAATAGACGGAGCGTATCATGAGCCTCGCTGAAGAACGTTTTGATCAGATGTTTCCGGTTTTCGATCCGGTCCAGGCTGAAACGATGGCGCGGTTCGCTAGTGGTCCTGCCCATACGTTTGCGCCAAACGAACCGCTGTTCGAGACGGGCGAACGCAATGTTCCGTCCTATCTTGTGCTTGACGGCACGCTGGAGATCGTCCGCCGCGATGGCATGCATCGCTTCGCCTCCGTGATTTCACACGGCGCCGGCCAGTTCTCCGGCGAAGTCAGCCAGTTGAGCGGCAACGGCTCCATCCCTTCGGGCCGCGCCGGCCCCAAGGGCCTGACCGCCTTGCCGTTCGACGCCGCCCATATCCGTGCATTGATGGTCGGCTCCGCCGAGATTGGCGAGATCGTGATGCGCGCCTTCATCCTGCGCCGCGTGGCATTGATCCAGACCGAAGGGGCCGGCTCGCTGCTGATCGGCCATCCGAACATGCCGGACATCGTGCGGCTGCAGGGCTTCCTGTCGCGCAACGGTTACCCGTGCACGGTGCTCGATGTCGAAACCGACCCCGACGCGCGCGAGGCCGTGGAAAAGTTTGGCATTCGCGAGGACGAACTGCCGTTGGTGATCTGCCCGAACGGCAAACTCCTCAAGCGGCCGAGCGATGCGGAGGCCAGCGCCTGTCTCGGCATCACGCCGGAACTGGATAGCGGCAAAATCTATGACGTCGCCGTCGTCGGCGCCGGCCCGGCCGGACTTGCCGCCGCCGTGTACGGCGCGTCCGAAGGCCTGTCCATGATCGTGCTCGATTCCCGCGCCTTCGGCGGCCAGGCCGGCGCTTCGGCGCGCATCGAGAACTATCTCGGCTTCCCGACCGGCATTTCCGGCATGGCGCTGGCCGGCCGCGCTTTCAACCAGGCGCAGAAATTCGGCGCGGAGATCGCCATTCCGCTCACCGTGGACAAGCTCGATTGCGGCAGTGCCGATTGCGCGGCGCGCAAGCCGTTCAAACTCGAACTGGCCGACGGCCGCGGCACCATGCTGGCGCGGACGGTCATCATCGCATCCGGCGCGCGCTACCGGCGGCCGGCGATTCATAATCTGTCGGACTTCGACAACAACGGCGTTTCCTATTGGGCCTCACCGATCGAAGCCAAGTTGTGCGAAGACGAAGAAGTGGCGCTGATCGGCGGCGGCAACTCCGCGGGGCAAGCGGTGGTGTATCTGGCGCCGAAGGTGAAACATCTGCATCTCATCGTCCGCCGCGACCTCGAGGCGACCATGTCGAGCTATCTCATCGAGCACATTCAGTCGCTGCCGAATGTCTCGCTGCATGTCGGCAAGGAGATCGTCTCGCTCGACGGCGACACCAGAGGCCTGCGCGCCGCGACGTTTCGCGAGGTGCGCAGCGGAACGGAAAAATCGATTCCGTTGCGCCATCTGTTCCTGTTCATCGGCGCCGATCCCAACGGCCACTGGCTGGAGAATTGCGTCGCGACTGACGACAAGGGTTTCATCGTCACCGGCGCGGCCTTCGATCGCGCCGCGGCGCGGGCCCCGATGTCGCTGGAGACCAGCGTGCCCGGCGTGTTCGCCATCGGCGACGTGCGCGCCGGTTCGACCAAGCGCGTCGGCGCCGCGATCGGCGAGGGCGCCGCGGTGGTGTCGCAGATCCATCAGGTGCTGGCGCTCGCGGATGTGCCGATGCCGCAGGCGGCGGAGTAAAATGGGAACCCTTCATCGTCATGGCCGGGCTTGTCCCGGCCATCCACGTCTTTCTGTTTGACTATGTAGCGAAGACGTGGATGCCCGGCACAAGGCCGGGCATGACGGAGTGAGACGGATGTGCTGAACTACTCCCCGGCGATGTGCCTTTTGCGAATGCCGCGCACCAGGAACCAGATCAGCAGCATCGCTACCGGCACGAACAGCGCGGTCGCCAAAGTGACATCGACCGGGAGCCCGCGCGCATGCAGGCCTTCGGCGATATAATGGAACAGGCCGACGACGTAATAGCTCACCGCCGCCACTGACAGGCCTTCAACCGTGGTTTGCAGCCGCAATTGCAGCCGCGTGCGCTCGTTCATGGACTTGAGCAGGTCGCGGTTCTGCCGTTCCAGTTCGACATCGACGCGCGTGCGCAGTAAATTCGCGGCGCGCGCCAGCCGCTGCGACAAGGTTGCCTGCCGGTCCTCTGTCGCGACGCAGGTGCGCATCGCCGGCGCCAGACGCCGTGCGAGGAACGAGCTCCATGTCGGATAGACGCCCGCCTTGCGCTCGCCGATGGTTTCCAGCCGCAGCCGCACGATCTCGTTATAGGCGCGGCTGGCGCCGAAGCGATAATGACTGGCGCCGGCGCCGGCCTCGAGTTCGGCGGCGAGCGCGGTCAGTTCGCTGAGCAGGCGCTGGTTGTCGGACAACTGATGCGCGGTGCAAATCTCATGCGTCAGTTCGGCGAGCCGCGTCTCGATGCGGCCGATCGAGGATTGCACCCGGTGCGCTTCCGGCAGGCCGAGCAGCGCCAGGGTGCGATAGGTCTCGGTCTCGATGATCCGCTGCACCAGCGCGCCGGCGCGCTCGGCGCCAAGACCGCGATCGAGCACGATGATGCGCACGAAGCCGGTGGCATCAAGCTGGAAGTCGGTGGCGAACAGTGCGGTGCCGTCGGCATTCTCCGCCACCGCGAGGCTGGCGTGATCGAACAGATAATCGACCGCGATCTTTCGCTCCGCATCGTCGGCCAAGAGATGCAGATCGAGCGCGACCAACAGCGGCCCCGGCTGCGGCACCGATGCCATCCGCGCCGAGAGCGAGGCCGCATCCGGATAGAACGGCTGGGTCGATGCCGACGGCAGCTCCCAAGTGTAGGTGGTGAACTCGGTGTGCTGCTCCCAGCGCAGGGTCGTGCCGTCGAAGGCGATGCGGTGGTGCTTGGCCGCGGCGTCGAGCGGCTCGCGCTTGTCGCGCGCGCACAAGGCGGTGAGCGCTGCACGGTCATTCTTGCCGGCTTCGCCAGGGGTCGCGAAGGCGAAATGAATGATCCGGCGCGGCGTCTCCATCGGCGTGAACGGCCGGGCATGGACCTCGCCAAGCACGGCCGCGCGCAAGGGATGCGGCGCAAGCCGCGCTTCGCTGCCGGTCCCGATTTTCACCTCGGCGCTCATGGCGCCTTTGTATCACAAAATCGGCGTCAGTGCCGCCTTCAGCTTTTCAGGCAGCGGCACCGGCTTGTTGGTGGCGCGGTCGACATAAACGTGGATGAAATAGCCCTGCGCCGAGGCGGTCTGCTCGTCGTTGCGGAAGATGCCGACGTCGTAGCGCACGCTCGAGGTGCCGAGGTGGCCGACCTTGAGGGCGCCGCGCACGCGGTCCGGAAAGGCGATCGGCGCGAAGTAGCTGCACTTGGATTCAACGGCGAGGCCGATCACGGTGCTGTCGTTGAAATTGACCGCGCCGCTGTTCAGCAGATAGCCGCTCACCGTGGTGTCGAAGAACGAGTAATAGACCGCGTTGTTGACGTGGCCGTAGACGTCGTTGTCCATCCAGCGCGTGGTGATCTCGGTGACGTGGCGGAAGTCGGATAGCGGCAGCGGCTGCGGGCGGCTCATCTTTACTCCGCCGCCTTCGCCGTCTTGGCTTTCGGTTTGCGCGCGGTGACGGCCGCCGGTTTCTTCTTCGCCACGCCGCCTTCGATGACGCGGCCGTCGATCTCCGAAATGCGGCCGACGCCGGTCAGCGCCATGGTGACGCTCAATTCCTTCTTGAGAATGTCGATCGCCTTGGCGACGCCTTCCTGGCCGCCGGCGCCGAGGCCCCAGACGAAAGCGCGGCCGACCATGCAGGCGCGGGCGCCGAGCGCAAGCGCGCGCAGGATGTCCGCACCAGTGCGGATGCCGCCGTCGAACAGGATTTCGGTGTCGCTGCCGACGGTGTCGACGACGCGCGGCAGCATTGCGATCGACGACGAGGTGCCGTCGAGCTGGCGGCCGCCGTGGTTCGACACCACGATGGCGTCGGCGCCCAGCTTGACCGCCATCTTCGCATCCTCGGTGTCGAGGATGCCCTTGATGACCAGCTTGCCCGGCCAGTACTTCTTGATCCACTCGACGTCCTTCCAGTTCAGCGCCGGGTCGAACTGCTGCGTCGTCCAGCCCGACAGCGAATTGACGCTCTCCATGCCCGGCACATGGCCGGCAATGTTGCCGAACGTCTTGCTCTTGCCTTTGAGCACGCCCCAGGCCCAGGCCGGCTTGGTAGCGATGTCGATGACGTTCTTGATCTTGAACTGCGGCGGCACGGTCAGGCCGTTGTGGACGTCGCGGTGGCGCTGGCCGAGCACCTGCAGGTCCACGGTGAGGACGAGCGTATCAACCTTGGCGGCGATGGCACGGTCCATCAGCTGCTTGGAGAAGCCGCGGTCCTTGATGACGTAAAGCTGGAACCAGAACGGCTTGCCCGTGCCTTCGGCGACATGCTCGATCGAACCGATCGACATGGTCGACAGCGTGAAGGGAATGCCGGCCTCGTTGGCGGCGCGCGCGGCGAGGATTTCGCCGTCGCCGTGCTGCATGCCGAGCAGCCCGATCGGCGCGTGGATCATCGGCGCGGCCAGCTTCTTGCCGAGCACGGTGGTGGTGAGGTCGCGCGCCGAGACATCGACCAGCACGCGCTGCTTCAGGATGATGGCCTCGAGGTCGGTCCGGTTGGCCCGCAGGGTCTGCTCGCTGTAGGAGCCGGAATCGGCGTAGTCGAAAAAGGCGCGCGGCACGCGGCTTTTGGCGATCTTGCGCAGATCGTCGATGCAGGCGGCAACTTTCATGGGGATTCTCGCGGCGTATTCGAGGGCGTTTCTGATGGCGGCTTTTTATGATCGGGTAGCACAGGGCGGCAGGCTGCGGAATGCTTCACTTCCGCCGCGCCGCGGCAGGCGCCGACCGTCCAGTCGGACGGTATTTTGCCAGCCATTAACCGCCCGCGGTAACGTTTGCTCACAATTTTTGACGTAAAACCAAACGATTGCACGTATTATAAAAAGATTGGGCAGGGGATTCCAAAACGCTTTACCCGCTGCCCGCGTCCGGCCAATAACACCGCCTCCCGGAACATGACCTTCGGTCATGAATCCGGCCGGCCTGTTCAGGGGCTTCACTGGGGTTAATTTGATGGTTCGTCGCTACTTCGGCACCGACGGTATTCGGGGGCTGGCCAACAAGGTGATCACGCCGGAACTGGCGCTCAAGGTCGGGCAGGCCGCCGGGCTGATCTTCCGCAATGGCGAGCACCGCCACCGCGTCCTGATCGGCAAGGACACCCGGCTGTCCGGCTACATGATCGAGACCGCGCTGGTCGCCGGCTTCACCTCCGTCGGTATGGACGTGCTGCTGACGGGCCCGATCCCGACGCCGGGCGTCGGCATGCTGGTGCGCTCGATGCGCGCCGATCTCGGCGTCATGATCTCGGCCTCGCACAATCCTTACGACGACAACGGCATCAAGCTGTTCGGGCCCGACGGCTACAAGCTGTCGGACGAGGTCGAGCGCAGCATCGAAAAGCTGATCGATTCCGATCTCACCAAGCAACTGGCCACGAGCGACGATCTCGGCCGCGCCAAACGCATCGACGGCGTACAGGACCGCTACATCGAATTCGCCAAGCGCACCTTGCCGCGCGACATCGATCTTTCCGGCCTGCGCGTGGTCATCGATTGCGCCAACGGCGCTGCCTACAAGGTCGCGCCCGGCGCGCTGTGGGAGCTCGGCGCCGACGTGATCTCCATCGGTACCGATCCGGACGGCTTCAACATCAACAAGGATTGCGGCTCGACCAGCCTCAACACGCTGGTGCACAAGGTGCGCGAAATGCGCGCCGACATCGGCATCGCGCTCGACGGCGACGCCGACCGCGTCATGCTGGTCGACGAGCGCGGCCACATTGTCGACGGCGATCAGTTGCTCGCGGTGATCGCGCAAAGCTGGAAGGAAGACGGCCGGCTGACCAAGAACGGCGTCGTCGCCACCGTGATGTCCAATCTCGGCCTTGAGCGCTATCTCGGCGGCATCGGGCTCGAACTCCTGCGTACGCCTGTCGGCGACCGCTACGTGCTCGAGCGCATGCGGGCCGAGGGTTTCAATGTCGGCGGCGAGCAGTCCGGCCATATCATTCTTTCGGACTATTCGACGACCGGCGACGGCTTCGTCGCGGCGTTGCAGGCACTGGCGGTGGTCAAGCGTTCCGGCAAGCCGGTGTCGGAGGTCTGCCACCGCTTCGAGCCGCTGCCGCAGATCCTCAAGAACGTGCGCTACAAGACCGGCAAGCCGATGGAGAACGCCGCAGTGACGGCGGCGATCGCCAGCGCCGAGCAGAAGCTCGGCCGCGGCGGACGTCTGCTGGTGCGGCCGTCCGGCACCGAGCCGGTGATCCGCGTCATGGGCGAAGGCGACGACAAGACAATGGTCGAGCAGGCGGTGGACGACGTCATCGACGCACTGACCAAGGCGGCGGCGTAATATCTGTCGCGCTTGGTAGCCCGGGTGTAGCGAAGCGAAACCCGGGAACGATCGATAAGCTTGCCCGGGTTCGCTGCGCTTACCCGGGCTACACCTGTGCAGAATCAGCAGGATTTTTAGTCGGACGGCTAAGTCCTTTTCTTGCCTGCGATATTGATACTTTTATAGAACAATTCCGAACTGGGCATTGCCAAAAAATCCTTATATTTCAACACACTAGAACGTTTTTAAACTGCGAATTGCTTTGACTTGGCGCAAAGTGGCCGATAGCAAATCGGGCACAAGAGAAAGCGTCAGCGTTCCTGCCGGAACTTCCAATGATCGTCTGCTCCTGCAACGTGTTGAGCGATAAGGCCGTGCGCAGCGCCTGCGCCACGGCGTCGCCGCGCACGACCGGGCAGGTTTACGGTTGCCTCGGCTGCAGCGCCCAGTGCGGCCGCTGCGCCCGCACCATCCGCAAGATCATGAACGAGGCGCTCGGCGCTGCCGGCGCCTGCCCCTCGGGTTGCGCCTGCGCGGCGCATGCGCCGCAGCAAGACTGAGTTCCCCACACGGCGCGGCGACGCTGCTGCTTGACCGTGCACCATGTTTCATAGAACGTTTCCAATGACGTGCTGGCGCTGCGCCGGCGCTCTGCAATGCCGCGCGCACCCGCGCGGAAAACGAAAGAGGATGTGAGGCGTCATGAAGGGCGAAACCAAGGTTATCGAGTACCTCAACAAGGCGCTGCGCCACGAACTGACCGCCGTCAATCAGTACTGGCTGCACTATCGCCTGCTCGACAATTGGGGCCTGAAGGACCTCGCCAAGCAGTGGCGCAAGGAATCGATCGAGGAGATGGAGCACGCCGACAAGCTGATCGAGCGCATCATCTTCTTCGACGGCTTCCCCAACATGCAGGTGCTCGACCCGCTGCACATCGGCCAGGACGTCAAGGAAATTCTCGATTGCGATCTGGCCGCCGAGATTTCGGCGCGCGCGCTCTATCAGGAGGCTGCGCACTACTGCAACGGCGTCAAGGACTATGTGACGCGCGATTTGTTCGAGAAACTGATGTCGGACGAAGAGCACCACATCGACTTCCTCGAGACCCAGCTCGATCTCGTCGCCAAGCTCGGTGTGCAGCTCTACTCGCAGCATCATATTGGCGAGATGGGCGAAGACCACTAACTATCGCGGCCGCCGGCGCGCTCCACGCGCATTGTCATGGGTTGCGATTTGCGAGAAGATGGACCCCGGCGTGCGACGGTGCGCCGGGGTCTCTTTATTACGGGCCACAATCCGGGGGGCATTCATGTTCGGCAATGCGGTCAGAAAGATGGTTCATGTCGGTCACGTCTTTCGCTGGAAATTGATCGCGGTTGTTGCCGCTGTCGCTTGGCTGCCACAGCCCGCCACCGCACAGGAATGGCCGGCCCGCACGGTCACGATCACCCAGACATTTCCAGGCGGCGGCATGATGGATTTCGCCGCGCGCGCCATCGCGCAGGACCTGACCGAGAAGCTGGGCCAGACCTTCGTCGTCGATACCAAGGTCGGTGGCGCCGGCCTGCTCGGCTTGCAGACCGTCGGGCGCATGCCGCCCGATGGCTATAATTTCGTCGTCTCGGCCATCGGGCCCATGGTGTTCCGGCCGCTTATCGACAAGAACTTCGACGTCAATCCGGACAAGGACTTCGAGCCTGTCATCATGATCGGCGCGACGCCGAATGGCGTGCTGGCCTCGCCGAAGATCGGCGTTTCGACGGTGGCTGAACTGAAGGCCTACGCCGCCAAGCAGGGCAACAAGCTCAATATCGGCCATCCCGGCCCCGGCACCATGGGGCTTTATTGCGGCGTGCTGCTCGCCGAAAAGCTCGGCATCGAAGGCAACTTCATTTCGTATCGCGGCTCGACGCAGATCGTGCAGGATCTGCTCGGCGGCCAACTCGAAGCGGGCACTCCGGCCTTCGGTCCCAGCTCGATGTCGGCGAAGGTGCTGGCCATTTCGAGTGACGAACGCCTCGACGCGGTGCCCGATGTGCCGACGCTGAAGCAGGCCGGCGTCGATATCACCTGCGCCACCTGGAATGCGATCTATGCGCCGGCCGGCACGCCGAAGCCGATCATCGCCAAGCTCAATGCCACGATCGATGCGTTTCTGAAAAAGCCGGAGACCAAGAAGGCGTTCGCCGATATTGGAATGACGCCGTGGGGCGGAACGCCGGAACGCGTCCGGAAACAGATGGCGGAGGATCGCGCGACGTGGAGTGCGATCGTCACTCGCCTGGACAAGGCCAAGCCGAACTGATCCTTCGACCATGAACGCCAGCGCCGTCGATATCGCCACCGCGGACGGGATCATGGACGCCTATGCCGCTTCGCCCAGCGGGCAGGGGCCGTTTCCACTCGTCATGATGTTCATGGACATCTGGGGTTTGCGCGAGGAACTGTTCGAACTTGCGCGCAAGGTCGCTGAGCAGGGCTATTACTGCGTGCTGCCCAATCTGTTCTATCGCAAGGGCAGAGTTCGTTACGAACGGCGCAATGCGGATGGACGCACGGTGTCGTTCGATACGCTGCCGGAGGACCTCAAGACGGAAATGCTGGCGCTGGCCCGCGGCCTGACGCGGCAGATGGTCGAGACCGATGTCTCGGCGATATTCGATTTTGTCCGCGACAAGCCGGTGAGCACAGGCCCGGTGGGGACGGTCGGTTTCTGCCTCGGCGGCCGCATCGCGTTCTTTGCCGCGCAGTCGTTTCCCGACCGCATCCGCGCCGTGAGCAGCCTGCACGGCACGCTGCTCGTGACCGACGCGCCGGACTCGGTTCACCGGTCGATCGGCCGCATGAAGGGCGAAGTTTATTGCGGGCACGGCGAACTCGATCGTGCCAGCGCGCCGGAGATCATTGCCGCGCTGGACTCGGCCTGCGACAGCCGCGAGGGTCTTGTCTGTCACAGCCATGTGCATAAAGGCGCGCATCACGGCTATTCGATGCCTGATCGGGATGTGCATGACGCCGCGGCGACCGCGCTCGACTGGCGCGAGACCTTTGCGATGTTCGCGCGTCAGCTCAAGCAGCCGCGCTAGGCGGTCGGCCGAAGCCGCCTCTCAGTGCCGGCTTGTTACGTCGCCTTGTTACGTTGTCTTGGTTGGTTGTCTTGCCGCGTGCGCGCGCGGATGAAGTCGATGAAGGACCGGATCGCCGGCGCCGCTTCGTTGCGGCGGTGAACCAGCGCGAGTTCGAAGCCGCGAAAGGCGCCTTCCACTTTTCGAAACACCACGCCGGGAATGCTGACATTGACCATCGGTTCCGACATCACGCTCAAACCTGCGCCAGCGGCGCAGAGCGTGAGAACCGAAAAGATATCGGGCGCGCGCTCCACGATGCGGAGCGACTTACCCGGCGGCGTGATGGCGGCGATGTTCCCGCCGCCAAAGCCGACTTCCATCTCCAACGAGACAGCGACAAAGGGTTCGTCGACGATATCGGCGGGCGTGACGCGTTTGAGCCTGGCGACCGGGTTGCCCTCGGGAATGGCCACATAGAAAGGCTGCCGGTCGACGATGAAGCCGGTAAGGCCCGTAGGGTAATTCTGCGGCGCTGCGGTAAAACCGATATCGAGCGTGTCCTCGGAGAGTGCGCGAAACTGCTCGAAGGTGACCGCCCGCCGCAGTTGTAAAGAGACGTCAGGATGCTTTTCGCGGAAGGCGACCAGTTGCCGCGACAAGAAGCCGCTCATGCCCGCGGAAAAGACGTAGCCCAGCGCGATCGAGCCAATGTCGCCACGCGCGGCGCGGCGGCCGATCATCTCGGCATGCGATGCCTGCTTGAGCGTTGCATAGGCCTCGACAAGGAAGCGTTTGCCGGTCTGGGTCAGCGTCACCGTGCTTTTTGTACGGCGCAAGAAGAGCTTGGCGCCCAGCATGTTCTCAAGCGCGAGGATCTGGTGGCTCAGCGTCGGCGCGGAAATATTGAGGCGTGCGGCGGCGCGGCCGAAATGAAGCTCTTCGGCGACGGCGGTAAAATATTTCAGGTGTCGCAGTTCCATGGCAATGATTATGAGATGAAACCTCACAAAAGGCGATATCCCGATTAATGACAAACAGGCGACCTGTCCGCATTCTCAATGAATGGTTGCGAGGGCGAGGCCCCGAATTGCGTGTCCCGCCAGGCGAAACGGCGGGATCCGGGAGCGCCAATGCCACCGACGGTCCGAAGGAAGCGCGGGCTGGAGACCAATCATCGAGATTGCGCACTGCAGGAAGCCATGGACCACTTCGAGTTCCCCACGACCGCCAACGTCATTCCGATTGAAAGCAAACTGAAAGAGTGCGGTCGCGATCAAGCCTGCCAGACTGTTGTTCAGCCGGGCAGCAAGGACGATCCGCGCATGAAGGAAGCCATCGTGCTGATGGAGGCGTTCCTTGCCATCGAAGATCAGGTGGCGCGCAAGTCGCTCGTCAGCCTTGCCCAGCAACTCGTCAGTCACGATTGGGCTCGCCGCGTCACGCAGCGCTGATACGCAGCTTGAGTTCCGCGCCGCCACAGCCGTAAACAAATCTTAAATACGATTCGCCTGCATCCCGCCGCCGCGATCAAACAAGCGCGACGCGCCTCTTCGTTAAAAATCATCGTTAAAAAACAGGGTTAAGAGGCACTTAAGGATTTGGTGCCATCGTCGCCTCGTCTTTCCGTCACGTCATGCGTGTCGGATCAGTTGAGGGATGACGGCATGTATGCGCGTCTGAAATTCTTTGCCGGCGTGACGATCGCATCGCTCGCTGCGACCGTGGCGCAGGCGGCCGATTACGCGCCGCAACCCGTCTACGTGCCGCAGCCCGTGCCGGTGATCGAGGAATTCTCCGGCTGGTATCTGCGCGGCGATATCGGCATGAGCAATCAGCAGGTGAATAGGCTGGACAACGCCGTCGGTCTCGGGCCGATCTCGTCGAGTTACGGTTTCGATTCCGCGCCGATCTTCGGCATCGGCTTCGGCTATTACTTCAACGACTGGCTGCGCTTCGACGTGACCGGCGAGTATCGTGGCCGCGCCAATTTCCACGGCTCGGAAATTTTCAATACAGGCGGCAACAATTTTACCGACGAGTACAATGGCAGCAAGTCGGAATGGCTGTTCCTGGCCAATGCCTATGTCGATCTTGGTACCTGGAACAACATCACGCCGTTCGTCGGCGCCGGCGTCGGCATGTCGCGCATTGCGCTCTATAACTTCCAGGACGCCTGTCACAACTGCGGCGGTACCCTGAATGCGACGGGCATATCGTTTGCGGAAAATACGACGAAGTGGAACTTCGCCTGGGCGCTGCATGCCGGCCTTGCCTACAAGGTGTCCAAGAACTTCACCGTCGAACTGGCGTATCGCTATGTCGATCTCGGCAAGGCGACGACTGGTAATTGGATCGCGTTCGACGGCTCGCAGAATCTGGGCGGCTCGACCTTCAATCGAATCACATCGCACGACGTGAAGCTCGGCCTGCGCTTCAACCTCGACGGCTTCGAGATGTTCTCGCGACCGGCGCCTGTCTATTACGCGCCGCCGCCGGTCTATGCGCCGCCGCCGCCGGTTTATGTGCAGCCGCCGCTGCACAGCAGGGGATGACGCGGCGCCGCGCTGGGCCGCGAAAGTTAACCGGCGCGCCGTCATGGTGAAAATTCTTGGTTAAGCGCGATTTAACCCAAGTCCGACAGACTGGTGCGGAAAGCTGAGAGCGTGACGCGGCAACGGTCGCGAAGGAGTTAGTCAATGGGTCCGGTATTCAAGTCGGCGATGATGGGGGCGGGCCTCGCGGCCGTCGTGACGGCCGCGTACGCTGCCGATATGCCCGATAACCTGCCGCCGCCCGTCTCCCGAGTGAAGGCGCCGAGCAGTCTCTCCGGCTGGTATCTGCGCGGCGATCTGGCCTACCGCTGGGGCACCGTGCGCGGCGCCGACCCAGCCCCTGGCTTTCCCGAGCCCGCCAACGCCAAGCTCGGCACCGCTTACGGCGGCGGTCTCGGCGTCGGCGTCAAGTCCGACTGGCTGCGCGTCGACCTCACGGTCGATGGCGCCTCGAAGATGAAATACGAATCGACCACCGTCACGACGAACGACACCACCGCGAAAGTGTCGGCCGTCACGGCGATGGTCAATGGCTACCTCGATCTCGCAACCTGGTACGGCGTCACGCCCTATGTCGGCGGCGGTGTTGGCGGCGCGCGCCTGGAGATCACCGACTATCAGAGCACGGTCACGCCGCCGTTCGGCGGCGACACCTCGCGCAGCCAATGGAATGTCGCCTGGGCGGCGATGGGCGGTGTGGCCTATCAGGTCGCGCCGAACATGCAGATCGATGTCGGGTACCGCTATCTCAGCCTCGGTAACATCACGACCGGCACCGGCACGTCCGGCGCCCTGACCCTCAAAGGCATTGCCAATCACGAAGTTCGTGTCGGCCTGCGCTGGAATTTCGACGATCTGAACTGATACCGGCCGCGCAATGCCGCTTGCGCATGGCTGATTGCCGCATTCCTCCCAATGAAGACAGGCGCCGCCAGTTGACCGGCGCGGGCCGATCGACTATCTCCGCCAGTGGGACACCCCTCCCCAACGAGGGGCTTTCTATCTGGAAGGATAGGCCATGACTGCGACGAAGCCCGGCGTGCGGCCGGTAAACCCGCAATTTTCCTCCGGCCCCTGCGCCAAGCGCCCCGGCTGGACCCTCCAAGCCCTCACCGACGCGGCCCTCGGCCGCTCCCACCGCGCCAAGATCGGCAAGGCCAAGCTCAAGCAGGCCATCGACCTGACGCGCGAGATCCTCAACGTTCCCGCGGACTACAAGATCGGCATCGTGCCTGCCTCCGACACCGGCGCCGTTGAAATGGCGCTGTGGTCGATGCTTGGCGCACGCCCCGTCACCATGCTGGCCTGGGAATCCTTCGGCGAAGGCTGGGTCACCGATGTCGTCAAGCAATTGAAGCTGAAAGACGTCACCGAACTCAAAGCCGGTTACGGCGAACTGCCGGATCTGTCGAAGATCGACTTCAAGTCCGACGTCGTCTTTACCTGGAACGGCACCACCTCCGGTGTGCGCGTGCCGAACGGCGACTGGATTCCGGCGAGCCGCGAAGGCCTCACCATCTGCGATGCCACTTCGGCGGCGTTCGCGCAGAACCTCGACTTCGCCAAGCTCGATGTCGTCACCTTCTCCTGGCAGAAGGTGCTGGGCGGCGAGGGCGCGCATGGCATGCTCATCCTGTCGCCGCGCGCCGTCGAGCGCCTTGAGACCTACAAGCCGGCCTGGCCGCTGCCGAAGATTTTCCGCATGACCAAGGGCGGCAAGCTGATCGACGGCGTCTTCATTGGCGAGACCATCAACACGCCGTCGATGCTCTGCGTCGAGGACTATCTCGATGCCCTCAACTGGGCGAAGTCCGTCGGCGGCCTCAAGGGCCTGCAGGCGCGCTCGGATGCCAACGCCAAGGTGCTGGCCGACTGGGTGGCGAAGACGGCGTGGATCGATCATCTGGCGAAAAAGCCCGAGACGCGCTCGAACACGTCGGTGTGCCTGGTCGTCGCCGATCCGGCGGTGACCAAGCTCACGCTCGACGAGCAGGCCGCCTTCGCCAAGAGCATCGCCTCGATGCTCGAGAAGGAAGGCGTTGCCTACGACATCGCCTATTACCGCGATGCGCCGCCGGGCCTGCGCATCTGGTGCGGCGCCACCATCGAAACCAGGGACGTCGAAGCGCTGACGCCGTGGCTCGACTGGGCCTTCGAACAGGCCAAGGCCGCGCTGACCAAGGCGGCGTAAGGCCGCTCGCGCGAACACCATCCAGCGTCATGCCCCGCGAAAGCGGGGCATCCAGCTCTTCCAATCATTCGCTTCAACGCTGGATCGTCCGCTTTCGCGGACGATGACAGCAGAACCGGACAAAGCCCATGCCCAAAGTTCTTATCTCCGACGCTCTGTCTCCCGCCGCCATCCAGATCTTCAAGGATCGCGGCGTCGAGGTCGATTTCCAGCCCGCTCTCGGCAAGGACAAGGACAAGCTCGCCGAAATCATCGGCAACTACGACGGCCTCGCCATCCGTTCGGCCACCAAGGTGACGCCGAAGATTCTGGCGAATGCGAAAAATCTCAAAGTGATCGGCCGCGCCGGCATCGGCGTCGACAATGTCGATATTCCGGCTTCGACCGCCAAGGGCATCATCGTGATGAATACGCCCTTCGGCAATTCGATCACCACCGCCGAGCACGCCATTTCGCTGATGCTGGCGCTCGCCCGCCAGATCCCGGAAGCCGACCGCTCCACCCAGGCCGGCAAGTGGGAAAAGAACAAGTTCATGGGCGTCGAAATCACCGGCAAGACGCTCGGCGTCATCGGCTGCGGCAATATCGGCTCTATCGCCGCCGACCGCGCCCTCGGCCTGAAGATGAAGGTCGTCGCCTTCGATCCGTTCCTGTCGCCGGAGCGTGCCGTCGATATCGGCGTCGAGAAGGTCGAACTGGACGACCTGCTCAAGCGCGCCGATTTCATCACGCTGCACACGCCGCTCACCGACAAGACCAAGAACATCATCGACGCCAGCGCGCTCAACAAGACCAAGAAGGGCGTGCGCATCATCAACTGCGCGCGCGGCGGTCTGGTCGACGAGAACGCGCTGCGCGCCGCCCTCGATAGCGGCCATGTCGCCGGCGCCGCCTTCGACGTGTTCGTCACCGAGCCCGCGACCGAGAACGTGTTGTTCGGCCATCCCAACGTCATCTGCACGCCGCACCTCGGCGCCTCGACCAGCGAAGCGCAGGAGAATGTCGCGCTACAGGTCGCCGAGCAGATGTCGGACTATCTGATGACCGGCGCCATCACCAACGCCATCAACTTCCCGTCGATTACCGCCGAGGAGGCGCCGAAGCTCAAGCCTTTCGTCGAACTCGCCGAGAAGCTCGGCTCCTTCGCCGGCCAGTTGACCGAGACCGGCATCTCGAAGGTGCAGATCGCCTATGAGGGCGCGGTGGCGCAGATGAACACCCGCGCGCTGACCTCGGCGGCACTCGCCGGTCTGCTGCGGCCGATGCTCGGCGACGTCAATGTCGTCTCGGCGCCGGTCATCGCCAAGGAGCGCGGCATGATCATCGAGGAGACCACGCGTCAGGTCGCGGGCGATTATGAAAGCCTGATCACCGTGACCGTGGTAACCGAGCGGCAGACCCGCCACGTCTCCGGCACTGTGTTCGCCGACGGCCGCCCGCGTATCGTCAACATCAAGGGCATCCGCATGGACGCGGAATTCGCGCCGTCCATGGTTTACATCACCAACCTCGACAAGCCGGGCTTCATCGGCAAGTTCTCCGGGACGCTGGGCGAGGCGGGCATCAACATCGCGACCTTCCATGTCGGCCGCGAGTCCCCCGGCGGCAACGCGGTGGCGCTGATCGAGATCGACGGCGAGCTGCCGGACGAGGTGATGGCCAAGGTCCGCGCCCTGCCGCAGGTGCAAAGCGCGCGGGCGCTGCACTTCTGATCGATCCGCGGCCGGCGCCAAACGCGCCGGCCGCATCGTTAACGGCCCAACTGCGTCATAATCCATTAGTAGCTTTGACCTAGGTCATGGGACAGCCGGCCCGGATTGCCCTAGGTTATTGACGCCATGGACGAACAAACATTCCCGACCGTTATGGACGCGGCTGCGGCCGACGCTGCGGCCGCTCCGCCCGCGCCGTTTCAGCATCCCATGCCGGCGGTGGTGCCGGTCGCCCAGCCGCCGGCCGTGCCGAGAGTGACACCGCCGGAGCCCGCCGACTTCGAGCCTGCGGATACGCTCGACCGGCGCGACGCCTATGCCGTCACCGCGCTGGGCGACGTCATCGACCGCGCGCAACATGCCGCTATCGCGCGCCTGACCATGGGCCTGTCGCCGACCGCGCTGACGCAAGCCTACATGGACTGGGCCATTCATCTGGCCAGTCAGCCTGGCAAGCGACTGCAACTGATCGACAAGGCGCTGCGCAAGTCGACGCGGCTTGCCCAATACGTTGCCAGCGGCGCGCTTAAGGGCGAGCCTTGCGAGCCCTGTATCAAGCCGTTGCCCCAGGACCATCGCTTCGACGGCGAAGAATGGCAGAAGTGGCCATTCAACGTAATGTCCCAGTCCTTCCTGCTCAATCAGCAATGGTGGCACAACGCCACCACAGGCCTGCGCGGCGTCAGCCAGCAGCATGAAAAGATGGTCGAGTTCGCGTCGCGCCAGGTGCTCGACATGTTCGCACCGTCCAATTTCCTGTTCACCAATCCCGAAATCATGCGCAAGACGCTGGAGACCGGCGGGCGCAATCTCAGCGCCGGCTTTCAGAACTTCTTGCGGGACTGGGAGCGCAAGCAGAGCGGCAAGAAGCCGGTCGGCACCGAGAACTTCGTCGTCGGCCGCGATGTGGCGGTGACGCCGGGCAAGGTCGTTTATCGCAACCGGCTCATCGAACTGATCCAGTACGCGCCGGCGACCGCGGAGGTGCGGCCGGAGCCGATCCTTATCGTGCCAGCGTGGATCATGAAGTATTACATTCTCGATCTGTCGCCGCACAACTCGATGGTGAAATACCTGACCGAGCAGGGCTTCACCGTCTACATGATTTCGTGGAAGAACCCCGACGCCGAGGATCGCGACCTCGATATGGAGGACTATCGCACACTCGGCGTGATGGCGGCGCTCGACCGCATCGGCGAGATCGAGCCGGGGCGCAAGGTGCATGCCGTCGGCTATTGTCTCGGCGGCACGCTGCTGTCGATCGCGGCGGCGGCGATGGCGCGCGACCACGACGAGCGCCTGCAGTCTTTGACCTTGCTCGCGGCGCAGACAGATTTCACCGAAGCCGGCGAGATGATGCTGTTCATCAGCGAGAGTCAGCTCGCCTTCCTCGACGACATGATGTGGGAGCAGGGCTTCCTCGACACCACGCAAATGGCCGGCGCCTTCCAGATGCTGCGCTCGAACGATCTGGTCTGGTCGTATCTGACGCGCAACTATCTCATGGGCGAGCGCGAGCCGATGAGCGACCTGATGGCGTGGAACGCCGACGCGACGCGCATGCCCTATCGCATGCACAGCGAATATCTGCACAAGCTGTTCCTCAACAACGACCTCGCCGAGGGCCGCTATGTCGTCGGCGACCGGCCGGTGGCGCTGACCGATATCCGCGTGCCGATCTTCGCGGTCGGCACGCAGCGCGACCATGTCGCGCCGTGGCGCTCGACCTACAAGATCCACCGGCTGACGGAGACCGAGGTCACGTATCTCCTGACCACCGGCGGCCATAACGCCGGCATCGTATCGGAGCCCAATCACCGCCGCCGCGGCTATCAGGTCACGACCACGCCCGGGGACGCCTTCCACGTCGACCCGGATACCTGGGCGGCGACGGCCCCCCAAAAGGAAGGCTCGTGGTGGCCGGAATGGGGCGCCTGGCTCACCACGCGTTCAGGCGCCTGGGTCGCGCCCCCGGGTCTCGCCGGCGGCTACGGCGCCTTTGAGGATGCGCCGGGGCACTACGTTCTCCAGCCCTGACCCGCCCCTCGACCAGGAATGGCAGACTCATCGGCCGCTAAAGCCTAGCCTGTTGAAAACTCAGGTGAAACAAGCCGCCGCGGAGGCCCGCCGGCGGCCGGTTTGCCTTGCCTCCGGGGCCTCCATCCTTTATCCGAGGGTGGACCTGACCGGCATCGTCCGGCGTCAGTGTCCAGGCGCTGACGCGGAGATGAAGTTTTCATGGCGAATGTCGTGGTGGTCGGGTCGCAGTGGGGCGACGAGGGCAAGGGCAAGATCGTCGACTGGCTGTCGCAGCAGGCGGACGTCGTGGTCCGTTTCCAGGGCGGCCACAATGCCGGCCATACTTTGGTCATCGGCAACGCCACCTACAAGCTGTCGCTGCTGCCCTCCGGCGTGGTGCGCGAGGGCAAACTGTCGGTGATAGGCAACGGCGTCGTCATCGACCCGGAAGCCCTGCTCAAGGAAATCGACACGCTCGGCGCCCAGGGCGTGAAGGTGACGCCCGACAATCTGCGCATTGCCGAAAACGCCGTGCTCATTCTGCCATTGCACCGCGATCTCGAAGCCATCCGTGAGAACTCCTCGGCGCGCATCGGCACCACCAAGCGCGGCATCGGTCCGGCTTATGAAGACAAGGTCGGCCGCCGAGCCATCCGCTTCATGGACCTCGCCGATCTGCCGACGCTCGGCGGCAAGATCGAACGCCTGCTGGCGCACCACAATGCGCTGCGCCGCGGCAACGGCATGCCCGAGGTCGAGCCAAAGGACCTGTACAATCACCTCGCCGCCATCGCGCCGAAAGTGCTGCCATATATGGATTCGGTGTGGCGCCTGCTCGACGGCAAGCGCCGCGAGGGCCGGCGCATCCTGTTCGAGGGTGCGCAGGGCGCGTTGCTCGACATCGACCACGGCACCTATCCTTACGTGACCTCGTCGAACACGGTGGCCGGGCAAGCCGCGACCGGCGCCGGCCTCGGCCCCAACGCCATCGACTATGTACTCGGCATCACCAAGGCCTATACGACCCGCGTCGGCGACGGCCCGTTTCCGACCGACCAGATGCACAACGACATCGGCAAAACGCTCGGCGAGCGCGGCCGCGAGTTCGGGACCGTGACCGGGCGCGCCCGGCGCTGCGGCTGGTTCGACGCGGTGCTGGTGCGACAGACTGTCTCGACCTGCGGCATCGATGGCATCGCGCTGACCAAGCTCGACATCCTCGACGGCCTCGACGAGATCAGGGTCTGCGTCGGCTACAAGCTCGACGGCCGCGAAATCGACTATCTGCCCGCCGGCGAGCATGCCCAGGCCGCGGTCGAGCCGGTCTACGAGACCATCGACGGCTGGAAGGAGCCGACCGCCGGGGCCCGATCCTGGGCGCAATTGCCGGCGCAGGCGATAAAATACGTGCGCCGAATCGAGGAACTAATCGGCTGCCCGGTGACTCTGCTGTCCACCAGCCCGGAGCGTGACGATACGATCCTGATGAAGAACCCGTTCGAGACTTGATCCCCGAAAAGACGAGAATTTACGCCTCACAATACTCGCAAAGCAGGTTTCCTTAAGCGCCAATGGCCGATTACTACCCCCTGATTGCCCGCGCCGTCGCTGGCCTCGACAACAACACGGGTGAAAACCGCCGTGCCTTGTACGAGCGCGCGCGGACCGCATTGGTCAATCAGTTGCGCAGCGTCGATCCGCCGCTCGATGAGTCGGACATCACGCGCGAGCGTCTGGCGCTGGAAGACGCGATCAGGCGGCTGGAAGCCGAGGCCGCCAAGCGGCCGCGGGAGGAAGCCGAGTCCGACAACATCGCGCAGCCGGAGCATGGCCTTCGGGATTTCCGCGACACCGTTAGCGAAATTGAGGAACCGGACGAGGCGAGCCGCGCCACAGGCCGCACCTACGAGGAGCCGGACTACGAGACGCGGCCCAGCGAACCCGCGGCGGAAGACCATGCCGAGCCAGAGCCGGCCGAAGCCCGCTACGCAACGCACGAGGATTTTCGCCGTGACGTCCAGGACATCCCGGACGAGCAGCCGGTCGAGCCCGCGCCGCACTATTTCGAGCCGCCGGCCGACGAACAGCCGCGGCAGACCGAAGAACCGCAGCCCGACACCCATCAGGCCGAAGCCTATGCGCCGCCACCCGAGGCCGCGGAGTCTGTCGAGACACATCCGCGGCCGCGGCGCGGCACGGTTCTGCCGCCGCCCGAAGATGAAGACGCCGATTACCGACGGCCGGCCCGCTCCTACGGCGGTCTAATCAAGGCGGCCGTGGTGGTTTTGCTGATCGGCGCGGTGGGTGTGCTCGGCTACTGGCAGCGCGACAACATTGTCGGCGCCTATCGCAAAATGACGGCGAGTTCGACCTCGACGCCGGCGCCCACGCCGCCGGTCGCGACGTCGGAAGCACCGGCCGGCCGGCCGAAGATCACCGACCGCATCGGCGCCACCAACGATTCGACGGCGCAACCTGCAACCGCGCCGGCCGCGGCGGTGGCGCAGAAGGTCGTGCTGTACGACGAGGACCCGTCCGATCCGCAGGGCAAGCGCTATGTCGGCTCGGCGGTCTGGCGCACGGAGACCGTCTCACCCGGCGCCGGGCTGGCGCCCGAGCTGGCGATCCGCGCCGACGTCGAAATCCCCGAACGGCGCATGCGCATGACCTGGTCGCTCCGCCGCAACACCGACAAGGCGCTGCCGGCGAGCCACACCATCGAGGTCATGTTCACGCTGCCGGCCGACTTCTCCGAAGGCGGCATCGGCAACGTGCCTGGGCTGCTGATGAAGCAGAACGAGCAGGCGAGGGGCGTGCCGCTGGCCGGCCTCTCGGTGAAGGTGACGAACAACTACTTCCTCATTGGCCTGTCCTCGATCCCGGTTGATCGCGAACGGAACGTCCAGTTGCTGAAAGAGCGCGACTGGTTCGACATTCCGATCGTCTATACGAGCGGCAAGCGCGCCATCCTCGCCATCGAGAAGGGCGTGCCCGGCACACGCGCCTTTGAAGAGTCGTTCCGCGCCTGGGGCGAGTAGCTCGGTCATCTTTTGAGCCCAACCGTTCATTCCCGCGTAAGCGGGAATCCAGTTCTTATACTCCAACAGTCTCAATCCGGGTCCCCGCTTTCGCGAGGACGAACGGAGTTGGGCATCGCGTCCGGGACAGTTGGTGTCTTCCGCTTACTTTTTCCACGGAAACAGCGCTGCCGGGAAATCAGCTGCGGGCCGCCTAATGCGCTCATCGCTGCGATAGGTTGGCGCCGGCGTACCATCGGCGACGACCAGCTTGCGATAGAGGTGCCAGGTGGCATGGCCGAGGATCGGCAGCACCACCGTCAGGCCGATGAAGAACGGCAGCGAGCCGATCAGCAGCAGCGCCGCAACGATCAATCCCCAGACCGCCATGATCAGCGGATTGGCGATGACGGCGCGGATCGACGTGAGGAGCGCGCCGGCGGCGCCGATATCGCGATCAAGCAGCATCGGGAAGGACACGACGCTCAGCGTCAGCGCGACGACGGCGAAGACGAGGCCGACCGCGTTGCCGGTCACGATCAGGTTCCACCCCGCCTCCGTCGTCAGCACATCGTGGATGAAGACGGCCGCCGACGCCGGCGGCTTGTAGCCGAAGTTGTCGATGTAGATGGCATTGGCGGTGCCCATCCAGAGCGCGAAGATCACGACCAGAAGAAGACCGAGCGCGACGATGGCCCCGATCGACGACGAGCGCAGCACATTGAAGGCATCGCCAGCGGAAACGTCGAGGCCTTGTTCGCGCCGGCGGCTGAGTTCGTAAAGGCCGATCGCAGCCAGTGGCCCGACGAGCGCGAAACCCGTGGCGAGCGGGTAGAGCAAAGGCAGCACCGAATAGCCGAAGGCCAGGCGCGCCGCGATGAGGCCGATCAGCGGATAGATCACGCACAGGAAGATCGCGTGCGTTGGCATGGCGAGGAAATCGTCAGCGCCGCGCGATAGCGCGTCCTTGAGATCGGCCAGTCCGATTTTGCGAATGGCGGGAACGGCCGCACTGCCGGTCGCGCCGGCGATGAGGTGAGAATGAGCCATAGGGCGCCTCCCATCGTTGGGTTGAGGCTGCCGTGGCACGTTTCCGACCCTGGCCAATCTGTCTTGTGGCCGCGGTCCTGCCACGAGCCTTATTGTCACCCTAACACATGGCTGCCCCCGGCCATCTCACGTTTTCGCGCATTCGATACCGGAATTCGGCCGACTTATCAGGATAAACCCCTATGCGGCCTTTGATTTTCGTCAATGTCGGGAGGTGGCGCTGTTGTCACATAAACAACATCGCCAACCCAGTTCTCGATTCGATGAGGCCTGCGATGTCATCGACCCCGGTTGAAACCGTTCCGTCGCCGCTCAAGCGACTCGCCCAGTGGTGGCGCGACCTGACCGCCGCGCCGCTGGTGTCTGCCGTCGGGGAAGTTGAAGCGACCAAGATCGCGTCGGATGTCGGGGTGACCATCCCCGAACTCGAAGCCGTTCGCCACAAGGGCGCGGCGGCCGCCTATCCGATGTACCGCCGCCTGGCGTCGCTCGGTCTCGACGAAGATCAGATCGCGCGCGAGGAGCCGGGTGTGCTCCACGACCTGCAGCGCGTATGCTCGGTGTGCGTCGACAAGAAGCAGTGCCTGCACGAGCTCAAGGCCGATCCGAGCGATACGCACTGGCAGGACTACTGCCCGAACATGCCGACCTTCGAGGCGCTCGAGGCCGAGAAGCAGGGCAAGCTGAAGAGCTGAGCGGCGCGCCGCTCTAGAGCTTCTTTTTGCGCGATCTCGCCGCTTTCTTTTTCAGCGTCGCGCGTTTGGCGGTCGCCCGCGCGGTCTTGCGCTTGACCTTACGCTTGGCCCTTGTCTCCGAGACGCCGAGCGAGCGCTTGGCCGCGGCGATACGCGGCTTGAGCCGGGCGATGATCTTCTCGGCGCCGGCGATGGTTTCTTCCGCAGCCCGGATGTAACGCCGTTCAGCCGTTTGCGGGCGGATACGAGAGCCGGTCGAGACGAAGCGGCGATATTGTTTCTTTACTGCGCGCATCAACATGTCGAGCTGCCGGGCCGCCTCGTGCTCGACATCGCTCAGGACTTTCGGCGTCTTCATCGGTTCCTCCGGGTTCCCCCGACAATCGTGAGGAACCGCAAAAGTTCCGAGGGCGGTTGCCTGTCGCATCGCCGCAGCAAAAAGGCCGGGCTTGCGGCCCGGCCTTCTGCATTTCCTATTGGCGCTTGCGCTTAGTGCATCGCCGCGGATGTGACCTGCGCCTGCGGGCCGACCTTCGGCGTCTCGAGCGAGGCGATGGAATTCTTCACCGCCTTCTGCACCTTCTCGAAAGCGCGCACCTCGATCTGGCGCACGCGTTCGCGCGACACGCCGAACTCGGCAGCCAGCTCTTCGAGCGTGACCGGGTCGTCGGCGAGGCGGCGCGCCTCGAAGATACGGCGTTCGCGTTCGTTGAGCACGTCGAGTGCGCCGATCAGCGCCTTGTGGCGGTTGTCGCTCTCCTCGGACTCTTCGAGGATGGCCGCCTGGCTCGGCGAGTTATCGACCAGCCAGTCCTGCCACTCACCCGACTCGCCGTCATCGCGGATCGAGGCGTTGAGCGAAGCATCGCCGCCGAGACGGCGGTTCATGTCGACCACGTCCTGCTCGGTGACCCCGAGCTGGGTCGCGATCGTCTTGACGTGTTCGGGGCGAAGATCGCCTTCCTCCAGCGCCGAGATCTTGCTCTTGGCCTTGCGCAGGTTGAAGAACAGCTTCTTCTGGTTGGCGGTGGTGCCCATCTTCACCAGCGACCATGAGCGCAGGATGTATTCCTGGATCGCCGCCTTGATCCACCACATCGCGTAGGTGGCGAGACGGAAGCCCTTCTCGGGCTCGAAGCGCTTCACCGCCTGCATCAGGCCGACATTGCCCTCGGAAACGACTTCCGAGATCGGCAGGCCGTAGCCGCGATAGCCCATGGCAATCTTGGCCACGAGACGCAGATGGCTGGTGACGAGCTTGTGGGCGGCTTCACGGTCTCCGTGCTCGCGCCAGCTGCGGGCGAGCATGTACTCTTCCTGCGGTTCCAACATTGGGAACCGCCGAATCTCTTCGAGATAGCGTGAAAGGCCGGATTCGGCACTGAGTGCCGGGATTGAAGCAGAACGGGCCATAAGCGCCCTCCTATAATATGCCCCCGACGGATCGGCAGGCGGTTGTCACCGTCGCTCCCCGAGCCGACGGTGCGCATCCAAAGATGCGTCCGCTCTCTCCAACGGACGCGGGTGCAGCATAACGGTTTAAGGCCGAGGACGCCAAGCGTTGCGCCGTCACGACCCCGTGACCCCTTGGCGCGGCATCAAGCCTTTGTTTTTTCAGGTTATTTTTGATCCGTCGCCGGGGATGGGGCGCCTGTAGGCGGCGCCGTCACCACCCTAACGCCGCAATCAGGCGCGCCGTTCCGGGCGGAACGGACGTTTCGGATCGGATTCGCAGATGTGGGATGGCTCACGGAACAAGAAATAGTGTCGCGGCGCGGGTTTTCAAGGGCCGACCGGAAAACCGTGCCGGAGGAGAGGCTTAGCGGCCGGCGCGCAGAGCGGTGGCGAGGCGGGCCATGTCGGCGGGCAGGGGCGACTCGAATTCGAGCCGATCCCCCGAGGTCGGGTGGGTGAAGCCCAGAATCGCGGCATGCAACGCCTGGCGGCCGAGGGCGTCGAGCGCCGCGCGGGCTTGCGGCGACAGCCGGGCAGCCTTGGTCTTGAAGCCGGTGCCATAGGTCTCGTCGCCCAGGATCGGGTGGCCGATATGGGCGAGATGAACGCGGATTTGGTGGGTCCGGCCGGTCTCGAGCAGGCACTCGATCAGGCTGGCAACCGGTTTTCCGTCGGCGTCGGCAAAGGTCTCGCGCAGTTCCCAGTGCGTGACAGCGTCGCGACCGCCTTTGCGCACGGCCTGCTTTTCCCGCGCCGTCGGATGGCGGTCGAGCGGCGCGTCGATGGTGCCGCGCGGCCGCTCCGGCGCGCCCCAGACCAGCGCCAGATAACCGCGCGTGAGGCCGCTTTCGAGCTTTTCGGCGAACTGTTTCGACAGCGCCTGATGGGCGCGGTCGTTCTTGGCGACGACCATCAGCCCGGTTGTGTCCTTGTCGAGCCGGTGCACGATGCCGGGCCGTTTCACGCCGCCGATGCCGGAAAGGCTGGCCCCGCAATGCGCGATCAGCGCATTCACCAGCGTGCCGGTCGCGTGGCCGGCGGCCGGATGAACCACCAGCCCCGCCGGCTTGTCGATGACAATGAGATCGTCGTCCTCGTACACGATGGCGAGCGGGATATCCTCGCCCGCCGGCGCGGCGTCCTGCGGCGGCGGCAGATTGACAGTGATGACGTCGCCGGATTTGACCTCCGCCGAGGGATCAAGGATGGTGCGCGCCGCTTCCGCGCTTTTGACGCTGGCAGGCTGGATGCTGACCTGACCGTCCAGGATCAGCGCCTTCAGCCGTGAGCGCGACAGCGCCGGAATGCGCGCCGCGAGCAGGCGATCGAGCCGCGCGCCGGCGTCTTCGGCGGCGACGCTGACTGTTTCGGTGCTGCTGTCCATTCTGTCTTTATATAGAGAACCGGTTCGATCCTGAACCCGAAGGTGCTGATGTCCGATTCCGACGCCGAAAAGCCGTTAACGCCAGAGCAGGAAGCCGCCGTCGCCAAGGTGCGCCGGCTGATGATGGTCTCGTCGGCTACCTTGGTGGTCGGCATGGCTGCGGTGTTCGGCGTCATCGGTTACAAGGTCTATACCTCAGGCGACAGTTCAGCGGCGGACAAGGATGCATCCCGCGCGCTGATCGAAGCCGTCGACAGCCTGCCGCCCGGCGCCCGCGTCGTCGGCACTGCGATCGGCGAGGCGCAGATCGTGGTGACGATCGAGGCCGGCGGCGCCACTGAACTGCGCACCTACGATCCCGACACGCTGCGCCCCCTCGGCCGGCTGCGGCTCACACCGCAGCCATAGTCAACGCCGCTCAAGCCGCCGCAATCCGGCGCGGCGGATGCCATTTGTCGAGCAGCGCGGTCATGCACAGCGGCATCGGCAGCAGATTGAGCGCGAAGTGCCAGGTGACGCGATAGCCGACGGCAGCTTCGCGGCCGAACTCCGGCGCGTAACCGAACAAGGTTGAGACGCCGAGCGGCTTGCCGACCGTGATCGCGGTGACGGTGAGCAGGACGTGTTCGCACAGGTGCAGACCTTCGATGGTGAAGGCCCAGCGTACCCATTTCGAGCGCACGCTGTGATACATGCAGCCGATGCCGACGAGGAAGATGGAGTTGCCGGCGAGGTGCAGCAACTCCATGCCGATCATCATCTGCCGTGGCCCAGCCGCCTGAGGGAAGAGGGTGACGCCGACGCTGCGCACCATCTCGGTCACCCAGGGTGACATCCACGGCGTGTCGCGGCCGCAGATGTTGGACAGGTCGCCGAGCACCCAGATGGCGAACTGGGCGGCGTGCTCGATGAAGTGGCCCACCTGGAACAGGAGGCCGAGCCCGGCCACAATAGCAACGGCGAAGGCGAGTTTCGGCCAGGTATCGAGTATGTCGAAGATGACACCAAGCACGCCTTCGGTCGGCCGGGCGTCGAGGCCGGAATGAACCATGTCTGACATCGGAAATTCCCCTGTCGCTGGACGGCGGGCGGGATGGCCGGTGGACAGGATGGGGCGGGGCGCTCGCCGCCGGCTCGAACAGGCGTCACGGTGGGATCACGGACGGCTTCGGCGCCGAGGCGCCGCGGGGCGCTTGCACCGGCGGCCGATCGCGGCTATCTCGAGGGCTCTTTCCTGGCCTTCAGCTCCCTTCGTCTAGCGGCCCAGGACGTCGCCCTCTCACGGCGAAAACAGGGGTTCGAGTCCCCTAGGGAGCGCCAGGAATTTCAGCCAATCAGCTTTGTCGGTGAACGACGCAGCCCGCTTGCCGTGCGGGCGCGGCCTTCGATCGTGGCCCAGGCGCCGTCCTTGATCGCCGCCGGCGGCGCGATCCACGAGCCGCCTACCGCGATGACCTTCGGATGCACCAGCCATTCGGCGGCGTTGGCCTCGCCGATGCCGCCGGTCGGGCAATACGTGACCGAGGGGAAGGGGCCGGCCAGCGCATTCAGCGCAGCGAGGCCGCCAGCCGGCACGGCTGGAAAGAATTTCACCACATCGAAGCCCGCATTGATGCAGGCTATCAGTTCTGACGCGGTCTGGATGCCGGGCGCATAAGGCAGATCGCCGCCTGCGGCGGCGCGCAACAGCTCGGGTGAGCAGCCGGGGCTGATGGCGAAGGCCGCGCCAATTGTAACGGCGCAATCGAGGCCGGCCGGTGTCAGCACCGTTCCGAGGCCGACAATGGCCTCAGGCACATTAGCGATGATCGTCTTGGCCGCGTCGATGGCGGCGTCGGTGCGCAAGGTGATCTCGATGGCGCGCAGGCCGCCACGCACCAGCGCCTGCGCCAGCGGAACGGCATCCGCGGCCCTGTCGATGGTGATGACCGGAATGACCGGCGCCAGCGCCAGCAGCTCGCGTGCGCGTTTCGACGATGTATTGACGCTCATCGTTCGGGCTCCGGCATGAGGCTCAACAGCACGGTGTCAGCAGTCGTGCGGTTCAGCGCGAAGACGATGTTGCTCAGCACGGCGACGCGGACCAGTGCCTTGACGTCGACATCATGCGGATGCGCCGACAGAGGATCGATGAAGAAGATCAGGGTATCGACCTTGCCTTCGACAATGCGCGCGCCGATCTGCTGGTCGCCGCCCAGCGGACCGCTGAGCAGCCGCTCGACCTTGAGCGAGGGACAGCGTGTCGTCAGTTGCAGGCCGGTATTGCCGGTGGCGACCAGTTCGCATCTGGCTAGCCGCGCTTCGTGCGCGTGCGCCCAGTCGGCCATGTCGGCTTTGCGTGCGTCGTGCGCAATCAGCGCGATCCTGAGTGTCTCAGCCATGACGTTGGTTCCGCTTGAGGAGGGCGCGAACCTTGTCCGCGGTCGGGATCGGCGTCACCGCTCCATAGCCTTCGGTCGACAGCGCGGCGGCGGCGGCGGCATAGTGGCCCGCGCCTTCGATGTCGTCGCCGGCAACGGTCCGCGCCACGAAGGCGCCGCCGAAGGTGTCGCCGGCGCCGGTCGCGTCGACGAGGTTGCAGGGATAAGGCGCGATGCGGATACGGCGGTGGCGGTCCGCCACCAGCGTGCCCTCGGCGCCGAGCTTGAGGGCCACGATCCTGGCGCCGCTTTCAAGGCAGCGGTCGACGATATGGTCAGGGTCCTTCAGATCGGACAGGTGAATGACATCGTCATAGCTGGGCAGGCAGATGTCGGCGAGCGACAGCACATCCCAGATCGTGGCCCGTGCGCGGCCGAGCGGCCACAGCTTGCGGCGCAGATTGGTGTCGAACGACACCGTGACGCCGTTCTCGCGTGCATGTTCGATCGCCCTGTAACAGGCATCGCAGGCGGTGGTGGAAATGCCGAGCGAGATGCCGGACAGGTGCAGCACTTTGGCCTGCGCGATGGCATCAAGCGGCAGGTCGGCGGCGCTGTAGCGGCTCGCCGCCGAGCCGGTGCGGCAGAAGTCGAACTGATGGCCGTCCGTGCCGTGGCTGACGAAATACACGCCGGTCGGCGCCTCCGCCGACGTGCGCACATGGCTGTCGTCGACGCCTTCGCTCTTCCAGAGCTGGCGCAGCAACGCCCCATTGGTGTCGGCGCCGACCGCCGAGATGTAGCCGGTCCGCGCACCCTGGCGCGCCGCGGCGACGGCGAAGTTGGACGAGTCGCCGCCGCAGCCGCGCAGGAAGGTGTTGCCGCCGCCCTCGCGCGTCTGGTTGAACTCCACCATGGGCTCGCCTATGGACAAGATATCGATTCGTTCCCCCATGCTCCGTCCGACTCCGGCTGATTGCCCGGTTCTATATCAGGAATTGTGCATTGGGGCGCGGACGATTAGAAGAGCGCTATGACCGCTCCAATCGATGCTTGGCCGATCGAACTGAGGCTGCACAAGGACCGCAGGACGCTAACCGTCGCTTATGACGATGGCGCGCGCTTCGACCTGCCGTCCGAATATCTGCGGGTCAACAGCCCGAGCGCGGAAGTGCAGGGGCATTCTCCGGATGAGCGGGTGACGGTGCCGGGGAAGCGCAATGTCGAGATCATCGAGGTGCTGCAGGTCGGCAATTATGCGGTGCGATTGGTGTTCGACGACATGCATTCGACCGGCATTTATGACTGGCCGAATTTGTACCGTCTCGGCCGCGATCACGATCGCATATGGCAAGGTTATCTCGACGAACTGGCCGCCAAGGGCTTGTCACGCGAGCCGGCGCGCCGGTAGCGTTTAAATGATGCTCTTGTTGCCGGATTTGCGCGCTAGTGTGTATCCGAGCATCACCGCTTCGACCAGCATGGCGATCTGCATATTGCGCGGCGACATCGACCCCGCCGCGCCCACCGCATTCTGACGAACGAGGGCGCGGTTGCGCGTGGCGTAGAACACGGCGAGCGCAATGAGCGCGGCGGCGGCATAGACGCCTGCCATAATCAGGTAGGCGTAGAGCGGCCCATAGACGAGCGCGAGCGCCATCAGGCCCGCGGCGCTCAGACAATAGAGCGCGACTACCGCGAAGATGCCGACCAGCGCAACAAGGATCGCACGCTTGACGTAGCGCGCGATCAGGGCGCTGGCGGCGCCTTCGGCGATGTCGGTCAGCCGCATGGCGCTAGCGCCGCGCCACGCCGAACAGAAAGCCGATGCCGGCGGCGATGGCGAGCATGGTCAGCGGGCGGGCCTCGACCTCGTTGACGATCTTCTTGACGGCGTCGCCGCCAATCTCGGTCGCCTTGTCGGCAACGCTATCCGATACCGACTGAGCGTTGTCGCGAACGCGGCCCATGATGCCGGCCAGCGTATCGTTGACGAAATCCGATATATCGCTCGCGCCGCCCGCGACTTCGCTCTTGGCGGTGCCACCGAGACGCTGCAGGCGCTTCTCCAGATCGGCCATAAGATCCTTGATGGCTTCGATCTCGTCGGCGGTCGAGGCGAGTTTGCTGCGCGTGGACATGGTTTTCCTCAGGACTGAATGCAGGATTTGCCGTCTTAACGCGCGCGCCGCTGGGCTGGTTCCATGAGCCAGTCAGCCCGGCAGGTTCGGCTCGTGCTTCGGGAAAATGTGATGAATGGCGACCAAACCCACGATCAGCAGAGGCACGGCGAGAAACGCGCCGGCCGGACCCCACAGCCAGGTCCAGAACACCAGCGCGAGAAACACGATCAGCGGCGACAAGGTCAGCCGGCGGCCCATAATGCTCGGTGTGATGAAGTGTCCTTCGAGCGTGGTGAACATCAGATAAAGCAGCGGCGCCGCCAGCGCATGAGCGAGCGTCGGGAATGTTACCAGCCCGACGCCGAGCAGGATCAACTCCATGATCACCGCACCGAGATAGGGAATGAAATTCAGGATGAAGGCGAGAACGCCCCAGGCCAGGGCATTTGGCAGGCCAACCGAAAAGGCGATGGCAGCCGCGCCAAGGCCGACGACCAGATTGATGATCGCGACCACGCTCAGATAGCTCGTGAGCTGATGCTCGATATCGTTCCAGATCCTGAGCGTGCGCAGCCGCGATTCGTGATCATTGAAACGGACAACCAGCGCGCGGCGTAAGCCTGAGCGTCCGAGCAGCACGAAGAACAGGGTCGCAAAGAAGATGAGCACCTGGCCTAGCGCCGGCGTCGCTACCGATAAAACCGGCTGAACGATGGTCATGAGGTCGAGACCGACGCTCTTGGCCTGGTCCTCTGGCAGGATGGCGCTGCGCAGGTCCTGAAGTGCGGTCCAAGGCCCGTTCAGAAAATAAAGTCGCTCCTTGAGAAGCCGTCCGATTTCCGGCGCCTTGTCGAGCCAGTCGATCACCGGCGCCGACAATAGCATGACGACGCCGTTGCAGACGACGATAACGAGCAGCCAAAGCCCAAGCGCGGTGACCAGCGTTGGTACGCCGGCGCGATCGGCGCGTGCCTGCAAGGGACCGAGCATCCAGCCGACGACGAATGCGAAGGTCGCCGGCAGCAGCACCGGCCGCGCCAGATCGAGCGCGGCAACGAAGACGATCAGAAAGATGCCGCAGATCGCGACCTGCGACGCAAAAGCCCAGCCGCCGGCTTCGAACAGGCCGGGCACGGACTCAGACGCGCCGCGTTGCTGCGCGGTCTCGCGATCGCCGGTACGAATATCCAAAGTCGGTGGCCCCCGCATGGCGGACGCCGGGCCATGCGGGGCCCGGCAGTTCCGCATGGAACAACCGCGGGAGCGGGATTTGGTTGCACGGTGGCGCGCTACCGGCGCGGCGCGTTCTTCTCGGCCGCGCGGCGCATCGCTTCGGCGAGGGCACCACCGCCGGAAGACTCGGCCGGCTTGCGCGCGGTGAAGGCCCTGACCGCCTTGTCGTTGCGTTCGGACGGCTTGGCGCCTGGCGGCCGCGCCGCGCCGGCTTCGTCGTCGAGGCGCAGCGAGAGCGCGATGCGCTTGCGGCCGACATCGACCTCCAGCACCTTCACCTTCACGATATCGCCCGGCTTCACGACCTCGCGCGGGTCCTTGATGAAGGTCTTCGACATCGCCGAGATGTGCACCAGCCCGTCCTGATGCACGCCGATATCGACGAAGGCGCCGAAGGCGGCGACGTTGGTCACCGCGCCTTCGAGGATCATGCCGGGCTTGAGATCCTTCAGCGTCTCGACGCCTTCCTTGAACTCCGCCGCCTTGAAGGCTGGGCGCGGATCGCGGCCCGGCTTCTCCAGTTCGCGCAGAATGTCGGTGACGGTCGGCAGTCCGAAGGTGTCGTCGGTGAAGTCCTTGGGCGACAGCTTGCGCAGTTCCGCGGCGTTGCCGATCAGCACCTGGATGTTGCTCTTGGTCGCTTCGAGGATGCGGCGCACCACCGGGTAGGATTCAGGATGCACGCCGGAGGCGTCGATCGGATCGTCGCCATTGCGGATGCGCAGGAAGCCGGCGCATTGCTCGAACGCCTTGGCGCCGAGGCGCGGCACGTCGAGCAGCGCCTTGCGCGACCGGAACGGGCCATTGGCGTTGCGGTGCGTGACGATATTGTCCGCCAGTGTCGAGCCGATGCCGGCGACGCGGGCGAGCAGCGGCCCCGACGCGGTGTTGAGGTCGACGCCGACGGCGTTGACGCAATCCTCGACCACGGCATCGAGCGCGCGCGCCAGCTTGTGCTGGCTGAGGTCGTGCTGGTACTGGCCGACGCCGATAGACTTCGGGTCGATCTTGACGAGCTCGGCGAGCGGGTCCTGCAGCCGGCGCGCGATCGACACCGCGCCGCGCAAGGTCACGTCGAGATCGGGTAGTTCCTGCGAGGCGAATTCGGAAGCCGAATAGACCGAGGCGCCGGCTTCCGACACTACGATCTTCGACAGCTTGCGCTCGGGCCCCAGCAGTTTGACGAGTTCGCTCGCCAGTTTGTCGGTTTCGCGCGAGGCGGTGCCGTTGCCGATGGCGATGAGCTCGACATTGTGCGCGACGGCGAGCTTGCCGAGGATGGCTAGTGCTTCGTTCCACTGGCGCTGCGGCTCGTGCGGATAGATGACGCTGGTCGCCACCACCTGTCCGGTGGCGTCGACCACGGCGACCTTGACGCCGGTGCGATAGCCCGGATCGAGGCCGAGCGTGGCGCGCGGTCCCGCAGGCGCGGCGAGCAACAGGTCGCGCAAGTTAGCGGCGAAGACGCGCACCGCTTCTTCCTCCGCGGCATTCCACAGCCGCAGGCGCAGATCGATATTCATGTGGGCGCGAATCTTGGTGCGCCAGGCCCAGCGCACGGTCTCCATGAGCCAGCGATCGGCCGGCCGGCCGCGATCCGAGACGTTGAAGCGGTGCATGATCTTGAGTTCATACGCGTTCGGCACGCCCGCCGCGGCCGGCACCGGCTCGTCCTCGAACTGCAGGCTCAGCACGTCTTCCTTCTCGCCGCGGAACAGCGCGAGGATGCGGTGCGACGGCAGCTTGGTGAAGGATTCGGCGTAGTCGAAATAGTCGGCGTACTTCGCGCCGGCCTCGGCCTTGCCGTCGCGCATCTTCGAGACGAGGCGGCCTTGCGTCCACAGCGCCTCGCGCAAGGCGCCGACCAGATCGGCATCCTCGCCGAAGCGCTCGACCAGAATCGCGCGGGCGCCGTCGAGCGCGGCGGCGACATCGGCGACCTGCTTGTCGGCATTGACGTAAGATGCGGCGGCCGCCTGCGGATCGGTCTGCGGCTCCGACAGCAACAGATCGGCGAGCGGCTCGAGCCCGGCCTCCTTGGCGATCTCGGCCTTGGTGCGCCGCTTCGGCTTGTAAGGCAGGTAGATGTCCTCGAGCCGGCCCTTGTTGTCGGCCGCCATGATCTGCGCTTCGAGCGCGGCGTCGAGCTTGCCCTGCTCGCGCACCGACTTGAGGATGGCCTCGCGCCGCTCCTCAAGCTCGCGCAGATATTTCAGCCGTTCGTCGAGCGTACGCAGTTGCGCATCGTCGAGACCGCCGGTCGCCTCCTTGCGATAGCGCGCCACGAACGGAACCGTGGCGCCGCTGTCGAGCAGTTCCACCGTCGCCTGCACCTGTTCGATGCGGACGGACAACTCGGTGGCGATGCGGCGGAAGATCGGTTCGGACATGGACGACACTCGACAAGACGATTCAGCGGGCGGTGCTTATCGCCTGCGGTAGCCTGTGGGGGCAACCGCTTCGCGTGTCGCTCCTGTGGAGAGTGCGCAGTACGTCGCAAGTGAGTCATAGTCGCCAACAAAAAAGCCCGCTCGCGCGGGCCTCGGAAGCAACGATGTCATGCTGCAAATGGTGGGCGGTATAGGGATTGAACCTATGACCCCACCCGTGTGAAGGGTGTGCTCTCCCGCTGAGCTAACCGCCCGGCCATTCAGCCGGGCGATATAAGGAAGGTGGCGGCGGGGTGTCAAGCGAAGCGGCGCAATCCCGCCGAAAAGTCGCTGAAATCACGGGGCAAATCGGCCCCGCGACGTCGGTCAGTTCGGCACCTTCGGCTCGTCGGCGGCGAGACGCGAGGCCTGGGTCTGCAAGGCGCGGATGCGGTCGGCGAGGTTGCCGGCGGGGCCAGCCTCCGGCGCGGCCGGTGCACTCGACGCGGCAGCGTGGTCGCGCGCGGTCTCGGCGGCGAGGATGGCGTCGATCGGCGAGTTCGGGCCTTCGAGCGCCGAAGCGAGGCGGGCGATCTCGGCGGCGACGTCGTTGATGCGCTCGCGCATCAGCGAGTTCTCGATACGCTCGGCGGCCCAGTTCTCTTCGGTCTCGCGCTTCAGCGCGCTCATCTCGCGCAGCGCGCGGTCGCGCTCGTCACGGGTCTTTTCAAGCTCGGCCAGCAACTGGCCGTTCTCGGTGCGAAGCTGCTGCGTTGCCGCGCTGGCGCGGGCGTCGAGTTCGGCGACGGCGGCGCGCAGATCGCTTTCGGTCTTGCGCGCGGTTTCCATCTCGCCGCGCATCTGCTTGAGCGCGGCATCGCTCTCGGCCAGGAGACGCATCTGTTCGCCGAGGCGGTTTTCCATATCGGCGGCGCGGCGGCCAAGGATCTCGGCTTCGGTGGTCTGAGCGACGAGGGCGTGCTCGAGCTCGCCGACGCGGCGGCCGAGATTCTCGACCTTGCCGCGTTCTTCGGTCAGCTCCTGCGTCGCCGCCTTGAGTTCGACGCGCTCGGCGTCGCGGCGGTCCTCGACAATGCGCAATTCGTTGTTGGCCTCGTCGACGCGGCCCTTGAGCGCTTCGACCTGGGTCTTGAGCGCGACGAGTTCGACCTTCTGTGCCTCATTGATGCTCGACTGTTCGTCGAACGAGGCGAGCACGCGGGCGACCTCGGCTTCCTTCTCGGTCAGCGCGCGCTGCGCATCCAGCATGGCGCTGGTCTTGACCGCGAATTCCTCTTCGGTGACGCGCAGCTGATCGCGCAGCGCCTTGTCGCGCGCTTCCAGCGCGAAAATGGTGGCGGTCTTCTCGCCGAGTTCGATCTTCAGGCGGTTGATGGCGTCGCCCTTCTTGCCGAGTTCGGCAAGCTGGCTGGTGCTCTTGGTGCGCAGACCTTCGACCGCGACTTCGAGCCGGCGGGTCGACATGGCGAATTCGGCGCGGAGCTGATCCTTGTCGGCCTGGATTTCGGCCAGCGACAGCGGCGTCGCCGCTTCCAGGCGGCGCATCGTGAGGCGCACGGCGCGGTTATGCACCAGGGGGACGACGACAAGCCCGACCAGGGCTGCGACGAAAAACCCGATCCCGAAATACATGATCGGTTCAATCATGGAACGACGCCTCCGAACGCAACGCCTCGCCCGCCTATCCCCAATGCGACCATGACACCGGCCGGGGGGAGATGCCAGCAATGCTACACATTAACCTAAACCCGGGCGCGCGTCCTTAACGCCCCGCGCAGGTTCTCGCGCGGGGCCTAGCATTCGGGGCGTTAAGAAAGGGTCAGAAGGGATTCCAGGTCGCCTTCGGCGTGAACTTCAGGTAGCCGATATTGGCGCCCAGGCGCAGGCCGACGCCGGAACGGATCGGGACGATGACGATGTTGTTGGCCGTCAGCGCCGTCATGCCGAAGCCGCCGATGAAATAGGCCGAACCGTCGATGCCGCCGAAACGCTGATAGATCGCCTCGGTCGACGGCAGATTATAGACCAGCATCATGGTGCGGGCGCCTTCGCCGCCGGTGTCGAAGCCGATCGAGGGGCCTTCCCAGAACACCCGGAGGTCGCCGGCATTCTTGGTGTAGAGCGTGCCGTCGCCATAGCGCAGGCCGACGATGAAGGCGCCGGAGCCTTCCTGGCCGAGGATATAGCCGTTGGGCTGGCCCCAGCGGCTGACCGCCGTCTCCACGACCTGGGCGAGCCCGCGCGACACCGTGCCGAAGAACTGGTGCCCGGTGCCGACGATCTCGTCGACGGTGAAGGTGTTGCTGCGCTGCTGTTGCTGCTGAGGGGCCGGCTGGATCGGCCGCGGCGGCGGGGCCCCGGTCTGGGCATGGGCCAGCTGTATCTGGGCAACGCCCGCGACAAGGATTCCGAAGCTCAGGGCTGCAAACCGCAACGAGGCGCGCATCGAAGGCTCCATGGCAAGGGCCGTTGGCCCGGGTTGAAGGCGTTTAACGTCACGCTCACGCCGGGGCCCTATGGTGGCCAAGGGAGCGCACTCGAATCGATCTCTATGTCACTTGGAACTATGACGGCAGCGCGGCGGCAAAAAAAGCGGGGGCTCTCGGTCGCAAAGGCGGTGGCCGCAGCTATTTTCGCCGCCTTTCTGGCCTTGGCGGCTCGAATGCCGCCGTCCAACGCCGCCGGACCGCTGGAGCGTGTGGTGGTCGATCCGGCCAGCGGGCTCGCCATCAGCGGCTTCGACCCGGTTGCCTATTTTTCGCGCGGCCAGGCGGTTCAGGGGCGGCCGGAGCTTGAACTCAGGGCCGCGGGCGTGATCTGGCGCTTCGAGAACGAGGGCAACCGCGCCGCCTTCGCCGAACAGCCGGGCGTCTACGGGCCGCAATTCGGTGGCTACGATCCGGTGGCGATCGGCCGCGACACCTCGGTCGCCGGACATCCAATGATCTGGGCGATCAAGGACGATCGCCTTTATCTGTTTTATGACGAAGCGGCGCGCGCTGAATTCCTGGCCGATCCGGAGCGCATCATCGAGCGCGCCCGGCAGAAGTGGCCCTCGGTTGCCTACATGATCTCGCGCTGATCTGACGCGCCGCGCAAGGCGGGCAGTCCGCTCGCATCGCCCATCGCGACAAAGCCGGGCACGTGAAATTTGCTGGCATGGTTGCCGAAACGGAGCGGTCCGCCGGACGGCGTCTGTACGGCACCGCCCGCCGCGGTCAGGATGGCGCAGCCGGCGGCGATGTCCCATTCGCTGGTCGGCGAGAAGCGCGGGTAGATGTCGGCCTCGCCGTGAGCCAAGTGACAGAACTTCACTGACGAGCCGCACATGTATCGTTTGCCGATTGGCAGGCGGGCGATGAAGGCCTCGGTAACGTCGTCGAGGTGGGTGCGCGAGGTCGCGACTGTGAGCCGGGCCGGGGCCTGCCGCGTGTGGATGGCCTTCGGCTCAGACGCTTCCGCAGCGCCTCCCGACAATTTGAGCCGCAGCCGTTCCGCGCCGAAACCGACGACGCCGCGCCACAATAGTCCCTGCGCCGGTGCGGCGATAATGCCGACGATCGGCTTGCCCTGCGTGATCAGGGCGATGTTGACGGTGAATTCGTCGCGGCCGGCGAGAAATTCCTTGGTGCCGTCGAGCGGATCGACGCAGAAGAAACTGCCGCTCAGTCCCGCGGGAACGCGGCCCTTGGCGACGCTCTCTTCCGCCACCACCGGCACGCCCGGACAGAGCCGCTCAAGGCCTTCCAGGATGATCGCCTCGGCGGCCTCGTCGGCGGCCGTGACCGGTGACAGATCGTTCTTGGTGCGCTGCTCGACCGCGGAGAACGGCACGGCCAAGGTCGCGGCGCTGGCGCGCGCGGCAATGGCGGTGAGCTCGTCAATGAGCCCTTCGGCTTGCTGCGGGGTGATGTCCTGCACGGGCGATATCGTGTCTTTGCCCCGAATCGATGGGCTTTTTGCGTCCTTGGCGGTCGCGGATGTGCGGTGTATCACGCACGAAGAGCCGATGCGACAGCGATTCGCCCGTCTCGATTAGAAACCCTCGTGCGGAGGCCCGTCTCATGTCCGGTTCATCTATCGAAGCGCTCGATCTTGCCGCTCTGCTGTGTTCGCGCGTCTGTCACGATCTGATCAGCCCGGTCGGCGCGATCGTCAACGGCCTCGAAGTCCTGGCCGAGGACAAGGACGAGGAGACCCGGGCCTTCGCGCTGGAATTGATCAAGAAAAGCGCCAACACAGCGTCGGCCAAACTGCAATTCTGCCGCATCGCTTTCGGCGCCGCCGGCTCGGCCGGTTCGCAGATCGACACCGGCGATGCCGAGAAGATTTCGCGTGGTTTCCTCGAGGACGACAAGACCAAGATCGCCTGGAATATTCCGCGCGTCCTGATGGGCAAGAATCGGGTCAAGTTGCTGCTCAACATGACCCTGATTGCCAGCCAGGCGATCCCGCGCGGCGGCCAGATCGTCGTCGATCCGATCGGCGAGGGCGATGCCATGGGCTTCAAGGTCACCGCGACCGGCACCAATGCAAAGGTGCTGGCGACCGTGCCGCCGCTGCTGGCGGGCGAGGTCGGCCCGGACGGTGTCGATGCCCACAAGATCCAGCCTTACTATACGCACCTGCTGGCGCAGGCCTGCGGCCTGAAAGCCGCCGTCGCGATGGATGGCGAGGCCGTGGTCGTCAGCGCCGGGTAACGGCCGTTTGACGCGGTTAACAAAGCGTGAAGAACCGCGCCATTTAGATTTCTGAAACCAAAATTAAACCCTTCATCGCCCAAACTGCCGGCTCTCCCGACGGGGAGCTGCGCGCGGGTTCATCACCCGTCGATGAAGGCCTTTGTCCATGGACGATCTGCTGCGGGAATTCGTCACCGAGACCAATGAGAGTCTCGACGTGGTCGACGTCGAGCTCG
>Ga0180223_1000321_pt1 | contig 70542 bp, 65 predicted proteins | sample eDN5th30CKraftOP_FD_151337 | JGI IMG/M metagenome (GOLD analysis project Ga0180223, IMG submission 151337) | Enriched Organic Plus compost microbial communities from Emeryville, California, USA - eDNA 5th pass 30_C Kraft OP (version 2) (version 2) ...
CAACACCTTCTACCATATGGTGCCGAACTATCTGCTGTTGCCCGTTATCGTTCTGGCGACGGCAGCGACCGTGATCGCGAGCCAGGCCGTGATCACCGGCGCGTATTCGCTGACACGGCAGGCGATTCAGCTCGGCCTGCTGCCGCGATTTGAAGTCCGCTACACGTCGGAAGTTCACGCCGGGCAGATCTACCTGCCGCGCGTCAACACCTTGCTGCTGATCGGCGTGTTGCTGCTGGTCGGCCTGTTCCGCACATCGAGCGGCCTTGCTTCGGCTTACGGCATTGCCGTGTCCACCACCATGGTCGCGGACGGCATCATGGGCTTCATCGTGGTGTGGAAGCTGTGGAACTGGCGCGCGGCGACGGCAGCGGCGGTGATCGCGCCGCTTGTGTTCGTCGACACGAGCTTTTTCATCGCAAACCTTCTGAAGCTTTTGGAAGGCGCGTGGGTGCCGTTGCTGTTCGGGCTTTGCCTTGTCGCGATGATCTGGACCTGGCGGCGCGGCACACACATCTTGTTGAACAAGACGCGCCGCACGGAAGTGCCGCTGCGCGATCTCATCAAGAGTCTCGAGAAGCGTCCGCCGCATGTCGTGAAGGGGACGGCCGTATTTCTTACCAGCGATCCTGAGTTTGTGCCGACCGCGCTGCTGCATAATCTGAAGCACAACAAGGTGCTGCACGAGCACAACGTCATTCTCACCATTCGCACTGCCACGACGCCGCGCGTCGATCCGATCGACCGCGTGGAGTATGAAGGCATCAGCGAGAAATTCTCGATCGTGCGATTGAACTTCGGCTTCATGGAAACGCCGAACGTGCCGAAGGCGCTGGCGATCGCGCGCAAGCTCGGCTGGCAGTTCGACATCATGGCGACGTCGTTCTTCGTGTCGCGCCGCTCATTGAAGCCGGCCGCGCAATCCAGCATGCCGCTGTGGCAGGATCATCTGTTCATCGCGATGAGCAAGTCGGCCAACGATGCAACCGACTATTTCCAGATTCCGACCGGCCGCGTGGTCGAGGTCGGAACGCAGGTCACAATATAATATTCTTTCAAAAGTCGCTTTTTTAATCACCAAGGCGGCTTGCTATCTCCAAGGGCCAGGCGTATAGCGCTGCCCGTTTTCGCCGCTCCTCGGCGTTGAGGCACCCTTCCCATGACAAGCGACATATCGGTCTCCGCCGCGGAAACGCAGGCGGCGGATGGCTATGAGCACGCGCACTCCACGGCTTCCTTCAAGGCGCTGATGCTGGGCTCCATCGGCGTCGTTTACGGCGACATCGGCACCTCACCGCTTTACGCCTTCCGCGAGGCGATCAATGCGGCCTCCGCGCCGGGTACCGTACAGCAGAGTATCGTGCTGGGCGTTCTGTCGCTGATCCTGTGGACGCTGATCATTGTCGTGACGCTGAAATACGTCGTCATCCTTCTGCGCGCCGACAATAGCGGCGAGGGCGGCACGCTCGCGCTGATGGCGCTGGCGCAGCGCGCGCTCGGGACCGCGGGCGGCGGTCTCATCCTGCTCGGCATCATCAGCGGCGCGCTGTTCTATGGCGATGCCGTGATTACGCCGGCTCTGTCGGTGCTGTCGGCGGTCGAAGGCATGAAGCTCGCGACTGAGGCCTTCGATCCCTACATCGTTCCGCTGACCGTGGTGATCCTCGCGGCGCTGTTCGCGGTTCAGTCGCGCGGGACTGCGCGGGTTGCCGCATTCTTCGGTCCGATCATGTGCTTCTGGTTTGCGGTGATCGGCATTGCCGCGATCCCGCCGATTGTGCATCAGCCGCAGGTCTTTCAGGCGCTCAATCCGCTGCTCGCGGTCGCATTCCTGCTGGAACATGGTGTCATCGGGCTTGTCACACTCGGCGCGGTCTTTCTTGCCGTGACGGGCGCGGAGGCGCTTTACGCGGACCTCGGCCACTTCGGCAAATCGCCGATCCGGATCACATGGCTTGCGATCGTGCTGCCGTCGCTGGCGCTGAACTATCTCGGGCAGGCGGCGATGGTGATGCACAATCCGGCGGCCCTACAAAACCCGTTCTTCCTGATGTTTCCGGATTGGGCGCTGGTGCCGATGGTGGTGCTGGCGACAGTGGCGACCGTGATCGCGAGTCAGGCCGTGATCACTGGCGCGTATTCCCTGACCCAGCAGGCTGTGCAGCTCGGGTTGCTGCCGCGATTTGAGATTCGCCACACGTCGGAGAGCCATGCCGGACAGATCTACATTCCGCGCCTCAACAGGCTGCTGTTTATCGCCGTGTTGCTGCTGGTGGTTCTGTTCCGCTCATCCAGTGCGCTGGCTTCGGCCTATGGCATCGCGGTGACGGGCACCATGGTCGTAACCGGAATCATGGGCTTCGTCGTGATCTGGCGGGTCTGGAAATGGAGCCCGTTCGCGGCTGGTCTTCTGATGGCGCCGTTCTTGCTGTTCGACCTGACGTTCCTTGCAGCCAATTTGCTCAAGGTGTTCGAGGGCGGCTGGGTGCCGCTGGCGATCGGCGCCTGTGTGATGCTGCTGATGTACACGTGGCGCAAGGGCAGCAAGGTGCTGTTCGAAAAGTCCCACAAGCAGGAGATTCCGCTCGAGGATCTCGTGGCGATGCTGGAGAAGAAGCCGCCGCAGCGCGTGCCCGGCACGGCGGTGTTCCTGACGAGCAACGCCGACCTCGCGCCGACCTCGCTGATGCACAGCCTCAAGCACTACAAGGTGCTTCACGAGAAGAATGTCATTCTCACCATCGAGAACGCGCGCACGCCGCGCGTCGATCTCAGCGAGCGGGTGCGGATGGAGCAGATCGGCGAGACGTTTGCCCGCGTTACGTTGCGGTTCGGCTTCATGGAGACGCCGAACGTGCCGAAGGCGCTGGCTGTCGCCCGCAAGCTCGGCTGGCAGTTCGACATCATGGCGACCTCGTTCTTCCTGTCGCGCCGGTTGCTGAAGCGGGCGGCGCAATCCAGCATGCCGCTATGGCAGGACCGCCTGTTCATCGCGATGAGCCGTTCGGCGAACGACGCCACCGACTATTTCCAGATTCCGACCGGCCGCGTGGTCGAGATTGGAACACAGGTCGCGATCTGACCGGCCTGGAGACGAGTGGCCTTGATTTTAGGGCCGCAAAGGAGGATTTTGCGCGGGCTCAATTTCGCAGCGGAGGCTTCCTTGTCCGATACCGACACAGTGCACGACCTGACCCCGGAAGAGGTGGCCAAGGGCCTCGTTGAGGGCCGCTATCTGCTGGTCGATGTGCGCGAGCCCAACGAGATTGCGGTGGAGGCCTATCCGGAAGGCGCGACGATGCCGCTCTCGGTTTTCGACCCGGCCGCGCTGCCCGATCCCGAAGGCCGGATTGTGGTGTTCGCCTGCCGCTCCGGCAAGCGTTCGGTGACGGCGTCACTGGCCGCGCAGGCCGCCGGCAAGCCGTATAACTCCCACCTCATGGGTGGAATGATCGGCTGGAAAGCAGCAGGCCTTCCCACCAAAACCGGTGGCTAGCACGCGCATTTGCGCGTCCACGATCGTTCTCGATTTGCGGGCGGTATGAGCACGATTTTCTCCGATCTTCCGGTCACGATTTTCGAGGTGATGTCGCAGCTGTCGCGCGACCACGACGCTATCAATCTCGGGCAGGGTTTTCCCGAAGCGCCGGGCCCGGAGGACATCCGCCGCAAGGCCGCCGATGCGGTGCTCAACGGCTACAACCAGTATCCCTCCATGATGGGGCTGCCGGAACTGCGGGCCGCGATTGCGAACCACTACGCGCACTGGCACGGCGTTGCGTTCGATCCCGCAGCCGAGGTGATGGTGACCTCGGGCGCGACCGAGGCGCTGGCGGGCGCAATCCTCGGTCTTGTCGGGGCGGGCGACGAGGTCGTGGTGTTCCAGCCGTTCTATGACGCCTATGTGCCGCTGATCCGGCGCGCGGGCGGCATTCCGCGCTTTGTGCGTCTTGAGCCACCGCACTGGCGGCTGACCGAGGAGGCGCTGCGGGCAGCGTTCACGCCGAAGACGAAATTCGTGATCTTCAACAACCCGCTCAATCCGGCGGCGGTGGTGTATCCGCGCGAGGATTTGGAATTGCTGGCGCGCTTCTGCCAGGAGTTCGATGCGGTCGCGATCTGCGACGAGGTGTGGGAGCACATCGTCTTCGACGGCCGCGTGCATATTCCTTTGATCGCCATTCCCGGCATGCGCGAGCGCACGGTGAAGATCGGTTCGGCGGGCAAGATCTTCGCACTCACAGGCTGGAAGGTCGGTTTCGTCTGCGCTGCGCCGAAACTGCTGCACGTGCTCGCCAAGGCGCACCAGTTTCTCGCTTTCACCACGGCGCCGAACCTGCAGGTGGCGGTGGCTTACGGATTGGCCAAGCCGGATGCCTTCTTCGATGAGATGCGGCGCGATCTGCAGCGCAACCGCGACCGGCTGACGGACGGCCTGAAGTCGCTTGGATTTCCGGTGCTGACCTCGCAGGGGACGTATTTTCTCAATGTCGATCTGGCGCCGCTTGGGCTCAATGAAAGCGACGAGGATTTCTGCAAGCGCCTCGTGGTCGAGCACAAGGTCGCGTCCATTCCGGTGTCGCCATTCTATGAGGATAATCCGGTGACCTCGGTGGTGCGGCTTTGCTTCGCCAAATCGGACGCGACCATCGACGCCGCTTTGGAGCGGCTGTCGCGCGTGCTGCGGTCATGAAGGGGATAGCGGTGAAGATTGCGAAAGCCTTGCTTGTGCTCGTGGCGGCGATGAGCCTGTCGTCGGCGCAGGCGGCCGAGCGCGTGGTGAACTTCTACAACTGGTCGAGCTATATGGCGCCCGGCATGCTGGAGGATTTCACCAAGGAGACCGGCATCAAGGTCGTGTACGACACGTTCGACGCCAATGAGACGTTGGAGACGCGGCTGCTGGCGGGGAAGTCCGGCTACGACCTCGTGGTGCCGACGGCGTATTTCCTGCAACGCCAGATCGTCGCCGGCGTGTTCCAGAAGCTCGACAAGTCAAAACTGCCGAACCTCAAGAACGCCTGGCCCGAGGTGATGAACCATCTTGCGCAGTACGATCCCGGCAACATGTACGCGGTCAACTATATGTGGGGCACCACCGGCATCGGCTACAACGTCGCCGCCGTGCACAAAATCCTCGGCCCTGACGCGGTGATCGATAGCTGGGATACGATCTTCAATCCCGACAAGATCGCGAAGTTCAAGGATTGCGGCATCCACATGCTGGATTCCGCCGACGACATCTTGCCCGCGGCGCTGAACTGGCTCGGCCTCGATCCGAATTCGACAAGGCGTGAGGATTTGGAGAAGGCGGCGGCGGTGGTCGGGAAAATCCGCCCCTATGTCCGTAAATTCCATTCCTCCGAATATCTCAGCGCGCTCGCGACCGGCGAAATCTGTCTCGCGGTCGGCTGGTCGGGCGACATCAAGCAGGCGCAGAAGCGGGCGGCGGAATCGAAGAACGGCGTCGAGATCGCCTATGCGATTCCGAAGGAAGGCGCGCAGATGTTCTTCGATAATCTGGCGATCCCAACGGATGCGAAGAACGTCGACGAGGCTTATACGCTGATCGATTATCTGTACCGGCCCGATGTCGCGGCGAAGAATTCGAGCTTCCTCGGCTATGCCAGCGGCAATCTCGCCGCGCAGAAGCTGGTCGATCCGAAAGTGCTGAACGATCGCGGCGTCTATCCGGACGAGGCGACGATGAAGCGGTTGTTCATCATCACCGCGCGGGCGCCTGCGATGCAGCGCGCCATCAACCGGTTGTGGACCAAGGTGAAGACGGGGCGATGATCGTCACCGCCAGCGGCGGTGCAGCCACAGCCATTGCTCGGGATGCTCGCGGACCCAGCCTTCGATCACCGAGGTGACGCGCTGCATGGTGCCCTGAATATCGACCTCGCCCGATTCATCGCGCGCGGGCTCGATCCGTTCGGTCAGATCGACGCGGAAGCGACGGTTCGGCAGCCGCACCACGCGCACGCCATGGATCGGGCAATCGACCCGGCGGACAAGGCGGGCGAGCAGGGGATTGGCTTTCACCTTCCGCCCGAAGAACATGACATCGACGCCGCGCCCGAAATGCTGGTCCACCAGCATGCCGATGTGAAGGCCGCGCTGAAGCATGCCGGCAATCCGGATCGGCGCATCGTGGGTGTTGGCGATCATCTCGCCCATGTTGACGGCACGCAGTTCCTGGATCGCGCGGTCGGCGGCGGCGATGTTCGGGCGGCGGAACAGCACGGCTGAATCGAGACCGTGGTTGGCGGCGGCAAGCGCCGGCAATTCCCAGTTGCCGAGATGGCTTGCGAAGATCAGCGCGCCCTGGCCGTCGTTCTTCAGCTCCGCGAAGCGTTCCTGCGTACCGGGTCCGAATTCGACGGTGTTCGTCTCGGGCGTTGCGTCATCGTAGTGCCAGATATGATCGAGATGGGCGAACTCGGCGCCGATGCGGCCGAGATTGTCCCATACCCCGGTCAGGATCGCGTCGATCTGCTCCGGTGTTTTTTCAGGGAAAGCGGCGACGAGATTGGCGTGCGCGACGCGATGCTCGGGCCACCATGGGCCGATGGTGCGCGTGATCTTCGCGAAGAAGTTGCCGGTCTTCTCGGCGTCGAAACGTCTGGTGACGTTCAGCAGGCCGATCGTTGCCGCGCCGACGACAGCGTTTTTCGCCGCAACAGCCTTGTCGCGGAGAAATCTCTTGGTGCGATGAAGGAAGCGGATCATTTACAGCGTGACGATGATCTTGCCGAACACCTGACGGCTTTCCATCCGCTCCAGCGCCTTCTCCACGTTATCGATCGGAACTTCGGTGTCGATCACGGGCTTGATGCCGTCGGCCATCTTGTCGAGGCTTTCGGCGATATTGCGCATGGAGGCACCGAACGAACCGATGATGCGGTACTGCTGCTGGAACAGTTGCATCAGGTTGATCGTGGTGGTGGGGCCGGAGGTGGAGCCACAGGTGACGAGGCGGCCGCCGCGCTTGAGGCACAACAGCGAGCCGTTGAATGTGTCCGCGCCGACATGCTCGAACACGACATCGACGCCCTTCTTCCGGGTGATCTTGCGCGTCTCGCCCTCGAAGCGGTCCTTACGATAGTTGATGACGTAATCCGCGCCGAGCGCCTTCACGCCCTCGATCTTCTCATCGCTGCCGACGGTGGTGATGACGGTGCAGCCGATGGCTTTCGCCATCATGATCGCAACCGTGCCGATGCCCGAGCCGCCCGCATGAACGAGAACAGTCTCGCCCGGCTGCAGCTTGGCGTTGTCGAACAACATGTGCTGCACTGTCGAGAAAGCGATGGGCGCGCAGGCAGCATCGCGCAGGCTGACACTGTCCGGCACCGGAATGACGAGCCGCTCGTCGAGGTTCATCAGCTCGCGTGCGAAGCCGTCGACATGAAAGCCCATGATGCCCGCGACGTTTTCGCAGAGGTTGTCGCGCCCCTCCTGGCAGGCCTTGCAGGTGCCGCAGGTCAGCGCGCCGTACATCACGACCTTCTGGCCGGGCTTGAAGCGTGTGGCGTTCTTGCCGGTGGCGACAACCTCGCCGGAAGCTTCCGCGCCGACCACGAGCGGCATCTTGCGCTTGGCGAACGCCATGCCGCGATAGCCCCAGACGTCGATGTGGTTGAGCGCGACCGCACGGACGCGGATTTGCACCTCGTTCTCAGCCGGGGGTGGCGGCGGAGGCATTTCGACGACCGTCAACTGGCGGTCGGCAACGAGGGTAAGCGCGCGCATGGGAGGCGGTTCCTGCGGGAAATAGTGAGAACTGGAAGGGATATCGCTGGTTGATAGGGGCGCGTCAACCGTGGACTCTTAACCCTCTCCCCTTGTGGGAGAGGGGTGCCCGAGTGGAACGAGGGCGGGTGAGGGGTATTGCGGGGTCTGGCAGATAACCCCTCACCCGGCTCAATCTCGCTTCGCTCGATTTCGCCACCCTCTCCCACAAGGGGAGAGAGGAAGAAAAGGTCACTACACCGGCTCGCGGGTCAGGATCAGCGAGGCGTTCTGGCCGCCGAAGCCGAACGAATTCGACATCACCGCCGTCACCCTGGCGTCGCGGGCCTTGTTCGGCACCACGTCGAACGGGATCGCGGGGTCGGGGATGTCGTAATTGATCGTCGGCGGAATGCGCTGGTGCTCGAGCGTCAGCAGCGAGAACACTGCCTCGACCGCGCCTGCGGCCGACAGCGTATGCCCGACCATCGATTTGTTGGACGACACCGGCACCTGTGTGGCGCGTTCGCCGAACACGGTGGAGATGCCGAGATATTCCATCTTGTCGTTTTCCGGCGTGCCGGTGCCGTGGGCGTTGATGTAGTCGATCTGTTCGACACCCATGCCCGCATCGTCGAGCGCCTTGCGCACGCAGCCGATGATCGGCTTGCCGTCCGGGCTCGAGCGGGTGCGGTGGAAAGAATCTGCGAGTTCGCCGCAACCGGCCAGCACGCCGAGAATTTTCGCGCCGCGCGCGGTCGCAGCCTCGTAGCTTTCCAGCACCAGCGCGCCTGCGCCTTCCGCCATCACGAATCCGTCGCGATTCTTGGCGAACGGGCGAACGGCCTCTTGCGGCGGATCGTTGTGGGTGGACAAAGCCGAGAGCAGGGAGAAGCGGATCAGGGCTTCGGGATTCACCGAACCGTCAGTCGCAACGCACAGCGCCGCATCGGCTTCGCCGCGCCGGATCGCCTCGACGCCGAGCTGGATCGCGGTGGCGCCGGAAGCGCATGCAGTGGAGAGCGAGATCGGCGAGCCCTTGGTGCCGAAGCGATCGACCAGATGATCGGCGACGGAGCCGAACAGGAAACGCTGATGGAAGTTGGTGAACTTGCCGCCGCCGCTGACCTTGAGCATGGCGTCGTAATCGATGCCGGATGAGGCGCCGGTGGCGCGCGCAGCCTCGAACCGCGCCATCCATTCGACCTCGACCGGTGCGACGGCCAGAAACAGCGGGCCGGGGAAGTCGCCCTTGCTGCCGATGGCGGCCTGCGTCACCGCTTCCTCGGTGGCGAGGTCGGCGAGCTTGTCGGACAGCGTGGTGGAGATGAACGGCTCGACCGGAATGAAATCGACAGTGCCGGCCATCGTGGTGCGCATGCCGTCGGTCGGAAAGCGCGTGATGGTGCGGATGCCGGATTCGCCCGCTGTGAGCTTCTTCCAGTTCTCCGCCTTGCCCGCGCCGAGCGAGGTGACGACGCCCATGCCGGTGATGACGACGGTGGGGCGGCCGAATTTGTCTTTCGCTGCGGTCATGCGGGTTCCCCGATCTTATGCCGGAACAGATTCGACCAGCGCCATGCCTTCGCCCCGCCAGTGTCCGGTGTTGACCACGACAATCTGGGAAGGAGAAGCGGAGGTTTCAACCTCAAGGCCGGTCGGGTCGTTGGGCGCAAACAATTTCCCCTTGGACAACGCCAGCGCCGCCAGCGCCAGCCCGAGCGGGAATTGTGCCTCGATGAGATGTCCGAATGAAGTGCCGAACGCGCGCACCGGCGCACTCGCATGTTTCTTCAGGAAGGCGCGCTCTTCATCGGTTGCCTGAGCGGCGCCGGTCGCGCTGGTGAGGATCGGCGCATCCGTCTTTGCGCCGAGCTTTGCCCACAGACCGTCGAGCACGGCGGTGATGTTGCCCGGCGTCGAGCGGCGTGCGTGATCCGCGACGACGTGGGTGAGCCGCGCGAACGGCTTGGCACCGCGCGCCTGCGCGTGCTCTTTCGATTCGATCACGAGGAAGACACCGCCGGAGCCGAGCGCGAAACCGGAGTGGCTGGCATCGCGCGCCCAGACCGGGGCGAACTTGTTCTTCAATGCGAAACCGCCGAATTCGTAGAGCATCAGCAGATCTTTGCGCTCGCCATTATGCGCGGCGCCCACCAGAGCGATATCGCTCTGGCCGGAGACGATGCGCGCGAGCGCGATCCTGAAAGCGTCGGTGCCGGCCGCTTCCTCGCCCATGAAGGTGCGGGAGGAGCCGGTGACGCCGTGCACGATCGAGATGTTGCCCGCGAGCAGGTTGGAGAGTTGCGCCAGAAACAGGGTCGGGCGCAGGTCGCTCATCAGCCGCTCGTTCAGCGTCCCGGGCGCGGCGTTGCCCTGTGCCTGATCATTGATGACTGCAGCATCGACGGCGAGATCGCGCTCGCCGCCACCTGCGGCAACGATCATGTCCGTACGCGAGAGAATGTCGGTGTTGCCCTTGATGCCCGCGCTGTCGAGCGCGAGGCCGGCGGCATAGGTGCCGATCCGCTGCCAGGCTTCCATCTGGCGCTGGTCGCCCTTCTTCGGAATCTGCGCGTCGTAATTCAGCTTGACGATCGGATGCACAGGATAGGGTGCATAGGTCGTCTCATCGACATTGCCCCGGCGCGCCTCAAGCGCATCCCAGTGCTGGTCGAGGCCTTCGCCCAATGACGACGCCAAACCGATGCCGGTGATCCAGACCTCGCGGGTCGAGGCGGTGTTGCTCATGACATGGCCTGCGCAGGAAAGCCGATCTGTTGCGCCATCTGTTGCATATGGCCGCGCAGATCCGCGTTGGGAAACGGAGTGTGGCGGAAGGTGAGGGTCGCGTTGCACTTCAGCTTGCCATCGACGCTGATCTTGGCGTCGGTGACGGCGAAGCCGGAGCCATCGTGAACGACATGCGCATCCACGGTGAGCGGTTCGCCCGGCTTGATGAAGTCGCGCATCTTGGCTTCCTTGACGGAAGCGAGGAACGGCATGCGTTCGAACTTCAACAGCGCGATCAGCAGCCAGCCCGACGTCTGTGCCATGGTTTCGATCAGCAACACGCCCGGCATCAGCGGATAGCCGGGGAAGTGGCCCTCGAAGATCGTGCTCTGTTGCGGTACCTGCGCCGAGACGGTGATGCGGCGCTCGCCGACATCAAGATCAGCGATACGATCGACCATCTGGAAATATTCGAGGCGCATGGGCGTGCGCGTCAGGCGCCCTTGGCGGCGACCAACTCATCGATGCGCGCGCTGAGGTTCTTCAGGACGAAATACTGTTCCGTCGTTGCCTTGCCGTCGTTGACTTCCTGCGTCCACTTCTCCAGCGGCAGCTTGATGCCGAAGGCCTTGTCGATGGCGAAGGCAATATCGAGAAAGTCGAGGCTGTCGATGCCGAGATCGTCGATGGCGTGGCTTTCCGGCGTGATGGTGTCGCGCGGAATATCGCAGGTTTCGGCAATGATCGTGGCGACCTGATCGAACGTTGAGGACATTCACTAAGCCTTTGATTATTATCTGTAAATGCGGATTGGCGCGAGAGGAGAGCCGGCCAGTCGCCGCCACCCCGCCGGCGTGTCCGAAGCAGACTGCCCATATAACGGAGCGGGGCGATGAGTTCAATGGCGGCGAGGCAACGCTTGGGAGACGTTTGCGGGTGTTTTTTCAGCCTCAACTATGGGGCGCGGCGGCGATTTCTCCACAGTTGCGCAGGCCCATCATGATGCAATCCTGCGTTTGACGCATGTGGTTGAGGCTGTTGAAGAGCCACACGCCGGCTGCGATCAGAACGACAGCCAGCACGGTGGCGGCAAGGTTCGCCCACATCCGCTGGCGATAGTCGATCGGTTCCGGCGCGGGAGGCCTGGCGGCGGCAGGCGCAGCTTTCGCCGGTCGCGGGCTGAATTTCACCACGCGGTTGTCGTCGGGAATGTCAGGCGGGCGCGCCATGGCAGATTGAGTCTCGTCTGCGGCTTCTGATGTCAAAGGATAGGGTTGCGCGGTGGCCGAGACAAGGCGCGATCTTTTGAAGCCGTCAACAGATGAGGCGGAACAGGTTCGCCTATCGCAGCGGTTTCTTCAGCAGCGAATAGCGTTCCGATTCCAGGCCGAGTGGCGAGGTCGGCTGCAGCATTGGCGAATCCACCAGCCGCTGCAGCGGACGATCTCCCATATGCTCGGCGAAGCGATCCGAAACGAGCGGATCGCTCGGCGCATCGCGGTGCGTGGTGGAGCCGCGCCAGCGGTTGACCACCGAGGCGACAAAATTGATGTCGTGCCCGTTGTCGGAGACCGGCGTGGTTGCAATCGTCGCCTCGCTGCGCGGCAGTTGATGCGGCGGCACTTCCTTGAAGCGCAACCGCGTCGGCAACGCGACGCCTTCGCCGAACGCCAGCACTTCGCGGGTGCCGAGCGACGGTACGAAGGACAAGAGATTGGCGGCGGCATCCGAGACGGCGGAGCGCAACAGCGCCTGATCGCGCTCGTTGGCGAGCCGCATGGCGAACAGCGTGTTGCACTGGGACAGGATGGTGGCGTCGAGTTCGGCCGGGCGCTGGGTGATGAGACCGAGATAGACGCCGTATTTGCGGCCTTCCTTGGCGATGCGCGACACCGCCTTGCGGGTCGGGCCGAAGCCGATGGTGCGGTCGGCGGAGGCATAGCGGTGCGCTTCCTCGCAGACGAACAGCAGCGGCGAGGCGCCGTCGCTCCACAGGCCGAAATCGAACGCCATGCGGCACAGCACCGAAACGACGGAGTCGATCACGTCGGCGGGAAAGCCAGCGAGTTGCATCACCGTCATCGGCTTGCCGTTGGCGGGCAGGCGGAACAGATGGCTGATGACTTCGGCCATGCTGTCGCCGCCGACATTGGCGTTCTCGAACATGAAGCCATAGCGCGCGTCGTTGCGCACGACCTCGATGCGCTGGATCAGCTTGTGATAGGTGATGCGCGATGAGCGGTTTTCCAGCTTACCCATGCGTTCGTCGATCAATGAGATCAGATCGACCAAGCGATAGGGGGCCGGTGTGTCCGGCGTGAAGCCGGTGGCGCGCGGCTCGACGCGCTTCAACCCATGCCGGTCGGAATTGCCGTATTGCAGATAGGTCGCCTTGGCGATCGGAATCACTTCCGAGAGCACTTCCATTTCTTCCGGCACGCCGGGGCGCCCGCCGAAGAGAACGTCGACGAACTCCTCGAAATTGAACAGCCAGAACGGAAGCTTCAGATTGCGCGGGTTCAGCACCAGCGCGCGCGAGCCGAAGCAGCGGCCGTATTCGTTATGCACGTCGAGCAGAAAGACGCGCAGGTTCGGCCGCGCCAGCAGGATTTCGTTGAGCAGAAGCGAGACGCTGGTCGATTTGCCGACGCCGGTGGAGCCGAGCACGGCGAAATGCTTGCTCAGCATTTCCTCGATGTTGACGTAGGCGGCGATGGACGATTCCTGCTGCAGCGCGCCGATATTGACCTGATCGCGGCCGGTCGGCGTGTAGATGGTGCGAAGTTCATTCGTCGACAGCACATCGACGGAATCGCCGATGGTCGGATAGGAGGTGACGCCGCGCTGGAAACGGCCCTCATGCGAGATTTCGCCCAACAGGTCCACCGAGGCGATCGCGATGTGATTGTCCCGCATATCGATGTTTTCGCGCGACATCTCGGTGATCATCGCCACGATGGTCGCCCTGGCGCTGCGGATGCCGAAGAACTGGCCGACGGTCGCGCGCAGAGTGGTGGGCGTGATCTCGGGGCTCGCGATCACGCCGATGCGCGCTTGCGAACCGCGCACGGAGACGACACGGCCAAGGGCGGCGATCTGGGGAACGGGCGGATTCAGCATGTGCGGGTCTGGCTTTGGGAAACTGTTTTCCAGCCGACTATGCGCCCGCCATGTTGCAGAAATTGTTAAGGGATCGGTGCAGTTTGGCCTGTTTCGGGCAGGCGAATCTGACCGCCTTCCGCACGACCTGAGGCTCCCAACGCTGATTTGACGGCCTTTGCTGCCATTCCCAGCGATCCCGCGACCGCGCGATTGCAAGACATTGTTTACTGTGCCGAAGCCGGGACGGTGATTTCATACCGTGGGGACAGTGCGGCGGAAAGGAGTGGACCGCCGCCCGTTCGCCCTTTATATCCTGCCCGCGATCGTGATTTGCCCGCCGATCCAAGGCGCTCAACGTCCTGAGCCGGCAAGTCATTGGGGAATGGTGTAACGGTAGCACAACAGACTCTGACTCTGTTTGTCTAGGTTCGAATCCTAGTTCCCCAGCCATCGCTATTTTTCTTACAAATCAAAAGCTTGAACGAACATCTTCGGTTTGATCGAAGCAGGTTATAAGGCTGCTGCGGCATCCGCCTGCGGGGCTTTGCAGCTCGTGCGCGGCTGCGACTAATTCGCCTGCGGCAGGCGGCGCACTGGAATCCCAAATACCATAGGTATAGAGGTGAGGACAGGCCGGAGCGGCATATCATACCGCTCTTGCCTCGCGTTTTACGCCGAGAAAGTCGGTTTGGATCTCCGCTGGCAAGCGGCAGACGGACTTCCCGCAACGAGAAGTGGGAGTATGTCATGTGGATCTTGGACAAGCACGCCATTGGCGGCGAACCGAATGATGGTTCTGCCTCGCCGGTTTTGCTGGCCGTGGCCTGGGGACTCTTTGTCCTGCTGGTGCTGGGCGCGGTTGACATCCACCGCGAGGTGTTGATCGCCGGGGTTTTCACCATCGGTGAATATGGCATCGAACCTCTCTTCGTCGGTCCATAACCTGCTCAAGATCGTTCGCGCGATGGGCGGAGATAGATGGCGCTTGAGTCGCGCGTCGTCGGAACCGATCGTCGCTTTGCAAGCGCATCGTGCGGCTACGGTCCTCGGTCGCTGCTGCCTTCGATTTTGAAAATTGAATCGCGCACACGCGATTATTTCCTCGCGCAATCGAAATGACATTCGCGCCGTTTGCGAAACGGAGCGCGTTCTTCGAACGCGAACGCTTCATGCGAATTTTGATGACTCACTTTGCGTGGTGTCCACACGATCTGCGTCGCCGTTGGCAAATTAGAATTTTTCAAATTCCAAATTGGAATAGATCAAAACAGATAGCGTCGGATTGTCGCGAGGCATGAATGCAACATGTGCAGCAACACTGCTTGTTTTTGACGGCTTCTAATTTCTGAAAACGTGTCAACGCGAAACCGCGTGATAGGAGGACAAAGAAATCCGCGGGCGGCGGAATAAATTTGTGGGGCATAAAATGAACGGCAAGTCGAAGGTGTTGAAGCGTGCACTCTGCATGGGTGCGGTGAGCTATCTGGCTCTCAATATGGCTTCAACAGCTCACGCGCAGACGGCGCAATCACCGCAGGCAACGCTTCCCGCCGTCACCGTCGATGCACCGAAACCGCAAGTCAAACGCCGCGCGGCAGCGCGTCCTTCATCGCGCGCACCCAGCAGTTCGCGCAACGTCGCGCGCAACAGGGGCACGGAGCAGGCGGCGCCTGCGAGTGCTGCTAATGGTCGTGGTAATATCGAGCGTGGCACCGGGCCGGTCGACGGCTATCTCGCGCATCAAAGTGTGTCCGGCACCAAGACTGACTCATCGATCCTGACCACGCCGCAATCGATCTCGGTCGTGACGCAGGACCAAATCCGCGCACAAGGTGCGCAAAGCGTTCAAGATGCGCTTCAATATACGCCCGGCGTATCCCTCCAAAGCTACGGTGCCAATGCATTCTTCGATGGCTTCAAGATTCGTGGCTTCAACGCGGTGAGCTATCTCGATGGCTTGCGTCTGCCGGCCGACAGCACGACCTTCGCCATCCCGAAAATCGAAACCTACGGTCTCGAGCGGCTGGAAGTCGTGAAGGGCCCGTCCTCCGGCCTCTACGGCCAGACTGAGCCGGGCGGTTTTCTCAACATGGTGAGCAAGCGCCCGACGGCGACGCCGCACTATGACTTCGAAACGACGTTCGGAAACTTCAATTACAAGCAAGGCGCGTTCGACATCGGCGGCCCGATCGATAAGAACGGCGAATTCCTGTATCGCATCGTGGGTCTCGGCCGGCTGGCCGACACGCAGACCGACTTCATGCAGAACAACATGGCGTTTATCGCGCCGAGCTTCACATGGCGCCCGACAACGGACACCAGCTTCACGATCCTTTCGCAGTATCAGAAGATCGACAACAAAGGTTACCAGCAATATCTGCCTGGCCAGGTCACCTTCCTGCCGAATCCGAATGGGCACGTTCCGTCCAATACGTATATCGGCGAGCCGGCATTCGATGGTTACAAGCTGGAACAGAAATCCATCGGCTACGCATTCGAGCACCGCTTCGACAACAACCTCCAGTTTCGCCAGAACTTCCGTTACATGGAAGTGGACAACGATCTGCGGTCAGTTCGTTCGGAAGGTATGGATCCCGCAAATCCGACGCAACTTGTCGCGCGTTCCTATAATTACGTGAAGGCGCACTCGCAGAACGTCACGCTCGACAACCAGCTGCAGGCCGATTTCCGCACTGGCCCGGTTACGCACAAGGTGCTGCTCGGTTTTGACTTCCTGCATCAGACAGGCCACGTCGATTATCGAAATCAGGGCAGTCAGGCGTTCGGCGGCACGTTCCCCAGCATCAACCCTTACAATCCGGTCTATGGTGCAGTTCCAACTCCGTTCGACTCCCTGTCACCGTTCATCCTGAACAACAACAAGATCGATCAGGCGGGCCTTTACGCACAAGATCAGATGAAGCTTGACCGCTGGACGCTGACGCTCACGGGACGGCAGGACTTCGTCAACACGAGTCTGACCAGTCTATCCCCGGCATTTTATCCGCCTCCCAGTGCGTATTCGCGCAGCGATTCCGCGCAGACTGGTCGTGTCGGTCTGAACTATTTGTTCGATAACGGCGTGTCGCCCTACATCAGCTATTCGACGTCGTTCGTGCCGAATACGGGCGCTGCCGCCGGTAGCACCACTCCGTTCAAGCCGACGACAGGCGACGGCAAGGAAATCGGCGTCAAGTTCATGCCCAACGGTATGAACTTGATGATGACTGCGGCGCTGTTCGAGATCAATCAGAACGACATTCTGACGGGCAATCCGACGATCTTTTTTACGAGCTTGCAGACCGACTCTGCACGCTCGCGTGGCTTCGAGTTCGAGGTGCGCGGTAACGTGACCCGGGAACTGGAGATCATCGGCGGCTACACCAAGCTCGATACGAAGATCACCAAGAGTATCGCGCCGCCTGCGGCCAACAATCTCGGCAAGCATCTCCAGGCTGCCCCTGAAGATCAGGCGTCCCTATGGGCTAAATACACGTGGTATAACGGCCCAATGGCAGGCCTTGGTCTCGGTGCGGGCGTGCGCTATGTCGGCAAAAGCTGGGGCGATGGACAGAACACATTCGTCATCCCCACCCATACGCTCTTCGATGCCGCCGTCAGTTATGACTTCTCCTATCTGCGTCCGGATATGAAGGGCTGGAGCGCACAGATCACCGCGAAGAACCTGACCAACAAGTATTACGTCGAGTCGTGTTTGACGGGTTTGGCTTATTGCGGTCTCGGAACAGCGCGCACGGTTCTCGGCACGCTGCGGTATAGCTGGAAATAAAGGAGTCCAAATTGGCGGCGAGCAAGTCACTACGGCGGTGGGGATGGGTGCACAAATGGTCGAGCATCATTTGCACCGTATTCATGCTGTTGTTGTGCGTGACCGGCCTGCCGCTGATTTTTCACGAGCAGATCGATGATGTCCTGCATGAACAGGTGAAGGCGGCGGAGGTTCCTGCGGGAACGCCGTTTGCCAACCTCGACGATGTCGTGGCGGCGGTGAAGGCGCAGAAGCCAGACATGGTGCCGCACTTTCTCATCTGGGACCGTGACGATCCGAACGCCTTGCTGGTGAGTGTCGGCAAGACCATCGACGCCGATCCTTCCAAGAATCTGCTCGCGCGCGTCGATGCGCATACGGCGAAATATCTCGATGCGCCGGATGTCACCGGCCGCTTCACCTACATCATGCTCAAGCTGCACACCGACATGTTCGCGGGGCTGCCGGGAAAGTTGTTTTTGGGCTTCATGGGCATCCTGTTCTGCGTGGCGGTGATTTCCGGCATCGTGGTCTATGCGCCGTCGATGCGGAAACTGAAGTTCGGCACCTACCGAAGCGAGCGCAAGCGGGTGGTGCGCTGGCTCGATGTGCATAATCTCGCGGGCATCCTGCTGGTGATGTGGACGCTGGTCGTCGGCTTCACCGGCGTCATCAACACCTGGGCGGATCTTGTCATCAAGTACTGGCAGTTCGACCAGCTCGCGGCGATGACGGCGCAGTACAAGGACAGGCCCGTTGTCGCGCACCCGGCCTCGATCAACGAGGCGGTGAAGGTTGCGATCAAGGCCGAGCCCGACATGAAGCCGGCCTTCGTCGCATTTCCAGGCACGATCTTCAGTAGCAAGGCGCACTATGCCGTGTTCATGTACGGCAACACGCCTTTGACGTCGCGGCTATTGAAGCCCGCGCTGATCGATGCGCAGACCGGCACGATGACCGACAGCCGTGAGATGCCGTGGTACGTCGCGACGCTCTTGCTGTCGCAGCCGCTGCATTTCGGCGATTACGGCGGGATGCCGCTGAAGATCATCTGGGCGATCCTCGACGTCATCACCATCATATTGCTGGTGACGGGGCTTTATCTCTGGCTGCGGCGGCGCAAGTCGGGCGTCAGCATAGAGCGGTCCGTCGCGAGTGTCTCGGCACTGGAGCCGCAGACACCATGAGCGGACGCAGTGTTTTTCCCAAGCACCGCACGCTCGGGCAGATTTTCGCGATTCCGGCGCTCATCGGCGTGATGAGCATCGTCGGCCTCGTGGCGGCGCTAGTCGGCGACGGCGTGTGGGATGGCTTGTCGTGGCTGATGCTGCTCGCGCCGATCGTGATCTACGTGGCCTGCATCTATATTCCGCGGCGTTTCAGGACACGCTGACAGCCGGACAGCGTGGCAGGCGGACGCAATCTATCGCCGCAACCGCCGTGTGCGCGCCGATGGGGGCGAGGGGGCATCAGCAGCCGTATCCGCGCCGTTCTTGACGTTATCCTTAACCTGCAGAAGCACGTCGAGCGCGGTCTGGAGCGCGGCGGGGGATGTTTCGCGCAGCGCCTCGGAGGCGATAGAATCGCGAAGGCTGTCGAGATCGTCGACGAGACGGCGCCCCGTATTGGTCAAATATAGTTGATTGGCGCGCCGGTCGGTGGGGTGTGGGCGCCGCTCAAGAAGACCTTGATCGACAAGGCGATCCAGCAATCGCACCAGCGATATTGGCTGCAATTCCATCACTTCCGCGAGATCGACCTGCGACAACCCTTCCTGCTGACGCAATCGAAAGAGCACGATCCACTGGGCGCGCGTGGTCCCGCGGCTTTTGGCGCGGTGCTCGATATAATTGCGCAGCAGCCGGGAAGATTCGACGAGTTGCGTGATGAACTGCCGTTTCAGATCGAGGGACATAGGCACTGGACCCTGAAAGGGGCGGATTGCTCTGACGAAGATTTCATTAGCTTGTCATGATATTAAGTGCTTGCATACTAAATAATCGCAGTCATATGAGTGATATGTGAGAGTATCGGGTTCACGAGAGACGGAATGACGAAGTCTGGAACGCCTCGCTGGGGGTTTGTGCTGGTCGCGCTGGTGGTTGCCGGCGTGGCGGTTGCGGCGTGGCGCGGCTTTGGTTCGCACAAGCCCAAGGCGGGGCCGCCGCCTGCGGTGCCGGTCACGGTCGCTCCGGTCGAGAAGGCGGATTTCCCGGTTTATCTGACGGGCCTCGGCACCGTGCAGGGATTCAACACCGTGCAGGTGCGCACGCGCGTCGATGGCGAGATCACCAAGATCGTTTTCAAGGAAGGGCAGTTCGTCAAGGAAGGCGATCTCTTGGCGCAGATCGATCCGCGCCCGTTCCAGGCGACGCTCGATGCGGCGAAGGCGAAGAAGGTGCAGGACGAGGCAAGCCTCAACAACTCCAAGCTCGATCTTGCGCGCTCGACCAAACTCGGTGAATTCGCGACCCGCCAGACGGTGGACACGCAGAACGCCGCCGTTCAACAAATGACCGCGCAGATCGCGGGCGATCAGGCCGCGATCGACAACGCGCAGACGCAGCTCGACTACGCCAGCATCCGCGCGCCGATTGCCGGCGTCACCGGCATCCGCATGGTCGATGTCGGCAACATCGTCACCGCCGCGGCGCAGACGGCGATCGTGTCCATCGCGCAGGTCGAACCGATCTCGGTGATCTTCACTGCGCCCGAGCAGCAACTGCCGGCGATCGCGGCCGCGATGAAACGCGGGCCGCTCAAGGTCATCGCCTATACGACGGATGGCCGGAAGAAATTGTCTGAGGGCATGCTGGCGCTCATCAACAATCAGGTGGATTCCACCAGCGGAACCATCCGGCTGAAAGCGACGTTCGACAACAAGGATCATGTATTGTGGCCGGGGCTGTCCGTCTCCACGCGGCTTCTGGTCGAGACGGTCAAGGATGCCGTTGTCGTGCCGGAGGATGCCGTACAGCACGGGCCGGACGGGCTGTTCGCCTTCACGGTCGGCGAGGGCAACAAGGCTGTGGTGCGGCCGATCAAGGTCAGGGAAACCGGTAACGGCAAGAGCCTGATCGATAGCGGTCTGTCGCCGGGCGAAGAGGTGGTGACGCGCGGCCAGTACCGGGTTCAGGCGGGATCGCTTCTGTCCACCAAGGTTGCAGGCTCCGGCGACGGCACCGAACCGAAAGCTGATTGACCATGAGCTACGGCGGCGTTTCGGCTCCCTTCATCCGCTTCCCCATCGCAACCTCGTTGCTGATGGTCGGCGTGCTGTTCGTCGGCTTGGTGGCGTATCCGTCGCTGCCGATCGCGCCGCTGCCGCAGGTGGACTTTCCGACCATCCAGGTTTCGGCGAGCCTGCCGGGTGCCAGCCCCGAAACGATGGCGTCGTCGGTCGCGCAGCCGCTGGAGCGGCAGTTTGCGCAGATCCCCGGCGTCGCGCAGTTGACCTCGACGAGTTCGCTCGGCTCAACCGCCATCACGATCCAGTTCGACCTCAACCGCAAGATCGACGGTGCCGCGAACGACGTGCAGGCGGCGATCAATGCCGCCGGCGGCCAGCTGCCGAAAAATCTGCCGAGCCCGCCGACCTATCGCAAGGTCAACCCGGCGGATTCTCCGATCATGATTCTGTCGGCGACGTCCGACACCATGCCGCTGATCGATGTCAATGACGCGGTCGATAGCCAACTGGCCCAGCAACTCAGCCAGATCACCGGCGTCGCGCAGGTTACCATCGGCGGCCAGCAGAAGCCGGCGATCCGCGTGCAGATCGATCCCGCGAAACTCGTGGCGAAGGGGTTGGGCCTCGAAGATGTGCGCGCGCAGCTGGTGCAGACGACGGTGGATAGCCCGAAAGGCAATATCGACGGCAAGACCCGCAGCTACACGATCTATGCCAACGATCAGTTGCCGGCCTCGAAGGACTGGAACGACGTCATCATCGCCTATCGCAATGGCGGGCCGTTGCGGATTCGCGACATCGGGCAGGCGGTGTCCGGCCCCGAGGACATGAAGCAGGCGGCGTGGGCGAACGGCAAGCGCGGCGTTTTCCTTGTCGTCTTCAAGCAGCCCGGCGCCAACGTCATCGAGACGGTGGACAAGATCAAGGCGCAGTTGCCGCGACTGGAGAAGGCCATTCCACCGGCGGTCAATATCCACATCATGAGCGATCGCACCACGACCATTCGCGCGGCGGTCGATGACGTGCAATTTACGCTGCTTCTCACCATCGCGCTTGTGGTGATGGTGATCTTCATCTTCCTGCGCAGCTTCTGGGCGACGGTGATCCCCAGCATCACGGTGCCGCTGGCGCTGCTGGGCGCCTGTGCGCTGATGTGGATCGCGGGTTACACGCTCGACAATCTGTCATTGATGGCGCTCACCATCGCGGTGGGCTTCGTGGTCGACGATGCCATCGTGATGCTTGAGAACATTTCACGCTACGTGGAGAAGGGGGAAGACCCGTACCAGGCGGCGCTGAAGGGTGCGAAGGAAATCGGGTTCACCATCGTCTCGATCAGTATTTCGCTGGTCGCGGTGCTGATCCCGCTCTTGCTGATGGGCGGCATCATCGGACGCCTATTCCGCGAATTCGCCGTCACGCTGGCGATGACGATCTTCGTCTCGATGATCGTGTCGCTGACGCTGACGCCGATGATGGCATCGCGTTTCCTGCAGCCGCACCGGGAGCACCAGCAGCACGGCAAGTTCTACCAGTGGAGCGAGCGCATGTTCGACGGCATGCTCTATTGGTACGAGCGCGGCCTCGACATCGTGCTGCGCTGGCGCTTCACCACGCTGATGGTGTTTTTCGCGACGCTGGCATTGTCCGTGATCCTGTTCATCGCGATTCCGAAGGGCTTTTTCCCACAGCAGGACAACGGCCTTCTGACGGGCGCTTCGCAGGCTTCGCAGGATATTTCCTTTGCGGAAATGAAGCGCAAGCAGGAGGAACTCGGCAAGATCGTGATGGACGATCCCGATGTCTACAGCGTCGCGATGGCGATTGGCGGTGGCGGCAGCGCGCTGAATACGGGACGCCTCTATATTACGTTGAAGCCGCGCGACCAGCGGACGGCACTCGCGCCGCAGATCATCGCGCGGATTCGCGCCAAGGCAGAGAAGGTGGAGGGCGCGCGACTGTACCTGCAGGCCTCGCAGGACGTGCGCCTCGGCGGCCGCGCCACCCGCACGCAGTTCGAATACACGCTGCAGGATGCCAACCTTGCGGAATTGAACGAGTGGGCGCCGAAGATTCAGGCCAAGATGGCGACGCTGCCGCAGCTGCGCGACGTGGCGACCGACCAGCAGACCAAGGGCACCACGCTGACGCTGACGATCGACCGCGATACCGCGTCGCGTTACGGCATCTCGCCGCAACTGATCGACGATACGCTGTACGACGCATTCGGCCAGCGGCAGGTCGCGCAGTATTTCACCCAGCTCAACAGCTACCATGTGGTGATGGAAATTCTGCCGGAGATGCAGGGCGATCTGGATAGCCTCCAGAAGATCTACATCAAGTCTCCGACCACCGGCGATCAGGTGCCGCTCTCGACCTTCGTGCGCTGGACCACTGACCCGGTGCGGCCGCTGTCGATCAGCCATCAGGGCCAATTCCCGGCGATCACCATCAGCTTCAACCTTGCGCAAGGCGTCGCGCTCGGGCAGGCGACCGATGCCGTTCTGAAGGCGATGGGCGAACTGGGCGTGCCGGGCACGTTGAACGGCAGCTTCCAGGGCACCGCGCAGGCGTTCCAGCAATCGCTCGGTACCATTCCGCTCCTGATCTTCGCGGCGCTCATCGTGGTGTATCTGATCCTCGGCATTCTCTATGAGAGCTACATCCACCCGATCACGATTCTCTCGACGCTGCCTTCGGCCGGCGTCGGCGCGCTCGCGACATTGATGATCTTCGGTTACGACTTCAGCCTGATCGCGCTGATCGGCATCGTGCTTCTGATCGGCATCGTGAAGAAGAACGGCATCATGCTGGTGGACTTTGCCATCGTGGCCGAGCGCGACGAACACTTGACGTCGGAGCAGGCGATCCGCAAGGCGGCGCTCTTGCGCTTCCGCCCGATCATGATGACGACGATGGCGGCATTGCTCGGCGGCGTGCCGCTGATGCTCGGGCATGGCACCGGCTCGGAAATCCGTCAGCCGCTCGGTTACGCCATGGTCGGCGGCCTGCTTGTCAGCCAGGTGCTGACATTGTTCACCACGCCGGTGATCTATCTCTACCTCGACCGCCTGTCGAACTGGATGTCGCAGTTCGGGCGCGGAACGCCGTCCGACAGCGACCGCTCCGAGCCGCCGGATGCGGTTTCGGAAGCGGCGGAGTAGGGCTTACCCGCTTAAAGCCGTCAGATCTTGCGGAAGATCACGCTGGCGTTGACGCCGCCGAAGCCGAAGCCGTTGGACAGCACGTTGTCGATCTTCATCTTGCGGGCCTGCCCGCGGATGAGGTCGACGCCTTCCGCGGCATCGTCGGGATTATCGAGGTTCAGGGTCGCGGGCGCGATCTGGTCGCGCAGCGACAGCACTGAATAGATTGCCTCGAGGCCACCGGCCGCGCCGAGCAGATGGCCGGTTGCGGACTTGGTCGAACTCACCGCTACGCTGTTGTTGGTCCCGAACACCGACTTGATAGCCGCTAGCTCGCCAAGATCGCCGACCGGCGTCGAGGTAGCGTGAGCGTTGAGATACTGAATCTGCGACGGCTCAAGGTTCGCTTGCTGCAAAGCTTGAACAACAGCGCGCCGCGCGCCGTCGCCATCCTCGGGGCCGGAAGTCATGTGGTAGGCGTCGGCGCTGGTACCGTAGCCGATCAGTTCCGCAATCGGCTTGGCGCCGCGCGCGAGCGCGTGCTCCAGTTCCTCGATCACCAGAAGACCCGCGCCTTCGCCCATCACGAAACCATCACGCGCCTTGTCGAACGGGCGGGATGCGCGTTCGGGCGTATCGTTGAAACCGGATGACAAAGCACGCGCCGCCGCGAAGCCGCCGAGCGCGGTGCGCTCGACGCAGGCTTCCGCGCCGCCTGCCAGCGCGATGTCGGCTTCCCCGGCGCGGATGATCCGCGCGGCATCGCCGATGGCCTGCACGCCGGCGGCGCAGGCGGTCACCGGCGCGCCGAGCGCGCCCTTGAAGCCGTGCTTGATCGAGACCTGACCGGCGGCGAGATTGACGAGGAAGGAGGGCACGGTGAAGGGTGACAGCCGCCGCACGCCGCGCGAATCCGCAAGCCGCACGGAATCGGCAATGGCCGGAAAGCCGCCGACGCCGGAACCGATGATGGTGGCGGTGCGTTCGCGATCCTTGTCCGTGGCCGGGTGCCAGTTCGCCTGCGCCACCGCTTCCTCCGCCGCGAGCAGCGCGAACAGGATGAAGCGGTCCATCTTCTTCTGGTCTTTGACCGGGGCCGCGCGATTGGGATCGAAGCCGGCTTCCGGGTCCTCGGTGGTGTCCGGCACGAGGCCCGCCACCTTGCAGGGCAGGTCAGCGCAGGCCGCTTCGGGCAGGCTGCGGATGCCTGATTTTCCGGCGATCAGCCGTGACCAGTTGGCCTCCACGCCGCACCCAAGCGGCGAAACCGTACCCATACCCGTGACAACAACCCGTCGCATCGTCCTGCCTTGTCTTCCTAAATCTGGTGGGTACAGACCTAGGCGACTACGGGGCGTTTGTCACGGCGGATCGACAGGACGGCCAGCGAGGCAATAAGGCACAGGAGCCCGGCTGTGAAGAACGCGGGCAAATAGCTCGAAAGATAGGTCCGCGACAATCCGGCACCTAGCGCCACCGAGGCCGCGCCGATCTGGTGGCCGGCAAAAATCCAGCCGAACACCAGATTGGTCCGCTCCGCCCCGAAGGTCGAGGCCGAGAGGCGCACGGTCGGGGGCACGGTGGCGACCCAGTCGAGGCCATAGAACAGTGCGAACAGCGACAGCCCGTAGAAGGTGAAGTCGGTGAATGGCAGCGCCACCAGCGAGAGCCCGCGCAGGCCGTAGTACCAGAACAAGAGCCAGCGATTGTCGTAACGGTCCGACAGCCAGCCGGACATGATGGTGCCGATGAAATCGAAAATGCCCATCGCCGCCAGCAGGGTCGCGGCCCCGGTGGCGGGAATGGAGTAGTCGGCGCACAGCGTAATGAAGTGTGTCTGGATCAGGCCGTTGGTGCTGGCGCCGCAAATGTAGAAGGTGAAGAACAGCACCCAGAAGACGCGGCTTGTCGAAGCCTCGCGCAGTGCGCCGAGCGCGGCGGAGGTGATCGGCGCGTTCGCGGGCGCGGGCGAAGAGATTGGCGTGCTGCCGTCGTCGCCGAACGGGCGCATCGCAAGATCCGACGGACGGTCGCGCACCACCAGCAGCACCGACAATCCCGCAATCGCCATCAGCACGCAGAGCGCGCCGGTGGCGACGCGCCAGCTATAGAGTTCGGTGAGCTTCGCCAACACCGGCAGGAACAGAAGCTGGCCGGTGGCCGTGCTCGCGGCGAACATCCCGACGACGAGCCCGCGCCGTGCCGTGAACCAGCGCGCGGCAACGGTGGCGCCGAGCACCAGAGCGGTCATGCCGGTGCCGAGGCCGACGACGAAACCCCACAGCAGGATCAGTTGCCAGACCTCCGTCATAAACAGCGACAGCACGAGGCCGGAGATGATCGTCGTCAGCGCGCAGACCACGACATTGCGCATGCCGTAGCGGTTGATGAAGGCGGCGGCGAAAGGCGCCACCAGCCCGTAGAGCAACAGCCGGATCGACAGCGCGCCGGAAATCTCGGCGTTGCTCCAGTGGAATTCCTGCTCAAGCGGCACGATGAACACGCCCGGCGCGCTGATCGAAGCGGCGCTCGCGAGCGTCGTCAGGAATGTCGCGGCGACGACGGCCCATCCGTAATGAATGTTACGGGAGGCGAGGCGGGCCGAGAGCCAGTTCGAGATCATGGAGTGTCCTGTTTCAGGAGAATATGTCGCGGATCATATGATAGGAATCATCTCATGGGAAAGGGCGTGGCCTCTTTACCAGCGTCCGTAATTCGTATTATATGATGTGTGACATATAAAGGACAGGCCATGCGTTACGCGCGGGATCACAAAGCTGCGACCCACGAGAAAATCCTAAAAGGTGCAGTGACACGCCTGAAGGAGGCCGGTCCGGCCGGCATCGCCATCGCGGATTTGATGGAGGAGGCGGGCCTCACCCATGGCGGCTTCTATGCGCACTTCAAATCGCGCGATGCGCTGATTGATGAGTCCTTCCGCGATGCGCTGGATGCAACCGCGCGGCGCTGGCGGGCGCGGGCGGAGAAAGCGCCGAAAGGCGAGGGGCTGGCCGCCATCGTCAACGGCTATCTGACGAACGAGCATCGCGACGATGTGGCGGGCGGTTGCGCGTTACCGGCGCTGGGTGCCGAACTGGCGCGCTCCAATGCCAAGACGCGGCGGATTTTCGCCGCCAAGCTTGAAGAGGCGATCGATCTCGTTGCTTCGCAACGCGCGGAGCGTCCGACCAAGGCGATGCGCGAAGATGCGATCGGCACCATCGCCACCATGGTGGGAAGCCTTCTGCTGGCGCGCGCGGCGGCGGCCGATGAGGAATTGTCGGCGGATATTCTGAAAGCAGGCCGGAAGAAGGCGCTGGCGGGAGACATGCCACATGCCAGACGTCCTGTGCCAAAATCCGCACAAGGATAAAAGGGACTCGATCGCGGCACAGCGGCATCTCGTCCTTATGTTGAATATCGCGCTCGCTCCGTTCGGACGCTAAATTGTTTCACGATCACCAGACGGAGTCGGTCAATGACGCGGATTGCTTTTATCGGTCTCGGCAACATGGGCGGGCCGATGGCCGCCAATCTGGTGAAGGCGGGATTTGCGGTGCGCGGTTTCGATCTGGCCGAGTCCTCGAAGAAGGCGGCGGTTGAAGCCGGTATCGCTGTCGCATCTAGCATCAGCGATGTGGTGCTGGAAGCCGAGACCGTCATCACCATGTTGCCTGCGGGCCAGCATGTCCTCGATGTCTGGAACGAGATCGTGCCGCTGCTCGAAAAGGGCACCCTGATCATCGATTGTTCGACCATCGACGTGGGAAGTGCTGGGCAGGCGCACGAACTGGCGGCGACCGCAGGCCTGCGTTCGATCGATGCGCCGGTGTCCGGCGGCACCAATGGTGCGAAGAATGCAACGCTGACGTTCATGGCGGGCGGCGATCCCAAAGCCTTCGCCGCCGCAAAGCCGATCCTGGAAAAGATGGGCGCGAAGATCATCCATTGCGGCGAGGCCGGTGCGGGGCAGGCGGCGAAGATCTGCAACAACATGATCCTCGGCATTTCGATGATCGGCGTCTGCGAAGCTTTCACGCTCGGCGAGAAGCTCGGGCTGTCGCATCAGGCGCTGTTCGATGTCGCCTCGACGTCATCGGGGCAATGCTGGTCGCTGACGAGCTATTGCCCGGTGCCGGGGCCGGTGCCGGCATCGCCCGCCAACAATGAGTACAGACCGGGCTTTGCCACCGCGCTGATGCTGAAGGACCTGCGGCTGTCGCAGGAGGCGGCGCGCACGGCTGGCGCGGCCACGCCGCTCGGCGCGCATGCGCAGGCGCTTTATCAGGCTTTCTCGGATGCCGGTCACGGCATGGTGGACTTTTCCGGCATCATCGCGCAACTCAGGGCCCAGTCGAAGGGATGAAGCCGGTTTAATGTCGTGAGCGCGCCGGATGTTGCCATTATCGGGGCCGGTCCGGCCGGTCTGATCGCGGCCGAAACGGTCGCGGCTGCGGGCGCGTCGGTCATTGTCTATGACCGGATGCCGTCGGTCGCGCGCAAATTCCTGATGGCGGGGCGGGGCGGGCTCAACCTCACCCACAGCGAGCCGCTCGATAGTTTCCTCACCCGCTACGGCAATGCGCCGCCGCTTTTGCGCGACGCGATTGAAGCGTTTCCGCCGCAGGCGCTGCGCGACTGGGCGCACGGGCTCGGGCAGGACACCTTCATCGGCTCAAGCGGGCGGGTGTTTCCCAAAGCGTTCAAGGCCTCGCCGCTGTTGCGCGCATGGCTGTTGCGGTTGGAAGGTCTCGGCGTGCGGCAGGCTTTGCGGCACCGCTGGCTCGGCTGGAATGAAGATGGCACCCTGCGTTTCGAGACGCCGCAGGGCCCGCATAGCGTGAAACCGCGTGCGACGATCCTCGCATTGGGCGGCGCAAGCTGGCCACGGCTGGGCTCGAATGGCGACTGGCGCGACATCCTGTCGTCGCAGGGCATTGCGGTCAGCGAATTGAAACCGGCGAATTCCGGCTTCCGCGTCGCATGGAGCCAATCCTTTCGGGAGCGGTTCGAAGGCCAGCCGCTGAAGAACGTGGCGCTCGGCTATGAGGCGCACATATCGCGCGGCGAAATTGTCATGACAAAGGATGGCATCGAAGGCGGCGGCATCTACGCGTTGTCGGCGGCGTTGCGTGAGGGCATCGCCGCAAAGGGACACGCCATTCTCACCATCGATCTGCGACCGGACCTCGCGCTGCCGGATCTCGTAGCGCGCCTGTCGCGTTCGCGCGGCAAGCAGTCGATCGCAACATTTTTACGCAAGGTGCTAACCTTGCCGCCACATGCGATCGGGCTGCTGCATGAGGCCGCATTACATCGTGATACGAGACTTTCGGCTATGCCGCCGGAGGAATTGGCGCGCCTGATCCGGGCGTTGCCCGTGCGGGTGGAAGGGACGGCCTCGCTGGCGCGGGCGATTTCGACGGCGGGCGGGGTGGCTTTTTCGGAGATCGGTCCGGATTTCAGCCTGCGTTTGCGGCCCGATGTCTTCGTTGCCGGTGAAATGCTGGACTGGGAGGCACCGACCGGCGGGTACCTCTTGCAGGCCTCTTTCGCCACCGGAATCGCCGCCGGGCGGGGCGTGCTGGCCCGGTTGGGCCGTTAAGAATTTCGGACGATAGAACTATGGCGGTGTCGCATAAAACCGCTAGTGTTCCGTATCCGAAGTTCGCCTTGCGATGCAGCATGCTCGGTAGCGAACTTCGGATACGAAAGAACACTAGCAAATCTAAGATTCCAGTGTGGTTTAGGTTCAGAAGTTCGCTTGAAGGGAGAACGAAGCGAACTTCTGAACCACCACACTGGCTGTCCGGGAACCACAACCACCTTCGTCTCTTTCGCGTTGCAAAATAACGATAATCGGGAGTGAAACATGAAGTCCAAATATCTGTCGGCAATCTCGGCTTTGGCCCTTCTCGCTGCGGCGGGCCCGGCGTTTGCGGCCGAAGGCGTCAAGATCGGTGTCTTGAACGATCAGTCCGGCGTTTACGCCGATTTCGGCGGCAAGTGGTCGGTCGCAGCCGCCCAGATGGCTATCGATGATTTCGGCGGCTCCGTACTCGGCCAGAAGATCGAACTGGTTAACGCCGATCACCAGAACAAGCCCGACCTCGGCGTGAGCATCGCGCGCCGCTGGTATGACGTCGAACACGTCGACATGATCACCGAGCTGACGACGTCCTCCGTCGCGCTCGCCGTGCAGGAACTGTCGAAGCAGGAAAAGAAGATCGACATGGTGGTTGGCGCGGGCTCGTCGCGCATCACCGGCGATCTCTGCTCGCCCTACGGCTTCCACTGGGCTTATGACACCCATGCGCTGGCTGTCGGCACCGGCGGTGCCTTGACCGAAGCGGGCGGCAACAGCTGGTTCTTCCTGACCGCCGACTATCAGTTCGGCTACTCGCTCGAGAAGGACACCGCGGCGATCGTGAAGGAGAAGGGCGGCAAGGTGCTGGGTGAGGTTCGTCATCCGCTGAACACCTCCGACTTTTCGTCGTTCCTGCTGCAGGCACAAAGCTCGAAGGCCAAGGTCATCGGTCTGGCCAACGCCGGTCTCGACACCTCCAACGCCATCAAGCAGGCGTCGGAATTCGGCATCGTGCAGGGCGGCCAGAAGCTCGCGGCGCTCCTGTTCACGCTGGCGGAAGTGCACGGCCTCGGCCTGCAGGCCGCTCAGGGCCTGCAGCTGACCGAGAGCTTCTACTGGGATCGCGACGACAGGTCGCGTGACTTCGCCAACCGCTTTTTCAAGAAGACCGGCCGCATGCCCAACATGATCCAGGCCGGCACCTATTCGGCGGTGACGTCCTACCTGAAGGCGGTCAAGGCTGCCGGCACCAAGGATACCGAGGCCGTCACCAAGAAGCTGAAGGAACTGCCGGTGGACGATGCCTTCACCGCGCACGGCAAAGTTCTCGCCAACGGCCGCATGGTGACCGACCTCTATCTGTTCGAGGTCAAGAAGCCTTCGGAAAGCAAGAAGCCGTGGGATTATTACAAGGTGATCGCGACGGTGCCGGGCGACAAGGCCTATCCGACCGCGAAAGAAAGCGGCTGCCCGCTCACCAAGTAAGCTGATCCGCGACAGGATCGGTTGTCATCATCGCAACCGCGCTTCGAGAGGCGCGGTTGTTTTTTGCGCTGACTCCGGTGTTATCGCGTCCCAATGGAGGTGATGGCGTCGGTAAGAAGAGCGAGAACTCCGAAGGCTCCCGCAGCGAGGCAGACCATCGGCCATCCTCCGTTGACCCATGCGAAGCCCGCGGCGGCAGCACCAATGCCGCCGCCGATGAAGAAGAGGGCGACATAGAGTCCGTTAATCCGTCCTCGCGCCTCAGGCTGCAACAGATTGACGGCACGGCGGCCAAGAATCTGATCGCAGGTGAAGCCAATATCGAGAAGGACGGCGCCAAGGCCCTGTATCGTGAGAGCCATTGTTCGCGAGGATGCGAATTCGGCCCAGGCACACAGGCCCAGCGCAGCGACGATCAGAATATGCGACACGCACAATCCCCATCGCGTCCAGCCGCGATCTCCCATTCGGCCTGCAAGTGGAGTCGCGATTGCACCGGCTGCGCCGACCAGCGCGAAGATGGCCAGGCCTCGCGCGCCGAGGTTGAACGGAGCGGTTGAAAGCCGCAATGCAACCGCCGCCCAGTAAGCGGAGAACGATGCCATCCCGAGAGCCGCGGTCCATGAACGCACGCGCAAAATGGGTTCGTCGCGCCACAATGTCCAGAATGACGCCAGCAGGCGCGCGTATTTGATGTCTGCAGCCGGTTGCAGCGACGGAAGCCGCCGTGTGAGCGCAATGGCGAGAAGCGCAATCGAGACGGCAGTCGCTGCATAAAAAGCACGCCAGTTCAAAATGTCTGCGATGAAGCTTGCAAGCGGGCGGGAGAGCATGATCCCGACCATCAGCCCGCCCATGACATCGCCGATCACACGGCCGCGCTCGGACGGATGGGCCATCGCGGCGACAAGCGGCACCAGCATCTGGATCGCCGAACAGAAAGCGCCGAGCACGAATACGGACAGCAACAGGAGCGCCGGTGTCGGTGCCATGGCGGTGCATGCCGCCGCAGCAACCGTACAGCAAAGCGTCAGCGCGATCAGGCGCCGGTTCTCGAAGATGTCGCTGAGGGGAACCAGGAGAAACAGCCCGAGCGCGTAACCGAGCAGCGTCAACGTACTGACCATGTTGGCTTGCGTGGCGCTCATGTGGAGCGAAGGGCCGATGAGCCCGACCAGAATTTGGGGAGCGGTGAGGTTAGTGACGATGATGCCGGTCGCAAGAGCCCCAAGGCGAACGAAAGAGCGGGGGACGGTTTGCTGGGGTTCGGGAAGGGTCGTGGCCTGAAGCAGGGTCATTGAAAGCCTCGCAAATGATTTGCGGGCTCTTTAAGCAGGGCCTATAATATGCAACAATTCAATTATATCGATAATCAATATGCGGATTGGTTATGAACACGAATGATCTGGTCGCCTTCGTCGCGGTGGTCGAAACCGGCTCCATCGTTGCCGCGTCCGCGCGGCTGAATCTGACTCAGCCCGGGGTGACGCGCCGCGTGCAGAATCTCGAAGACATGCTTGGCGCCGAATTGCTCGACCGGCAATCGAAGCCGCTGAAGCCGACGGTGGCGGGGCGCGAAGCCTACGAGCAGGGGCGCCGTGTGCTGCGGACGCTGGACGATCTCAAATCGGGGGTTGCCGCCGATGGCATCGTGCGCGGTGAGTTTCGTTTGGGCATTACACCTTATTTGTCCGAGGCCGGTTTGAGCGTGCCGCTGGACAGGCTGCGCGCGCAATTTCCTTCGCTCACTCTGCGGGTCGTTTCCGGCTGGTCGGTGGACCAGACGGCGCGGATTGGACGCAACGAGCTTGATGCGGCTGCGATCTGCCTGCCTGATGGTGTCGCGCCCCCGGAAGAACTGGAATGCGACGATCTCGGAGCGCAGGCTGTCATTTTCGTGGTGGCGCGAGACATGAAGGTGCCGAAGACGATTGGCCTGCAGGATCTGTCGCGTCTTCCATGGGTCATCAATCATGACGGTTGCGGGTTTCGCCGGGCGCTCAAGCGCCGGTTTGATGCCGCGCATCTGCCGTTTCAGATTGCTGTGGAGGCGATCGACCCCGAGCTTCGATTGTCGCTTGTCGCGCGCGGCATGGGGATTGGGCTGGCAACGCCTGCCGCTTTGAAGCGCAGTCCCTTTCGCAGCAAGCTGAAGATCGTCAAGGTCGAAAACTTCGAACCCGCCGTGAGGGCGTGGGTCGTTCACCGCCCGCCCGCCGGCCGCCTTGCGGCGCCGATCAAGGCTTTCCGCGATGCGCTTAGTCTGGAGCTTCGTGAGGCACGTTAAGCGCGCAAAGGCGGAAAATATCGTACTTATGCATCCGGCGCGGGGATGCCGCGATGTCACGGGACTGTCATAAACGGATCGCTTGTCTAATATGCGTGCAAAGGAATCTGCACGCATGTCGACGGCCAGCCTGAACGATTCAGCCCCGCCCACGCCCCAGCTCGAACTTCCCCAGAAGCGCCGGAACCTGTTTGCGGCGTGCCTCGCGCACATGCTGCACGACGGCTACACCGACCAGCTCTATGCGCTGCTACCGGTGTGGCAGACCGAATTCGGCCTGTCCTACGCAGGCCTCGCGACGGTTCGCGCACTTTATTACGGGATGATGAGCGGCTTTCAGGTGCCGGGCAACAAACTGGTTGCGCGCCTGAGCCCACGGGCGGCGCTGGCCGGCTCGACGCTGATCGCGGCACTGGGTTTGATCATCGCGGTGCTGCCGTTCGGCTTGCCAGGGCTGTGCGTCGGCCTGCTGGTCGCAGGCTTGGGATCGAGCATCCAGCATCCGCGCGCATCGCTGCTGGTGACGGACAGCTACCGGAAGGAAGCGCGCGGGCCGCTCGGAATCTACAATTTCGCGGGCGACCTCGGAAAGGCGACGTTGCCGGCGCTCGTCGCCGTGCTGCTGCCGGTTCTGGCGTGGCAGTCGGTGGTGGGCCTGTCGGCGATGCTGGGGATCGCCGTTGCGGTCGCGCTGCTGTTTTTGCTTCCTGCGCGGAACGTCCCTCATGTTGTCCCGCAGCTGGTCGCGAGCCACGGGCAGGGACGGTCGGGATTCGCGCTGCTGATGTGCATTGGCGGGCTCGATACCGCGACGCGCATGGGCTACCTGCTGTTTCTGCCTTTCCTTGTTCATGCTGAAGGCGGATCGCTGGCCACGGTCGGCCTGGCGCTGGCGCTGGTGTTCGTCGGCGGCGCGTTCGGCAAGGCGACCTGCAACTGGGTGGCGCAGCGTTTCGGTGTGATCGGTGGTGTGATCGCGACAGAGACAGCCACTGCGGCGCTGATCGTCGCCACACTGTTCGTGCCGCTTATCCCGATGCTGGTGCTGTTGCCATTTCTCGGCGTCGTGCTGAACGGCACATCGTCCATTCTCTACGGCAGCGTGCCGACATTGGCGCCCAAGGGAAACACCGGCCATGCGTTTGCGATGTTCTACACCGCCATCAGCGGCTGCAGCGGTTTCGCGCCGATCGTGTATGGCCTGATCGCGGACCACTCCAGCCGCACCATCGGCATTCTCGCGGCAGCCGCGACGGCGCTGGTGATCGTGCCGCTGATCCTGGCGCTGCGGCCCTCGCTAGGGGACGAAGCCTGATCTAGCTCTCGATGTCCTCGCGCAGAATTTCCAGTTCCAGCCATTGATCTTCGGCGGCTGTCAGATCGGCGTGTGCTTTGGCCATGGCGTTGGAAGCGGTATCGAAAGCCTTGCGGTCGCGAGTGTAAAGCGTCGGGTCATCGAGTTGGGTTTGTAGTTTCGCGATCTCGGCCTGCAGCTTCGCCATCGTCTTCGGCAGCGTTTCCAGCGCGTGCTTGTCCTTGAAGCTCAGGCGGCGTTTCGCGGCAGGCGCGGCGGGCGAGGGAGAGGCTTCCTTCGCGGCCTTTGCGGATGAAGGCGTGCCCTTGACCGTTTTCTCTTTCAGGTCGCTGCCGCGCTGCGCCAGCATGTCGGAATAGCCGCCGGCATATTCGATCCAGCGGCCATGCCCCTCGGGCGCGATCACGGAGGTCACGACGCGATCGAGGAAGTCGCGGTCGTGGCTGATGAGGACGACCGTGCCCTCATAATCGCCGAGCATCTCTTCCAGTACGTCGAGCGTCTCTAAATCGAGATCGTTGGTCGGCTCGTCCAGCACCAGAAGGTTCGAGGGCTTGGCCAGCGCCCGCGCCAGCATCAAGCGTCCGCGCTCGCCGCCGGACAGCACTTCGAGCGGCGTGCGCACCTGTTCCTGGCTAAACAGGAAGTCCTTCATGTAGCTGACGACATGCTTCGGCTTGCCGCCGACCATGATGTGGTCGCCGCGCCCGCCGGTCAGCGCATCGGAGAGCGTCGATTTCGGATCGAGGCTTTCGCGGTGCTGGTCGAGCGTCGCCATTTCGAGATTGACGCCGAGCCGCACGGTGCCGTCATCGGGCGGCTCCGCGCCGGTCAAGAGATTGATGAGCGTGGTCTTGCCCGCGCCGTTCGGGCCGACGATGCCGAGCCGGTCGCCGCGCGCGATGCGGGTGGAGAAATCGCTGACGATGGCGCGATCGCCGAACGCCTTCGAGATGTGCTTCGCCTCGATCACGAGCTTGCCGGACACATCGGATTCGGCGGCGGCGAGGCTGGCCTTGCCGGCCGCGCCGCGATAATCGCGCCGCTGCTGGCGCAGCGCGTGCAGGTTGCCGAGGCGCTTGACGTTGCGCTTGCGGCGGCCGGAGACGCCGTAACGCAGCCAGTGCTCCTCCATCACGATCTTGCGGTCGAGCTTGTGCTGATCGCGTTCTTCCTCCGCCAACACCTCGTCGCGCCACGCCTCAAAAGCATCGAAGCCTTTTTCGATGCGGCGCGTCTCGCCACGGTCGAGCCAGACGGTGGCGCGCGACAGGTTGGCCAGGAAGCGCCGGTCATGGCTGATGATGACGAGCGCGCTGCGGCGCGAGGCGAGTTCGCCTTCCAGCCATTCGATGGTGGTGAGATCGAGATGGTTGGTCGGCTCGTCGAGCAAAAGGATGTCGGGCGAGGGCGCAAGCACGCGCGCCAGCGCCGCGCGCCGCGCTTCGCCACCCGAGAGGTTGGCGGGATTTTCCTCACCCGTGAGGCCGAGTTGTTCGAGCAGATAGCGTGCCTGATAGGAGTCATCGCCCGGGCTTAAACCCGCTTCGACATAGGCGAGTGTGGTCGCGGCGCCCGAGAAGTCCGGCTCCTGCGGCAGGTATCGCACCGTCGCGCCGGGCTGCACGAAGCGCGTGCCGCGATCCGGCTCGATCAATCCGGCGACGATCTTCAACAGCGTGGACTTGCCCGAGCCGTTGCGGCCGATCAGGCAGACGCGGTCGCTCGCTTCGACGGCCAGTTCCACGCCGGTCAGCAGCGGCGTGCCGCCGAAGGTGAGAGCGATGTCCTTGAGTTGGATGAGGGGAGCCATATGCCTCAGTTTGCTGGTTGCGCGCGCAGGATGCGGCGGATCGCCTGATCGAGTGCCGAGAGAAATGCCGAACGATCCTTCGGCGAGAAGCCGCGCGGGCCGCCGGTGATTTCGCCGCTCGCGCGCAGATCCGTCATCAGATTGCGCACGGCGAGCGTCATGCCGATCGACTCTTCGGTGAATGGTTTGCCGTTCGGCGCGATCACCGACGCGCCGGCCTTCACGCAGCGGCTGGCGAGCGGAATGTCGGCGGTGATAACGACATCGTCTTTCGTTGCGCGCTCGGCGATCCAGTCATCGGCGGCATCCATGCCGGAACCGGCGGCGATGCGCTCGATCAAGGGATCGTCCGGCACGCGAATGAAATTCCCCGCAACGACGCTGACCGGCCAGTTGTGGCGCGCGGCGACACGGTAGATTTCATCCTTCACCGGACAGGCGTCTGCGTCGATATAGATTCGCATTTTGCTCGATCGTTTCACGGCTCTGCGTTTTGCGTTGCGATAACATGGCTCGCGCCGCTGCGAAAGCAGGCTCGCATTCCTTTGTTTTCGGGCATTTTGGCGGGGCGGGAACAGGATGGTTGCGCGAGACGCCTGCGCTGGTACATTTAAAGATGAATGGTTACGCGCCGCCTCGGCGCAGATTTGGATCTGCATGACGGAGCATGCACAGTCACGCGCCGCTGAACAGCGGAACGCGGATTTGCTGGCAGGCGAGGCGCAAGCAAGCCGCTCCGCCGGCGCGCCTGCCTATGCGGCCATCGATCTCGGCACCAACAATTGCAGATTGCTGATCGCGCGCCCGACCGGCGAAGGCTTCCGCGTGGTGGATTCGTTTTCGCGCATCATCCGGCTCGGTGAGGGGATCGTGTCCTCGGGCCGCATCAGCGATGCCGCCATCGAGCGCGCGGTCGGTGCGCTGTCGGTGTGCCGGGACAAGATGGATGCGCGGGGCGCGCTGCGCCGCCGGACCATCGCGACCGAAGCCTGCCGCGCGGCGGACAATTCCGATCTGTTCCTGTCGCGCATCAAGTCGGAAACTGGAATCGATCTTGAGATCGTCGACCGCGAAACGGAATCGACCTTCGCGGCGATCGGCTGTTCGCCGCTGCTCGATGAGAACGCGCGCGGCGCCATCCTGTTCGACATCGGCGGCGGTTCGACCGAAGTGGTGAAGCTGATGCGGCCGATAGGCCAGCCGGACGCGCCGCCGGTGAAGGGGCCATGGATTTCGCTGCCGCTCGGCGTCGTGACGCTGGCGGAGCATTTCGGCGGCATCGACGTCACGCGGGAATCCTATGCGGCGATGGTCGATGAGGTCGCCCAGCATCTTGCGCCGTTCGCGGCTGAACATAATGGCGATCTGACCGGCATGCATCTGCTCGGCACCTCCGGCACCGTGACCACGGTCGCGGGCGTGCACCTCGGCCTCGTGCGTTACGACCGCCGCAGGGTCGACGGGCTCTGGATGAAGGGCAACGATATTGAGGCGGCGGTCGAGAAGCTGATGACGATGACCTACCGCCAGCGCGCCGACAATGCTTGCATCGGCTCCGAGCGCGCCGATCTTGTGCTGGCGGGCTGCGCCATTCTCGACGCGATCCGCGCGGCGTTCCCGGTGCAGCGGCTGCGGGTTGCCGATCGCGGGCTTCGCGAAGGAATGCTGGTCGAAATGATGCGCGAAGACGGCTATATCCAGCCCGTGTAAGGTCGCACGCAGACACCCAAGCGATTCCTGCAAGGCTCAATTCATGGCGAAAGACACGACGGGGCGGCTGCACGTCACGGTGAAAAGCGGCGGCAAGCGCAAGCTGTCGTCCAAGCTGTGGCTGGAACGCCAGCTCAACGATCCCTATGTCGCGCAGGCTAAGCGCGATGGTTATCGTTCGCGCGCCGCCTATAAATTGCGCGAGATGGACGACAAATACCGCTTTCTCAAGCAGGGGCAGGCGGTGGTTGATCTTGGCGCGGCACCGGGCGGCTGGAGCCAGATCGCGGCCAAGCGCGTCGGCGCGGAGGCGGGCAAGGGCAAGGTCGTCGCCATCGATCTTCTGGAGATGGGTGAAATTCCCGGCGTGACCTTCGCGCAGCTCGACTTTCTGGCCGATGACGCACCCGAAAAATTACGCGCGATGCTCGGCGGCGGGGCTGACATCGTGATGTCGGACATGGCCGCCAACACCACGGGTCATCGCAAGACCGATCAGCTGCGTATCGTCGGTCTTGTCGAAAGTGCTGCCGCGTTTGCTGCCGAGGTGCTCAATCCCGGCGGTGTGTTTCTGGCGAAGGTGTTTCAGAGCGGGGCGGATGCGACGCTGCAGGCGGAGCTGAAGCGCAATTTTGCGACCGTGCGCCACGTCAAGCCGGCGGCGAGCCGGCAGGATTCATCTGAGCGTTATGTGCTCGCGATAGGCTTTCGCGGAAGCAATTAGCCCAGCCGCTGGTCGCGGACCTCGGCGGCCCCTTCATTGGCAGCGGTGTCGGCGGCCTTCGGGCCTTCCATCGCCTCGACCTTCTGGCCGGAAATCTGGTGCCCGGCATTGCTCGGCAGGCGATAGAACGCCCAGAACGACGACACCGAAATCAGCGAGACCACGACGAACGCGGGCCAGAAATCGGCGGCGCTGAGTTCGGCCGCCTTCCGGAAATGTTGCGTGGCTTCCACCGCGAACGCGCCGAGCGCGACGCCCGCCGAAATCGCCAGCTGCTGGTTGACGCTAGCCAACGTGGTGGCGCGGCTCATCTGCGGCGGCTCGACTTCGGCATAGGCGAGGGTGTTGATCGCGGTGAACTGCAGCGAGCGGAAGAAACCGCCGACGATCAGGATAATCATGATCAGCAGCAGCGGCGTGTTCGGCGTGAACAGCGCGCAGGCGGCGACGGATGCCGATGCGACAAACACGTTGAACAGAATGACGGGCCGGAATCCGAAGGTGCGGATGATGCGCGCGGCGAAGGTCTTCATGCCCATCGCGCCGATGGCGGAGGCGAACGTCACCATGCCGGACTGAAACGGCGAGAGTCCGAATCCAAGCTGCATCAGCAGCGGCAACAGAAACGGCAGCGCGCCGATGCCCATGCGGAACAGGAAGCCGCCACCGAGGCTCGCGCGCAGCGTCGGCAGTTGCAACAGCGAGAAGTCGAGCACGGGCGATGCGGTCCGGCGCGCGTGCCGGATATAGAACAGGCCCGAGACGGCGCCGCCCACGATCAACCCGACGACCAGCTGCCAGGGCAACAGGTTCAATCCCGCGACCGACAAGCCGAAGGCGAGTCCGGCGACCGCAAGCCCGGCGAGCAACAGCCCGACAAGATCGAACCGTTCGAGGTTGTCGCTTGGGATCGGATCGATGAAACGGATGGCGAGATAGATGCCGAGAATCCCGATCGGGATGTTGATAAGAAAAATCCAGTGCCACGAAAAATAGGTCGTGATGAAGCCGCCGAGCGGCGGGCCCATCACCGGGCCGAGCAAAGCGGGCACCGTGACCCATGCCATCGCGTTGACGAGCGCGCTTTTCTCGATGGTCCGCAGCAGCACCAGGCGGCCGACCGGCATCATCATCGCGCCGCCCATGCCCTGCAGGATGCGGGCATAGACGAAATCGGTGAGCGAGGAGGAGAGCGCGCAGCCGATCGAGCCGACCATGAAAACGGCGATAGCGCAGGCGAACACGTTGCGGGCGCCGAACCTGTCCGCCATCCAGCCGCTGCCGGGAATGAAGACCGCGAGCGACAGCAGATACGATGTGATCGCGACCTTGAGCGCCAGCGGGTTGGTGCCGATGTCCGCCGCAATCGCCGGGAGCGACGTCGCAATCACCGTGGAGTCCATGTTCTCCATGAACAGCGCACAGGCCACGATCAGCGGAATCAAGCGTTCTTTCTGCATCGGCCAAGTTGGTAGCAATGGCGGGCGGATCGGCAAAGCCCGCCATTAGCGAAACCGGCTTCTGCCGTGGAATAGGTCGTCTCGATGCCGGTCAACTCGCCGTGAGCGCAGCCGTTCCGGCGCAAGGGCCGGAGGCGGTATGGCTCCTATCGCCTAAAAGCCTGTCAAAACCGCCAGAAAGGCTTTGAAATGCGGGGTCGCCATGCTATCGACCACCGCCAATCCCATCGATGGGCCACGATTCGCGTGCGGCGCCAAAGCGCCGCCGGATCGCCGCTTATCCTGAGATGTTAGCGCGGCAGAGGCCGCTGGAGGGAGTTGGCAATGGCGTCCATCAATCAGGCAATCCGGGAAGCGTTTACCTTCGACGACGTGTTGTTGAAGCCCGGCCTGTCGGAGGTGATGCCCTCCGATGCCGATGTGCGAACCAACCTGACCCGCGCCGTCCCGCTGAACATCCCGATCATCGCTTCCGCGATGGATACCGTCACCGAAGCCCGCATGGCGATCGCCATGGCGCAGGCCGGCGGCCTCGGTGTCATTCACCGAAATTTCGATACGCCGGAAATGCAGGCCGCGCAGGTGCGGCAGGTGAAGAAGTTCGAATCCGGCATGGTGGTCAATCCGCTGACCATCTCGCCCGACGCGCGGCTCGCCGATGCGCTGGCGATGATGAAGGATCATGGCTTCTCCGGCATCCCGGTTGTGACGGGAGGCGGTGACGGCAAGCCCGGCAAGCTCGTGGGCATTCTCACCAACCGCGACGTGCGCTTCGCCACCAACCCGGACCAGAAGGTGTCGGAGTTGATGACGCATCAGAACCTCATCACGGTGCGCGAAGGCGGCGTCAACCAGACCGAAGCCAAAAAGCTTTTGCACCAGAACCGCATCGAGAAGCTTCTCGTTGTAGATGACCAGTACCGTTGCGTGGGCCTCATCACGGTGAAGGATATGGAGAAGGCGGTGGCCTATCCGCTGGCTTCCAAGGACGAGCAGGGCCGTCTGCGCGTCGCCGCCGCGACCACGGTGGGCGATGGCGGATTCGAGCGTACCGAACGGCTGATCGATGCGGGCGTCGATGTTGTCGTGGTCGATACCGCGCATGGCCACTCGCAGCGCGTGCTCGATGCTGTCAACCGCATCAAGCGGCTGTCGAACGCGGTTCAGGTCGTGGCGGGTAACGTCGCGACCGCAGAGGGCACCAAGGCGCTGATCGATTCCGGCGCGGACGCGATCAAGGTCGGCATCGGCCCGGGCTCGATCTGCACCACGCGCATCGTCGCGGGCGTCGGCGTGCCGCAACTCACCGCGATCATGGATTCGGTCGAGGCCGCGAAGAAGGCCGGCATTCCGGTGATCGCCGATGGCGGCATCAAGTTCTCGGGCGATCTCGCCAAGGCGCTTGCTGCCGGTGCAGATGTCGCGATGGTCGGCTCGCTGCTCGCGGGCACCGACGAGACGCCGGGTGAAGTGTTCCTGTGGCAGGGCCGCTCCTACAAGGCCTATCGCGGCATGGGCTCGGTCGGCGCGATGTCGCGCGGCTCGGCCGACCGCTACTTCCAGCAGGACATCAAGGACACGCTCAAGCTGGTGCCGGAAGGCATCGAGGGGCAGGTGCCGTACAAGGGGCCGGTCGCCGCCGTGCTGCATCAGCTGAACGGCGGCCTTCGCGCCGCGATGGGCTATGTCGGCGCCAGGACGCTGAAGGATTTCCACGCCAAGGCGGAATTCGTCCGCATCACCGGCGCGGGCTTGCGCGAAAGCCACGTCCATGACGTGACGATTACGCGCGAGAGCCCGAACTATCCCGGCGGAGCGTAGTTATTACGGCGAGCCCGCGTGCGTCCCTGATCGGGGTGCGCGCGGGCGATCCATACTTTGATATTTGGAGAACGCCGTAATGATGTACCAAGGCATTTTGCTGCCGGTTTTCGTGCTCGTGGCCCTCACCTTCGGGGTGCTGTTCTGGACCGGGCGCCGCCTCTCGCTGGCGGGAGGGCCCGCGCAGGGCTGGTTCAACTATCACCTCCACACCCTGTTTTATGTCGTTGTGGCGCTTGCGCTGCCGCTGCGGCAGGCCGACCTCATCATGGTGCTGCTGGCATGGGTGTTCGTGGTGCTACAGATCCTCCATGCGGGCCTGTTCATCCGCGCGGAAGGCGAAGGGGCGCAGAGTTCCTCGCTCTTTATCGGCGGCGCGCTGGTATTGCTGGCGATGTGGGTGTACTTCGCACTTCGCATCCTGTTTCCCACCATCACGTAACGACTGAAGGATAGTCATGACGCCCGCCGCACGGCTGTCCGCTGCCATTGAAGTTCTCGAAGCCATCGACACCGACCGCTCCCCGGCGCAAAGCGCGCTGAAGGCGTGGGGCACGGCGCACCGTTTCGCGGGCTCGGGCGATCGCGCGGCGATTGCCGGCCTGGTGTTCGACGCGCTGCGCCGCCGTTCGTCGGGGGCGTATGTGATAGACGAGGACAGCCCACGCGGTCGGCTGCTCGGCGCGCTGCGGCTGGAGCGCGGCTTTGAGACAGACGCCATCGCGGCATTGTGCAGCGGTGAGCGTTTCGCGCCCGCGCCGCTCTCGGATGCCGAACGCAGCGCGCTCAACTCGCGCACACTCGATCAGGCTCCGTCACATGTTGCAGGCGATTATCCCGAATGGCTCGACCCGCATCTGGCGGAAGCCTTCGGTGAGGATCGCGTGCAGGAAGCGGCCGCCATGGCGAGCCGCGCGCCGCTCGATCTGCGCGTCAACACGCTGCGCTCGAAACCCGAGAAAGCGCTGGCTGCGCTGTCGCATTTGGGTGCTGCGCCCACACCATGGTCGCCGCTCGGCCTGCGCATCGTGCTCGGGGCGGATGCGCGCAATCCCGGCGTCCATGCCGAGGAAGTTTTCATCAAGGGCGGCGTTGAAGTTCAGGATGAAGGATCGCAGTTGGCGGCTTTGTTTACGCAGGCAAAACCCGGCGAACAGGTGATCGATCTGTGCGCAGGCGCGGGCGGCAAGACGCTGGCGCTGGCGGCGATGATGGGCGGCAAGGGCCGCCTGATTGCGACCGACCGCGACAAGCGCCAGCTCGCGCCGATCCATGAGCGGCTGTCGCGCGCGGGAATTCATAACGCCGAGGTTCGGGGACCGAAGGGGGCCGAGAACCCGCTGTCCGACATCAAGGAAACTGCCCACCTCGTGGTGGTGGATGCGCCCTGTACCGGCACCGGCACGTGGCGCCGTAATCCGGACGCGAAATGGCGGATGCGGCCCGGCGCGCTGGAGGTCCGGCTCAAGGATCAGGCCGAGGTGCTGGAGCGGGCGGTTTCCTTGGTGAAGCCCGGCGGGCGCATCGCCTACATTACTTGCTCCGTGCTGCCGCAGGAGAATGGGGGCCAGATCGAGGCCTTCACGGCCCGCCATGGCGACTTCGCCGTGGTGCCGCCCGCCGAGGTGATCGGCGCGCTGGGGGACCGCGCCGCCGCGTTCGGCAAGGCGGTGCGTCAGTCGCCTCAGGGGCTGCTGATGACCCCGCTGCGCACCGGGACGGACGGTTTTTTCGTGTCGGTGCTACGCAGGGGCGGGTAACGCCGCAGGCGGGGTGGCTTTGCCGCCAAATCCTGCCGATAAGCCCGGTTTTGCAGCCGTTGCGGGGTTGCGACTCCGTCCCCTGTCGCGTATTTCCCATCCATGACAGCACACAGCCAGACGCCTTCCGCGACGCCCGATGTGGCGGCCGCGCACGAGAAGATTCTGATCGTCGATTTCGGCTCTCAGGTCACGCAACTGATCGCCCGCCGCGTTCGCGAGGACGGCGTCTATTCCGAGATCGTGCCGTTCCAGAAAGCCGAGGAAGCGTTCCAGGCGATGAAGCCGAAGGCGGTCATCCTCTCCGGCGGTCCGGCCTCGGTGCTGGACGACAATGCGCCGTCCGCGCCGATGTCGATTTTCACCTCGGGCGTGCCGGTGCTCGGCATCTGCTACGGCGAGCAGACCATGGCGCAGCAACTCGGCGGCACGGTGGAGGCGGGGCATCACCGCGAGTTCGGCCGCGCCGCCATCGAAATCACTGACGACTGCGCGCTGTTCGACGGCGTCTGGAAGAAGGGCGAGAAGCACGACGTCTGGATGAGCCATGGCGACCGCGTGACAAAACTGCCGGAAGGTTTCCGCGGCGTCGCCAAAGCGCCGGGCTCGCCGATTTCCATTATCGCGGATGACAAGCGCAAGTTCTACGCGATGCAATTCCATCCCGAGGTGGTGCACACGCTGGACGGCGCGAAACTGCTCAAGAATTTCGTCCGCAAGGTCGCGGGGCTGAAAGGCGACTGGACCATGCGTGCCTTCCGCGAGGAAGCCATCGAAAAGATCCGCGCGCAGGTCGGCAACGGTCGCGTGATCTGCGGTCTGTCGGGCGGTGTCGATTCAGCGGTGGCCGCCGTGCTGATCCATGAAGCCATCGGCGATCAGCTCACCTGCGTGTTCGTCGATCACGGCCTGCTGCGCATGGCGGAAGCGGAGACGGTGGTCGATCTGTTCCGCCATCACTACAACATCCCGCTGGTGCATGTGGACGCATCGAAAACGTTCCTCGGCGAACTCGCGGGCGTCACCGACCCTGAAGCCAAGCGCAAGATTATCGGCAAGCTGTTCATCGACGTGTTCGATGAGGAGGCCAAGAAGATCGGCGGCGCCGATTTCCTCGCGCAGGGCACGCTCTATCCTGATGTGATCGAAAGCGTGTCGTTCACCGGTGGGCCTTCGGTCACCATCAAGTCGCACCACAATGTCGGCGGCTTGCCCGCGCGCATGAAGATGAAGCTGGTGGAGCCTCTCCGCGAACTGTTCAAGGATGAAGTGCGCGCGCTGGGCCGCGAGCTTGGTTTGCCCGATGTGTTCGTCGGCCGTCACCCGTTTCCGGGGCCGGGTCTTGCGATCCGTTGCCCGGGTGAGATCACGCCGGAGAAGCTCGACATCCTGCGGCAGGCGGATGCGATCTACATCGAGGAAATCCGCCGCGCGGGCTTGTACGACACCATCTGGCAGGCGTTCGCGGTGCTGCTGCCGGTGAAAACCGTCGGCGTGATGGGCGATGGGCGGACGTATGAATTCGTCGTCGGCCTGCGCGCGGTGACCTCGACCGACGGGATGACGGCGGACTTCTATCCGTTCGACATGAAGTTCCTGGCCGAAACCGCGACCCGTATCATCAACGAGGTCAAGGGCGTCAACCGCGTCGTCTATGACGTGACATCAAAACCGCCCGGCACCATCGAGTGGGAGTGACGCAGGGCCCGCCGCGGATGTCGAGCGTCTGGCGCGAGAGGTCGTCTTTGAATTTGACTACTCGTCCGGGTTACGGCTGAGCGAGGTGGGCTTCAGCCTCTGCAAACTGAGGTCATTCGAATTGCGCGGCGCCTGTCCGGTCACCCGGCTGAACACGCGAGAGAAGGCGGCGGCGCTTCGGTATCCGACATCCAAAGCTACGCTCTTGACTGGCTTGCCCCTCGCGAGAAGCTGGCGTGCAACCGTCATGCGCCATACGGTAAGATAGTCGATAGGCGTCTGGCCGATCCGTGTCCGGAAATGCTCAGCGAACCGCGTGCGCGACATGCCCGCGATGTCGGCGAGATCGTCCACGGTCCATAATTTCTTCGGCGCTTCGTGAATTGCGGTCAGTGCCCTGGCAAGGCGTGGGTCGGCGAGTCCGGCAAGCACGCCGGTCGCGACCCTGCCGCTCTCGACGACATGGCGCACGATCAGGATGAGGAGATAGTCGAACAGCCGGTCGAGCGCCTCCTGTCGGCCACCTCGTTCGGAGAATGCCTCGCCGAGAAGCAGATCGCAGACCGGCGCCAGCGCGGGATGCGACGCGAGCGGCAAGACCACGAGTTCAGGCAGCCCTTGCCCGATCGGGTTGCCCTCAGCGCCGCCGAACTCGACGGTCGCGCAGACGAGATCGGCGCCGCGCTCCGGATTGGCCGCGAAACTGTGGGCTCGACCACGAGGGAAAAACAGCAGGGTCGGTTCATCAAACTGCAGATCGCTCTGACCAGTTTGGACGACCGTAACCTCGCCGCCCTGGAGCAGGTGAAGGTGGCCCGCACCAGTATATTGCACCGTCTGACACAGCTTGCCTGTGAAGAAGGTTCGGGCCCGCGGTGTCACGTGGGCGAACAGGGCGGCGAATGGGTCCATTGGAACGATCTGCAATCTTATTGGTACCAACAATCACTGTTAGTTCCGCATATAGCCACCGTGCAAGCCCAAATGACCGAGGAGAAAACATCATGAAGGCAATCATTGTGATGGACCAGGCTGCGGGAACGACCGGCATGAAGCTGGTGGAGCGGCCGAAACCTCAAGCAGCGATAAATGACGTCATCGTTCAGGTTCATGCCTCGGGATTCGTTCCGACTGAATTGGAGTGGCCTTCGACCTGGACCGACCGCCTCAATCGCGATCGAACGCCGTCTATTCCTGGGCACGAACTGGCCGGCGTGGTCACCGCTCTTGGCTATGGCACAACGGGACTGTCGGTCGGTCAGCGTGTTTTCGGCCTCGCCGATTGGTATCGCGATGGCAGCCTGGCGGAATACATCGCGATCGAGGCACGCAACCTCGCACCGCTGCCAGGGGATGTTGGTTTCACGGTGGGCGCGAGCCTGCCAATTTCAGGCCTTACCGCTTGGCAGGGATTGTTCGAGCATGGTCGCCTCCGCGCGGGACAGAGCGTTCTAGCGCACGGCGCGGCGGGTGCAGTTGGTTCGATGGTGACCCAACTCGCACGCCAAGCCGGTGCGTACGTCATCGGCACCGGGCGCACGGCCGACCGCGAGAAGGTCCTCGACTTTGGCGCGAACGAGTTCGTCGACCTCGGCAACGACACGCTGAAAGACGTCGGCGGTGTCGATCTGGTGTTCGATGTTATCGGCGGCGACATCGGCACGCAGTCTGCTCGCCTGGTTCGCACTGGAGGAACGCTGGTGTCCGTCGTCGGACCGCCCGTGCCGCGGCCTCACGATGGGCAGGCGATCGACTTCGTTGTTGAGTCCGATCGCGCCCAACTGAACGAGATCGTCCAGCGCGTGCGCGACGGACGATTGCGCACGAACATCGGCAAAGTCTCGACCCTCGACGAAGCCATCGCCACCTTCAACGGGGACGCGCGACGCGCCGGGAAGACTGTCATCCGTGTTCGCTCATAAGCGACATGCGGCCATCGATGGATACATCGAGCGGGGGCGAGCGGACTTTCGCTGGCATCCCCAATCTCACGAACTAAACCGCGCGCGATAATCCTGCGGTGTTGCGGCAAGCGTGCGCACGAAACTGCGGCGCATGGTTTCCTCCGAGCCGAAGCCGCAGCGCGCGGCGATGCGCTTCACCGGCAGGCGCGTGTCGGAGAGAAGTCGCCGCGCCGTTTCCACACGCAGCCGCTCCACCGCGCGGGCGGGGGTTTGGCCGGTGGCTTCGAGATAGCGGCGGCTGAAGCTGCGCTCGCTCATGCCCGCCTGCCGCGCCAGCGTCGGCAGCGACAGGTCGCCGCCGACATGATTTGAAATCCAGTGGTGCAGGGGACCGAAGCGATCTTCGGCGCTTTGCAGCGACAGCGCGACACTGAATTGCGCCTGTCCGCCGGGCCGCTTGAGAAACACCACGAGATGCCGCGCAACGGCGAGCGCCATCTCGCGCCCGATGTCCTGTTCGATCAGTGCCAGCGCGAGGTCGATGCCGGCGGTGATCCCGGCCGAACTCCACACCGCGCCGTCCTGCACGAAGATCGGGTCCGGCTCGACGCGCGCGGCGGGAAAGCGTCGCGCCAGCTCCTTGCATTCGGTCCAGTGCGTCACCGCGCGCCTGCCGTCGAGCAGTCCCGCAGCACCGAGCAGGAACGCGCCGGTGCAGACGGAGGCGACACGGCGCGCCTGCGCCGCGCGGCCCTGAACCCATTTCACCAGAGGTTTGTCGGTCGCCGCCTTGCGGACACCGGCGCCGCCCGCCACGAGAAGAGTGTCGAGCGTGGTCTGGATGCGCGGCAGCGGCGCGGTCATGAGGCCAAGTCCGGCGGAGGTCGTGACCGGCACGCCCTTCGGCGCGACCACCTGCAGTTCATAGGGCGCCGGTCCGCCGGATTTGGCGGCGATCACATTCGCTGTCGCGAACGCCTGCAAGGGGCCCGCGATGTCGAGCAGTTGCACGCCCGGGAAAGCGAGGATTTCGATGCGGCGCGACTTTGGCGGAAAACGAGGGGTCTTTGGCATATCCGCCAGAGCCTGTCAGCCTATGGTGGGCTTGTCCAGACCCATTCTCCGGAGCCTGCCATGATCCCGCCCGACACCCACCTTCAGATCGGCTCGCTGCTGTTCGAAGGCCTCGATCAGATCGATCTTACCGGTCCATTCGAGATTCTCTCGCGGATGCCGAACTCGACCTATCGCCTCTATGGCAAGACCACCGGCACCGTGCGCGACATTCGCGGCCTGCGCCTTGCCGCCGACGCGCTGCTGGCCGATGCGCCGCAGCTCGACGTGCTGCACATTCCCGGCGGCTACGGGCAGGAGGCGCTGATGGAGGACGAGGAGGTGCTGTCCTGGGTGCGCAGGCAGGCGGCTGGCGCGACCTGCGTGCTGTCGGTGTGCACCGGCGCGCTGATTTGCGGCGCGGCTGGCCTGTTGAAGGGCAGGCGCGCGACCACGCATTGGTCGGCGTTTGAACTGCTGCCGATCTTCGGCGCGATCCCGGTGAATGAGCGCGTGGTGACCGACGGCAACATGGTGTTCGCCGCGGGCGTCACCGCCGGCATCGATGGCGGGCTGCGTGTCGCCGCCGATTTGCGCGGTGCGGAGGCGGCACAGACCATCCAGCTCTATATGCAATATGCGCCCGAGCCGCCGTTCAATGCGGGCACGCCGGAAACAGCACCTGCAGCCATCGTCAGCGCCGCCCGCAAGAGCGCGCAGCCGATCACCGAGCAGCGGCGGCAGACCGCGCAGCGCGTGGCGCGGCGGCTTGGGCTTTAAGCATCGAACCGGCCCTTGTCGCATTGGGCAAGACCGGTTATGGCGATCCTGACTTGTGATCAGGCTCAGGAGCGAAATGACATGGCAAAGGTACGTTGCATCACCGAAATGGGCATGGGCGTGGACGTTCATGGCAAGGATGGCACCAAGGCGGCGCGCCGCGCGGTGTCGGATGCACTGCGTCACTCGAGCCTGAGCTTCTTTCCGCTGGTCGGAAAAACGCGCGACGACATGTTCGTGGATGTGACGGTGGCCGTGCCGGACCCGAGCGGAGTCGATACGGCAGCGGTCGCCAAGGAATTGCCTTACGGCAAGATCACCGTGAAGGCGGTGCAGGGTGGTCTGGAAGTGCCTTATGAAGGCAAGGATTCCATCCTGATCGCGAACGCGGCCATCATCGTCTACATCGACGACGGCAAGTGACGCACGGGCGCGGGGAAGCCGGGATACTGGTCCGCGTGCGTGCCTGCGTGATTGGCCATTCCGGGCTTTGTCAAAATTCCACGAGGCGGCGCGAAGCTTGAAATGTGCCGCTTTGGGAATTCGTGCCAGCCGATATTGAAGGCGGCGAGCTTCGGAAAAAACTGCAAGCTGCTGTAGGGCAGGTGGTCGTGAATCCACCATGCCATCGCTTGCCACGTCACGCCTTCGGCAAGACGGTCGACAAGCCACGGCACCACGATGGTCGCCATAGCGCCCATGCCGCCATCCTCACTGCTCTGGTCCCAGATGTGGCGCGCGCGATTGGCTTCATTCGAGGCACAGTTGTTGTAATGCGTGTTGCAGAAGCCGTTGACCTCCGGGGAGCGATAGGCCGAGCGGATACTGAGGCGGCCGAACGTATCCTGCAAGGGTTCGAGCAGGTGTTCGCAAAGCCCGCGCCCAGCAGCAATGGCGAGATCGGGATTGGTCGGCAGATTGCTGAATCCGTGGAGTGCTGCGACCTCGCTATGGAGAAAGTCGCGCATGAAGAAGGATCGCGACAGTCTGATCCTGCCGAAATCTTCGGCGGCCTTGACGGATTTCGGTGGGCGCATGTGATCGCTGCTTTATGTGAAGTTATCTTCTCTCACGTTTTGGCGTTCTTCCGGCATCGCTCGTTTTCGGCATTCAGCGACTTCCTGATCCGGGGTGCGGCGAATTCCAGAAAATGCCGCATCTTCAGCGGCAGGATGTTCTGGCCCGCGTGCATGAGATGAACCGGGATCGGCGCCGGCTCATAGTCCTGCAGCACGATTTTCAGTTTCCCTTGAAGGATGGCTTGCTCGGCCTGGTAGGACAGCACACGGGTCAGGCCGATGCCCGCAACCGCGGCATCGACGGCGGCTTCCGCCGTATTGACCGCGAGCCGGCAGGTCGGGCTGACCGGTTTTGCGGGTCCTTTCCCTTGTTTCGCGAAGGTCCATGACGAAGCCGGCGATGCGATCGCAAAGGCCACACACATGTGCGCATTGAGATCGTCCGGCGTCTGCGGCGTGCCATGCGCCTTGAAGTAGGCCGGGCTGCCGCAGACCACGCGCCGGATCGCGCCGACGCGGGTGGCGACCATCGTGCTGTCCGGCAGTTCTCCGATGCGCACGGCCATGTCGATGTGATCGTCGATCAGGTCGATGTTCCTGTCCGACAGCGTCAGGCGCACATTGATCTCGGGAAAGCGCAGGAGAAAGTCGTTGACGATGGGCAGGACGTGCAGCCTGCCGAATGCGACCGGCGCGGTGATGGCGAGGCCGCCGCGCGGTTCGCTGAATTCGCCTGCGGCTTGTTCTTCGGCTTCCTCCACCCATTCCAGGATACGCTTGCATGCCGCGATGTAGGCGGTGCCGGCTTCGGTGAGGCCGAGCTTGCGTGTGGAGCGCACCAGAAGCTGCGTCTTCAGGTGGGCTTCGAGTTCCGAGACCTTGCGGCTGATGGTGGGAAGCGGCACGCCGAGCTTGCGTCCGGCGGCCGACAGGCTGCCTTCCTCGACGGCCGTCACCAGTAGCGACATCGCTTCGAGCCGGTCCATCTTGTTCTCATATTTCGAGAGGGTATTTCTCGAAAATACAGGATTATTACTTTTTCCGGTAGGTCCTATTTTCAGGGCAAACCGAGGGAGGGCCGGATGGCGCATCGATTTCTCGAGATTGCTTCAACGCCCAGCGTCAAGGCGGCGCAGGCCGCCAATGGTGTCGCCGAGTATTGGGAACACCTCACGAGCACGCGGACGCGGGATCGTTTCACGGAAGCCGAAATCGCTTTCATCGGCGAGCGTGACAGCTTCTACATGGCGACGTCGTCGGAGAACGGGTGGCCTTACATCCAGCATCGTGGTGGACCAAAAGGGTTTCTGCGCGTGCTGGATGACAAGACCCTTGCCTTCGCCGACTACCGGGGCAACCGGCAGTACATCACGACCGGGAATCTGGCGGCCAACGATCGTGTCTGCCTGTTCCTGATGGACTATCCCCGGCGCGGCCGGTTGAAGATTTATGCGCATGCCGAGGTGAAGGAAGTTCGCGACGATGCCTCGCTGGCTGACGGGTTTGCGATACCGGGCTACAAGGCGAAGGTGGAACGTGTGATGATCCTGCATCTGGAGGCATTCGACTGGAACTGCTCGCAGCACATCACGCCCCGGTTCACCGAGGCCGAACTGGCCGAGGCGCTGGAGCCGGTCAGGGCGCATCTGGCCGAACTCGAAGCCGAGAACACGCGGCTGCGTGAGATGATTGGAAAAGAGAAGGCGCTCACCTGAAAGCGCCGAACAAGGCGGATCATGACGGCAGACAGCTACGCTGTTTTTGAGACGGCATTAGGATTCTGCGGCATCGCGTGGAGCGACAACGGCATCACGCGCTTTCAGCTACCCACGGAGTACGCCGCGGCCACGGAGCGGTTGCTGCTCCGGCGCATGTCCGGTGCGAAGGCGGCGGAGCCGACGCCGGAGATCGCCGGCGTGATTGAAGCGGTGCGGCGCTATTTCGAAGGCGGCAAAGCCGATTTCTCGGACTTGACCCTCGACCTCGACGGTCAGGACGATCTGTTCAGGCAAATCTACGCGGCGGCTCGGCGCCTTCAGTGGGGTCACACGACGACCTATGGGGCGCTCGCAAAGGAAATCGGCGCCGATCCGCGGCTTGCCCGCGATGTCGGTCAGGCGATGGCCAAGAATCCGATCCCGCTGATCATCCCGTGCCATCGCGTGCTGGCGGCAGGCGGCAAGGTCGGCGGCTTTTCCGCGCCGGGCGGTGCGGCATCCAAGATACGCATGCTGGAGCTGGAAGGCGTCGTTCTTGTATCTGAGCAGCCCGCGCAAGCTTCGCTCGGATTCTGAAATAATCCTGTTCACTCACATAGAGAGCCGGTTTTGTGCCGTTCGCGCGATGCCGTAAGATGGCGGCATCTCTTTTCAGCACGAGGTTGGCGTGTCAGTCACCATCTACGGCATCAAGAATTGCGACACGATGAAGAAGGCGTTCGCCTGGCTCGAGGCGGCCGGCGTCGCCTATGACTTTCATGACTACAAGAAAGCGGGCGTCACCAAGGGCGACCTTGAGAAGTGGTGCAAGGAAGCAGGCTGGGAAACGGTTCTCAATCGCGCCGGCACCACGTTCAAGAAGCTGCCCGATGCCGACAAGGAAGGGCTGACCGAGCGCAAGGCCATTGCCCTGATGATGGCGCAGCCCTCGATGATCAAGCGGCCGGTGCTCGATGACGGCAAGCGTCTTCTGGTCGGCTTCAAGCCCGATGAGTACGAGAAAGAACTCGGCGGGAAGGCGGCGCGCAAAAAGGCAGCCCGCTGAGGCGGGCCGCAAGTTGGCCTGAATTTATTCGAACTCGATCTTGTCGCGCGGTGAGATTCGCGGCGGCGGCGTGAAGGAGAGCTTCTTGTCGATCACGGCGCGGACGACGTCGATCGGCAACCGTTCCCGCATCAATTTTTCGATTTGAAAATGTCCGTCGGGGCTGATCGTCTCGAACGAGGCGAAGATGCGGGTGATGCGCTTGCCGTCGCTGAAGGGAAGCAGCAGCCGTTCGAGATCGACCTTGCGGTTGTCGCGATCCTGCAGCCGCGACACGGTATAGACCGGAAGCCCGCGCCGGATGCATTCCTCGTAAAGAGGCATGATGGCGCCGAACAGTTTGGGGCCGAGATACTCACCGAGTTCGCGGCCGATACCGGTTGCGCCATAGGCCTTGGCGAGGCGGGTGCCGCCGCTGTCGATCATGATGCGCTGGCGGCCGTTCTCGATCTTCACGGTGTAGAGGACAGCCGAGGCGCAATCCGCCTCATCGCATTCGAGATGGAATTCATCGAACGGGGGCGCGTGCTGAAGCGGGGTGTAAAGGCTGAGCCATTTGTTCAGCAGATTGCGCTGCTGAATAGCGCGAATGACTTCGATCGTGGTCCCCAAAAACGGGGCGGTATCGTCAGGAAGAATGTCTCGTTTGGCCGACATGGTGACAGCCTCCGAAATCAATTCCGATAAAGGTCCATCATGTTCCTGATATTTACAAACGCAAGACAGAAAATGCGTTGAGAGTTCCTAACGCCGCTTTTTTAAACTTGAGAAGTTGTGCAGTGCACTTCACTGTCCAAAGGTCGCGTTGCGCGGCACGGAAAGTTCGCTGCATATTCGGCACGGGCAGGTGGCGCTTGGGCAGATAAGGCAAATAATGCCGATGCTTATTGCAATGCGAAGGCGGGGATTTTGATTGTCGGACTACATCCTTGAAACACACGGACTGACCAAGGAGTTCGCAGGCTTTTCTGCGGTCAGCGACGTCAATCTGCAGGTTAAGCGCCATACCATTCACGCGCTGATCGGCCCCAATGGTGCGGGCAAAACCACCTGTTTCAACCTGCTCACAAAATTCCTCCATCCCTCTAAAGGGACAATTATCTATAACGGCGAGGACATCACGGAGATGAAGCCCGCCGATGTGGCGCGGCTCGGGCTGGTGCGCTCGTTTCAGATCTCCGCCGTGTTTCCCAATCTGACCGCGCTGGAGAATGTGCGCGTGGCCCTGCAGCGCGAGCACGGCGAGTCATTCGATTTCTGGCGGTCGAAATCGGTGCTGAACCGCTTCAACGAGCGGGCGCGGGCGCTGCTGGATGAGGTGGGGCTGTCGGCCTTCGCCGACATTCGCGCGGCCGAAATGCCCTATGGCCGCAAGCGCGCGCTGGAGATCGCAACGACGCTCGCGCTCGAGCCGGAGCTGATGCTGCTCGACGAGCCGATGGCCGGCATGGGCCATGAGGACATCGAGAAGATCGCCGCGCTCATCAAGCGCATCGCCGCCGACCACACCATCCTGATGGTCGAGCATAACCTCAATGTGGTGTCGAATTTGTCGGACAAGATCACGGTGCTGACGCGCGGCCAGATTCTGGCCGAAGGCGATTACGCGACGCTGACCCAGGACGAGCGCGTGAAGGAAGCCTATCTGGGAGCCGGGCATGGCTGAGGCGGCAACGGTTCCGGTCCTCGACGTCAAGGGGCTGCAGGCCTGGTACGGCGAGTCCCACATTCTTCACGGCATGGACTTTCAGGTTCGGCCCGGCGAGGTGGTGACGCTGCTCGGCCGCAACGGCGCGGGGAAATCGACCACGCTGAAATCGATCATGGGCATCATCGGTAAGCGCCGGGGCTCCGTCCTGTTCGATGGCAAGGAGACGATTCATCTCTCCTCGGACAAGATCGCGCGTCTCGGCGTCGCCTTCTGTCCCGAGGAGCGCGGGATTTTCTCCAGCCTCGACGTGAAGGAAAACCTGATGCTGCCGCCGACGATCCGCGCGGGCGGCATGCCGGTCGATCGCATCTTCGAGCTGTTTCCGAACCTGAAGGAGCGCCTCACCAGCCAGGGCACCAAATTGTCCGGCGGCGAGCAGCAGATGCTGGCGATCGCGCGCATCCTGCGCACCGGCGCGCGCTTCCTGATGCTGGACGAGCCGACCGAAGGCCTGGCCCCGGTCATCATCCAGCAGATCGGCCGCACCATCTCGCGGCTGAAGGCGGAAGGCTTCACCATTCTTCTGGTCGAGCAGAATTTCAGGTTCGCGGCCGACCTCGCGGATCGCTTCTACGTCGTCGAGCACGGGCAGGTGATCGACACGTTCGCGAGCGGCGAGCTGGAAGCCAATATGCAGAAACTTCACCAATATCTCGGCGTGTGACGATGCAGGCGCTTTACGGACAGCTTCTTGTCGGACTGATCAACGGCTCGTTCTACGCGCTGCTCAGTCTCGGTCTTGCCGTCATCTTCGGCATGCTCGAAATCATCAACTTCGCCCATGGCGCGCTCTACATGATGGGCGCATTCGCCGCGTACTTCCTGCTGCATTATTTCGGCCTGAATTACTGGTGGGCGCTGCTGCTGGCACCCTTGATCGTGGGCGCGTTCGGCATGCTGCTGGAGCGCACATTGCTGCGCTGGCTGCAAGGCCTCGATCCCTTGTACGGCCTGCTGTTGACCTTCGGTCTCGCGCTGGTCATTCAAGGCGTTTTCCAGAATTACTTCGGCTCCTCAGGCATGCCTTACGCGATGCCGTCGCAGTTGCGCGGCGCCGTCAACCTCGGCTTCATGTACCTGCCGATCTATCGCGCCTGGGTGGTCGTGGTGTCGCTCGTCGTGTGTCTGGCGACATGGTTCCTGATCGAGCGGACGAGGCTAGGTGCTTACCTGCGCGCCGCGACCGAGAACCCGACGCTGGTTCGCGCGTTCGGCATCAACGTGCCGCTGATGATTACCCTGACTTACGGGCTCGGCGTCGGCCTGGCCGCGCTGGCCGGCGTGCTGTCGGCGCCGATCAATCAGGTCGGCCCGCTGATGGGCGCGGATCTCATCATCGTGGTGTTCGCGGTGGTGGTGATCGGCGGCATGGGCTCGATCATGGGATCGGTCATCACCGGATTTTCGCTGGGCGTGATCGAGGGGCTGACCAAGTATTTTTATCCGGAAGCATCCAATACGGTGGTGTTCGTGTTGATGGTTCTGGTTTTGCTGGTAAGGCCCACGGGCCTGACGGGACGGGCGAACTGACATGGCATCGATCACCGAGAACGCAACGCCCACCAAGAACCGCTCGATGGCGGACGAGATCGTCGGCTTCATCGTCATGGCGGTGCTGCTGGCCGCCGTGCCGCTGACCGGCATCTACCCTTACTTCGTGATGCAGGCGTTGTGCTTTTCGCTGTTCGCCTGCGCCTTCAATCTGTTGATCGGCTATAGTGGGCTGTTGTCGTTCGGCCATTCGATGTTTCTTGGCACCGCTGGCTATTTCACGGCCTACACCCTGAAGTCATGGGGCGTGTCGCCGGTGGTTGGCATTATGATCGGTGTGTTCGCCGCTGCCGTGCTGAGCGTCATTACCGGCGCAATCGCGATCCGGCGGCAGGGCATCTACTTCGCCATGATCACGCTGGCGCTGTCGCAGTTGATGTATTTCATCTATCTGCGCGCGCCGTTCACCGGCGGCGAGGACGGCATTCAGGGCATTCCGCAGGGCATGCTGTTCGGGTTCATCGACCTGTCGAATACCAATACGCTTTACTATTTCATCCTTGCCGTGTTCCTGCTGGCGTTCCTCTTGATCCATCGCATCGTCAACTCGCCCTTCGGCGAAGTGCTGAAATCGATCCGCGAGAACGAGCCCCGGGCGATCTCGCTCGGCTACAAGGTCGATCAGTACAAGCTGATGGCGTTCATCCTGTCGGGAACGCTCGCCGGTCTTGCGGGCTCGCTGAAGATGTTCGTCACGCAAAACGCCTCGCTCACCGACGTGCACTGGACGATGTCGGGCGAAGTCGTGCTGATGACGCTGGTCGGCGGCCTCGGCACGTCGTTCGGCCCCATCGTCGGCGCCTTCATCATCGTCGCGATGCAGCAGTATCTCGCATCGTTCGGCCAGTGGGTGATGGTGATGCAGGGTGTCGTTTTCATCGTCTGCGTGCTGACGTTCCGACGCGGCATCGTCGGCGAGATCGCGCATTACTTCAAACGCTCGCTCTGAACCTCACGTCGCGAGTTTCAATCCGACGATCCCCGCGACGATCAGCCCGATGCAGGCGAGCCGTCCGGCTGTCGCCGGATCGCCGAACAGCACGATGCCAAGGATGGCGGTGCCCACCGCGCCGATGCCGGTCCAGACCGCATAGCCGGTTCCGACCGGCAGCGTTTTCAGCGCAATCGCGAGCAGGACGACGCTGATCGTCATCGCGGCAAGCGTCAGCACCGAAGGCACAAGCCGGGTGAACCCCTCGGTGTATTTGAGCCCGATGGCCCAGCAGATTTCCATTAATCCAGCGAAAAACAGGATGACCCACGCCATGAAGTGCTCCTTCAACAGGCAGGGTCGTCCCCGCGAAAAATAATGAGGAATGAGCGAGGTCGTCCTCGCCTCGGCTGTATTTAGGCGCCGGAATGGGAGGGAACAAGGGCGGAAGGGCGGTTTCCCTTGATCCTGAGGCGTTTCCCTGCCACATGCTCGCGATCATGACCGACATCGTTACCGCCGCCGATTCTGCGTCTCCGCTTGCCCATGAAGTCGAGCGCAGGCGTACCTTCGCGATCATTTCCCACCCTGACGCGGGCAAGACCACGCTGACTGAAAAGCTCCTGCTGTTCGGTGGCGCGATCAATCTCGCCGGTCAGGTCAAGGCCAAGGGCGAGCGGCGCTCCACGCGCTCCGACTGGATGAAGATCGAACGCGACCGCGGCATTTCCGTCGTCACCTCGGTGATGACGTTCGAGTTCGACAATCTCGTTTTCAACCTGCTCGATACGCCGGGCCACGAGGACTTCTCCGAGGACACCTACCGCACGCTCACCGCGGTCGACTCCGCCGTGATGGTGATTGACGCTGCCAAGGGCATCGAGGACCGCACCCGGAAGCTGTTCGAGGTCTGCCGCCTGCGTGACATTCCGATCATTACCTTTATCAACAAGATGGATCGCGAAAGCCGCGATCCATTCGATCTGATGGACGAGATCGAGAAGACGCTGGCGCTCGACACCACGCCGATGACATGGCCGGTGGGACGCGGCCGCGACTTCCTCGGCACCTACGACATCGCGACCGGCGGCGTGCGCCTTCTCGAAGGCGGCGGCGCGAAAACAGGGCAGGCCGAGCAGATCGAGATCAAGGAGCTGGCCTCGCGCAATCCCAACCTCGACGCCGATGCGATCAGCGAAGAACTCGCTTTGGTGTCGGAAGCCTGCAAGCCGTTCGATCTGGAATCGTTTCGCGAGGGACACCTCACACCGGTGTTCTTCGGCTCGGCGCTGCGCAATTTCGGCGTTGGCGATCTGCTCGAAGGGTTGGGGCGCTATGCGCCGCCGCCGCGCGCGCAGGACTCCAGCACGCGCAAGGTCGAGGCTTCGGAGCCGAAGATGAGCGCGTTCGTTTTCAAGATCCAGGCGAACATGGACCCGAACCATCGCGACCGCATCGCGTTCGCGCGGCTGTGTTCGGGCAAGCTGACGCGCGGCATGAAGTCGAAGCTGGTGCGTACCGGCAAGAACATGACGCTGTCCGCGCCGCAGTTCTTCTTCGCGCAGGACCGCGCCATTGCCGATGAAGCCTTCGCGGGCGACGTGGTCGGCATTCCGAACCACGGCACTCTGCGGATCGGCGACACGCTGACGGAGGGCGAGGACATCCAGTTCGTCGGCGTGCCGTCATTCGCGCCGGAAATCCTGCGCCGCGTGCGCTTGGGCGACGCGATGAAGGCGAAGAAGCTGAAGGAGGCCCTGCAGCAGATGTCGGAAGAGGGCGTCGTGCAGGTGTTTCGTCCGCGCGACGGCTCGCCCGCGATGGTTGGCGTCGTCGGCCAGTTGCAGCTCGACGTGCTGAAGGCACGCCTCGATGCAGAATATTCGCTGCCGGTGGATTTCGAGATCAGCGAATTCCAGCTGGCGCGCTGGTTCTCCGCCGAGGATCGCAAGGCGTTCGATACCTTCGTCAATGCCAACGGCTCCAGCATCGCCGAGGATGTCGATGGCGATCTGGTGTTTCTGGCCAAGAACGAATTCTATCTCGGCTACACCCGCGAGCGCTCGCCCGGCATCACCTTCACCAGCGTCAAGGACGTGAAGAAGGCGGGGAAGGGTGACTGAACCGTATCAAAGTGAGATACACGCATGCCGCTGATGTGAAGGCGCATGCTTCTGGCGCATTGCGCGCTGCACCATAAAAATGCTACCGGACGCCATCGATCCGATGGGCGGTACCGTTATGGGTTTTGCGCTTCTGATTCTGGGGCTGGTGCTTTTTCTGGGGGTGCATGTGCTGACCGCGCAGCGCGACATGCGTGCCTCGCTGGTCGCGCGGCTGGGCGAGGGCGGCTACAAGGTCGCTTTCAGTGTGGTTGCAATCATTGGCGTCGCGCTCGCGGCCAAGGGTTTCAGCGTCTATCGCGCCACCGAATGGATCGATCTCTGGCATCCGCCCAAGGCGATGCGCCATCTGACGCTGGCCTTGATGCTGCCTGCCGTCATTCTGGTGGTGGCGTCCTACATTCGCGGGCGCATTTTTGCGAAGCTGAAACATCCGATGCTGGCCGGCGTGAAACTGTGGGCGCTCGCGCATCTGCTGGCGAACGGCGATCTCGGCTCGATCATCCTGTTCGGCTCGGTGCTCGCGTGGGCGGTGTACGACCGCATTTCGCTGAAGCGCCGCGCCGATGCCGGCGCGCCGCCGATTCCGGTTGGCGGCGTTGGCAACGATCTGATCGCTGTCGCCGTCGGCATCGTGGCCTATCTCGCCCTCGCATTGGCCTTCCACCCGCTGGTGATCGGCGTTCCTGTTGTCGGAGTCTGACCATGTCCATTCAAAACGCAGCCAAGCGCAAAACCGCGCCTGAGATTTTCGCGCGCAAGGGCGGCGAGCCGATCGTGATGCTGACCTCGTATCACGCGCACACCGCGGCGCTGGTCGACAAATACTGCGACATCATTTTGGTCGGCGATTCGCTGGGCAACGTGATGCACGGCTTCGAGACGACGGTGCCGGTCACGCTCGAGATGATGATCCTGCAGGGCCATGCGGTGATGCGCGGCTCCAGGCAGGCGATGGTCGTGGTCGACATGCCGTTCGGCTCCTATGAGGCCTCGAAAGAGCAGGCGTTTCATTCCGCCGCGCGTGTGCTGAAGGAAACCGGCTGCGGCGGCATCAAGGTCGAAGGCGGGCGGCGGATGGCGGAGACCATCGAGTTTCTCGTCAACCGCGGCATTCCGGTGATGGGCCATGTCGGTCTCACGCCGCAGTCGATCAATACGCTCGGCTCGTTCCGCGCGCGCGGCCGCGATGAGGCGGACTCGGCGATGATTCTCGACGATGCCAAGGCGGTGTCGGAGGCGGGCGCGTTCTCCATCGTCGTCGAGGCGGTGGCCGAACCGTTGGGGCGCAAGATCACCGAGAGCGTCGCATCGCCGACCATCGGTATCGGCGCCAGCGTCGCCTGCGACGGTCAGGTGCTGGTGCTCGAGGACATGCTCGGCCTGTCGCCCTGGGCGCCGAAGTTCGTCAAACGCTATGGCGACCTCGGGCCGGGCATCGAGAAGGCGATTCAGGACTACGCCAGCGAGGTTCGCTCGCGCGCGTTTCCGGGTCCCGAGCACGTCTACAACCTCAAGCCGAAGGCCCCGAAGTAGCCATGGTCCGGCCCTGACCGGATTTTAGTCCACGGGGCAGCGGTTAACGCTTTGATCCGCCTCGCTTTGCCTTGTGGCTGCCACAGCGTTACTGTATCGGCTTGCGTCATCGCAGGGGATCGGCGCTCCGGACGCGCCATGGCGGTTGGCCGGAAATCGGTGGGGTTTTCTTAAGTGTCTGAATTATTTAGCGAAGTTGATGAGGAATTGCGGCGCGAACAGCTCAAGAAGCTGTGGGACCGCTATTCGCTGCATTTCATCGCGCTGATCGTCCTGATTGTGGCCGGGGTCGGCGGCTGGCGCGCCTACCAGTATTTCGAGAACCAGAAGGCCGAAGCTGCCGGCAAGGCCTTCGAGGCCGCGGTGGCGCTGACCGATCCCGCGCAGGCGCAGGCGGCTTTCGACAAGATCGCGAGCGAGAATGCGCCGGGCTACAGCATGCTGGCGCGGCTGCATGCCGCGGCAGAAGCGGCCAAGCAGGATTCGAAAAAGGGCCTCGCCGCGTTCGACGCAATCGCCAATGACGGCAAGGCCGAAGCGCCGATCCGCGAGATCGCCCGTCTGCGCGCGGCGAGCCTGATGATCGACACCGCGCCTTATGCCGACATCGAGAAGCGGCTGTCGGACGATGCGTCCGGCACCCACACCTTCCGTCATTCCGCGCGCGAAGTGCTCGCGCTGTCGGCGTGGCGGGCGAAGAACAACGATGCGGCGCGCAAGTGGCTCGACATGATCGGCGACGATCCGCAAAGCCCTGCGACGCTGCGCAGGCGCGCGGAGGCCTTGCTTGCGCTGCTGCCTCCGGCTGCGAAGAGCTAAGCCCATGCTGGTCCGCTTTCCCAGACGCTCCGTATCCCGCGCATTCACCGGCGCCATGCTGGTGGCGGTCGCCTGCGTTTTGTCGGGCTGCGGCGGCGGTGGTGCGAACAGCTTCGATCCGACCGATATGTTGAGCTTCCTCGATACCAAGAAGCCGTTGCCCGGAACGCGCCATCCGGTGTTCCCGGAAGGCGTGCCGGGCGTCGAGCAGGGCGTGCCGAAAGAACTCTACAAGGGCGCGCAGCAGAACGATCTTGCGGCGACGGACCCCGCTGCGGGAGCCCCGCCTGCGGCAGCGCAGCCGAACGCAGCGCCGCCCCCGGCGGCAGCTGAAGCAGAGCCGCCCAAGCCGAAGCCCAAGAAGCGGGTGCGCACCGCCAAGCGCAGAAGCATCACCGCGCCGCCGCCGGATGAAGCACCGGCTGCGCCTCCGCCGCCCCAGCAGCAACAGCCCGCCGCCGCTCCGCCTCAGCAGCAGCAACTGTCGCCGTTCCCTGCGCCGTTGCCGAGCGGCAGCTTCTCGCATTAAATCCGCGCCGCGCGGTCTTCCGGCAGATGACCGCATAAAGGGCGGACTGCATCGATCATGTCCTTCACCATTGCGATCATCGGCCGTCCCAACGTCGGCAAGTCGACGCTGTTCAACCGGCTGGTCGGGCAGAAGCTTGCGCTGGTGGACGACCAGCCCGGCGTCACCCGCGACCGCCGCGAAGGACTCGGCCGCCTCGGCGATCTCGAATTCACCATCATCGATACCGCCGGTCTTGATAAAGGTCCGCGCGGCTCGCTGACCGCACGGATGCAGGAGCAGACCGAAGCGGCAATCGCGGCCGCCGATGCGCTGATGTTCGTGGTCGATGCGCGCGCGGGCCTCACCCCGAACGACCGCGCCTTCGCGGACTTTGCCCGCCGCGCCAACAAGCCGGTGCTGCTGCTCGCCAACAAGAGCGAAGGCAAGCAGGGCGAAACGGGCATCGCTGAATCCTACGCGCTTGGCCTCGGCGATCCGATTGGGATTTCCGCCGAGCACGGCGAAGGCATGGGCGACCTTTACGACGCTCTGCGCGACTTGATGCCAGAGCCCATCGACGACGAGGCGGACGAGGACGACGCAGAAGACACGGAAGACTTCGAGGACGATCCCACGCGCCCGATCCGCGTCGCGGTGCTGGGCCGTCCCAATGCCGGCAAATCGACACTCATCAATCATCTGCTCGGCGAGGAACGGCTGCTGACGAGCCCGGAAGCGGGCACCACGCGCGACTCCATCGCGGTGGATGTCGAATGGAAGGGCCGCAAACTGCGGGTGTTCGACACCGCAGGACTGCGCCGCCGTTCGCGCATCGACGACAAGCTCGAGAAATTGTCGGTGTCGGATGCGCTGCGCGCGGTGCGTTTCGCCGAAGTCGTCGTACTGGTGATGGATGCGCAGAACCGCTTCGAGGAACAGGATCTGCGCCTGGCGGACCTTGTTGAACGCGAAGGTCGCGCCCTCGTGCTCGCCGTCAACAAATGGGATCTGGCGGAGCGCGCGCCGAGTGCGATCGGCAAATTGCGCGAAACCGCCGACCATCTGCTGCCGCAGGTGCGCGGCGCGCCGGTGGTGGCGATCTCCGGCCTGATGGGCGAGGGCATCGACCGATTGATCGGCGCGATCGAGAAGGCCTATGCCACCTGGAACAAGCGTGTTCCGACCAGCGCGCTCAATCGCTGGTTCGAACAGGCGACGCGAAACAATCCGCCGCCCGCCGTGTCAGGCCGCCGGCTGAAGCTGAATTACGTGACGCAGACCAAGGCGCGCCCGCCGAGTTTCGTGGTGTTCTGTTCGCGCGCCGACGCGGTGCCGCAATCCTATCTGCGCTATCTCACCAACACTTTGCGCGAGGCGTTCGATCTGCCCGGCACGCCGGTGCGCATCACGCTGCGCGAGAAGGCAAATCCGTTCGCACACAGGGCGAAGCGGAAGTCGTAGCCGCTCTCACACCGGCGGGCGGAAGTGCATCAGCGAGCGGGTGCGGTAGTCGTAGACCTTACCGGTCTCGTTCCAGTCCGGCATGCACATCGGCAGGATGTATTCGGCGGCCTGTTCGGGCGTGTCGAGCGTCATCGGGTCTTCGCCGGGCATGACGGAGGCGCGCATACGGGTGCGGATCGGTCCCGGATTGAACAGGTTGACGCGGATCTCGCTTGTCGCCGTCTCATGCGCCCACACCCGCGCCAGTGCTTCCAGTCCGGCTTTGGAAGCCGCGTAAGGGCCGCGATAGGCGCTGGCCTTGGATGCGGTGCCTGAGGTGATGAACACCGCGCGGCCTGCGTCCGAATGGATCAGCAATGGCTCCATGCAGCGGATCAGCTGGAAGTTCGCGGTGAGGTTGACCGCAATCGCATCCGTCCACGGCTTCAGGTCGATATGGCCGAGCGGCGAGGACGGGCCCGCGACGCCGGCATTGCCGATCAGGATGTCGAGCTTGCCGTGGCGATCGTTCAACGCAGCGCCCAGCCGTGCCACGCCGTCGTAATCGGTCAGGTCGAGCGGCACCAGCGTGGCGCTGCCACCTTCGCTACGGATTTCATCGTCGAGTTCTTCTAAGCCCCCCTGCGTCCGCGCCACGGCGACGACATGGGCACCGGCGCGGGCCAGCGCGCGCGCGGCCGCGTGGCCGATACCGCGCGAGGCGCCGGTGACAAGAGCGATGCGGGAAGCGAGGGGTTTGGTCATAGGCGCGGCCCGTTCTTTCCCTCATCCCGCTTGCGGGGAGAGGGTGGCGCGCTGCATCCGCAGGGCGCCGGGTGAGGGGCTTGCTATGGCATATCGATGCCTGCGAATAAACCGTGTTGATTTGCCCTCACCCGGATCGCCATGGCGATCCGACCTCTCCCCGTAAACGGGGAGAGGTGACAAACGGCAGGCCCGAGATGACCGCAACATCCGCCCGGTGGCGCCCGATGACCGCAACCGACCTGCCTGCGGTCAGCGCGCTGGCCGCGCTCATTCATCCCGGCTACCCGGAGGATGCGGTGATCTTCGCGGAACGGTTGCGGCTTTATGCGCCGGGCTGCCGTGTTCTGGAGCGTAGCGGGGCGCTTGCGGCCTATGTCCTCAGCCACCCATGGCTTGACCGTGCACCGCCGGCGCTGAACGCGCTGCTTGGCGAATTGCCCGCCCGGCCCACGACCTATTACCTCCATGACCTTGCATTGATGCCGGAGGTGCGCAGATCAGGCGCAGCGGCGCAGGCGGTGACGGCGCTGGCCGAACAGGCGCGGAGTGCGCAGCTGCCATCGCTGTCGCTGATTGCCGTCAATGGATCAGCCGGGTTCTGGCGGCGGCAGGGCTTTGAGGCGATACCGGATGGTTCGCTCAGGGAGAAGCTGCGCAGCTATGGCGAAGATGCGCAGTTCATGATGCGGACGTTTTGAGCGATCCCGTTAGCTTGCTTCCGCCAGCAGCGAGAGCTGGTGCTGCGGCTGTTCCACCTGGGTCTTGTCGGTGAGGTGGGTCGGGTAGTCGCCGGTGAAGCAGTGATCCGAGAATTTCGGATTGGCCGGGTCGCGGCCCGGCTCGCCGACCGCGCGATACATGCCGTCGATGGAGAGGAAGGCCAGTGAGTCCGCGCCGATGATGTCGCGCATTTCTTCCAGCGTATGCGTGGCCGCGAGCAGACCACCACGATCCGGCAGGTCGATGCCGTAATAATCCGGGTGGATGATCGGCGGCGAGGCGAGGCGGAAATGCACTTCCTTGGCGCCCGCGTCGCGCATCATGCGCACGATCTTCTTCGAGGTGGTGCCGCGCACCAGCGAGTCGTCGATCAGGATGATGCGCTTGCCTTCGATCGCGGCGCGGTTCGGCGCGTGCTTCATGCGCACGCCGAGTTCGCGCACGCTCTGCGTCGGCTGAATGAAGGTGCGGCCGACATAATGGTTGCGGATAATGCCGAGTTCGAACGGCACGCCCGATTCCTGGCTGTAGCCGACAGCGGCGGGCACGCCGGAATCCGGCACCGGCACCACCACGTCCACGTCCACGTGGCTTTCGCGGGCGAGCTGCGCGCCAAAACCCTTGCGGACTTCATAAACGGAACGCCCGCCGACGATGGAATCCGGGCGGGCGAAATAGATGTATTCGAAGATGCAGGGGCGGGGCGGCTGCGGCGGGAAGGGTTTGTGAATCTCGGTGCCCTTCTCGTCGAACACGACGACTTCGCCGGGCTCGATGTCGCGGACATATTTCGCGCCGATGATGTCGAGCGCGCAGGTTTCCGATGCGAGGATCGGGCTGCCGTCGAGTTCGCCGAGCACCAGTGGGCGGATGCCGAGCGGGTCGCGTGCGCCGATCAGCTTCTTGTTGGTGAGTGCGACCAGCGCGTAGGCGCCTTCGATGGCGCGCAGCGCCTCGATGTAACGCTCGATGAAGCGGCCGCGCTTGGAATGGGCGACGAGGTGGAGGACCACCTCGGTGTCGGTGGTCGATTGCATCATCGCGCCCTGGCGGACCAGTTCGCGGCGCAATGAAAGACCGTTGGTGAGGTTGCCGTTATGGGCGATGGCGAAGCCGCCGGCATTGAGTTCGGCGAACAGCGGCTGCACGTTGCGCAGGATGGTTTCGCCGGTGGTGGAGTAGCGGACGTGGCCGACGGCGTTATCGCCGGGCAGGCGGGCGATGACATCGCCGCGGGAGAAGGTGTCGCCGACGAGGCCGAGGCGGCGTTCGGAATGGAAGCGGTTGCCGTCGAAGGAGACGATGCCGGCGGCTTCCTGGCCGCGATGCTGAAGGGCGTGAAGTCCGAGGGCGGTGATCGCTGCGGCGTCAGGATGGCCGTAGATGCCGAACACGCCGCATTCTTCCCGGAGTGTGTCGCCTTCGCCGTGCAGATCGATGTCGCGTTGATCGCGTTCGCCAGAGGCGGCTGCACTACCGGAGAATTTGCTCATCGTGTCACCAAGCCTCCGCGACATTGAGACGATACCTAGCCGAAAGCACCACCCGATTCCTGATCATCATGGCCCTACAGTTAACGCCCCGTGGCTTTGCCGTCGATTAACGACTTCATCCCATCGCGCTCCGACTTGGCGTAGCCGCCGGAATCCGACGGGTTTTCCGTCCGGTTCTCCGGACTGGAATCGGCCGGCTCGTCCTCCGGCTTGGTTTTCTTGAACCGTTTCAAGATGGTGTTTTCAGGGTCATCCGGCAAGAGCGACAAAAGCCAATCGCCGGTTCCTTGCAGCACGACACGCGATTTTGCGCCGCGAACCCAGTCGGGTTGCTGCTTCTCGGGTACCAGCCATGCAAAAAACAGGAACGCGACGACCATGATGAGGAGGCCGCGGGCCAGGCCGAACAGGAATCCCAGCGTGCGGTCCAGCGCGCCGATTCGCGAATCCAGGATCATGTCGGAGATGCGCACGGTGACGATCGACACCACGATCAGCGTGACGATGAAGATGCCGGCGACGACGGCAATCGTCGCGAGCGTATCGCTGGCGATGTAGGTCTTCGCGGTCGGCAGCAGCTTTTGATAGGCGTAAAGGGTGGTGAGCGCCGCAGCGCCCCAGGCCGTGATCGACAGCACCTCGCGCACGAAACCGCGGATCATCGCCAGCAGGCCGGAAAGCAGAAGGACGGCGAGGACGATAATATCGAGCAGGGTAATCGGCATCGGAGAGGCTGTTCCGGTTATGGCGGCGGCCCGAATCGCAGGGCTCGCCGGATTTCAGGAGACGGCGTAGCAGCGCGGCCTGCAAGCCGCGCGCGCGTTGTATAACCAGCCATTTTTCGGGCGTCACGCGATGCGGGCCCGTGCGGGCGTCAAATCTGCGGCCTAAGGCTGATTTTTCGCCGCCTGTGGCTTTTCAAACCATCCGCGCGGCCATCGGGCCGCCGATATTTCAAATTTTATCCTTGGATTTATCCTTGCGCGGCAGGGCGCAAACGCTTCTCGCTCCGTGCTGCGATCTCGGCCACCAGCGAGGTCAGCGAATTGACCGTGTTCAGGCTCAATCCGACGTCGCCTGCGCCTGCATCGCCGCGCGCCGTCTCCGGCAGCACCGCGCGGGCAAAGCCGAGCTTGGCGGCTTCCTTCAGGCGCGCAGAGGATTGTGCGACCGGCCGCACAGCGCCCGATAGCGAGATTTCCCCGAAATAGACGGCATCGACCGGCAGCGGCGCATTGGCGAGCGAGGAGACCAGGGCTGCGGCGGCGGCAAGGTCCGCGGCGGGTTCCTGAATACGCAGGCCGCCCGCGACATTGAGATAGACGTCGTGACCCGAGAGCTTGATGCCGCAATGGGCCTCCAGCACGGCCAGCACCATCGACAGCCGGCTCGGGTCCCAGCCGACCACGGCGCGGCGCGGGGTGCCGAGCGAAGTGGGGGCGACCAGCGCCTGCAGTTCCACCAGCACCGGGCGCGTGCCCTCAATGCCCGCGAACACCGCCGTGCCCGGGCTGCCAAGATCGCGCTCGGACAGGAACAGTTCGGACGGGTTCGTGACTTCGCGCAGGCCGAGCCCCGTCATTTCGAACACGCCGATCTCGTCGGTCGGGCCGAAGCGATTCTTCACCGAGCGCAGGATGCGGAACTGCTGCGAGCCTTCGCCCTCGAACGACAGCACAGCATCGACCATGTGCTCGACGACGCGGGGGCCCGCGATCTGGCCGTCCTTCGTGACGTGGCCGACGAGGATGAGGGCTGCGCCGGACTTCTTGGCAAAACGAATGAGCGCCTGTGCCGAGGCGCGAACCTGCGTCACCGTGCCGGGCGCGGATTCCACCGTGTCGGTCCACATCGTCTGGATGGAATCGATCACGACGAGCCGGGGAGGTGTGCCTTCCGAAAGGGTTGCGATGATGTCTTCAACCGAAGTCTCGGCGGCGAGCTGAACGGCGGCGTCCGCGAGTCCAAGCCGTGCCGCGCGCAGCCGCACCTGCGCCACGGCTTCCTCGCCCGAGATATAGACGGCGCGATGACCCGCGCGGGCGAGCAGGCTGGTGGCCTGCGTCAGCAGAGTCGATTTGCCGATGCCGGGATCGCCGCCGACCAGAAGCACCGAGCCGCGCACGAAGCCGCCGCCGGTGACGCGGTCGAGTTCGGCCATCCCGGACGGCAGGCGCGGCGCCTGCTGGGATTCTCCCGTCAGCGTTTCCAGCGTGAACAGGCGGCCCTTGCGCTTGGGGCGGATGCTGGCGGGCACGGCGGTGGCGGCAATCGAGTCTTCCTCGGACAGCGTGTTCCACTCGCCGCAGCCTTCGCACTTGCCCTGCCACTTGGTGTAGGCCGAGCCGCAATTCTGGCAGACGAAGGAAGGGAGGTTTTTGGCCATCGGGCACCCGCGAACAGATATGTTCTATCTTTGTTCTTATTCGGGTTAAAAAGTCAACCCATGACCTGACCCGATCAAATGGCCTGACCGATCAAAGTCAGGCCGGGGACTTTTCCGAGGTGGTTTTGGAGTCCTGGCTCACGCCGCCCCGATAGTCGCGCGCGTAGCGGTGGCCGAGGCTGGTCAGCACCTCGTAGCCGATGGTGCCGAAATGGTGCCCGAGTTCGTCGAGCGTCAGGCCGTCGCCGATCAGGGTGATGAAATGGCCGCGGCGGACCGCGGCGTGCGGCGGGTCGGTGATGTCGATCGCCATCAGGTCCATCGAAATGCGTCCGACGATCGGGCAGCGTTGGCCCGCGACAATTGCCTGCGCGCTGCGGGTGCCTTCAATGCCGCTGGCGGCGCGGAAATAGCCATCAGCATATCCGGCGCTGACGATGGCGAGCCGCGTCGGCCGCTTGGCGTGCCACAACGCGCCGTAGCCGACCGTTTCGCCTTTCGCGACGTTGCGGATCTGCGCGATACGCACCTTGAGGCTGACGACAGGCTGCATCGGATTGTCGGCTTCCGGCGTCGGATTGACGCCGTAGAGGGCAGCACCGGGCCGCACCATGTCCATGTGGAAGTGAGGCCCAAGAAAAATGCCGGACGAATTCGAGAGCGACGCAGGGATGCCGTGAAATTCGGACGCGATGGCGCGGAAGGCGGCGAGTTGGCGCGCATTCATCGCGTTGTGCATGTCCTCGGCGCAGGCGAGGTGGCTCATCACCAGCGCGATGCCGTGATCGGCCTGCCGGATGCGCGGCAGTAACCCGCACGCCTCGTCGACGGTGAGGCCGAGGCGGTTCATGCCGGTGTCGATCTGGATCGCGGCGAGGCCGGTCCAGCCGCGGGTGCGGCGGAAGGCGTCCCATTCCGCAAGCTCATTGAGGTCGCCGATCACCGGGCGGCAATCGATCTTGGCGAAATCGTCGCCGCAGTTGGAGAAGAAGCCGTCGAGCACGTAGATCGTGGCTTTCGGCGCGGCCTCGCGCGCTTTCGCCGCCTCATCGAGAGTCGCGACGAAGAACGTCTTGCAGCCGGCGCTGGCGAGCTTGCGCGTCACGGGGCCAAGCCCGCAGCCATAGGCGTCGGCCTTGACCACGGCGGAGCATTCCGCCGGCACGGCGCGGCTTTCCAGCGCCTTCCAGTTGGCCGCGAGCGCATCGAGGTCGATGGTCAGCACGCCGGGCGTGCCCTGCAACGTGTGGGAATCGACGTGGACGGTGGTATCGGGAACAGGTGTCATGGAAAGACGCGGCTGGAGGCGAAGGTCAGCCTGTCATATCACGCTTCCCGCGCCAAAGATCAAATATGCGCGGGCAGGTGGTCGTCTTCGACGAGATCGGCGAAGCGTGTGACGTTTGAATCGAAGTGAAGCTTGATGGTGCCCGTCGGTCCGTGACGCTGCTTGCCGATGATGACTTCGGCCTTGCCGTGGACCAGCGACATTTCCAGTTGCCACTTCTCGTGTTCCGGCGTGCCGACCTTCGGCTCCTTGTTCTGCAGGTAGTACTCCTCGCGGTACACGAACAGCACCACGTCGGCGTCCTGCTCGATCGAGCCGGATTCACGAAGGTCGGACAGTTGCGGGCGCTTGTCGTCGCGGGATTCGACCTGACGCGAGAGCTGTGACAGCGCGATGATCGGAACGTTCA
>Ga0180223_1000324_pt1 | contig 70002 bp, 72 predicted proteins | sample eDN5th30CKraftOP_FD_151337 | JGI IMG/M metagenome (GOLD analysis project Ga0180223, IMG submission 151337) | Enriched Organic Plus compost microbial communities from Emeryville, California, USA - eDNA 5th pass 30_C Kraft OP (version 2) (version 2) ...
CCATCACAGCTACGCAAGAGTTGGTAGTTCCTAAGTCAATTCCAATAATTTTTGCCATATCTATATTTCCTTTTCTACGTTGATGATTAAAATCAATTGCTTTAATCAATGTAACAAGCCTTGTGCCAATCACCCCTTCGGTGCCAATTATCGCCTGAGGGCTAAAAAAACGTCATTACCGGTGACCTGATCATGACAATGTGTCATTTGGTGAGACATCAGATATGAGACGTGAGATATGAGACATTCCGTTTTCATTTTTTTATTTTTGACTTTTCAATTTTTACTTTTACACCATGCATATTGAACAATTGCGCGATTACTGCCTTAGCAAACCCGGTGTAACTGAGAGCTGCCCCTTCGGGCCGGATACGCTGGTATTTAAGGTTGCGGATAAAATGTTTCTCTTAACCGGTTTAGACGGACAACCGCTGGTGTTTAGCGCAAAATGCGACCCGGAGTCTGCCATCGAATTGCGTGAGCGTTATCCACATGCGGTGCGGGGAGCTTATCACATGAATAAACGGCATTGGAATGAGGTGGTTTGCAATGGGGAACTGAATGATCAGCTGCTAATCAGGCTGATTGACCATAGCTACGAATTAGTCGTGATGGGCCTGCCAAAATTGTTGCGTGAGCGCCTCTTAAACAACCTTATTTGACACTCAGCCGACTGTTATATGGGCGGGGACACTATCTTTGCATCCGACTAAAAATGCATCATATGGATTTTCATCGGTATTTACTGGTATTTGAAGACATATTACACGCTTCGCCTCCTTCTGCTCCCTACGACAACGCTGCGTATCTTGACTATGCTAAACTTAATTGGTCGAGGATGAGCCGATGGTTGAAAAAAGGGGTGTTGAGCGAAGTGGTGGTGGAAACGGTTCGTCGTATCAACGCACCTCAACACTGGCTGGTGATCACAGAGCCATGGTGTGGTGACGCTGCACATACCTTGCCGTTTATTCAATTGATCGCCCAGCAAAACACGCATATTTCAGTGGAATACGAGTTGCGCGATTCTCCACCTTTCCGCATCGAGAAGTACCTGACCAATGGCAGCAAGTCGATCCCCAAATTGATCATACGTGATGGAAAGGGGAATGATCTGGCAACTTGGGGGCCACGGCCCGCAGCTTGCCAGCAACTCTATGATCAGCTGAAGGTAGAAGGTGCAGATTTTGAAACGCAAAAAGTGGCGCTGCAAAATTGGTATAACGCAGATAAAGGTCAGTCGCTGCAACAGGAACTTTGCGAGCTGATTGCTGAGGTCGTCTCCCATTGATTTTTATCCATGGGATTTTATTCTTTTTATTTGTCGTAGTGAAGCTATTTTACTAATTTTGTTAGTAAAATAGTAAATGAATGCAAATAGAAGAAAAGCTGAATATACTGGCCGATGCGGCCAAATACGACGTTTCATGTGCGTCTAGTGGGGGAACCCGCAAAAATAGCGGAAAAGGATTGGGCAATAGCCATCAATCCGGGATTTGCCACAGCTACACGGAAGACGGCCGCTGTGTGTCGTTGTTGAAGATTTTACTGACCAATCACTGCATTTACGACTGTGCATTCTGTGTGTCACGCCGCAGTAACGACATCCGCCGGGCGGCCTTCAAGGTACAGGAGGTAGTCGATCTAACCATTAATTTTTACCGGCGGAATTACATTGAAGGGCTTTTCCTGAGTTCGGGCATTTTCAAGAATGCCGATTACACCATGGAGCGCCTCTTGCAGATCGTCAAGAAACTCCGCACGGAAGAACGGTTTCACGGTTACATTCATTTAAAGACCATTCCCGGTGCAAGCGAGCAATTGGTCAGGGAAGCTGGCCTGTATGCCGACCGGATGAGCATCAACCTGGAGCTGCCCACGGAAGCGGGGCTGAAACAGCTGGCGCCGGAAAAGTCGCACGAGGAGGTGAAAAAGCCGCTCGACTGGGTGAATAAATCGATGATCCAGCTGAATGGGGAACGCCAACTGATGCGGCGCGTGCCGACATTCGTGCCCGCCGGGCAGAGCACGCAACTGGTGGTGGGAGCCACGGCAGAAAGTGATAAAGACATTCTGTACACTGCCGATCGTTTTTACCGGGACTATGGGTTAAAGCGTGTGTACTATTCCGGCTATATTCCGGTCAGTGAAGACCACCGGTTGCCAGCGATCGGTAGCCATCCGCCGTTACTGCGGGAAAATCGCTTATACCAAACGGACTGGCTGATGCGGTTTTATGGTTTCGAGGTGTCGGAACTGCTCAATGACGACCATCCCTTTCTGGATACGGCCATCGATCCCAAACTGAGCTGGGCGCTCCGTTGTCCGCAGGTGTTTCCCATAGACGTCAATACCGCGGAATACCGGATGATTTTGAGGGTTCCCGGAATCGGTGTCGGATCCGCACAGAAAATCGTACAGGCACGGAAATTCGGTAAACTGCGTTTCGATCAGTTGCGGAAAATCGGGGTGGCGCTCAACCGGGCCCGCCATTTTATCTGGTGTGCCGACAGCGTTCTGTCCTTACGTGAACCCTCACCGATGGAGATCAGGCAACGTATCCTCGCCTCGCAGGCGTACCGGTTTTCCCCCACGCAACTGAGCTTGTTTTAGCATATGGAAACGTATGTATTTGATGGTTCGTTAACCGGGTTACTTTCGGCGGTCTTCATCGCCTACGAGCGGAGATCGGATGCCGTGAAGGTGGTGAGTCAAGATCGGTACCAGCCGGATCTGCTTGGGGGTGGGATAAAGATAGATGCAGATTCCCGGCAGGCTGACCGGGTTTGGAAGGGATTGGCCAAACGTGTGGGGGCGGCGGGGTTGAACACGTTCTACGCTGCTTTCCTTGGTGAGGATGCGCAGGGCTACCAATCCCTGTTTGACTTGTCAAGGGCTGTTTTTGACCGTGGCGGTGACATCATGGAAGACTTTGGCAATGTGCAGTTGCTCTTCGTTTCGCAATTGGCCCGCAAGGTACACCGCGAAAAACACCGGATGGAAGCGTTTGTTCGTTTCCAGAAGACAGCGGACGGCCTGTTTACGTCATTCGTAGCCCCCGATTACAACGTATTGCCACTGATCCGGAGGCATTTTACCGACCGGTATGCCGACCAGCGCTGGCTCATTTACGACAGCAAGCGTAAATACGGACTTTATTACGACGGAGACAGCACCGCCGAAGTGGAGATCGAGTTTTCCGGGCCGACAGGTAAGATGCGCACCTCCTCATTGCCGGAAAATGTGCTGGCAGAAGATGAGGGATTGTATCAGCGCCTTTGGAAGGGATATTTTAACCATACCAACATTGCCGCTCGCAAGAATACCAAGCTCCACATCCGCCACATTCCCAAACGGTATTGGCGCTACCTGACGGAGAAATCCGATCTACATCTTTAAACCGATCTCGCGCAGTCGCTCGTCGAGGTATTCGCCGGCGGTGACGTCCGCATACGCTTTTGGATGTCCGGCATCGATGCAGGAATCCAACGCCGCCAGGCTCATGTCGGCTTTGGGATGCAGGAAAAAGGGTACGGAAAAACGCGAGATTTTCATCATCTCCCTTGGCGGATTGACCACCCGGTGGGTGGTGGATTTCAGCTTGTTGTTGGTAAGGCGTTGCAGCATATCCCCCACATTGACCACGATGTCTTCGCCGTGGGCCTTCACCGGGTACCAGGTGCCGTCGCGGGTGAGGACTTCCAACCCATCCGCACTGGCGCCGATGAGCAACGTGATGAGGTTGATGTCTTCATGCGCCCCTGCACGAACGGCGTCTTCGGGCAGGCTGTCGGGATCATCAATCGGAAAGTAGTGGATGGCCCGCAGAATGGAATTGCCCTGTATGACTTTTTCTTCGAAATACGTTTCCTCCAAGCAGAGGTACGCCGCAATGGCTTTGAGTAATTCGCGCCCCGCTGTTTCCAGTCGTCGGTATACTTCACCCGTCACCTCATCGAAGCTTGGTAATTCGTCTACCACCGGATTTTCGTCCTGTCCACGCTGCCAAAATTCCTTCAGGTCAGGCACATTGGCATCCTTCGCCTTTTCCTTGCCTTTTGAGGTGTATCCGCGCTGGCCGGCGAGGCCTGGGATTTCGTATTTCAGCTTGGTCGACTCCGGCAATGCAAAAAAGGCTTTTACCGTTTCGTATAGCAAATCAATCAACGTTTTGTCCATACCGTGATTGGCAATGGTAACGAAGCCGGTCTCATTGAACGCCTTGCCGATGGCCTGCGAAAATTGATGGCGCTGCTGGGCGGTACCTTGGGTGTAATCGTTTAGGTCGAGCCTGGGAATATTTATGATGGACATACTATGGTTTTTTTAGGTAAAGATAAGGGTTTTTGACGATTTTCAAGACACATTCGGGTGAAGACTCACTACATCGCCGATAACAATAATAGCTGGATGCGACAGGTTTTGACTGCTCGCTATTGCCGGCAAATCCGACACCTGACATCGCACTTGTTTCTGATGGGGTAGTGTGGCATGTTGGATGATGGCTGCGGGTGTCTGTCCTTTCCCGCCCCTGAGGTAAATGCGGGCTATTTCAGTAAGCTTGTTCATTCCCATGTAAATGACCACGGTTGCCCGGCTTTGTATGGCCAATTGCAGATCGGAAGAAAAACTGCCATTTTCTTTCGTACCGGTAAGCACCCAAATGCCCTCACTGGTCCCGCGATGCGTCAGTGGAATATGATGGTACCCGCAACCCTGCATGCTGCTGATGCCCGGGATATACTCTGCTATTATACCGTGCTCTTCGGCATAACACAATTCCTCAAACCCCCTTCCGAAAATATAGGGATCGCCACCCTTCAACCGCACAACCCGGGAAAATCGGTGGCAATACCAACTAATAAGCGCATGTATCTCTTCCTGCTGAATGTGGTTTTGGTAAGGTTTTTTGCCGACATATACCTTGATGCAACGTTTGGGGGTTAAATTCAATAGATTTTCGTTGGTTAAATGGTCGTAAAGCACGACATCTGCTGATTTTAGCGTTTTATGTGCTTTTATTGTTAACAATTCTGGGTCTCCAGGTCCTGATCCGACGATATATAGCATATTTTTTTTGTGTTAGTGTTATTTTTTAAAAAAAATCAAAAAAATAATTCATTATATATTTATATTTCAATTGATTTTAAAATTTCATTTATTATTTTATTAAAATTTCATGTTTTTATATATAAATACAATTAAAATATATCAAAAATATTAAAAATATATGATATAAATCATGTATTATTTGAAATTTACAAAATTTATAATGTATTTTAGCGGAAATAAATCATGTTTTTGTGATTTGTATATAAAATATTTGATATTATGGATAAAAAAACAATTGTAGTTATAGGAAATGGGATGGTTGGTCATCGGTTTTGTGAAAAAATAGTGGGAAAAACTGATAAATTTAATATAATGGTATTTGGGGATGAGCCTAGACGGGCATATGATCGGGTTCATTTGAGTGATTACGTCAAAAAAAAGGATGTAGATGATCTTTATTTGTGTAAAAGCGATTGGTACGTCCGGCAAAACATAAAATTATACCTAAATGACCCGGTTAAAAGTATCAACAGAACGACTAAAACTATTCAATCGTCAAATGGGGTAGTAATTGAATATGACTTTTTGGTGTTGGCCACAGGTTCTAAAGCATTTGTGCCAAATATCCCGGGCGTAGAAAAAGAAGGCGTTTTTGTATATCGGACCATCGAGGATCTGGATCTGATCAAATCGTATTCGGTATCGGTGCATCAGGGAGTGGTACTGGGTGGTGGATTACTGGGTTTGGAGGCTGCAAAAGCAATGATGGATCTCGGCATACCTTCGGTAGCGGTTATTGAGGCAGCGCCACGGTTAATGCCCCGGCAGATCGACCGGGGAGGAAGTGAAATATTGCGTCGTCGCCTTGAGCAATTTGGGTTGTCGGTATATGCGGATAGGCGGGCTTATCGTATCGAAGGGGACGGAAGTATCCGGGAATTGCGTTTTGACGATGGCTCCGTGATAAAGGCTGATATGCTGATCATCTCTGCGGGTATCTGCCCGCGGGATGAACTGGCGCGGGAATGTGGTATTGACGTGGGGGAACGCGGTGGGATTGTTGTGGATGAATACATGCAAACGAGTGACCCATCGGTATTTGCTATCGGTGAATGCGCCTTGTTTGAGGATACGATCTACGGTTTGGTAGCTCCGGGATACGAGATGGCGGATGTTGCAGCCGCGCGGATCTGTGAAGAAGGCAAAATATTCCGACGCTTTGATATGAGTACCCGGTTGAAGCTGGTTGGTGTTGAGGTGGCTAGTTTCGGCGATCCCTTTATGGAAGCACCTTATGCACGTACCATTGTCTTTGAAGACAAAAACGATGGGATTTATAAGCGGTTGAACGTCAGTAACGACGGCAAATACCTGTTGGGAGGTATCCTCGTAGGCGATGCCCGGGATTACAACCTGCTGTTGCAAACGGTCAACAACCGGCTTGAACTTCCTGATTCACCCGGCGATCTGATTATGCATACCAAGGAGCCGACCGGCACTGCTGACGGTGCGGGCCTGTCAGCCCTGCCAGACAATGCATTGATATGCAGTTGTGAAGGGGTGACGAAAGGGGAGATTTGCCGGGCGGTGATGGAAGCGGGATGCGAAAACGCAGATTCGGTGAGGCAATGCACCAAAGCCGGTTCGGGCTGTGGCGGTTGTATGCCTATGGTGAAGGATTTGGTGGCCGCTGCCATGAAGCAGCAGGGTAAATACATCCGCAATGTGATTTGCGAACACTTTTCGCTCAGCCGCCAGGAGCTCTATGACCTGATTAAAATACATCGCTTGGAGAGTTACGATGAAGTGTTGGATGCGCTTGGTCATGGCGATGGGTGTGAGGTCTGTAAGCCGTTGATATCATCGTTGCTGGCCAGTATATGGAATGATATGATCCTTCGTAAGGGTAATGACACCGCGCAGGACAGCAACGATCGATTTCTGGCCAATATCCAAAAAGGAGGGACTTATTCCGTTGTACCGCGTATTCCGGGCGGTGAAATCACACCGGACAAATTGGTTGTTATCGGCGAGGTAGCGAAAAAATATGGGTTGTATACGAAAATAACGGGTGCGCAGCGCGTCGATATGTTTGGGGCCTACCTAGATGACCTACCCCTGATCTGGGAAGAATTGATTGCCGCCGGATTTGAGAGCGGGCATGCGTATGGGAAGGCCTTGCGTACAGTGAAGAGCTGTGTAGGAAGTACGTGGTGCCGCTTTGGGTTGCATGATAGTGTATCATTCGCCATCCAGATCGAAGAACGGTACCGCGGGCTGCGGGCGCCACATAAGATTAAATCAGCCGTGAGCGGTTGCATCCGGGAATGTGCAGAGGCCCAAAGCAAGGATTTTGGAATCATTGCCACGGAAAAGGGATGGAACCTCTATGTCTGTGGCAATGGCGGCGGCAAACCCCAGCACGCGCTGCTTCTCGCGGCTGATGTGGATAGCGAAACCTGTATCCGTTACATCGACCGTTTCCTGATGTTTTACATCCGGACGGCCGATCCGCTGACACGGACCGCCACGTGGCTCAATAAGATGGAGGGCGGTATAGAATACCTGCGTAATGTGGTGGTGAACGATAGCTTGGGGATGGCTGCTCAATGGGAAGCCGAAATGGAGGACAGAGCCAGGGACTATCGATGCGAATGGAAGGCGGCCGTAGAAGATCCGGAGATCAGGAAGCGGTTCAGTCATTTTGTCAACGCTCCCGGAGAAAAAGATCCGACGGTAAAGTTTGAAGAAATGCGCGGGCAGAAACGAGCTGCGGACTGGACACTGGTATAGATGCATCAACGACACTTACAATAATTAAAACATATGGAAACAATAGCAACAACAGAATGGTTGGCAGCATGCCGCGTGGAAGATGCGGTGAAAAACGGTGGGGTTTGTGTAAGACACGGGAACGAGCAGATCGCCTTATTCTATTTCACCCGGCGCAACGAATGGTATGCTACCCAAAACGAATGCCCGCACCGGCGACAAATGGCGTTGAGCCGGGGTATGCTTGGTTCGGTCGGTGAAGAGCCTAAAATCGCTTGTCCGTTTCACAAGAAGACCTTTTCCTTGTCTTCCGGTGAATGTCTTTCGGGCGGTGAATGCGCGATTAAGACCTATCCCGTAAAAGTCGAAAACGGATTGGTGTATATCGGGTTGGATGACTGAGTTGAATACTTTCTTTTGCATAATTTAAATAAAACTGTATGGACTACATCAATCCCAAAGAAGTGGCAGGAGCCATGATGACTGCTGCCGTTAACAAATCCATGCTATCCGTCAAGGATTTATTGATCCGCGGAGCATTATCGGGCGCATTGCTGGCCATTTCGGTCACCCTCGCGAACCTGGCCACCTCGCAGACCTCCTTGAGCCTGATCGGTGCATTCGTTTTTCCGGTGGGTTTTGTCATTATTGTCATCCTTGGCCTTGAACTTGTGACGGGCAGCTTTGCACTTGTACCGCTTGCGTGGTTTGAAAAGAAAATTACCGGCCTCGCGATGTTGAAAAACCTGTTTTGGGTTTTTGCGGGTAACTTGATTGGCAGCGTATTGTTCGCGGTCATGTTTTGGGCAGCATCCAGTGATACCGGGCAGTCGGCCCAGTTGGGTGCAATCGAACAATTGTTGGTCAGCGCAAGCGAGAAAAAAACCATCGGTTATGTACAGCAGGGGGGTGCAGGACTCTTTTCGGCTTTTATAAAGGCTATTTTGTGTAACTGGATGGTTTGTATGGGGGTAGTGATGTCGATGACTTCCAAATCGACGTTGGGGAAAATATTAGCAGCAGGCATTCCCATTTTTATCTTTTTTGCACTGGGGTATGAGCATGCCGTTGTCAATATGTTTGTGATTCCAGCGGGGATGATGTTCGGTGCGCAGGTGTCGTTTGCCGATTGGTGGCTGTACAATCAGTTGATTGTGACGGCGGGCAATATTGTTGGCGGCCTGTTATTTACCGGCATGGCTATTTATTATACACATAGCAAAAAAGAAGATCCTCTACCTTCCGTTAACTAAACAAATCAGAACAATGAAACAAATGGGAAAAGCTGTCCTTTGGGGTGGCATGGTCATCTTTATGCTTCAAGGAACCGTCCTTGGCCAGGAAGCAAAACTAAAAGCCGCGATTTTTGAAGGTGTTTTAGTAGGCGGGTACACAGATCATGGTGCATACCTCAACTGTACGGGGCCTGCCATCAAGTATCAGGCGAAGTCGTTTAGTGTGATGCTCGGGTTACTGCCGACATTGAAGTTTAAAAAGGAGCGAACGGTAGGCGATGCTCCGAAAAACTCGGTAATGACACCTACATTGGGTTTTGGGCTTACCGCTATTTTCCGGCATTTTGCTATACAGCTACCTGCATTTTATTCGCCGAAAACCGGCGTCGACAATGGTAAGTGGAAGCCCGGTATCGGCGTGGGATACCGATTTTGAATGAGGAGGGCAAATGCAAAGCAAGAGGCTGTCTCAAAAGTAATTTCTTGAGGCAGCCTTTTTGTTTCTGCAAGTTTGTTATTCCGGCGTTTTCCACAATATCGCTTATATCCTGTTAGAAGTTTTTGTTTTTACTTTATTGTATATGAGTGTCTTGATCCGTATCTTTAGGGTATGGCAAGAGGCAAGACAAGCACGGTGGTATTCAAGCGGAACCTGCAGGGGCAGACGATGCTACTGCCACCGGATCTGGGGGAACTGATTCCGGCGGACCACCCGGTGCGTGTGGTTAACGACATCCTTGAGCGGATCGACATCACCGAACTGCTGCGGCAGTACCGGCCCGGCGGCACATCGAGCTACCATCCACGGATGCTGTTGAAAGTGCTGGTGTATTCGTACATCAACAACCTTTACAGCAGCCGCAGGATCGAGGAATCGGTGGGCCAGAACATCCATTACATGTGGCTTGCGGGCATGAGCCGACCGGACCACAATACGATCAACCGTTTCAGGGGGAAGCGTCTGCAGGGCTGTCTCAGGCCCATTTTCACACAGGTCGTGCTGTTGTTATGCGAAGAGGGGCTGTTGAGCATAAAGGAGCTCTACACCGACGGCACCAAGATTGAGGCCAATGCGGGCCGGTACACCTTTGTGTGGGGCAATGCCCTCAAGCATAGTAAGGAGCGGATCAAAAAGCAGCTGAATGAACTCTGGGAATATGCCAAGGGCGTGGCCGCCTCGGAGCTCGATGACCCCGAGCCACCGGGCAACGGTCCCATCGACAGCGAAAAGGTAAAGGACACCATAGCAAGGATCAACGATGCGCTGAAGGGCAGCGGAGCCAAAGTTGACAAGAAAGTGAAGCAGAAGCTGAACTATGCGAAAAACCGGTGGCCCGGCGCCCTTGAACGCTATGCCGGGCAGGAGGAGGTCCTTGGCAAAAGCCGCAAGAGCTATAGCAAGACCGATACGGATGCCACCTTCATGCGGATGAAGGAGGACCACATGAGAAACGGCCAGCTCAAACCGGCCTACAATGTACAGATCAGCACCAATAACCAGTATATCGCTTCCTACAGCATCCACCAGCGCGCAACCGACACCACCACGCTCATCCCGCACCTGGAGCAGCATATCAGCGATTACGGCAAGCCGGCCAATGTCACCGCCGATGCGGGATACGGCAGCGAGGAGAACTACCGCTGGTTGGAAAGGAAACGCATCACCGGTTATGTCAAGCACAATTACTTCGACCGTGACCAGAACGGGAACATCCGGAGCAAGAAGCCCTATACCGTGGATAAGCTGGCCTATGATCCGGAAAGGGATCTGTATTACTGCCCCAGCGGGGAACCCATGGATAACATCGGAACCCGGCGCCCGCGCACCGGCACGGGGTTCGGCCAGACCATCACCCTATACCGGGCCCGCAGCTGCGAAGGATGCCCTTTACGGCCACGGTGCCACCAGCAGCAGGGAAATCGCATCATACAGGTCAACCACAACCTGAACCGACTGAAAAGGCAGGCCGAGAAAAGACTGAAAAGCAAGCGGGGAATAAAAAAGCGTAAGCAGCGCTGCCACGATGTGGAACCGGTATTCGGGAACATCAAACACAACCACGGTTTCAAGCGGTTCATGCTCCGCGGGTTGGATAAGGTCAATGTGGAAATGGGATTGCTGGCATTGGCACACAACCTTAGAAAAAGGGCATCCTAAGCCCTGTCCTCCCCCAAAAATGCATACAAAGGGCCTTTCCCTAACCCGCCATCCCCTCAACAAAATTGCATTAAGTCTATAATCAACCAAAAAACCGGGAATAAGAATATCCCCGGTAAACGGACCCGATAAATATAAAAAACGAAAAAAGCCGTCTCGGTACTTTTGAGACGGCCTCGCTTTGGCTTTTAACCCAGGTAGCTGTTCGCCATTGCAGACAGTCTAGTTAGATTTTCAATGTGGATTTGCCTACCGTCTATCGTAATCAGACCCTCGCGGGTCAATTCATTCATCATCCGGAAAAGCGATTCGTAGGTTGTGCCTACATACGAAGCAAGATCCTGTCGGCTCAATTGGATGTCGATAAATCCCGAAGCGGTTGTTCCAAATTCCTCGTGTAATCGGATAATCGCTAAGGCCAACCGGTGCTTTACGGTCATATGAACCAGGTTATACATCTTTTGCTCGGACTCTCTCAGCTCATTGGCATAGAATAGCATCAACTGATAGGTTAATTCCGGGTTTACTTTCAGGGTGGACAAAAAGAAATCCAGTTCAACAAAGCATACGAGGGTGGGTTCCAATGCGGTTGCCGATATGGGAAATACGCTCCCCTTCACAGTGAAGCCACGATGCCCCACGATGGCGCCGTTATGCGCAAAACGCACAATGAGTTCTTTATCTCCCCATTGCTTGTGCACTTTTACTTTTCCCGAGCAGACAAAATAAATACCGGTAACCGGATCGCCCTCCCGGATGAATTGGTTACCTTTATTCAATTGCATATTCTTCTTTTTTGTGCCTAAAAAAGGAACCCATTCCGGCAATACATGCCGGCACATGAAGCAGGTTTTTAGATCACATTGCCTGGATGGTTTCACATGAGAAGTCCTAACGACACAAATAAACAGATAAATCGATCGCCTTACAACAGCCTCCGCTCAGAAAATTTAAAAAATACGATCGAAATTTGCTTTCCCAGAATATTTCTTCTAAATTTGCTATGCATGCATAATAAATTACAGAGAAAAATAGGCTGGCAACCGGTTATGAGCGACGACAATACCATTGACTATTATTTGAAGGCTGCATGGCAATCCGCTGCCAATAAATACAATCAGATTGCCTCTCAATTCGGGATTACGCAGGCAACGGGTTACGTGTTGATCAACATCCATAAGGAGGGCACGCCGGTTTCGCAAATTGCCAACCTGTTGGGTATAAAGACTACGAGCTTATCACGTATCCTGAACAATTTGGAAGGGTTGGGGTTGATTTACAGGGAGACAAACCATGCCGATAAGCGCTCGGTAAAGGTTTATCTCACAGCACTTGGTATGGAGAAGCGTGAATTGGCGAAAGACGTTGTTCGCAAGTTCAATGCCTATTTGGATGAACACATCGGGAGCGACGAACGCCAAGTACTGGTTGATACATTGAAACGCATTAACCAACTGGCTATACAATATAAACCGGAATGAATTTGAGATATGAGATGTGAGATATCAGACACGAGATTTGAGACATGAGACATGAGACAATAGACAAGAGGCGCATCAAAAAGGTAGCGGTATTGGGCTCGGGGGTGATGGGTTCGCGCATCGCCTGCCATTTTGCCAATATCGGTGTGGAGGTGTTGTTGCTTGATATCGTTCCAAGGGAACTGACGCCACAGGAAGAGGCTAAGGGCCTGACGCTCGAAAGCAAGGCGGTCCGCAACCGCATCGTCAACCAGTCGCTCGAAACCGCCATTAAGACAAATCCTTCACCTGTGTTCAGCAAACGTACGGTTAAGTTGATCACGACGGGTAATTTCGACGACGACATGGCCGCAATTGTGTCGGCAGATTGGGTGATCGAAGTGGTTGTCGAGCGGTTGGATATCAAAAAGCAGGTATTTGACCGGGTGGAGCAACACCGCAAGGCGGGAACGCTGGTTACTTCTAATACGTCGGGTATTCCCATCCATCTGATGGCGAAAGGGCGGAGTGACGATTTCAAAGCGCATTTCTGCGGCACACATTTCTTCAATCCACCCCGTTACCTGCGGTTACTGGAGATTATTCCTACTCCGGATACCAAACGAGAAGTGGTGGATTTCCTGATGCATTACGGCGACAAGTTCCTTGGTAAGACCACGGTGTTGTGCAAGGATACCCCCGCATTTATCGGCAATCGGATAGGGGTGTATTCCATGCTGGCACTTACGCATCTGGTAGACCAACTGGGGCTTACGGTTGAAGAAGTCGACAAATTCACCGGCCCCGCGATGGGGCATCCCAAATCGGCGACCTTCCGCACGGCGGACGTCGTGGGGCTGGACACCTTGGTGAATGTGGCCAACGGGTTGGCCGAAAATGCCAAGGGCGATGAAGCGTCGGGTGTCTTCCAATTACCTGCCTATATTCGGCAGATGGTCGATAAGAAATGGCTGGGCGAAAAGAGCGGGCATGGGTTTTATAAAAAAACAAAAGACGATAAAGGGAACAGCGAGATCCTGGTGCTCGACCTGAACACACTGGAATACCGGAAGCAGGAAAAGGTGAAATCAGCAACGTTGGAGGCTACTAAACCGGTTGACGACATCCGCAAGCGGATGAAGGTGTATGAGCAAGGAACAGATAAAGCAGGGGCGTTTTTCCGGGCCATGCACTACCCACTATTCGAATACGTGTCACGGCGCGTACCCGAAATCACGGATGAATTTTTCCGTATCGACGACGCCATGCGCGCCGGCTTTGGCTGGGAGCTTGGGCCTTTCGAAGTATGGGATGCGTTGGGCGTAAAGGAAACGCTGGACAAAATCAAAGCTGAAGAGAAGCGGATACCCGGCAACAGCGGCGAGGTGGCCGATTGGGTTCGCGAGATGCTTGCTGCGGGCAACGATTCGTTCTACCGGGTGGAGAACGGCATCCGGCATTATTACGATATCCGCAGCAAATCCTATAAGCCGATTCCAGGCACGGAGGGGTTCATCATCCTGGACAATATCCGCGCACAGAAGACCGTTTGGAAAAACAGCGGTCTCACGGTGACTGATCTGGGCGATGGTATCCTTAATGCAGAGTTCCACACGAAGATGAATACCCTTGGGGGGGATGTCATCCAAGGGCTGCATAAGGCCATTGACCTAGCGGAAAAGGATTTCCGTGGTTTGGTCATCGGCAACGATGGGGCCAATTTCTCGGCGGGAGCTAACATCGGCATGATCTTCATGATGGCCGTGGAGCAGGATTACGACGAGCTGAACATGGCAGTAAAAACCTTCCAGCAGACGTCCATGCGGTTGCGCTATTCGTCGATACCGGTGGTGGCGGCACCGTTCGCGTTGACACTGGGTGGGGGATGCGAGTTTTCCATGCATGCCGACTTTGTGCAGCTCCACGCGGAAACCTACATGGGGTTGGTAGAGTTTGGGGTGGGGGTCATCCCCGGCGGAGGGGGGTCCAAGGAGTTTGCCCTGCGTGCATCGGACGAAATGAAAGAAGGGCAGATCGAGCAGCAGGTGCTGCGCGACCGTTTCCTCACCATCGGTCAGGCCAAGGTGTCGACCTCGGCGGTGGAAGCCTTCGAACTGGGGTATCTGCAGGCCGGCAAATATGCGGTCAGCATGAACCGAAGCCGCCTACTGGCGGATGCGAAGGCAAAAGCCATTGAGTTGGCCGAAGCGGGTTATACCCAGCCTGTACCCCGCAAAGACATCAAGGTGCTCGGCAAGCAGGGACTCGGCATCGTCTATGTAGGCGCCAACTCCATGCGTTCGGGAAATTACATTTCCGAGCACGATCAGAAAATTTCGGAAAAGCTCGGCTGGGTGATGTGCGGCGGTGACCTGTCTTCGCCAACCGAAGTATCGGAGCAGTACCTGTTGGATCTGGAACGGGAAGCGTTTTTATCGTTATGTGGCGAGCGCAAGACGTTGGAGCGGATACAGCATATGTTAACTACAGGTAAACCACTAAGAAATTAAGAGGATGGAAGCATACATCATAGCAGGATATCGAACGGCGGTGGGTAAAGCGCCGCGTGGTGTATTTCGTTTTACAAGAGCTGATGACCTCGCGGCAGAAGTAATCAGGCACCTGGTGGCTTCGGTGCCGAACCTGGACAAGGAGCAAATCGATGATGTGATCGTCGGAAACGCAACCCCCGAGGCGGAGCAGGGCCTTAATATCGGCCGGATGATTTCACTGATGGGGCTGGATACAGAGAAAGTGCCGGGAGTGACAGTCAACCGTTACTGTGCCTCGGGCCTTGAAACCATCGCTACCGCCGTGGCCAAAATCCGGTCGGGAATGGCGGATGCCATCATTGCCGGTGGTGTGGAGGTGATGTCGGGCATGCCATTCGGTGGATGGAAACTGGTGCCTAATTCCGAAGTAGCCCAGCATCACCCCGATTGGTATTGGGGAATGGGACTTACCGCAGAAGCAGTGGCCAAAGAATACAACGTCAGTCGGGAAGATCAGGATGCTTTTTCGCTGAAATCCCACCAAAAAGCCGTGGCGGCGATCAAAAACGGTCACCTCACCGCGGGCGTGGTGCCTATTACGGTGAAAGAGAACTATCTGGCTGACGGAAAGAAAATTAAGACGCTCGAATATGTAGTAGATACCGACGAAGGGCCACGTGCAGATACCAACTTAGAGGCATTGGCCAAACTAAAGCCCGTCTTCGCAGCGGGTGGCACCGTCACTGCGGGCAACTCGTCGCAGACATCGGACGGAGCCGCATTTGTATTGGTTGTTTCCGAGCGGAAACTAAAGGAACTGGGAGTGCAGCCCATCGCCCGTTTGGTCAGTTATGGGGTTGCCGGCGTACCGCCGCGCATCATGGGGATCGGACCGATCGAGGCCATTCCCAAAGCCCTGAAGATGGCAGGCATGAAACTGGAAGACATCAACCTCATCGAGTTGAACGAGGCATTTGCTTCGCAATCGCTGGCCGTGGTACGCGAATTGGACATCAACCCGGATATACTCAACGTAAATGGCGGTGCCATTGCACTGGGCCACCCCTTGGGGTGTACCGGCGCTAAATTATCTGTACAGCTATTCCACGAACTGAAGCGCAGGAACCAGCAATACGGTATGGTGACGATGTGTGTGGGCACCGGACAGGGAGCTGCGGGGATTTTTGAAATTTTATAACCGAATATAATGGAAACGACTAACAAATCGGCAATAAAAGGTGGGGAATTTGTGATCAAAGAAACACCCGTTGAGGAGGTGTTTATTCCTGAGGAGTTTGATGAGGAACAGGTAATGATCCGGCAGACCTGTGAAGATTTTCTGGAAGCGGAAATCTTCCCCAACCTTGACCGGATTGATGCGCAGGAAGAAGGGTTGATGCAGCGCCTGCTCGATAAAGCGGGCGAATTGGGGTTGTTGGGGGTATCCGTGCCGGAGCAGTACGGTGGCTTTGGCAAGAACTTCAACACGTCCATGCTGGTAGCCGATGTCATCGGAGCAGGCCATTCCTTTGCGGTGGCGCTTTCTGCGCATACCGGCATCGGCACGTTACCCATTCTGTATTACGGCAACGATGCGCAGAAAGACAAGTACGTGCCCAAGCTGGCTACAGGTGAATGGAAGGCAGCCTATTGCCTGACCGAGCCCAATTCCGGATCCGACGCCAATTCGGGACGGACGAGTGCCAGGCTGAATGCAGAAGGTACGCACTACCTCATCAACGGGCAGAAGATGTGGATTACCAACGGTGGTTTTGCAGACGTGTTCATCGTATTTGCTAAAATAGACGACGACAAGAACCTGACGGCGTTCATCGTAGAGCGGGACTTCGGTGGCATCACCATGAATCCGGAAGAGCATAAGCTTGGCATCAAGGGATCATCTACCCGACAGGTGTTTTTCAACGATTGCCCCGTCCCGGTCGAAAACATGCTTTCTGAGCGGGAGAATGGGTTTAAAATCGCCGTGAACATTCTCAACGTCGGGCGCATCAAATTGGGTGCGGCTACCATCGGTTCCGCACGCCGCGTAATCAACCAAGCGGTCAACTACGCCAATGAACGCGTGCAATTTGGGTTGACGATCTCCAAATTCGGCGCGATACAGCATAAGCTGGCGGAAATGGCGGTACGGAATTTTGCGGTGGAAAGTGCGGCTTATCGCGCCGGCCAGAACATTGATGACGCCTACGAAGCCCTTGTGGCCGGTGGGATGGATGCCACCAAGGCGAAGTTGAAAGCCACGGAGCAGTTTGCCGTCGAATGTGCCATCCTGAAGGTGTGGGGATCGGAGATGCTGGACTATGTTGTGGATGAAGGCGTGCAGATTTACGGTGGAATGGGGTATTCCGCGGATGCACCGATGGAACGGGCTTACCGCGATTCGCGTATCAACCGGATATTCGAGGGGACCAATGAAGTGAACCGGCTGCTCATCGTGGACATGCTGCTCAAGCGCGCACTGAAAGGCGAACTTGACTTGATGGGCCCGGCACAGGCTGTAGCTGGCGAGTTGATGGCCATTCCCGACTTCGGGGAGGTAGACGATGCGCCTTTTGTGTATGAAAAGAAGCTGGTCGCCAACCTGAAGAAGGTCGGCCTGCTGGTCGCGGGAGCTGCGGTTCAGAAATTGATGATGACCCTGCAAAAGGAACAGGAGATCTTGATGAACATTGCGGATATCATCGGTTATGTCTACCTCGCGGAATCTGTCCTGCTACGCGCGGAAAAGATCGGCAGTATGAAAGAAGAACATACGGCACAGGGGGCATTGGACATGGCACGGATTTACCTGTATACCGCGGTTGACAAGGTATACTTAGCGGGCAAGGAAGCATTGCTTTCATTTGCCGAAGGCGACGAACTGAAAATGATGCTGGTGGGACTGCGGCGTTTCACCAAAACGGAACCCTATAATATCAAGGAAGCCCGGCAACGGATAGCCAAACAATTAATCGAAGCAAATGGCTGGTGTTTTTAATGGTATAGTACGCATTACCAAAAATTCACAAGCACACATGAAGACGGGAGCCGGGGCGATGATAGTCCCGGTTTCTTTTTGAAGGGGGTCATTTGCAGTTATCGAGGAGCAAGGTAAACGCCACGTCGAAATCGTCCTTTACCTTGACCAGTCCGCCGACCTTTTTGGGTGGGCTGAGGTTAAAATCAGCAAACGTAAACGCCCTGCTGCCCTGAAGCTTATAACCGCTACTGGTTTTGGAAAACGCGTACCTGAGGTAGAATGGCTTGCGTTGGCCAGCAAGTTCGATGATCACCCTGCCGGAAATGAAGTCTTCGCCGCCATCGCAGAGGGGCATGCGTTCCAGCCAGACAAAGTGGATGGTCATTTGTGGATACTCGTCGGCTTTGAGGGTTTTCCGCAGGTCGCTGGTCAGCATCCGGTTGCCGCAGTCGAATTGGTTGATGGCGATGCTGATGGAGCCCTTCATGTCTAAGCTTTTACCGTTTTTTGCGAGGATACCGACCAACGGCTGGGCGTTGAAGGTGCCGGATGCATCACATCCGAACGTGTTGACGTTGGAACTGCCCTTGATGGCGATGGAGCTGCTAGGAAGTACATTCCAATGCAGTGAACTACTGCCCTCATCTGTTGATTCCATGGATCTGAAGGAAGTCAAGCCACATAGCATTCCAAGAGCGAGCAGTATGGAAAGCGGGGGTATGTAAATCGTTGCCTTCATGTCGTCATTTGTTAGTTGGAACGTCCAAAAAACCCCGCCCCACGAACCGCACTTTGGGAGCTTTTTGGACGACTTCTTTGTTGCGGCTGTGTTCTGATTAGAACGCGATGACCGCCTGGAGGGATATCCCGTCAAATTTACCGTTGTGGCGGTAGTCCGTGTCCGGGAAATCCGTATAGCTTTGTGTCACGTATTCTCCTTTCATCAAGATGTTTTTGGTGATGAACCAGCCTGCACCTACGGCAAAGCGGTCTACCTTGATCTGCTCGATGTTGCCACCGAACACCTGTTCCGAATTAACGATGTTGTAGCGAAGGCCGGCAAACAGGTTTTCATGGTTGCCAAATCGATAAATGCCTTCGGCAGCATATTGTGTCGTTTTCCGGAGCTCGGTTTGTGCACTGGTATGGCCATTGGCAAATTCGGCGGTGCCAAAGAATTCGAAGCCCTGGATTTTGGCAAACCCATTGATCATCACCGCATCCAGCTTGCCGCTGTATAACGGGTTGAAGCGTCCGGAAGCGTACATGGCGGTAAGGGCTTTGGCTGCTCCGTCAGCGGTGTACCATTGTTCCATGACATTGGTGTAGTTGGAACCGGTACGGTCGCCCGCATACAGGGTCAGTCCCGTTCCTGCGGTACCCGTGTTGTGGTACCAACTGCCGCTCAGGCGAAGCCTGATAGCTTCATTTACCTGTTTGTCCACACCACCTTTCAGGTAAATTGAGGGGTTTCTTGCGGTGATGTCATTGGGGCTGGTTGTAATTTCCTGGACGTGGCCACGGATCATGCCGTTGCTCACACCAACCATACCGAAGATTCCGTTCTTCTGTACATAAACCTCACCGGCAATTTCGGTAGCAAATGCATCCATGACGTTGCCTTCCATAAAGGGGCTGTACAACGTGTGTCCGCCGTCTGGCCTGCGGAAGTGTGCGTCACCGTAGTTGATTTCCATGTGCCCGGCTTTCACTGTTACCAATTCACTCAGGTCATCCCAAAATTTACCTTTGAAAGGAAACTTATCGATTTGCAGGTAGCCGCCTTTTACCCAAAACTCATTGTGGTGTTTGGATGCCATGTAATTGGCCAAGTGTAAGCGGATACCTTCGGCCAGTTGGGCATCGATATACAGGTTGGCTTGCGCAAGGCTGAAGCCGGCGGCTAAGGGATATAGCGCATTTGGTTCAGTTCCGCTGTTGTTCAGCGCACCCGGATTTTCGTTTTTCAACGCTTGGAATTGCTGTGCAAAACCGGCACCTATACTGATCTTTCTGCCTTCATAGGGTTTATTGAGATCTTCCTTCGTGGTTTCAAAAACGTGCAGGCCACGTTTGTCATACGGGCGGAAGAAATCTGCTTCCCCATACCGTACAATCGGGCCTTTATCGATCTCTTTTTCATCCTGGGCATAGGTGGCTGCAGGAATTGCCGTGGTTGCCACAGCGGCCAGGATTGCGAGGGTTGTAAATTTAGTTTTCATTTATTTTTCAAATTAAGTGGTGAGAGATCTGTTAGTTAATCACTGTGCGGTTAGTTTTCCGTTGTAGTCTACCGTAATCTGATCACCGGTTTTGATGGTACCCATCATAACCGTCGGTGGTTTTACGTTATATGCAGTCATGTTGAATGTGGTACTGCCCTTTACCGCAATGCTCTTGTCGGATGGATTGAATTGACCGGTGGCGGTAATCGTCGTTTGCTTTGACGTGCCGGCGACGGTCAGTTTGCCCGTGGCCTTTACCTGGAAGGTGTTGTTGCCGGTCGGGGTTACGGTTCCTGATGTCATCGTAAAACTGATGTTTTTGTGTTTGTCTGTGTCCAACGCTTTATACGCATTTTTGTCCAATCCGCTTTTGTCGCTTTTCAGCGATTCAGCGGATACGGTGAATGAGAGCGTGTTGATGGCTTTCACCTGATTCCCTTCCACGGTAAAAGACGCTTTGGTCTGGCCCTTGGATGATGTCATATCCCAATCGTGCAAGGTCGACGTTCCCTTTATGGTAGTTTGCGTGGAGTTTGATTGATAAGTTATCTGCGCTTGTAGACGGCCAAGGGAGGTGGTAAGCACCAACATCATGATTCCCAAAGTTGCCAGTTTCATTGTTGTTTCCATGTTCAGTCGTTTTAACGTGATGATCTTTCCTGTAATCTTCCTGATTACATCACAAAACTATGGGGTATAGGCTGTCCTACCGATGGTGTAGGACAATCGAAAAAGTAATCTTCGTTAAGTTTTTAAGAAATTCGAAAAAGCGATTTTATACTCTTTTGAAGCACTTGATGGAGATTTTGATCCTCATGTAGTATTTTCTGTGATCGGCGTCACTTTAGAGAACGTTTATTCTATGGAAACCGGGGTCAATCTGCATCTTATCTCAGACAGGCCGGCACAATGGAGGAAGTTTTGTATTTTTGGGATAAGCCGTTACAGGGATCTTTTAAACAACACATCGTGTCTGACGAACAACGCCTTCTGACAGCATACAGGAAAACCGGAAATCTGCAAGTATTGGGTAGGTTATACGAACCTTATATGCCGCTTATTTACGGATTGTGTTTTAAATACTATAAAGACGAAGCGAGAAGCGAAGATGCGGTGATGCAAATCTTTGAATCACTGATATCAAAGCTACGCGTTCACGAAGTGAGTAACTTCAAAAGTTGGCTATATACGTTGGCCCGTAACCATTGCCTGATGGAATTACGTACGGCCAATCGCATCAATACGGTAGATATCGAGGAACATATTGTGGAAAGTGATATTTTTTTGCATCAAAAAAATAGTGGGGAACAAATTCCCGAGGAGCAACTTGCATGGATGGAGTCGTGTTTAGAAACACTCAACGAGGAACAGCGGGTTTGTCTTACGTTGTTTTACTTAGAACAGCGATGTTATAAAGATGTAGCTGAAATAACTGGATATGACCTTAATAAGGTGAAAAGTCATATTCAGAACGGTAAGCGTAATTTAAAAATTTGCATGGAGAAGAAGCAGGATGAACAATAATTACCATATCATTCGTATACAGCAATATCTCAGCGGTGAATTAAGCAGCGATGAGATGTATAAGCTTGAACGCGAGGCGCTTGACGATCCGTTGCTGCAGGATGCCATCGATGGTTACCGGATGCAGCAGAACGTGAGTCATCGTCGGTTGAGCTTACTGCAAAAACGGCTTGCCGCACGCATTGCGGATCAGGTCAAGGAGCGGGATGCCTTTTTCTTCGGGTGGCAGCGCCTGGGCGTGGCAGCTACGGCCTGTGTACTTATGGTATTGGTATTGGTTTTACTGTGGATGCGTAATCAACACCTGCAGCCAAAAATAACAGAGCGGGAAGTGAAGGTGGAACTGGCTCCGGAGGCAGCGGTTCAAGCAGCCGCAATGGATCGCGAAAAGGGATTTGACGCCAGCCCGGAACAGGGATGGCAGCGGTTTAATGCCTATCTTTCCGAAAATAAAGAAACCCATGCGATCACTGGCCAGATTGTATTGACCTTTAAAGTCGATCACAAGGGAAAACCGTACGCTATCGAAGAAGTGAGTGCGGAAGACCTCGTATTAGTGGCAGAGGCGAAACGATTGTTGCAGGAAGGACCGCGTTGGAATGGTACCAAAGGGAAAATTGTCATTTCATTTGAATAGTACGAAACGGTTGATGGCTTCTGTTACCGATCGGCCGGGACACCGCCGTAGTCATCCTTCCTTGCGGTTTCAGGCTGATAGTGAAAGCCTGGTGTCAACCAAAAGAGGAGAATAACGCGTGAATACCGATAATTTAGAGGTGCGAACAAGAGTGTTGTTGCGATCGCAACCGTTAGGTACAGCCAGAAAGAGTCGTCAATTTTTGTGATAAGATAGGTCACCAAACAAGCAATAACCATCTCTGCCACACTCAGCGCATAGCTGACAAACATGGATACATAGAAATGCCCCGGCCGCTGTTCAAACTTCAGGTGACAGTGTGGGCAATATTCGTTCATCTTCTGTACTTTAAATCCGTATGCTTTCCCGGTAAATATGGCCCCGGTGCGGCATCTTGGGCATCTTGCATGGGTTGCAGCTTTGAATTCGCTGATTTCTTGGGTTGTTGCCATAGCGCGAAGGTACAATTATTTTCAGCTAGGGCTATGGTACTTTTTATCGGTTTAGTGGTAAGTTATTCCTCCCACTGTATTTTTTCCAAGACTGGTTTTCGGGTAGCCTCGCGCGCCGATTCATCGTGAAATCCCATGTAAAAGAAGCCCAGGCATTCTTCATTGGCCGCTAACGACAGGAAGTCGCCCATGTATTTAATGGTGCCAGGACTGCTCCAATAGCCACCTATGCCAGCTGCAGAGGCAGCAAGCCAAAGGTTTTGTACGGCACATGCGGTAGCTGCAAGCTCCTCCCATTGAGGGAGTGATCCGCTATAGGAAACAACGATAGCGATAACAGCTCCGGATTGAAGCACCTTCTCCCGCGTATTTTCATACTTCTTCTGTAGGAATTGTTCCGGTGAGGTATGTGTTTTGTATTGTTCGGCAAGCTGATCTGCCAGCTTCTCGCGGCCATTTTCCCTAAAGATGATAAACCGCCAAGGTTGTGTAAGTTTATGGGTAGGCGCCGTATTGGCACATTCCAGTAATTCGACCAACAGCGTTTTGGGTATTTCTTTTTTGATATAACTGGGCGGGAATATGGCCCGGCGCTGCTTGATCGCCTGTTTTATAACTTGATAAACGGTGTTTTGCATGCTAAAAATATCGTTAAGTGCGTTCCTCCCATAATGCGGCGATATGCAGTATGGTGCGTACCGTGCGTTCCATATCTTGTACAGATACCCATTCCTGCTTGCCGTGGAAAGCATGTCCGCCCGCAAAGATATTGGGGCAGGGAAGGCCCATGAAAGAAAGCCTTGAGCCATCCGTGCCTCCGCGTATGCTTCGCCTGATGGGTTGCATTCCGGCCCGACGGATTGCTTCCAGCCCGACTTCCATGATTTGGGGATATTGATCAAGTACCTGCTTCATGTTCCGGTACTGCTCTTTTACCTGGAATTGATAACTGCAGCCGGGATATCGGGCGATGACGGCTTTCACGATATCTTCCAATTCCTGTTCATGCGTTTCCAGCTGATTGTCAACAAAGTCCCGCACAATGAAATCAATGGTTACCTGTTCTACACCGCCGTTGATAGATACGGGATGCACGAAACCCTCGCGGTTACTGGTGGTCTCTGGCGAAAGCCGATCTTTGGGCAATGCGTTAATAACTTCCGCGGCGATTTTTAGGGCACTTTGAAGCTTCCCTTTGGCAAATCCCGGATGTACACTGACACCGTTTATAATGACGGTGACGCTATCCGCAGAAAAGGTTTCGTCTTCAATGGATCCCGCCGTTTCTCCGTCAATGGTATAGGCAAAATCAGCTCCCAGCTTAGCCAGGTTCACCTTGTCTACGCCCCGGCCAATTTCTTCATCGGGTGTGAAGAGTATTTTTAGGGTGCCGTGCTTGATTTCAGGATGGTTCATCAGTACTTCGGCGGCAGCCATGATTGCTGCAACGCCGGCTTTATCGTCTGCGCCAAGCAGTGTAGCGCCGGATGCAGTGATGATGTCATTGCCCAGCTGATTCCGGAGATCGGGATGTTCGCTTGGTCGGATGACCACGGTAGAGTCATCGGGCAATACGATGTCGTCGCCGCGGTAATTGCGGTGTATGACAGGTTTAACATGTGTTCCCGAACAATCGGGAGACGTATCCATATGGGAGCAGAAGCAGATGACCGGTACCGCCTTGTCGCTGTTGGCTGGAATCGTCGCATATACATAGCCGTAATCGTCGAGATGCGCATCGGTAATACCGATAGCCAGCAATTCATCGACAAGCATCTTTCCAAGGTCCCTCTGTTTTTCCGTAGAGGGGCACGTCGCAGAACCCGGGTCGGATTGCGTATCCACCTGCACGTAACGCAAAAACCGCTCGCCAGCAGAAGTATGGGCTACGTTGTTAATGATCGAATCGCTCATGGTAGCGCCAAACTTAGCTAATTTTCTTCTATATGCAATAGAATTGTGTCATCCCATCTCATCTGCACTCGGCCCGTAGCTCCCCGGTATCGGGATGTCCAATAGGCGCAGGAAAACGCCCAGCTGGGCGCGATGGTGTATCGTTTGGCTAAATGCATGCCGGATCATGCCGTATTTCGTCGTATCCAGGTACACTACCTCACCACCCCGCATGATCCAAGGCTTGTCCAATAGGGCTTCCGGTAAACGTTCCAGCGCAGATTTGCCGGTATAATACGATTTTTCAAGCAAGGCCAACAAGTCAGCATTGCTCTTGATCGGCGTGGGTTGGTAACTGCCTTCGTTGAAATCTAGCACATCCTGATCTACGGCAAGCGTAAACCAAGCGGGGATTTCGGCGAGGTGCGTAGCCAACCGTTTTAGCGTCATGCTTTTGGGGTGCGGTGCCCAGTCAAACCGATCTTCAGGTACAAGTGCCAACATTTTGCGGCTGATGGCCATTTCGCTTTCCAATTCGCTCAGTAATTCTTTGATAATATCCATTGCTGTACTATTTTGGTTTCTTAGGCCAAAGGTATCAAGGGGCACTGACAACCCTATGGCAGGGGACAATGGAAAACCCGGCTATTTTGCTTGCTCCAATGCAGCAATCCGTTGTTTCAGCGCATCGATGGTAATTTCCTGCGAACGGATGGTTGTTTCTTGCGAGGAGATCACCTGCTTCAGTGTGTGGATCAGTTCATCGGTTAATTTTGACGTTTCCGGCGGTGAATAATTTTCGGGGAGATCGGTCAGGATGTCGGCTTTTTTCATTTCACCCTCGCCTTTCAATAACCATTCCGCCGAATAGTGCGGATAATTTTCAGCTAATTTTACTATCCATTTGCTTTGAATGTCGGTTCCGTTGGCCAAAGCCCGCGAAAAAACGCCCTTGCTGGCACCTATTGCTGCTTCTAACGCTGTCACACTGAGGCCTTCCTGCTGTGCGATTTCTTTAATTCTCTTCAATATAGAATCCATTCAGAAAAAATATTCTTCAAAATATTTTTATTGAAGAAAAATAGTTCTTAAATTTGGTTCGACGGAAATAATTAAATCTAAACTATCTTTCTTAAACCTTAAAGGGATGAAATTTAAACAAAAGAAACTGAAAGCTGAAAATTTTCGGTATGTAATCAAGCGGGTGATTAAAAACCCAATGATTTATCTAACTGATTTTTTTGGCTATCAGACCCAGATTGACAACTGGATGCGAACGATTAGCCTAACCCTGAATGCGGGCGCGTGTCCGGAAATGGCATGTCCTGATGTTTTGGAAAACGGATTCCATTGCAAGGAACTCATCGAACAGGTAGAAGTAGCTTATGTCATTTACAAACAGTGTGGGCTGAAAAAGCAGCGAAACCCATTGGCCTTTTTCAGAACAAGGGATGACTATTTCGCCTACAGGTCACGTGGCGAGTACGCCTTTGACGGTCAAATTAACCCAGCGGATACGCTAAGCAAATTTTTTTCATTTCAATCCTTAAAAAAATGGTACGGAACGTTGGATGATATTATGCTATCGCTTACGCAGGCAAAGACCACCAATTATGACCGATTCGGTGATAAAATCGCTATCATCCAAGAACTGTTGCTCCGGCTTGCGCAGGCAATGTATGTGATTTACCGGAATGGAGGGCTTCCATTACAGGTACCCTCATATGTCATCGCTCAACCCTCGGATACCTTCGAAGGGAAGATGCCACTATCCAAATTAGGTGAACTGATACATAGCATCGCCGATAAACGTCATGCGGAAGCAGCCGCTGAATTGGAATCTGTTTTTGAGAAAGCGTACGGTGGGACAGAACCTGAGGACATAGCGAATCCGGATGACCGTGGCGATGAACAGAAAGACCATAGTGAGGATGGAGTGATGATTGAAGAGGCACCGGAATAAGTGTTAAAAAATAAGCGAATGAAATGACCGGATAACTAATATAGTTAAATCATGAACCCAACAACCGCTCAACCCGACCCTGCGCTTCAGCTCATTATCCAGCGCATCACCGAAAATCTATTGATCGACCAGATCTATCTGCATCCGTATAGGATTCAGGGTAAGCAAGTCAATCAGCTGTATGTCTTATTGCGTAATTCCGCCGGGCAGGGGATTACCTCCGCACGTGCACTCTGTAACTTAGCCGTGGCTGAGAAGCCGCAATACCGCTGCCACGTTGCAACGCCGGAAGACCTGAACCGCAAAATCAGGCAAGGGAACATGCGGGCTACGCTGATCTGCCAACCCGATAAACTGGTTTTTGAGCATCCCGATGTGGACACATGTATCCAACTACCGAAAGTAGACTTCCAGGTATGGCATGAGCAAGCAGAGGCGTATTTTGAAAAGGAGATTGCCCGAATTCACGCATTTGAAGAGGGCTATACATTTTACATGAGCAACGCGAATTGTGGGCAGGCGGCGTTTATGCTTCATCAGGTAATCGAGCAGGGATATCGCGCGGCTGAAAACCTGGTGATGGGCAAAGAGAAAATCAGCCATTCCCTGCGTAACCATCAGGAATACATTGCACCCTTCTGTCCGGAGTTGGGCGTGCTTTTCGAAAAGCAGCATGAAGTGAGCATAATGGGCAAATTGGACGAGTCGTATAGCTCGGCGCGGTATGACCACGATTTCTCCATGTCGAAGGAGGACCTGGCTATAGCAGCAAACAAAGTGAACGAATTAATCGCATACGTGATAGCTTATCACCGTGATCTGTTAAACGATATCCAGCAATATAAAGATAAGGCATCGGAAATTATCAGCTCAGAACCAACGCCGGAAGATGAAATACAGGACAGTGTAGAAGCAGGCGGCATCGAACTATATAGCGATGCCAGTTCCCATTGTGAACGTATCCTTTCGGTCGTCAATCGATATTTCATGCCTACCCATGTGTTTTGCTATGCACATCAATCGCGGGAAGAGCACTCGGTGAATCTGCTGGCATTGAATAACACAAAGATACAGCAGCATCGGTATTACCTGGCGATTTTAACGGAAGAGCTGCCGGATCAGGCGTTACACAAGCAGCACCAGATAAACGAGGCATTGGGGGATGAGCTGGAAATTGTGGCACTCTATTTCAAATTGAGTACGTTCAATAAGAAATTGGAGCAGGGATACGGTTTTTTTCATTCCTTAGCGAAGGAAGCAGAGAGGTGGTGTGGCGAAGAGAAGCTGTTGTGTGCAGGGGATATGCCTGAGCCGGTTGACCCCGAGAAACAGCGCTGGCAGTGGAATCGGTATTTTTGGAGTGCGGAAGGGTTGATGGGAATGGTCGAAAAACAAATCGGTAGCCGATACGATGAATGCTGTTCAGTTGTTATGTCGCAAGCCATGGAACAACTTTGTCTTGGACTGCTGCATGCGATTTGGGGTTATAGACCGGATAACATTCTCAACTTAATGTACCTGATCCAGTTGACTGAGTCCATTACCCCACTCGCCAAAAAATGCTTCTGCCTGGATATACCGCAAGAACGGGAAATGGTTGTGGAGCTTTCGAAAGCACTGAGTGAGTTTAGGTATAATTCAAATTTCGATGCGAATGGATTTGACTTATGTATTTTACGTGATCGCTTAGTAAGGTTTTCAAACGGAGTAGAAGAATTGGTCAACCATCATTTTGAAACGTTGGATGGGGGTTAGGCAACCGGCCTGTTCTTCAGCAATACGACGGGTACATCGGCGATGTTTAGCAGTTTCTTGCTTACGCTGCTGTGGAAAAGCCGTTGGAAAAAGCCATAATTGCGTGATGCCATCAGAATTAGGTCGATATGGTGCTTTTTCACATATTCCAGAATCCCCTCCGCCTTGTCACCCGGCTCGTAAACAACCTCAAACAGGGGGTGAAGAATGGCCAACATCTTGAGTATTTCCCGTTTGCCGAGGATTTTTTCAGGTGTTTGTCCCTGTGTCGCTGGATCGACATGTACGACGTGTGTTTCCGCTTCCAATTGGCTGGCCAAGCGGATGATGCTTGCCGTCGGGGTTACATGTTCCACATTTTTCAGATCGGTTGCGTAAACCACTCTTTTTATGGGCCTGAAAGCATGATTTCGGGGTACAATTAACAGGGGAGCAGCCCCGGATTCTGCTACGGCCATTGTATTGCGGCCAATCAGTGTGTTTTCAATGTCCGATAATCCGGCGATACCCATCACAATTAACGATATCGAATAGTGGGCGACAATTGCCTCTACACCCAATCTCACGGGTTGGTCATCGGCTAAAAAAATAAACTGTCTGACAGACAAAGGCGCGGGAATGTGCAGCTTGGAGGCCATTTTTTCCAAATGCCTAAGCGTTGTTTGCTTGTATCCCGTATGTTCGTCGTATCCGTCCGCTGGCCGGTGAGCATAGGAATGGTAGAAAATCACTTGCTCCGCTTGAAGATGTGCAGCCATATCCAGCGCATACTGTGCAGTCGTATACGACACATCCGAGAAATCCACGGGAATTAGGAAATTCTTCATGGGCTGATTCCTATTTTTTCTGCTTGTCGGCGTAGCCAAATACTTTTTGTAGCAACGGTGTCGTGCGGGCACCTCCTAAATTATCACGGATTTTGAGCTCTTCTGCTGCAACCTGGTGAAACAGCCCATCAATGGCTTTTTGGGTTACGTATTTGTTTAAATCCGTTTCTATCTTTTCGTTTACCAACGGAATCTGGTTATAACGGCTTACTACTGCGTTCCAATATTGGGCGACATTGTGCTTGCCAAGTGCGCTCTCCACGATTGGGCTGAACCGCTTCGTCAGTTCACCGGTTGTAGTCCGTTTGAAAAAGTCCGTAGCGGCATCCGGCTGCCCACTTAAAAGAATGTTGGTGGCATCGCGGATCGTTAATTGGGAAAGAGCGGATACAAAAACCGGAGTAGCCTCGCTCACGGCACTTTCGGCCGCACGGTTGAGGCTTTGGATCAGATTGTCGCAGAGTGAACCCAAACCAATACTCCGAAGGGTGCTTTCCACCTTTTGTGCCTCGGGTGGCATCAGGATTTTGACTGCAGCATTGCCTAGGAAGCCATCCTGAACCGCCAGTGATTTGATGCTGCGATCCAGGCCTTGACTCAGTGCCTGTTTAATGCCAGAGGCTGCTTCGCTTGAACTGATTGAGTTAGCCGACCCGCTGGATGGAGCCTGCCCGTCACTTGTTCCATTGGTGGTGGTCATTTGGCTCAATGTATCACATTGGCTGAACAGCAATAGGCAAACAGCTACCGGGAATAAAAATAAACGGTTCATAAGGGCACAACTAAATTATGTGACTAAATTGCATCTTGCCAAACATAGGCAACTTGCGGGTTATATACAAGAATCAAAAGGCGCGCACCTCAGCCATCACCGGAAAATGATCGGAAGGCGTCTTACCTTGATAGCTATCGGTCAGAATGCCATATCTCACCACTGTAAACGGTTTGGACAAGAAGATGTGATCAATACGGCTATCGCCCGTTGTACCGACTTTAAAGCCATTGTATGTGCTGTTCGGAGCATATTTCAACGGCGATAACTCGTAAGCATCGGTTACCTCGCCACCGTCGTTGAGTACGCGATAGCTCTCATTCCGTTGATCTACATTGAAATCTCCGGTGATGATCATGGGGATGCCGTTGCCCAGCTCGTGCGCTTTTCTGACAATCAGTTTGGCACTTTCCTTACGTGCTTCCACACCTATGTGATCGAAATGCGTGTTGAAAAAGAAAAACTCAAAGCCGGTTTGTTTATCCTTGAAAAGTCCCCATGTGCAGATCCGGGGCAATGCGGCGTCCCATCCCTTGTTGGGGGTTTCTGTATTTTCGGCAAGCCAAAAATTACCCTGTTTAATCACCTCAAACTTATCGGTGTTATAAAAGATGGCTGCATGCTCACCCTTATCTTTTCCATCATCCCGGCCTACACCGATGTACGTATAGCCCGGAAGGTTTTTTTGGATGTCTTCCAGCTGGTGTTTAAGGCCTTCCTGGGTGCCAAATATGTCAAAGCCATGGAACCGGATCAGTTGCACAAGGTGCGGATACCTGTCTTTCCAAAGGTTGCCTACGTCGCCTGAAGCATCGTACCGGATGTTATAAGTGGCCACGATAAACTGCTGTGCAAAGCTGAATGCTACGCAGACAAAAAGCAAAAGGAGAGTGCTCAGAAAACCTTTCATCCGATTATTATTTGGTGTTATGGATCACGTTTAGCAATAATGCCGGTTCGTCCGTAGTGATGAATTCAACATCTTGGTCCAGTAAATTCACCATTTCATCCTCGGTATTTACGGTCCATGCATTGACCACTAGTCCGAGATCATGCGCTTCGCGTATCCAGGTTGGATTCTTCTTAAAGATGCTGAAATGGTAATCCAAACCATATAACTTGTCTTTTTTGGCTTCCGCAGGCGTTTTGTCGCCATTGAGGTAATAGACCTTTGCATTGGGATCAAGCTCAACGATGCGTTTGCAGGCATCGTAATCGAAAGCGATGTATTCTACCCAATCCTCAGCGCCTAATTTATGGACAAGTTGTACCGCCAAATCAGCCGAGTACAAGGTGCGCTCCTTACCCAGTTTTGAGGTTTTGAGCTCGTAAATGAGTTTGGTCTTTTGCTGTTTCATTCCTTCCAGCAAGTATGTTTCTGCGGTTGGAACCGACTCACCGTTGGGGTGCTTTTTTGTAAGCAATTCTGAATACGTGGCTGTAGCAATATCGATTCCATAAAAGTCATTGTCATGATTAACAACCAATACATTGTCTTTGGTAAGGTGCACATCAAATTCCGAACCGGCGCAGCCCAGCTCCACCGCACGCTGTAAGGACGCGATTGAGTTTTGGGGGAGATTATCCGTCTTCCAAGCCCCGCGGTGTGCGATGGCTTGATTTTGATTAAATTGGGCAGCAGATACATGCCACATGGCGCAAACAGTTAATGTCAGAAAAATACGGGTTGCAGTGTTCATTTGTGATTAATGTTTATAGCTCTATTTTTTGCCAAGTAAACAGAGTTGTGTTAGCATACGATGGGATAAAGGTAATCATTTTGTTAAGCTGATAAAATCAGGAAGCCGATAAATTGGAAAACAATTGTAACTTTATCTTCGGTAAAACATCCTAATACATAACGATGCAAAGCAAGCAATTATTTCGAAAGCTTCCCATTGAATGGATGTGCTGGATGACAGCGCTGATTTTGCTTTATTTTTCCGATCCACATACCCATCATTTTACATTGTGCCCATTGGAAAACATGGGCTTGGAATGGTGTCCGGGATGCGGGTTAGGTCGTGCGATTGCGCTGTTCATGCACGGCGAAATCGAGGCCTCATTTCGGATGCACTGGCTCGGGATTCCGGCATTTTTTAGTATCATACATCGGATTTATACGCTATCAAAACTCACATACAATCATTGGACAATCGCATATTACCATGAACAACCGTAATATTTTAATGGGCATTCCCGGCATTTCGCCGGAAGAATTGATGTATCTCCAGCATGCCACGGCATCATTGAATGAAGACCAGTTGAAAAACTTTGTGTTTTTATATACTGGCAAACGTAAAAATACACAGGATATCCTGTTATTTACACTGCTGGGGTTCCTTGGGTTCGCCGGCATCCAGCGTTTTGTGCTCAATCAGGTAGCCATGGGAATCATCTATTTCCTGACCGTAGGGTTCTGTTGGATAGGAACAATCGTCGATCTTATCAATCACAAAAGCATGACCGATGAATACAATCAACGGATTACGCGGGAATGTTTGCAAATGGTGATGGGCGGGTTTTAGTTACCTTCCCATTCCCGGAAAAACTGTTCAAGATACCGCTCCATAAAGGCATGTCTTTCTGCAGCGATCCGCTTGGCCGTATCTGTATTCATCCTATCTTTCAATAAGAGGAGCTTCTCGTAAAAATGATTGATTGTGGGCGCCGTACTGTTCTTATACGTTTCCCTGTCCTGGTGAAGGTCGGGAACGATGGCCGGGTCATATAACTGACGGTTTTTAAATCCACCGTAATGGAATGCCCTTGCAATGCCAATGGCACCTATCGCATCCAATCGGTCGGCATCCTGTACAATTTCCAGCTCTTTGGAACGAAAGCTCACCACTCCCAGACTCGCTTTGTAAGACATATGGAAGATGATGTCTTGAACATGTCTTACAAGGTTCTCCGGTACACCGATACTGTTTAAAAACTCACCTGCCAGGGTTGGTCCCAGGGTTTCGTCTCCATTGTGGAATTTGCTATCGGCAATATCGTGCAGCAACGCTGCCAGTTCACAGGTGATCCGATCGGCCTTTTCCTGCTTGAGTAAGGTTCTGACATTCTTCCAAACGCGAAGTATATGCCACCAATCGTGGCCTGCTTCGGCGTTCGCAAGCCGTTGGCGAACAAAATCAGCGGTTTGATCAATGTAAGCCTGCATCAGTAGGTTTTTCGCTTTTTGTTCTGCGGCTTCCTTCGTAAATTTCGTATTCCAATAAGCGGCAATCCAGCTTGCCGTTATAAAATTCTGTTTTCCGGGAAGCGTGGAGACCAATTTTTTTGGCTAAATCGGGATTACCTGTAAATACATAACCACGTTTACCGGCACAGTGCTGTTTCAGGAAATCACCGATCCGGCTGTATGTCGCTTCCAGCTTGGTGTGTATACCCATTCTTTCTCCGTATTCGGGGTTAAAAACAACGACACCTGCGCCGGTTGGCAGCGGAGCTTCGGCAAAGTCTGCTATATGGAATTCGATGAGCTGGTCTACTCCCGCCGTCTTGGCGTTCATTTGGGCAATCTGAACGGCCTCCTTCGACAGGTCCGAAGCAATGATTTTTGCGGAGATAACTTTATTCACCTGTTCCTTGAGTCTTCGCCGTTCGGCAAAAAAAACTTGTTCATCATATCCCAGGATGTGCATGAATGCATAATTCATACGGAAAAGGCCGGGTTTTCGGTTAGTAGCTATGAGTGCGGCTTCGATGGCCAGCGTGCCCGATCCGCACATGGGGTTGGCAAAAATCGTTTGCCCGTCCCATGCAGTGGCATACACCACACCTGCAGCAAGGGCTTCGAGCATGGGTGCTTTGCCCGGATGCTTCCGGTAGCCGTGTTTGGCCAGTGTCTCCCCGGAGGTATCCAGAAAGATTTCCGCCTGATTGTCCTGCCAGTAGAGATGAATTACGGTTTTATGCAAATCAGGTCCGCTATCCGGCCGTAACCCTTTCTTGCTTTTAATCCGGTCGGCAATGGCATCCTTCACTTTGAGGTTGGCAAACAGGGGCGTAGAGATCGTTGGATTGTTCACGTTTGAAGTGACCGAAACATAGCCGTCAAACGCAATCAGATCTTCCCAGGGAAGGGTTATCAACCATTCGTAAAGTTCAGTTGGATCGTTTGCGGCGGAGGTGCCAAGCGAGTAAAGTACCTGGCTGGCGCAATGCAGATTGAGGTTAAGCCGTATACAGTCATTGACGGTAGCCACTAATTCCGCACCGGTGGCAAAGCCACGTTTGATGTCAAATCCCAATCGCCGGATTTCCTCCTGCAGGTAGGGAGACAATCGCCTGTTGCAGGTAACAATGATTTTGCTGGGTGTGTTGAAAACTTCCATAAAAATTTAGCAAAGGTAGGTATTATGGTAAGTAAAAAATACGTAATTTTACAGTTTCATCAGAATATATAATTTGTTAATAGAACGCCGGGCGACTGTTGCGGTTATCAACACGAGTCCGGTAAAAAGACGTAAGTAATGGAAATACGAGGAAAAGTACATGAAATTGGTGCTGTTCAGCAGGTTACCGATACATTCAAGAAACGGGATTTGGTCGTGCAGTATGCGGAAAACCCCCAATTTGTCGAATATATACGCTTCGAAGCTACTCAAGATCGGACATCTTTATTTGACAATTTGAACGTAGGGGATGAAGTGGAAGTTTCCTTCAATCTTCGCGGACGGCCATGGACGAATAGGGATGGAGTAACCAGTTATTTTAATTCACTCGTTGCTTGGCGGGTGGCGAAGGTTACGACTACGGCGGTAGATCCAGGACAGTCCGCTCCGGGCCCGCAGGCGTTTGACGCGCCTTCTCCTGTGGATATTTCTGCTGACGAGGGAAAAGACGATGATCTGCCCTTCTGATCGAATGATATAGTTTTAGTTGATAATAAATCAAAGGAGAGGTGGTGCCGTGTGTACCGCCTTTTTTTGTTCCCCCCCCCCGTCATTCCCATCGTTTTTTGGGTACGCACGTGATGTCAGCAGTTTTTCGCAATAAAAGCGGCCGCTGATCATAACGGCTTTCCAAAACAAGTGAATCCGTAGCATACCTGACGATTTTAAAACGGGGAAGATATTGGCCGATACGGTAACAGCCCGAAATTTTCTGTTTCCAATCGGACTTTGTGTATAAACCATCCACAATCAGGCTGTCACCGCGCACCACGTAAATGCCCTTCGCATATTCGGTCCATTGTCCGTTGTTATAGCAGGAATCGGCAATGTTCTTGACCGTAGCGGTTGTATGCAGAACCGCGTATATCGAATCACATGTAAATTTCAATTCATGCAATGTGTACTGCAACAGTGCATCCTGCATGGGAACACTGTCCTGTATCCATACTCCCTGTAGGTAGTCAGCACCTTCGCTCTGAATATCGGGGTTAAAACGGCAGCCGGTAATGCACAGAACGAATATACCTGCTATGAATAAACAGCGATTAATCACTTCAGTCCGCCAATCATATCCTCAGGACGTACCCACTCATCAAATTGCTCATTTGTGAGCAAGCCTAATTCCAATGCAGCCTCCCGTAGCGACTTATTTTCCTTGTGGGCTTTTTTCGCGATTTTTGCTGCGTTTTCATAGCCGATATGCGGGTTGAGGGCGGTGACTAGCATCAACGAATTTTCGAGGTGTTTTTTTATGCCGTCGTAGTTGGGCTCGATGCCGATGGCACAGTGATCGTTGAAGGACACACATGCATCACCGATGAGCTGGGCGGATTGAAGAAAATTAGCAGCCATAACCGGTTTAAACACGTTAAGCTCGTAGTGACCATTGGCACCGCCGAAGGCAATGGTCACGTCGTTACCAATGACCTGTGCAGCCACCATGGTGAGCGCTTCACATTGGGTTGGATTTACTTTACCCGGCATGATAGACGAACCCGGTTCGTTTTCGGGGATCAGGATTTCGCCGATACCCGAGCGTGGCCCGGAGGCTAACATCCGGATATCATTGGCAATTTTATGCAACGAAACGGCCAATTGTTTTAGGGCACCGTGAGTTTCAACGATGGCATCGTGTGATGCCAATGCTTCAAATTTATTGGGCGCGGTACGGAATGGAAGAGCAGTAAATTCAGCGATGTATTTAGCTACATTTTCCGCATAGCCTTTCGGCGTGTTGATACCGGTACCTACCGCGGTGCCACCCAATGCCAATTCGGACAAATGTGCCAACGTATTGTTAAGCGCCTTTAACCCGTAATCGAGCTGGGCCACGTAACCCGAAAACTCTTGTCCTAAGGTAAGCGGTGTAGCATCCATCAAGTGGGTGCGGCCGATTTTTACCACATTGGCGAAAGCATCCGATTTTGCTTTCAGTGTATTACGGAGTTTCTCAACACCGGGAAGGGTTACTTCCACCACCTTCTTATAGGCAGCGATGTGCATGGCGGTTGGATAAGTATCATTGGACGACTGTGATTTATTCACATCGTCATTTGGGTGGATGAAGGGTTTACCTTCGCCCAATTGATTGCCTTGAATGACATGAGCCCGGTTGGATATTACCTCATTCACATTCATGTTGGATTGCGTGCCCGATCCGGTTTGCCAAATAACCAACGGGAATTGGTCGGCCAACTGCCCCGCAAGGATTTCGTCGCACACCTGTGCAATCAAATCCCGTTTTTCAAGGGGGAGTATACCTGCGTCCGCATTGGTGTACGCTGCTGCTTTTTTAAGGTATGCGAAAGCCTCGATGATTTCCCGGGGCATGGAAGCTGAAGGGCCGATCTTGAAGTTGTTGCGTGAGCGTTCGGTCTGCGCTCCCCAATACTTATCGGCAGGCACTTGCACCTCGCCCATGGTATCGTGCTCTATTCTATATGACATGGAAGTGTTGTTTTTTGATAACGTTACAAACTTAGATAAATTGACCTTTATATACAATTTTCATTTCGTGCCTTTTGACTCCATAGCAAGAAGATCAGACCGATGGCGATAATGCCTGCGGCCACAGCCAGTGCCGTGGGAGTATATCCTACGGAGGCATTAATAAAACCTGCGATACCTTGTAGCAGTAAGAGCAATTCATTTAAAATAATACCGATAACCAGTATTCCGGTCGCAATGACCGCAGTACGGTTGCTGGACAGAATTTTTTTCATATAGCCATAGGCAACCAGGAAAAGTGTGATGATCACGAGCAATACGAGATGAAGGTACCCGATAACAATCGCCCGGAAGCCGTAGGTTAACTGACTTAACGAAGGAAAAATAGAGAGATCCTGAAGGAGTATTTTGATGCTGACAGCGAGCATGACGCCTATGAGTAGCCACTTTGAAACTGCCGAAAGGTGATGAGCATATTGCCGGTGTGCTGTCAATACCGAATGTAGCCAGACGATCCAAGCAACCGTCTGCAACATCAGTGCAACGGCCACCAGGCAGTAAAGCCAACCGGGTATATTCCACCACAAGGTCGAGAGAAAATAAGTAGGTATGCATGACAGTGTGAAGGCCCAAAATACAAAAGGCATGTGTCTCAGCGATATACCCCGGCTTCGTAACCAATGGTGGGCTAAGCCGAAGCATGCAAACATAAACCACCCGTTATACTGAAAATGCAGGAAAAAATAAATCGACGCCAACTGCAGCCGCATATCCGTGTTATGAGATGACATCAAATACGCTAAGTGGAAGGTGCCGACCGAGGAAAGCACGAGAAAGATCAGTGCGGCGCGAAACCACCGATGGGTAGTGTCCCGCCAGCATATCGCCGTGAATAGATACGAAATGATGACGGTAGCCGTAGCGGCACAGATCGAACACAATCCATACCCCTGCAGGAAGAAGCTTACGAGCATAACGTATGAAGCGAACAGGTTGGCTACGACTAATGTTTGGTATTTACGCGGTAGAGCCTGCCTACTTCCCGTATTGCATATGGCAGCCGCAATCAGCACCATTAATGTATGGGATACCCATCCCGAAAAAGCGAAGTGTGAATGGGCATGCAATACATACTTTTGATTGATGGCCGGCAATGGAATTAAAAACTTGATCCGCATAAGCAAGCCTAATGCTGCAACTAGCAATAGATTGAATATTCCCAATATCAACCAACGGCGAATCGTTATTTTGATGATCAATTCTTTCACGAAACTAAAATATCACAAACCATCCGCTGGTACAAATACCTTACCTTTTACAATGCTTAGCCGGTCTTCTTTTTCCATGTGTTTAATAACCCTGATGATGGTCTCCACACGCAACCCCGTCATATTGGCCAATTGCTGACGGGTGAGCATTAGCCGGTTGCAATCCTTGCAAATGAATTTTCCGTGTTGGTTGAAATAGCCGATCAGTTTGGAGATCACTGCTTCGGGATTGTTTTGGGATAGCAAATCTGTTAAAAAGAATTTAAAACGGAGGTGTTGCACCAATGTTTTCGTAAAGTCAAAATGGACTTCGGGGTTTTCATGCAATAGCTGATGGAAAGAGGAGGTGCACAATTTTAGGATGATACAGGGTGCATCTGCAATGGCGCTGGCGGCGTACGGTGCATCGTCAAATAAGGGAAACTCGCCAAAACTTTCACCGGCCTCCACGATGCGGTGGAGTATTTCCCTGCCATCCTCCGTAATATTGCACCACCTTACACGCCCCGACACCAATTGGTAATAATAGGTTGCAGGCGCCCCTTCATCGAAAATGATATCGCCTGGTGCCGCTTTGCGATAAGTAGCGCCCCGTTGCAGAAGAAGATCTGTTGGAATCATAGGCGGTTTTTTAAAAACATTCCCTAATAGATACTTGTTGCAAGTATACAGGAAGTGATTCCTATCTGCATTGATAGATATCACATCAAGAGGTGACGAAGATCAGGGTTGGCGTTTTTGTTTGTTAACATACTGTAATTCAGAGTCATTTATTTATGGAAAGACCTATATTATTTTGAAAAAAATGACCGATGCCTACTTTATGATTCCACGCATAAAATCGCCTTGGTCCTATGGATATCTTTGTCTTGGCAAAGGAAATTACATCGTAACTTGTAAGATCACGAAAATAAATACCACATAACTATCAAACTCAAAACAACTGAAAAATGAAACAATTAGCGATTATTTTGGTGCTGGGCATATTGATTTATGCCTGCTCATCGGGAGGCAAGCAGAGCTCGGAGAATGGTTCAACAAACACAGAAACTCAACAACAGCCGACAGACTATGATCCTAATCGCGGAGAGGGTAAGTTCGATCACGTAGACGTGGGAGAGAAATTGGATGTACAGCTTGCCAAGGATGGGAAAGTCGTGGCCGATTTGAAATGTGCAAGCTGCCATAAGTACACCGACGAGCGGTTGGTGGGTCCGGGATGGGCAGGTGTTACCGAAAGGCACCGTCCGGAATGGATCATGAACTTCATTACCAATCCGGATCCGATGATCGACAAAGATCCTAAATTGCTCGCCCAATTGGAAATCTGTTTGGTACGCATGCCCAACCAGAACCTGTCTGATGAGGATGCCCGCAAAATCCTGGAGTTCATGCGTGAAAACGACGGAGTTAAGTAGTGATACTCTTTTTATTTATCATCAATATATCGTATAATGAAACCTGTCCTGTCATCGCCTTATGGAAAAGAAGATGAAAATGCAGGTTCCATATAGCCATAAAAAACAATTTTTGATATGAAACCAAAACAATATCTTCTATGGATGGCCGCCGCTGCGGCAGTGTCCATATCCTTCAGCGCCTGCAGACCCAAAGGGGCGGGCAGTGCCGTATCGGGTAACGCTGCCCAGCGGACGTATGTGCCTCCCGGGCAGTACGATGAGTTTTACAACTTTGTGTCCGGCGGATTCAGCGGGCAGATGAGCGTATACGGATTGCCCAGCGGACGCCTGTTTCGCGTAATCCCTGTTTTCTCGGTCGATCCCGAAAAGGCATGGGGATACAGTGAGGAGACCAAGCCCATGTTGATGACATCGCATGGTTTTGTCCCCTGGGATGATCTCCACCACATCGAATCGTCTTTTACCGACGGGATGCCCGACGGTAAATGGATGTTTGCCAACTCCAACAACACACCGCGCCTGGCGAGAATAGACCTCACCACGTACCGGACGGCGGAAATCATCGAAATTCCCAATACGGGGGGTAACCACTGTTCACCCTTCACCACCGAAAATTCGGAATACGTTATTGCCGCGACACGCTTCAGTGTACCGCCGGATGGACCGCAAGGCGATGTGCCGATTAGTTCTTATAAACAAAATTTCAAGGGACACATCAGCTTTGTCAGTGTAGACAAAGAAACCGGTGAATTCAATATCGCTTTCCAGTTGAAAACGCCGGGATTAAACTTCGACCTGTCCAGCGCTGGAAAGGGTGTGTCCAATGGCTGGCTTTTCCTCAGTTGCTACAATTCGGAGCAAGCACACACCTTGTTGGAAGTCAATGCTTCCCAAAATGACAAAGACTTCATTCTGGCCATTAACTGGAAGAAAGCTGAAGAATATTTCAAGGCCGGAAAGGGTACAAAACAAACCAATGTACGCTACGCGCACAATAAATACAATGAGCATACCCACTCGGCTACTCACGAAATCAAAACTGAAGTTACCGTGCTTGACGTCGCTGACTTTGAGGACTTGGCTTACCTGATTCCGTGCCCGAAATCACCGCATGGTACGGATGTGAACCCCACAGGTGAATACATCGTGGGGAGTGGAAAATTGGCCGCATTGATTCCGGTGTTCAGCTTCGATAAAATACAGAAGGCAATCGCTGCCGGTGATTTTGAAAGCGAGCGCTACGACGGCATCCCGGTAATAAAATATGAATCTGCCCTGCACGGTGAAGTGGAAAAACCGGGCTTAGGACCTTTACATACCGAGTTTGATGACAAGGGGAATGCATATACCTCATTTTTTGTCTCTTCGGAAGTGGTGAAATGGAATGTCGAAAAATTGGAGGTACTGGATAGGCAGCCCACTTACTATTCTGTGGGTCACCTCATGGTAGCAGGAGGCAACTCTAAAAAGCCCTACGGCAAATACTTGGTGGCATACAACAAGATCACCAAGGACCGCTTCCTACCGACCGGGCCGGAGCTCTGCCATGCCGCACAGCTGTTTGACATCAGTGGCGATAAAATGGAACTGTTACTCGACTTTCCAACCATCGGCGAGCCTCACTATGCACAGGCCATACCTGCCGATGTGATTAAAGATAGGTCGTTGAAAATATATGACATCAATGCCAATAATCACCCTTTCAAAGCAAATGGAGAAGGCGACGCCCGGGTGGAGCGCGATGGAAACATTGTGCGTGTATACATGACGACGATCCGTTCTCACCTGACTCCTGATGTCATCGAAGGGATCCGGCAGGGTGATGAGGTATACTTCCACATAACCAACATCGAGCAGGATTGGGACATGCCGCATGGCTTTGCAATCAAGGGTGCGGGTAATTCCGAACTGCTGATCATGCCGGGAGAGACTCAGACCCTGAAGTGGGTGCCAGATCGCGTGGGAATCTTTCCCTTCTATTGTACCGATTTCTGTTCTGCATTACACCAGGAGATGTCCGGCTATGTCCGGGTATCCCCCAAGGGAAGCAATGTAGCGCTTACGTCCTATGCGGGCAATAAATAAACTGACGTGAACAATCGACATCGCATTATATCCTTGCACAGGGCCATACTCATCATCAGTGGTGTGGCCCTGCTTGCCGTCATCGCATTGCCCATATGGCGTATTGAGCTGGATGCAGCCCAATATCCCGAAGGCCTCGAACTGTTGATATACAGCTACAAGCTGGATGGGCATGTCGACATCATCAATGGGTTGAATCATTACATCGGGATGAAGACACTCCGTGCCGATGACTTCATCGAGTTTACGGTGTTGCCATACCTCATTGGTATTTATGGCCTTGCTTTTATCGTGGTGGGGTTTTTGGGTAAGCGGAAAGGGCTTTATATTTTGTTTGCCGCCTTTCTTCTTTTTGGCGTCGTATCCATGGTTGACTTTTGGCGTTGGCTGTATGAATACGGCCATGACTTGGATCCGACCGCACCGATCAAGGTACCAGGTATGGCTTATCAGCCACCACTGATCGGGTTCAAGCAATTACTCAATTTCGGTGCGTTTTCCATTCCGGCTATCGGTGGCTGGATATTTATTGCCAGCGGGGTACTATTGGCATATTGTGTATTTGGAGAATGGCGTATCGCTAAAACATGGGCAAAATCATGAAACACATTCGGTTGTTAAGTATACTTTTTCCGGGGCTGGTACTCGCATGTAGTACACAAGCTTGTGGAGGCGATGGTCCCAAGCCCATTAACTTTGGACAAGACCAGTGTGCCCACTGCCGGATGACGGTGAGCGATGCACGTTTCGGCAGTCAGTTGGTGACAACCAAGGGGCGGGCTTACGTGTTTGATGACGTGCAATGCCTGATCGCTTTCGTGAAGGCCGGCACCGAGGCATCGGAAGACGTGGCCGCTTATTATTTGTCGGACTATGTCAATGAAAACAAGCTGCAGCCGGTAGAAAAGCTTCTGTTCCTGAGAAGTGAGTCATTGAAGAGCCCCATGCGAGGCGACATCGCCGCATTCGCCAGTCGGGAGGACCTCGAAAAGGTGAGGGAAGTCCATGGGGGAGATGTCCTGACCTGGGAAGACTTGTGGAAGTAGGTGAAGGTATAAAAATGATACGGTATTTTATAGTTGTATTTGAGCTATGTGTTTGCCTGTTGGTAAGCGGCATGGGACATGCCGCTACCATTCAGGTAAGTGCTACGCATCGGATTACGTCTATAAAACGTGCGCTGGAAATCGCTGTAGATGGAGATACCATCCAAGTGTATGCGGGTACCTACCGTGAAGGTAACATTGTTATCCGGAAACGTGTCGCGCTGATCGGTGTGGGCAATCCAGTAATAGATGGTGAAAAACAATACGAGCCTATCTCCATTTTTGTTCCGCATGTGACGGTCAGTGGATTCACCATTAAGGCATCCGGCCAATCGTCGGTACGGGATATCGCGGCAGTAAAGCTTTACGAAACGCACCATGTGACCGTTGCCGATAATGTCTTGGATGACAATTTCTTCGGTATCTACCTACAAGGTTCCAAGCAGTGTACCATCCGCAATAACCGGCTGACGGCGTATGGCAAGACCGAACAGGTGACGGGAAACGGCATACACGGTTGGAAAAGCGACAGCCTTGTTATTTCGGGAAACACGGTGGTGGGGCATCGAGACGGGATTTACCTGGAATTCGTGACACACACCGATGTGCGGGATAATCAAGTGCTGAATAACCGTCGTTATGGACTGCATTTCATGTTTTCGCATGAGAATGGATACTATGACAACGCCTTTACCGGAAACGGTTCGGGGGTAGCGGTCATGTACACCAAGCATGTGCGTATGGAGCGTAATGTGTTCAGTGAGAACTGGGGTGATGCGGCCTACGGACTGCTGCTCAAAGAGATTACCGACAGCCATATCGAACACAACGTGTTCGTCCGCAACACGACCGGGATATTAATGGAAGGCAGTAACCGTGTTCAGATCCAGCACAATCAATTTGAAGGAAACGGTTGGGCACTGAAGATACAGACCAGCTGCATGGATAATGTACTCACGCAGAACAATTTCGTGCACAATACTTTCGACGTTGCTACCAACGGCTCATTGATGCTCAACAAATTCGAGCGTAATTATTGGGATAAGTATGAGGGCTATGACCTGGATAAAGACCGCGAGGGCGATGTGCCTTACCGGCCCGTGAGCTTGTATTCAATGGTCGTGGAAAAGTATCCGATGGCCATGCTGTTATTCCGCAGTTTTATGGTTACCTTGCTTGACCGCACGGAGCGCGTGATGCCCAGCCTTATCCCGGAAGATTTGAAAGATGATTACCCGCTGATGAGGCCTGTCGTAATGGCTTACGCGGAATGAATCTTATTGATATATGATCACAATCCAGAACATATCCAAACGGTTTGGAAAGCTCCAGGTGCTTGACAACGTTTCGCTGACGTTGAACGGAGGGCAATGCGTGGCATTGATCGGGCCCAACGGAAGCGGAAAGACCACGTTGATTAAGTCTATCCTGGGCATGGTCATGCCGCAGTCCGGCGCCTTGCTGTTCAAGGGGAACCCTGTGGGGCAACAGTGGGAGTACCGGCGGGACATCGGGTACATGCCACAGATTGGCCGTTACCCGGAGAACATGACCATCGGGCAGGTGCTGGATATGATGAAAGATATCCGCAAGGTGCCGGAGGCCGCATTGGATCGGGACCTGTTCGACGTGTTCGAACTCGATAAAATGCTGGACAAGCGCATGGGTACCCTGTCCGGAGGGACAAGGCAGAAAGTCAGTGCCTGCCTGGCATTTATGTTTAAACCGGAAGTGCTCATCCTGGATGAGCCTACGGCCGGTTTGGATCCGGTGTCTACCGAATTATTGAAAGACAAGATCCTGGCCGAAAAGAATAATAACCGATTGATTATCATCACCTCACATGTGCTGAGTGATCTGGATGATTTGGCGACCGAAGTAATCTATATGCAAGAGGGCCGGCCGCTGTTTCATAAACCGTTGGAAGTACTCAAGGAAGAAACCGGGACGGACCGGTTGGCTAAGGCCATTGCAAGGATCATGGCAAAACAGGGGATGAAGAAAGGAGTGACGACGGTATGAGCAAGATTGTCAAATATGTCATTGCCGATTTACTTCGGAGCCGGGCGATTATGGTGTACGCATTGGTGTTGCTGGTATTATCAATCAGTGTATTCAGCATTGAGGACAACGCAGATAAAGGAGTGGTCAGCTTACTGAACATCATCTTGTTTGTGGTCCCCCTGGTGAGCATTATTTTCTCAACGGTATACCTGTATAACAGCGCGGAATTCATCGAACTGCTCGTAAGCCAGCCGCTGAAGCGCCGGACGATATGGATGAGTATATTCACCGGGTTGGCTGGGGCTGTGGCGCTGGCATTCCTGATAGGGGTAGGGGTTCCCATTTTGTTGTACGCCTTCACTCCGTCGGGGATCATATTGTTACTATCCGGTATGATGTTATCCCTGATTTTTGTGTCGATAGCCATGTGGGCGGCGGTGCGTATCCGTGATAAAGCGAAAGGCATCGGCCTGTCGATTTTGTTGTGGCTGTATTTTGCCTTGTTGTTCGACGCACTGGTGCTTTTTATCCTGTTCCAATTCTCAGATTATCCGATTGAAAATGGAATGGTTGCTGTGGCGATGCTCAATCCGATCGACATTAGCCGGATACTCATTTTGTTGCAGGTCGATATATCGGCTATGATGGGCTACACGGGTGCCATATTCCGGAATTTCTTTGGCACGGGTTGGGGAATGACCATTACCGTCTTGGTGTTAATGGCTTGGACGGCCGTCCCGGTATGGTTTTCCTTACGATTTTTTAAGCAGAAGGACTTGTAGGTGGATGATTAAGGATGGTTGATTATCAGTATCATGTAAAAATAAGTATGGCGCAGAACTAATAAAGGACAAAAAAGTCTTTTTTTAATATATTTGAAAATCAAATTCATAAAGTCATGATAAAAACAGCAATACTGGATGTTACGCAGATAGAACCTCGGCTGAAGCATCCGACGATTTTCGAGCATTTCGATGCATTGGAGCAGGGTGAAAGTTTCATCATCCACAATGACCACGATCCCAGGCCGCTTTATTACCAGCTCTTGGGCGAGCGTGGCAATATCTTCACGTGGGAATACCTGGAATCGGGACCCTTACATTGGCAGGTGCAGCTAGCTAAACCCGCTGCCGAGGCGGAAGAGACCATAGGCGAAATTGCTGCCAAAGATATACGGAAGGCAGCCGTTTTCAAAAAACTGGGTATTGATTTCTGCTGTGGCGGAAAGCAGACGCTCAAAGAGGCCGTCCATCAGGCGGGCCTGACCGAGGAACAGGTACAGGAAGCATTGGACCGTTCGGAAGCTGTCGTTGCAGGGCAGGTCACACACGATTTCGGTTCATGGGACCTGGGCTTTCTAGCAGATTATATTTATAACGTCCATCACAAGTATATCCGCGAAAGTGGACCGGTCATCGAACAGTTAGCAGAAAAGGTCGCTATGCGTCACGGGCAGGTACATCCCGAACTTTTCGAATTGGCGAATGGACTGAAAGGGCTGATAAATGAACTGTACAGCCATGTGCAGAAAGAAGAACGGGTATTGTTTCCAGCTATCAAAGCCCTGGAAGGTAATGGAGCGAACACTCAGATACCGGTCGGAATCAAAGGGCCGGTGCAAGTAATGGAAGCGGAACATGGATCTGCGGGTGATGAGCTCAAGGCATTGAGGAAGCTGACGAGCGATTACGAACTGCCGGCCGACGCCTGCAACTCATATACCTACCTTTTCGAAAAAATAAAGGAATTTGAAAATGATCTTTTCCAACACATCCATTTGGAAAATAATATTTTATTCCCCAAAGCTTTGAAGCTGGAAAAGGAGCGCCTGAGTAGTGCTGGTGCATTATAAGGAGGGGACGGCGATGGTTATCAACAAACACACCCGCGTATCGGAGGTCATCAAAGCGAATGCGGATAGCATCGCAGCGATAGCGGAACTTGCGAAGCCTTTGCATAAACTGAAAAATCCGTTGTTGCGTCGCGTCATGGCCCCGCGGGTGACGTTGGCCGAAGCAGCCGCCATTGGCGGCTGCTCCCTGGCAGATATCCGGGCGGCACTGGAACCCTTGGGCTTCCAGTTTTCCGATGAAGCCGCAGATAAGGAGGATGGGCAGGAAAAGGGGCAGCGTCCGGATTGGCTCGCCGCTGCGGAAGATGGTGCAATCGACCTATTCGACGTACGCGAGCTGATCGAATCGGGTGATGATCCGCTCAAAGCCATCGTACAGCGGTACCGCGCATTGCCCGCCCGCAACGTGCTATGCATTGTCAATTCTTTTATCCCTTACCCGTTGATCAATTTGTTGGGGAAAAAAGGAGCAGATAGCTTTGTGGAAACGGTAGCAGATAACGTGCATTATACCTGGTTTTTCAAGCGTGATGTGCCTGCCGAACAGACTGAGGCTCCGGAAGGAGACCGGGTGACGATGCACGATGCGTCCTCATTCGATCGGGTATTGGCGGCGTATCCGGAGACCCGTCGGATCTACCTTGACGTCCGTCCCTTGCCGATGCCGCAACCCATGGAAACCATCTTGGAAACCTTGCCAACGCTGGCACCCGGACAGGCACTGTTCGTACAGCATAAGCGGGTGCCCCTGCACCTGCTGGAGGAACTCGCCGAGCAGGCGTATGTGGTGCATATTTATGAGGTGGTGGAAGGGGATGTGAAGCTGTTAATCGTGGGGAGTAATTAGTATTTAGTACGAAGTAGGTATGGCGGCAGATATCAGCATCGGGAAAGCACCCCACCCTCTGGCGGTATTGCCTTTTTACGGTACGGGAGCGGTGTTCTTTGCCGCACTGGCCATATTGCTTTTCATGACCGCCGGTGAACTGACCGGACACCATTTTAATCCGCATGTGCTGGCAATTGTCCATACAGCCGCATTGGGCTGGGGGACGATGGTTATTTTTGGAGCGGCTTACCAGCTGTTACCGGTGATCTGCGAGCGCGACTTGTACAGCGTTGCATTGGCGGTCGCATCATATGTGCTGCTCACCGTAGGGACTATCCTGTTGGTTTGGTCGTTTTGGGTGTTTGAAGTGGGCGCATTGATGATTACAGGCGGTTCGTTGGTAGTAGTTGCGGCCTTACTCTATACCGTCAATACGTGTGCTACCGCCGCGCTGCATCAAAACAGCTCGGTCCAACGGGCATTCATCGTGAGCTCGGCACTGTGGCTGCTCATTACCGTCATCATTGGGCTTTTATTGGCTATCAACCTACGGGTTACCTTTATTCCGCGCAACCACCTCGATATGCTGAAACTCCATGCCCATGCCGGCTTGGTGGGATGGTTCCTGCAACTGATTACCGGTGTGAGTACCAAGCTGGTGCCGATGTTCCTATTGGGAAAGTCGAAGCGGGAGTGGCTGCTCTACGCCGCCCTGGTATTACAGAACATCGGATTGGTGTTGTTCCTTGCCGACGGCTACTTCAATCCCATTACGGCAAAGATGCTGATTTATGCGGGTATCGTTGCGTTGGGTACGATAGCATGGCTGGTTTACCTCGCCGAAGCGTACCGCAACCGCTTGCGCAGGAAAGTGGAGTTGCTGATGAAGCATACCGCCGTTTCGTTCGCCTGCCTGGCAGTGGGGTTCTTCCTGCTCCCGATCGCCTATTCCTTCACCGATACCCGGTGGGTCTCCCTCTATGGCACCTTCCTGTTTCTGGGATGGATTACCGCCATTATCTTGGGCAAGACCTTTAAGACGTTACCTTTTATCGTCTGGAGCAGCCATTACCGGCACCTCACCGGCAAAGTAAAGGTACCGCTGCCTAAGCAACTGTACAGCGAGCGGCTTACCGTCTACCAGTTTTACCTTTACCTGGCCGCCTTTGTGCTACTGGTTGCAGGTATGATCGCGGATTATATGCCGTTGATCCGTGTCGCGCTGGCGCTGTGGATGATGCTGGCGGCGGTATACGTCGCCAACGTGGCGAAGATAATGTTTCACAAACCCATGATTACAGATGGAAATAGAACTCAATAGCCCGTTTGCTGCGGAATTGGTTAAAGCGCAGACGGCACTGATGCAGGTGATTGACCCCGAACTGTACGTCAATATCGTCGACCTGGGTTTGGTTTATGGGGTTGATTTTACCGATGAGGCCAAGGTGAAAGTGACGATGACCCTTTCTACACCCGGCTGCCCCATGGGGGATGCGATTACCGGAGGCGTGGAGAACGCATTGGAAGCCGTTTTTCCCGATCGGGAGATCGAGGTCAATATTGTGTGGGAACCACGATGGAACTACCACATGATTACCGATGAGGGCAAAGCCCAGATGGGACTGGAATAGGCTTCCATTAAAATTTATGATTCCCATCACTTCCATGGGTGACCGGCGTCACGTGGCGTCGCCGGCAAAGCGCTAATTTTGTAAGGGTTAATCCGTCATCAACGTGATGAAGCCAACAAGTGAACATACACAATGAACGAAACCAATTCACATACTTTTCACATCCCGGTGATGGGGTTAGGGTTTACCATTGACACGCCGCTGAAAGTGGCGCGGTTTGGTATATCATCGGCACTATCCCTTGCCGACGATCACCTCATGGAGCAGATGCGTGAATTTTACGCGGAGGAATACGGCCACCCATTCAGTCCCATTTCACCGAAATCCGATGACTATCGCGCAAGGCGGATCACGGCATACCTCAATCTGGTGCACGATATAGTCAGTCAGCAGGTCGAGCAATTGCGTAGTGACACATTTGAGGCGGATAGCGAGCTGACCCGCTATTTTGAACTGTTGCCGGAAGGATCACCCATTAAACGCAGCTACCTGGCGATGTGCGCGAGCAATGACGAAAAACAGGAATCGTTGGCCGCTGGCCTTCGACAGGCAGTAACCGCGGGCGCGATTGATGTGAATATCATGACCAAGGTGGACAAGACCAACTATGCACCGGATGGCACCCCACTGCCACCGGAATATTCGGATGCGTCGGCTGCTCTTCGAGGATTTGCCCTAAGCAACCTCCGTTCCTCCGTTATTTTGTCCGCCGGGCTGAATCCCCGCTTGTACGGTTACTTCGAAAAATTCGACGATTTCTTCCCCGATGGGGACGGACGGCTTGCCAAACGGATTATCCTGAAGGTAAGCGACTATCGGTCTGCATTGATTCAGGGCAAGTTGCTGGCTAAGAAAGGGTTGTGGGTATCCGAGTTCCGGATAGAATCTGGCTTGAACTGCGGCGGGCATGCATTCGTTAGCGACGGGATGCTCCTGGGGCCTATTATGGAGGCATTCAAGACCCAGCGGGAAGTGCTTTATGCCGAATTGAAAAGCCTATGCGATGCTGCACTTGCGGGTAAGGGGCGGCAGGGGCTCGGCGCAGACCCTGTACAGCGCATCACGGTGCAGGGCGGTATCGGTACGGTCGGCGAAGACCGTTTCCTGCGGGACTACTACCAGTTGGACGGCACCGGTTGGGGTAGCCCATTCTTATTGGTGCCCGAGGCGACCAATGTCGACGACGATACCCTCGGGAAATTGGTAAATGCGCAACCGGACGATTTTTACCTGAGCGAAGCCTCGCCGTTGGGTGTGCCGTTCCATAATTTCCGGCCGAGTAGCTCCGAAGAACAGCGGAAATCGCGGGTAGCCAAAAACCGTCCGGGTAGTCCATGTCACAAGAAATTCCTGTCGTTCAATACCGAATTTACCGAAAAGCCGATTTGCACGGCTTCCCGGCAATACCAAAACCTGAAACTCAAGGAAGCAAGGGAGAAGTATCCCGACGAACAGGCGTATCAACAGGCTGCGGCAGCCATTGTCGAAAAAGATTGCCTGTGTGAGGGGCTCGCGGCACCGGCAGTGCTGACCAATGGCATACCGCCCAAGCACAACCTCAAGGCAGTGACAATATGCCCGGGGCCGAATATGGTCTATTTTTCCAAAATCGCTTCGCTGAAAGAGATGGTCAATCACATCTATGGGAAGATCAGCCTGCTGAACGAGCGGTTCCGTTCAAACCTGTTTGTCAATGAACTGCGCCTTTATATCGATTACCTAAAAAAGGAAATCGAAAAACACCAACATGATTTTACGGAGAAGCAAGGTGTCCACTACCGGACATTCCGGGACAACCTACTGCTTGGAATCGAATACTACCGATCCCTGATCCCGTCGATGCAGCGCTATGCCCAGACCAACATAGATGATATGAAAACCGCTATGGCAGATGCGGAAAAAATACTGCTTGGATTGACTGTTTTTGATGTTAAAAAGCCGATATTGCAGCCCGTTTGAAACGGCCGCAACGTGAAGTGTTGAAGTTTTTACGTCGTGCAGTGTCGACTTAAGAAACTAGCCGTTGATTAACCCCGGTTTGGCGACTTTCATGCCGGTGATGTACAGCACGATGCTGGCAGCAAATAATAAATAGAAAGGTATTTCCCAGTTTCCCGTCAAATCGTGCAACGCGCCGAATAATGGCGGTCCCATCGCGGCAAGGGCGTATCCAAGGGATTGCGCCATCCCTGAAATCCGGGCAGCATCCCGGGTGGTTTCTGTTCGGAGAACGAACCACATCATGACCAAACTGAATGCAAGTCCGGTGCCCAGGCCAAAAAGAATCACAGCAGGGATGATGAACTGTGTCCGCCACCCGATGATCAATATAACGCTCAGAACCAATGTGCCACCAATAAACCAAAGCAGGGGCGTGTGATCCTTTAAACGGCCGATAAGGATGGGGCCCACGAACATAATGGGAAGCTGGGTGAACTGAATGAACGAGAGCACCCAGCCCGATCTTTCGGAGGCCATGCCCCATTCTTGCAGCACGACCGGCAGCCACGCTACGGAACAATAGAAAAGCAGTGACTGGAGACCCATAAAAATCGTGATACACCAGGCAAGTCGGGATTTGAGCATGGACCTGTCTTTTTGCGGGTGGGTTACGGACTTACCATGGGGCGTTTTTCCTCCGTTGCGCAACAGCTGTGGAATCCAAAAGAGGATGGAGATGACCGCAAAAACCAACCATACACCGATTGAACCTTTCCAACCCCTGCCGGTCCAGTTGCCAATGGCAATGCTGAATCCCGAGGCCAGGGATGCGGTAATATTCATCGCGACGCTGTAAATCCCCGTGACCAAACCGATTTTTCCGGGAAACCATCGTTTGATAAACGGAGGTACGAGTACGTTGCCAAACGCGATGCCACAACCTATGAGTGCCGTTCCGGAAAATAACAGCACCGTGTTGGATGAAGTTCGGATGAATAGCCCCAAACCAATAGCCCAGATAGCTGCCCAGAGGATCGTTTCTATGCTCCACTTTTCGGCTAATTTTGGTGCAATGGGGGAGAGGAGTGCAAATGCCAGCAGCGGTATCGTGGTGATGAGTCCCGTCAACGTATTGGAAAGGTGCAGCGCCGCCTGGATTTGTGGAACCACTGGCCCTACACTGGTAATGGGGGCACGTAGGTTGGAAGCTATTAAGACAATACCGATAAGCAGTATGATTTTCCCAAACCGTGTTATCTCTGACGTTTTCTCCATGATCTATCGACGAAAGTAGAGCCTGCCGCTGCTACGCCCGCGAAAGTAACGCTAATTTGTGTTATATGGTTGGCAACCGCCGAACGGGTTATCCACAACGCCATCTCGTTGTGAATATCTTTTCTCCCCGATTGTGCGCGTAGTCATAAAGGCGGCCGGGGAAGTGGGGTAATTTTGTGTGATATGGAAAAATACGTCATCAAACGAAGCGGGGCTTACGAGCCCTTTATGCCTTATAAGATCAACGATGCCATCGAGAAAGGATTCGAAAGTGTATCCCAGCAGCCGGATAAGACGGCGTTCGACGCCGTAATGGCGTCGTTGGACACCAAGGATACCTGGGCGGTGGAGGAAATCCAGGACTGCATCGAAAAGGTACTTTATGAACGGCGCCACTTTGAAGCAATGCGCTCCTTCATGCTGTACCGGCACACCCGTAAACTCCAGCGTGAGCATATCCATGGCTTCAACGAAGACACCACTTACGTAGACAGTACGCAAACCATCGAGGAATACATCAGCCAAACAGACTGGCGCATCAACGCCAACGCGAACGTTTCCTATTCCAGTGCCGGGCTGATCAACAATACGGCAGGTAAGGTGATTGCTAACTATTGGCTGGATAAGGTATACAGTAAGGAAGAAGGATACGCGCACCGCAACGGAGATATACATATCCACGACCTCGACTGCCTCACCGGCTACTGCGCCGGATGGAGCCTGCGCGTATTGCTCAACGAGGGGTTCAATGGCGTACGTGGGCGGGTGGAAAGCCGGCCGCCATCCCACTTCCGCGAAGCCCTCGGACAGATGGCCAATTTCCTGGGTATCCTGCAGAGTGAATGGGCGGGCGCACAGGCGTTCAGTTCGTTCGACACCTATCTGGCTCCCTATGTGTTCAAGGACCGGCTGCCCTATACCGAAGTGTTAAAAGCCATCCGCAGTTTTGTTTACAACGTAAACGTGCCGGCGCGCTGGGGGCAATCGCCGTTTACTAATATTACATTGGACTGGAATGTGCCGGACGATCTGAAGGATCAGATACCGACCAAAAAGGACATACACCTCTTTGCAGGATTGCAAGACGAAGAACTGCTGCAAGAGGCACGGCAACGCGGTGCCTCCTCGCTGGAAGACCTGTGCTATCGGCATTTCCAATCAGAAATGGACCTGATCAACAAAGCGTATTATACGGTGATGACAGAAGGCGATGCCAACGGGCAGCCTTTCACGTTTCCCATTCCTACGGTCAATATCACGGAGGACTTCGACTGGGCAAGTGAAAATGCCACCCTGCTCTTTGAGAATACTGCCAAGATCGGCTCATCCTACTTCCAAAACTTTGTAGGGAGCCAGTATATGCTGGACGAATCGGGCAACCGCGTGGAAAACCCGGAAGCATATAAACCCAATGCCGTGCGGAGCATGTGCTGCCGGTTGCAGCTCGACCTGCGGGAATTGCTCAAACGCGGGAACGGCCTGTTCGGCAGCGCTGAGATGACCGGCAGCATCGGGGTGGTCACCGTCAACATGGCACGCCTGGGCTACCTGTACCGGGGCGACAAGGCGGGGTTGTACCAGCGGCTTGACCACTGGCTTTACCTCGCCAAATCTACCTTGGAAAAAAAGCGGAAATTCATCCAGGAGCTGTATGACCGCGGATTATATCCCTATACCAAGCGCTACCTGCCGCATTTCCGCAACCATTTTTCTACCATCGGCGTCAACGGCATGAATGAGATGATACGGAATTTTACGGGAGACCGCGATGATATCGTTTCACAAAGCGGGATAGCTTTCGCCATCGATATCCTCGAGCACATCCGCATGCGCATGCGGGAATTCCAGGAAAGTACCGGAAACCTGTACAACCTGGAAGCCACGCCGGCCGAAGGGACGACCTACCGATTTGCCAAAGAGGATAAAAAGCGATTTTCGGATATCCTGCAGGCGGGGCAGGGCGAAAATATTTACTATACCAACAGCTCGCAACTGCCTGTAGACCATACCGAAGATCCGTTTGAAGCCCTGCTGTTGCAGGATACGCTGCAATGCAAATATACAGGTGGTACGGTACTGCACCTGTACATGAGCGAGCGGATCAGCTCGTCGGAGGCCTGCCGTAATTTCGTGCGAACGGTGATCAGCCATTTCAAACTGCCCTATATCACCGTCACGCCGGTATTCAGCATCTGCCCCGTGCATGGGTACCTCAATGGCGAGCACGAGTACTGTCCGAAATGCGACGATCTAATTTTAGCCACTCACCAAAATTCAATACAAGATGGATATACAACAGCAACATGACCTGGTTTTGCAGCAAAATCAGGAGAAGCGCAGCAAATGCTTGGTTTACACACGGGTTATGGGATACCATCGCCCGGTAGAAAGTTTCAATATCGGGAAGAAGGGGGAACATCGGCAACGCACGCATTTTACCGAACGAAGTGCCGACACCCATCTATAACATTACCCCCTTCACGTTATTGGACTACCCGGGCAGAACAGCCTGCATCCTTTGGTTTGCAGGCTGTAACATGCGTTGCGTGTATTGTTATAATCCTGATATCGTGCTGGGAAAAGGCCGTCTGTCCATTGCCGAGGCGTTGGCGTTCCTCCGGTCGCGCCGGGGATTGCTGCAGGGAGTGGTGTTGAGTGGGGGGGAATGCACATTGCATCCCACGATTTTTCCGTTGCTTGAAACTGCTAAGGAATATGGCTTTGACGTGAAAATCGACACCAACGGTTCACAGCCCAAGGTGCTCGAAGCACTGATAGCAAGGCAACTGGTTGACTATGTAGCCCTTGATTTCAAAGCGTTGAAACATCGTTACCAGGCAATCACCAAGTCGGGATTATTTCCTGAATTTGCGGAGAGCCTATTCCTGCTCAACCGTTCCAACGTGCCGTTCGAAGTACGCACAACGGTACATTGCGATTTGATCAGCCGGGACGATTTACAGGCGATGGTATCATTTCTGCAGCAGGTTGATTACCGGGGACCGTATTATATCCAGCGTTTTTTAAACGATGTGCCGATATTGGGTAGGTTGAGCCGATCCTCAAAAAATGAACATTTATCAACGTTGTCTACCGACCAAATTCAAATTGTGATTCGGGAATAGGCAGGTAGGTGTTTCCTTACCAAATAAAAATAAATAGGTTATTGTTGCTTCAAGCAATTGGGTAGTAATAGGTACTTTATAGGGATTTCATAGGGACATTATAGGGGCAAATACCTATAACCTATGAATAATTTACGTACTACTTTTCTATAAGCTAAGGATAGTAACTGGAATCGATAATGAAAAGGTAATAAAACAATACCGTATTCAACATCGAGACGATGCCGAATACGGTATTGTTTTGTTTTAAAGTGACTATTATTTGCTGAGGTACATCGACTTTTTGGCGTACATCTCCCGGAAAAAGGGGTCATCCAAATCTTTGATGAAGCGGATAGCCTCACCGGTCGATTTCATTTCCGGGCCGAGTTGTTTGTCGACATCAGGGAATTTATCAAACGAAAAGATCGGTTCCTTGATGGCATAACCGGTAAGTTTGCGTTCGATGTTAAAATCCTTTAGTTTATTCACACCCAACATTATTTTGGTAGCGATATTGATGTAGGGTACATCGTAAGCTTTGGCAATGAAAGGTACGGTGCGGGACGCCCGCGGATTGGCCTCGATCACATACACTTTTTCATCTTTGATGGCAAACTGTATATTCAGCAGGCCTTTTACATTGAGCGCTTTGGCCAGTTTGATCGTATACTCCTCCATTTTGCCCTGTACATGCTCCGAAAGACTGAAAGGAGGGAGAACTGCGCTGGAATCACCTGAGTGAATGCCCGCAGGTTCGATATGCTCCATCATACCGATAATATGCACGTCTTCTCCGTCGCAGATCGAATCAGACTCGGCTTCTTCGGCCCGGTCGAGGAAGTGGTCAATGAGTACACGGTTGCCGGGGAGGTTACGCAATAGTTTTACGACAGCTCTTTCCAGCTCTTCGTCGTTGATGACAATACTCATGCGCTCACCACCCAATACGTAACTTGGGCGTACGAGTACCGGATACCCCACCTCTTTGGCTACCTTCAAAGCTTCCTCGGCACTCTCCGCAACCCCGTATTTCGGATAAGGGATATCCAGCGATTTAAGCAGATCGGAGAAGCGGCCCCGATCTTCGGCCAAATCCATGTCCTGGAAGGAAGTTCCAATGATTTTAATACCGTTTGATTCCAACAGTTCTGCCATTTTGAGTGCGGTCTGTCCGCCTAATTGGACGATTACTCCTTCCGGTTTTTCCAGCTCAATGATTTCGCGGACGTGTTCCCAATAAACAGGCTCAAAATACAATTTATCCGCCATGTTGAAATCTGTGGACACTGTTTCGGGATTGCAGTTTATCATGACAGACTCGTATCCGGCTTCTTTGGCCGCGAGCAGCCCATGTACACAGGAGTAATCAAACTCAATACCCTGCCCGATGCGGTTAGGGCCTGAGCCGAGGACGATGATTTTCTTCTTGTTGGATACGATGGATTCATTTTCGTCCTCAAAGGTCGAGTAATAGTAGGGCGTTTGTGCCGGGAATTCCGCTGCGCAGGTATCCACCATTTTGTATACCCGCCGGATGCCAAGTTCCTTGCGTCGGTTGTATACCTCGTCTTCGGTTACATTGCCCAGTAACCAGGCAATCTGTACGTCGGAATATCCTTTTTGTTTCAGCGTCAGAAAGAAATCTCTCGGAATATTGTTAAGCTGATACCGTCGAAGTTCGGCTTCCAGGGTTACCAATTCCTGGATTTGCAGGAGGAACCATTTGTCAATATATGTGGCCTTACGGATGGATTCGAGTGGTACACCCAGTTCGAAAGCGTCTTTGATATGGAAGATGCGGTCGCTGCTCGGATGTTCAAGGCTGTTCATGATTTCCTCTAAGTCGCGCAACTGTTTGCCATCGGCCCCTAAGCCATGGCGTCCCGTTTCAAGGCTTTGGCAGGCTTTCTGTAACGCTTCGATGAACGTACGGCCGATGGCCATCACCTCACCAACGGACTTCATCTGTAGTCCGAGCTCACGGTTCGCACCTTTGAACTTGGCAAAGTTCCAACGGGGCACCTTTACGATGACATAATCAAGCGTGGGTTCGAAATAAGCAGATGTAGTTTTCGTTATCTGGTTTTCGATTTCATCAAGGTTATAACCGATAGCCAGCTTAGAGGCAATTTTGGCAATTGGATATCCCGTTGCTTTGGAAGCCAGCGCTGAAGAGCGGGATACACGCGGATTGATTTCGATGGCAATGATGTCTTCGTTTTCGGGGTTAACTGAAAACTGCACGTTGCAGCCGCCGGCGAAGTTACCAATGGCCCGCATCATCTTAATGGCCTGATTACGCATTTCCTGGTAGCAGCGGTCGCTCAGTGTCATGCCCGGCGCTACGGTAATCGAATCGCCCGTATGGATGCCCATTGGATCAAAGTTTTCAATGGTACAGATGATGATGACGTTGTCGTTGCTGTCACGCAATAACTCCAGCTCAAATTCCTTCCAGCCCAATACGGCTTGTTCTACGAGGACTTCGTGAGTGGGGGAGGCCTGTAATCCCCGGCTTAACGCAGCTTCAAAATCTTCCTTTTTATGGACGAAGCCGCCGCCGGTACCGCCTAAGGTATAAGAGGGCCGGATGACCAGTGGGAATCCGATTTGTTGTGCAGCCTCTTTACCTTCCAGAAAGGAATTGGCAATTTTTGACCTGGCTACACCCACACCGATATCCACCATCAAGCGGCGGAATTCTTCCCGGTTTTCTGTCTTTTCGATAGCAGCTACATCGACGCCGATGACTTTAACTCCGTATTTTTCCCAAAGTCCGCGTTCAGAAGCCTCGATGCATAGATTAAGCGCCGTTTGCCCCCCCATGGTGGGTAATACAGCATCGATGTGCTGCTCTTGCAGGATTTTTTCGATGCTTTCACAGGTAAGGGGTAATAAGTACACGTGGTCAGCAATCACTTTATCGGTCATGATTGTTGCCGGGTTAGAGTTAATGATGGATACTTCAATACCTTCCTCTTTCAGTGAAAGGGAAGCCTGTGATCCGGAATAGTCAAACTCGCATGCCTGTCCGATGACAATGGGGCCCGAGCCGATGATTAAAACAGAATTGATGGAAGTGTTTCTGGGCATTATATGGTGAAAAACGTTAACAATTTCAACGATAAGCTTGATCGCCAAAACAGCATGAAATGCCTGTGTTATGTTGGAAGGTATTCCGACTGTTTTGTCGGAGTGCAAAGGTATGTTTTTTAATGGAATAAATAGTTAATAATTTTTGAGAAAGCCGTTAACCCCGTTGATGTGTACCCCTACGGGCTACCTATTTTTAGGTATTTTTTCCTAATTGTTTAAATTATTTTTCTGCTAATCGCAGAATATCTTACTTTTGGGCGTAAATTCAGAAAAATTTAAGACCATGAAAATTAAATTGACATTGTTGACCTTTTTTGCAGCATTTGCGCTTACCGCTTCTGCGCAGAGTGATTACAAAAATTCAATCGGTATCCGTTTCGGCGGAGGGTACTACGATTTAATCGGCGTTGCCTTTAAAACCTTCATGTCGGAACAAGGGGCTTTGGAGTTTGATTTAGGCGTTAAGCCAACCGTTTCTTATGGTGGTTTCAGCGATGGGGTTACCAACCTGTCTCTATCAGGAGCGTATCAACACCATTTTCCCATTGGTACGATTGAAGGATTCAAGTGGTTTGTGGGTGGAGGTGCTATCATAGCCAATACCTTCTCTGACTACGACGACTGGTCGGGTATTTCTGTGGGTATTTTCCCTACAGGCGGTGTTGATTACAAGTTGAAAAATGCACCGTTTGCTTTTTCTGCTGATATTAGACCCACAGCACACTTTGTGAAGTCATACGGAGGAATCGGTGGGTTCCTATTCAATGGTGGCTTAACCGCTCGCTACGTTTTTTAAGCATAGCCACTGAAAATTTTGATAAGTTTGCCATTGGTTTAAACGCCAATGGCATTTCTTTTTTATGCAGGATGACTAAACTGAATGTTTCTAAGTTGGTGAAGATAGCGGTGGTGGGACCGGAGTCTACCGGTAAATCAATCCTAGCCGAAAGGTTAGCAAAACAGTATGGAACCGTATATGTTCCGGAGTATGCGAGGGAGTATTGCCGTGACCTTAACCGTGAATATTCCCTGCAGGATGAGTTAAATATGTTCTATGGGCAATTGGCGTTGGAGCGTAGTCTAGTGCCGCTTGCACAGAATAATATATTGATCTGCGATACGACATTGCTCACGATAAAGGTTTGGTGCGATCATCTTTTCGGCGGTACGCCTTCCGTCGTGACAGATGAAATCCAGTCTGCTTATTACGATTTCTACTTGTTAATGGATATTGACTTGCCTTGGGTAGATGATCCATTGCGGGATTTTCCGAATCTCCGTGAACATTTTATGCAAGTATGGCACGATGAATTACGCGCGATCCACGCGACGTATCAAGTCATCTCCGGCTTGGGTGAAGATCGGTTTCAGAATGCACGGATAGCGGTTGCTAATTTTTTGTCCTGCAGGCAATCATAGACTCTTGTAAAACATTGATAAGGACAGTTGAAAAAACATCATTCCAATTGCTCCGATCGTATGTTAAGCTAAAAGAGCGAAGGCATCAATTTGATGCCTTCTGTTTGTTAATAACGGTAATGATCGGGTTTATACGGGCCCTCCACCGGTACACCGATATACGCTGCTTGATACGGATCAAGCTCGTCCAACTCCACGCCGATTTTGGCAAGGTGCAACCGAGCTACTTTCTCATCGAGGTGTTTTGGAAGTGTGTATACCTTATTTTCATAGTTTTTGCGATTCGTCCACAACTCAATTTGAGCCAGCGTTTGATTGGTGAACGAGTTGCTCATTACGAATGAGGGATGCCCAGTAGCACAACCGAGGTTAACCAGCCGGCCTTCTGCCAGTAGGATAATATCCTTTCCTTCGATGGTATATTTATCTACCTGTGGTTTGATTTCTACTTTCGTATCTCCATAGTTCTGATTGAGCCAAGCGACGTCGATTTCGTTATCGAAGTGACCAATGTTACAAACAACGGTCTTATCTTTCATGGTTTTGAAGTGCTCGGCGCGGACAATGTCGCGGTTGCCGGTAGCGGTAACTACGATATCTGCTTCTTTAATGGCATTGGCGAACTTTTTCACCTCGTATCCCTCCATGGCTGCTTGCAGGGCACAGATGGGGTCTATTTCCGTGACGATAACCCGCACACCTGCGCTGCGCAGTGATTCTGCGGAGCCTTTTCCCACATCGCCGTAACCGGCTACAACAGCCACTTTTCCGGCCAACATAAGATCCGTTGCGCGGCGGATGGCATCCACGAGTGATTCACGGCAGCCGTATTTGTTGTCAAACTTGGATTTGGTTACCGAGTCGTTCACATTAATAGCGGGAAGGTGTAACGTTCCGTTTTTCATGCGCTCATAGAGCCGGTGTACGCCTGTAGTCGTTTCTTCCGATAAACCATTAATCCCGCTGATTAATTCGGGATATTTGTCGAAAACCATATTGGTCAGGTCACCCCCGTCATCGAGAATCATATTGAGCGGCTTGCGTTCTTCGCCAAAGAAAAGTGTCTGCTCGATGCACCAATTGAATTCGGATTCGTTCATTCCTTTCCAGGCATACACAGGTATTCCGGCAGCAGCGATGGCTGCGGCGGCATGATCCTGTGTGGAAAATATATTACAGGACGACCAGGTAACTTCCGCACCCAATTCGATAAGTGTTTCGATCAACACCGCTGTTTGGATCGTCATATGCAGACAACCGGCAATACGTGCCCCCTTAAGCGGTTGGGAAGCACCGAATTCCTGCCGCAATGCCATCAGGCCCGGCATTTCGGCTTCAGCCAATTCAATTTCTTTACGGCCCCATTCGGCGAGACTGATATCCTTTACTTTATAAGGTGTGTACGTGGTATCTACAGACATTGCAATTGTTTTTAAAATAATTCAGCAAAGATAGGGTTTTCATAAGCCACTCACAAAAAAAGTCAGCACGGGGCTGAATTCTGACATTCAATTGAACGATTGTACTTGTTTAAGGTTCAGCAGCCTCTTATCTTTGCAAAATAATTGTTGAACTCATAAACAGAAAGGACTAAACGCTATGTATCCTGAATACTTGGTAGCGCCGATGCGCAAAGAACTGACGGATGTCGGTTTCGAAGAATTAAGAACACCTGAGGAGGTGGATGCAGCCATTAAGCAAGAGGGGACGGTATTTGTTGTGGTTAATTCCGTATGCGGTTGTGCGGCTGCCAATGCGCGTCCAGCAGCAGTTGCTTCCCTCAAAAATGAGAAACGGCCTGATAAAGTAGTCACCGTTTTTGCAGGGATGGAAAAAGATGCGGTTGACCAGGCGCGTAACTATATGCTGCCGTATCCGCCGTCATCGCCGGCCATGGCCTTGTTTAAGGACGGCAAATTGGTGCATATGATTGAACGCCATCAAATTGAAGGCCGGCCAGCCCAGATGATTGCAGATAACCTAGTTGCTGCATTTGATGCATATTGTTAATGATTAGGAATGGTTAATTGTTAAATTAATAAAAAAATCCCGGCTGGTTCCAGCCGGGATTTTTTATTAACTACGATCTCTCTTCTTCGTGATTAAAAATCGATCGGGCCGCTGATTTCGCTGACAGCTCCACGTTGCGGAACGATTCTTACTTTGATCATGTTACGTTGTGATTTCGCAAGGGCGGCTTCCACTTCGTCGGCGTTATTAACGGGGACATCGTTAATGTGTGTGATGACCGATCCCCGATTGATACCTTGGTAGTCAAACCATCCCCCTTGGTGCACTTGGGTAACCACTACACCGGAAGACACCCCGAGTTCTTTTTTCTTGGCATCGGTTGCGGGCACGAAACCGGCACCCAGCTTGTTGTAGATTTCGGTGGCACTGCGTTTTGTTTCCTCGTCCTCCGTTTTGCTTTCCGAAGAACGGGTATCTTCCTTCAGGGTGACGGTCACATCCCGTTCTTTACCATCCCGCTTGTAAGTCAATTTTACCTTATCACCTGGCCGCAAACGGTAGATACGTTCCTGTAAATCTGAAGATGAAGTGATCACGCGTCCGTCTAGTTTCGTGATGATATCGCCCTTTTTAATCCCTGCTTCTTCCGCCGCGCCCTTAGACACAACGTCTTGGACATACAAGCCATTGATATCGCTAGTCTCCAATTTTTTGGCTGTGGTAGGATTGAGCTCGGTAAAGGTAATGCCAATTAGACCACGTTTTACCATACCATACTTAATGAAATCGTCCGCAATTTTCTTGACCAGGTTAACTGGTACAGAAAAACCATACCCGGCATACGTACCGGTAGGTGTCATGATGTTGGAATTGATACCGATCAGCTCACCATTGGTATTGACCAAGGGCCCGCCACTGTTACCTTTATTAATCACCGCATCGGTTTGGATAAAGGATTCGACGGCAGTGCTCACCGGAACCTCTTCCTCAGACTGCGGATAGCCTCTTTGCTGGAATTGGCGTTGCCGGAGTTCGTTTGCAATAATGCCCGTGGCGCGGCCTGTAGCACTTACAATGCCCGCTGTTACCGTTGATTCCAGTCCGAGTGGGTAACCCACTGCCAATACCCATTCCCCGATACGAACGTTGTCGGAATCACCAAACTTCACAAAAGGAAGGTCTTTTTCATTGATTTTGATCAACGCAAGGTCTGTATTCGGGTCGCGTCCAATAATCTTGGCCTCCAGTACACGTTTGTCGGTCAACTGTACCTCTATTTTATTGGCGTCTTCCACCACGTGGTTATTGGTCACAATATACCCGTCCTGCGAAATAATAACGCCTGACCCCGTTGCCTGCGCGGGCGGTTGTGAACGCTGTTGCCGTTGACGGGGCATGCCGAAAAATTCCTCAAACAGATCCATGGGATCGCCGCCATAGCCACCCCCCGAACGCCCTGGATAGGTCGTTGTGATGTGCACCACGGCTGGTGCCACCATAGCCGCGGCTTGGGTGAAATCCGGATTTCCGGTTGACGATACTACATTGGGAACCGGATTATTCGCATAATGCAATTCTTGACGTTCCTCAAATGACATCTTGCTTTCCTGTTTGTTCTCAAACAGTTTATAACTGCCAACAGCTATCAAGCCACCAATCAGCGCAGTTAATAAAGTTAATCCTAGTTTTTTCATTTGCATAATTGTTTTTAAAAGTAATAAAGCTTGCGTGAGTTACGTGTATTTCTTGTGTGGTAAACTCATGCAGGTTTCATTCATATACTAAATTTGTTTTTTAATTGCCTCATGAAACCTGCATGACAGGGTGTTTACGAAAGTCGCTGACGTGGCAGGTTTCATGTTACTCCAATTGTTATAAGCCGAACTTTTTATTGCTGTAAAAAGTTGTTCAAATGTAATACCATTTGCGGCTCCAAAGCAAGTAAGTGGCAGTACTTTTCTGTTAAATAATGTTAAAGCATCTCCGCGGATATAACTACCTTTGGCACGCAGATACAAAAGACAGTTAAGAAGCATATAGATGAATACACATATCTTTTACAAATACCAGGGTGCAGGCAACGATTTTATTGTTTTTGATAATAGAAACGAGGCTTTTGATGCGAATAATGTCGATTTGGTACGTCGTCTCTGCGATAGAAGATTTGGCATCGGAGGTGATGGTTTGATGCTTTTGCAGCAGGTGGAGGGATACGATTTTGAGATGGTGTACTTCAATGCCGATGGCCGGGAGGGAAGTATGTGTGGTAATGGGGGCAGGTGTATTGTGGCTTTTGCGCAAGACCTGGGAATTATCGGTTCTGAAACTGACTTTCTGGCAGTAGACGGTGTCCATCATGCCCGGATGCATGACACGGTGGGTTGGATTAGCCTCAAAATGGTTGATGTTTCAGAGATACGGGAGGAAGGGGATGCTTATTTGCTGAATACGGGCTCCCCGCATTATGTCAAGCAGGTGGTAGGTCTTGACACCTACCCGGTAGTCGAGGCCGGACGTCACATCCGATACAGCAATCCCTTCCGCAAGGAAGGCATCAACGTGAATTTTGTGGAAGCCGAAGGAGATGGGTATTACGTGAGAACCTACGAGCGAGGTGTCGAGGATGAGACCTTAGCATGTGGCACTGGTGCGACAGCTGTCGCATTGGCAATGGCAAAATTAAACAAAGTTGAGGGGCAGGTAGAGACCCCGATACGCGTGGCGGGAGGGAGGCTGAATATCCGTTTTACTAAAACCGCAGATCGTTTTACCGAGGTTTTCCTGGAAGGACCGGCTGAATTTGTTTTCAAAGGGGAAATCACTTGGTGAGATGACGCTTCCCCGTTTTATTATATATTATCATTTGTTCGGGTTGGGGGTAGCTTGTGCTGCTGTCGCTCTCTCTACTTTGTATGGAGAAGCCTCCATTCTTAGTCCTCATTTTTGGTTACTTTTTGTGGCTGTGTTCGTTTTAACCTTGGTTGCATATATACTCAGTGACCTGGGCATCCGGAAAGGGGGGGAATTGTCTGTTTATAGCCTGCTCGGTGCGCTTTTTATCAAACTATTTGCCTGTTTGGCCATTGTGGCTGTATTAATAATTAAATATCCTGAAAATAAGATGCTTACGGCTCTTAATTTTTTTTCATTATATTTCTTGTTCACTGTCTTTGAAGTTACATGTTTGTTACGTAACTTGCGCGACCAAAATCAGATGTAAAAAATTGGGAATAGATGGATTTTAGGCACTTTTTCGATTCAAAAAAAATCAGCTTCTTAGCAATTTTCGCCGTTTTAGCGACCTTTTCCGTTACAAATTCAGCCAAAGCAGCGGTGGCTGATACAGCCGCTTCCGTCAGTCATGAAGCCCATGGAGAAGAAGAATTTGAGCCTACCAAAATGATCATGGAACACATCAGTGATGCGCACGATTGGCATCTTTGGGGTCATACGTCCATCCCGCTTCCCGTCATCCTGTATACGGACAAGGGTATAGAAGTTTTTCTTTCTTCGGAGTTTCATCACGGTGAACACGATTATCAGGGGAAATATTATACTTATCGATTGGTCGACAAGAAGAAGATCAGGGTAGTGGGAGCCGGCGGTGAAGTAGACGAAGCCGCCTCGCAGAACGTTTGGGATTTTTCAATTACAAAAAACGTCGCGTCGATGTTTTTGGCGGTCATCCTGTTGTTGCTCATATTCACATCTGTTGCCGGTGCATATAAAAAACGGGAGGGTAAGGCACCCAAGGGGCTCCAGTCTTTTCTGGAACCGATTATTCTATTTGTTAGGGATGACATTGCGCGCCCCAATATCGGTCATAAATATGCACGCTTTATGCCGCTTTTGCTGACTATTTTCTTTTTTATTTGGTTTAATAACTTATTGGGATTGATTCCCATATTTCCGGGGGCAGCCAATGTGACTGGTAATATTGCAGTGACGTTTGTATTGGCCTTTATTGTGTTGATTGTTGTGAATATCAATGGCAATAAATACTATTGGAAACACATCTTATTACCGGATGTGCCGTGGTGGCTGTATCCGATTATGATTCCTGTGGAGCTGGTCGGGGTGATATCCAAACCGTTTGCATTGATGATTCGTTTATTTGCAAACATCACCGCAGGGCACATCATTATACTCAGTTTGATTTCGTTGATTTTTGTGTTCAAGTCCTTGGCCATTGCTCCGGTTTCATTGGCATTTGTGCTTTTTATGAACGTATTGGAATTGCTGGTTGCTGCACTGCAAGCGTTCATATTTACGTTATTAACCGCGTTGTTTATCGGGATGGCAGTAGAAGAACATCATTAAGTTGTAACTCCTTATATTAAATATATACATTAAATTAAAATTGTTATGGTAGGTTCAATTGCGGCAATTGGTGCCGGATTAGCAGTGATTGGTGCCGGGCTCGGTATCGGACAGGTAGGTGGCAAAGCAATGGAAGGTATTGCACGGCAACCGGAAGCTGCATCAAAAATTCAGACCGCTATGATTATCGCAGCAGCCCTTATCGAAGGTGCTGCTCTGTTTGCAATCGTAGTGTCTTTGATGGGATTGTAATAAATCTGGCGAAGAGAACTGAATCAAAAAAAGGCCGGACCCCTGACGGTTGGTTTTGTGTCCGGCCTTTCATCAAGCATGACATTTGAATTTTAGAAACTGAACTATGAGTTTTGATATTGGTAATCCGAGCATCGGATTGGTATTTTGGACCGCGGTCGCTTTTCTTTTATTGTTGGTACTTTTGCGGAAATTCGCTTGGAAGCCTATCATGGAGGCTATCGGCGAGCGGGAAAAGTCCATTGAAGATGCACTGGCATCTGCTGAAAAAGCCAAGGATGAGATGGCACGCCTGACGAATGAAAATGAGCAGTTGCTCAAAGCTGCCCGCGCGGAACGTGATATCATCCTGAAAGAGGCCAAAGAACTGAAAGATCAAATTGTGGCGGACGCAAAAGTAACCGCCCAGACCGAAGGAGCGAAATTGATTGAACAGGCGAGAAAAGAAATTGACGATCAGAAGAAACGGGCACTTGCCGAGGTAAAGAATCAGGTATCCTCTCTTTCTCTTGAGATTGCGCGTAAAGTGCTGCAGAAAGAGTTTGAAGATGGACAAAAGCAAGAGGCGTTGGTAGCCGATTTGCTAAAAGACGTGAAGTTAAATTAATTTCACACAACGTTAACGGAAGATCATGTCGGAATTCAAAGTAGCATCGCGATACGCAAAATCACTGATCGATTTGGCGCAGGAACAAGGAAACTTGGAGTCGGTGAAGCAGGATATGGAGCAGTTCGTTGCCGTACTGAGGTCCAATAAGGAACTACAGGCGGTGCTTAAGAACCCCATCATGAAACAGGATAAAAAGGCCAATATTCTTGACGCACTATTTGAGAAAAAGATAAATCCTTCTATTACGGCTTTTTTTCATATCATGGTGCGGAAAGGACGTGCCGGAATTCTGTATGCCACGGCCCAGGAATTTATCCGTGAGTACGATGAGGTGAAAGGGATTGCTCATGCGACGGTGATTTCCGCTGTTGCGCTTTCACCGCAGCACATTGACGCGTTACGGAAAGTAATTGCGAGCGAGATAAAGGCAGATGTGGTTTTAAAAAATGAAGTAGATCCATCATTGATCGGTGGATTTATCGTCAAAGTCGGCGATCGTCAGGTGGATGCCAGCATTGCCGGTAAACTGAAGAAACTGGAACGTCATTTCAGATCGCAAGTTATAAATTGATAATCACTATTAGATCGCTAAAACCCCTAATACAACTAAAATGATAGAGGTAAGACCAGATGAAGTATCGGCAATTCTGAGAGAGCAATTGTCGGGCTTTAAATCAGAAGCCGAATTGGAAGAAGTGGGTACCGTATTGCAGATAGGCGACGGTATTGCGCGTATATACGGCTTGACTAAAGTTCAATCCGGCGAATTGGTTGAATTTGATAACGGATTACAAGGCATTGTATTGAACCTTGAGGAAGACAACGTAGGTGTTGTATTGCTTGGTCAATCGGATGAAATCAAGGAAGGTGATACCATTAAACGTACCCGACGCATCGCATCCATTAAGGTGGGCGAAGGCATGCTGGGGCGTGTGGTGAATACATTGGGGCAGCCTATCGACGGCAAGGGGCCTATTTTGGGGGATACCTATGAGATGCCCATCGAACGTAAAGCACCGGGTGTAATTTACCGTCAACCGGTAAATGAGCCATTGCAGACCGGAATTAAGGCGATTGATGCAATGATTCCGATCGGCCGTGGTCAACGGGAGCTAGTGATCGGTGACCGCCAAACCGGTAAAACAGCTGTGTGTATAGATACAATCATCAACCAGAAGGAATTTTATGATGCCGGTGAACCGGTATATTGTATTTATGTAGCGGTAGGTCAAAAGAACTCAACGGTTGCGAATATTGTCCGTACGTTGGAAGAGAGCGGTGCAATGCCTTACACAATCGTGGTATCTGCTTCTGCCGCTGATCCGGCGCCGATGCAGTTTTATGCACCCATGGCAGGTGCTGCCATTGGAGAGTTTTTCCGGGATACCGGCCGCCCGGCTTTAATTATTTACGATGACCTGTCTAAACAGGCAGTGGCATACCGTGAGGTTTCATTGCTGCTCCGTCGCCCTCCCGGTCGCGAAGCTTATCCGGGAGATGTGTTTTACCTTCACAGCCGTCTATTGGAACGTGCGGCTAAAATTAACACGTCTGACGAGATTGCACGTCAGATGAACGATTTACCGGAATCTCTTAAACCGCTGGTCAAGGGAGGAGGTTCGCTCACTGCATTACCGATCATTGAAACACAAGCGGGGGACGTGTCTGCTTATATTCCCACAAACGTAATTTCCATTACGGATGGACAAATCTTTTTGGAGTCCAATCTGTTTAACGCGGGTGTACGCCCGGCCATCAACGTTGGTATCTCTGTGTCGCGCGTAGGAGGTAATGCACAGATTAAGTCCATGAAGAAAGTAGCCGGTACGTTGAAACTTGATCAAGCACAGTACCGCGAACTAGAAGCATTTGCTAAATTCGGTTCGGATTTAGATGCCGCCACGAAGGCTGTGTTAGACAAGGGGGTTCGCAACGTAGAAGTCCTCAAGCAGGGTCAATTTTCGCCGGTACCGGTAGAAAAGCAGGTGGCCATTATCTATGCCGGGACAAAAGGTTTGTTCCGCAGTGTGCCGGTTAATAAAGTAAAGGAGTTCGAGGCGGAATACTTGCACCAGTTAGAGTTGCGTCATCCGGAAGTGTTGAGAGCTTTGAAGGAAGGCAAGTTCAACGACGAGCTTACCGGCGTATTGGATACGGTAGCGAAAGAATTAGCGGATAAGTATTAATTGATTGACGATTGACGATTGACGATTTGACGATTTGACGATTTGACGATTTGACGAATCAATCTAAAATTGTCCATCTAAAATCTAAAATTAACGTATGGCAAATTTAAAAGAAGTACGGAACCGTATTGCGTCGGTTACTTCTACCCAGCAGATTACGAAAGCCATGAAAATGGTCTCCGCTGCCAAACTGAAACGGGCAACAAATGCGATTGTGCAATTGAGGCCCTATGCGGAGAAGCTAAGAGAGATACTGGCCAATGTATCTGCCAGTGTGGAAGATGGCACTTCACCCTATACGGTTGACCGCAAGCCAACGAAGGTGCTGATTGTCGTAATTGCGTCAAACAGGGGTTTGGCTGGGGCATTCAATGCCAATGCTATTAAGACGGCCAATCAGTTGATTGCCGATAAGTACAGTGAGCAAATGCAGGCAGGAAATGTAAGCATCGTTGCCATTGGAAAACGAGCACAGGATTATTACCAGAGACGCCGGTACCAGGTAATCGGTGACAATAATGACCTATTTTCGGCGCTTAATTTTGAAAATACCTCAAAGATTACGGAAGCGATCATGAAGGGGTTTTCAGACGGAACGTATGACCGGGTGGAACTGGTTTATAACCGGTTCCGTAATG
>Ga0180223_1000325_pt1 | contig 69751 bp, 71 predicted proteins | sample eDN5th30CKraftOP_FD_151337 | JGI IMG/M metagenome (GOLD analysis project Ga0180223, IMG submission 151337) | Enriched Organic Plus compost microbial communities from Emeryville, California, USA - eDNA 5th pass 30_C Kraft OP (version 2) (version 2) ...
CGATTACATCGAGCGGTTCTACAATCCCCGACGCCAACACTCAACGTTGGGCTACGTCAGCCCCATGCAATTCGAGGCAGCGGCTTGAGAAGTTAAACCAACTGTCCGGAGGAACGGGGCAAGGCCAATCATGAGCGCCCGAATATGGCTCTGGGCGGATTTACCCCGAAACAGCGGCTGGCTATGGCCGCGTAGCGTTCCTACTTCTGGCAAGCGCTAAAAATGGGGGGATTACCGGTTGGGCAGTCAAGAGAGCATCAGCATTTGACAACGCATCATTATGCAACCCATATCTTTCAAGAAAGAATATCCGCACTTCTAAATGAAGCAAAAGATATAGACGGGGTAAAAGCTTTGCCCAACAGGTACATGCTTATCGTTACCGAAGAAATTGGGCAAGACAAGGGCAACGACATTTCCCATGCTGCCATTGTTGTAGAAAATTCAGACGGAACCCAAGATTTTGAAGAAATCTTTTCCAATCAAAGGTTGTTCCATGAATATGCAATGACGCTGGGCTGCGCACATGCGATTGCCCGAGATATTGAAGTGGTCAGATGGCATAAGAACAAGACTTACGCATGGGTCTGACCTTGGTGTAGCAGCGGTGGTAGCCGCTGCGCAGCGCCAGCGGGCACAACTCAAGAACCCGCCTATTGACGTCGACCGCTATCTGGAAATTCTATTTCAGCAAGGATTAGTTCAGACAACCAAAGCCTTAGCGACTTATTGTTTCATTCTCTAATCCCGATACCATGTTGGGATTACATACCCCAACATGGTATCGGCGTTTTTCCCATAGCACGCTCTTGGCACACCATGAAAAATGCCATTGATGATGTGGAATATCCAGTTATTGAAATGAAATTTTCACAATAAAATCAATAACTTATAAAACGACCTCACTCCCACTCAATCGTCGCCGGCGGCTTGCTCGACACGTCGTACACCACCCGGTTGATACCGCGCACTTCGTTGATGATGCGCGACGACACCCGGGCCAGCAGCGCGTGGGGCAGCGGCGCCCAGTCGGCCGTCATGAAGTCGAAGGTCTGCACCGCGCGCAGGGCCACCACGTATTCATAGGTGCGGCCGTCGCCCATCACGCCCACCGACTTCACCGGCAGGAACACCGCGAAGGCTTGCGAGGTCAGGTCGTACCAGCTCTTGCCGCTGGTCTCGTCGATGGTGCTGCGCAGTTCGTCGATGAAAATGGCGTCGGCGCGGCGCAGCAGGTCGGCGTATTCCTGCTTGACTTCGCCCAGGATGCGCACGCCCAGGCCGGGGCCGGGGAACGGATGGCGGTACACCATCTGCGGCGGCAGGCCCAGCGCCACGCCCAGTTCGCGCACCTCGTCCTTGAACAGTTCGCGCAGGGGCTCCAGCAGTTGCAGGTTCAGCGTGTCCGGCAGGCCGCCCACGTTGTGGTGCGACTTGATCGAGGTAGCCTTGCCCGTCTTGGCGCCGGCCGATTCGATCACGTCGGGGTAGATGGTGCCCTGGGCCAGCCACTTGGCGCTCTTGAGCTTGGCGGCCTCGGCCTGGAACACTTCGACGAACTCGCGGCCGATGATCTTGCGCTTGGCCTCCGGGTCGGCCTGGCCGGCCAGCTTGCCCATGAACTGCCCGGTGGCGTCGATGTGGACGATCTTCACGCCCATGTTCTCGGCGAAGGTCTGCATGACCTGCTTGCCTTCGTCCAGGCGCAGCAGGCCGTGGTCGACGAACACGCAGGTGAGCTGGTCGCCGATGGCCTTGTGGATCAGCGCCGCCGCGACGGAAGAGTCCACCCCGCCCGACAGGCCCAGGATGACCTCGTCGCTGCCCACTTGCTCGCGGATGCGGGCCACGGCTTCGGACACGTAGTCGGGCATGTTCCAGTCGCCCTGGCAGCCGCAGATCTCGTGCACGAAGCGCGACAGCATGGCCCTGCCCTGCACCGTGTGGGTCACTTCCGGATGGAACTGCACGGCGTAGAAGCCGCGGCTTTCGTCGGCCATGCCGGCGATCGGGCACGACGGGGTCGAGGCCATCAGCTTGAAGCCGGGCGGCAGCTCGGTGACCTTGTCGCCGTGGCTCATCCACACCTTCAGCATGCCATGGCCTTCCGGGGTGGTGAAATCGGCCAGGCCGTCCAGCAGCCTGGTGTGGCCATGCGCCCGCACCTCGGCGTAGCCGAATTCGCGATGGTCGGAAAAGCTGACCGTGCCGCCCAGCTGCTGCGCCATCGACTGCATGCCGTAGCAGATGCCCAGTACCGGCACGCCCAGGTCGAACACGGCGGCCGGCACGCGCAGGGAGTCTTCCGCGTAGGCGGAAGCATGGCTGCCGGACAGGATGATGCCCTTGAGCCCCTGCCCCGCCTGCTCGCGCACGAAGGCGTCGTCGACGTCGCCCGGGTGGATTTCCGAATAGACGCCGGCTTCGCGGACGCGCCGGGCGATCAGTTGGGTGACTTGCGAACCGTAGTCAAGAATGAGAATGCGCTGGTGGTGCATGGAGACTCTGCCGGTTAAATAAAAGCGCACCGGCCAGAACCGCGGGAGTTCTGCCGGTGCGCGATGGATTGCATTGTACTGGCCGGTGCGGATCAGTCGGCGCGGTAGTTGGGCGCTTCCTTGGTGATCTGCACATCGTGCACGTGGGACTCGCGCACCCCCGCCGAGGTGATCTCGACGAATTGCGTCTTGGTGCGCATGTCGTCGATGGTGGCGCAGCCGCAATAGCCCATGGAGGCCCGGATGCCGCCCACCAGCTGGTAGATGATGGCCAGCACGCTGCCCTTGTAGGGCACGCGGCCTTCGATGCCCTCGGGCACCAGCTTGTCGGCGTTGTTGGCCGGGTCCTGGAAGTAGCGGTCGGCCGAGCCGTCGGACATGGCGCCGAGGCTGCCCATGCCGCGGTAGGACTTGTACGAACGGCCCTGGAACAGCACCACTTCGCCGGGCGCTTCTTCGGTGCCGGCGAACATGCCGCCCATCATGCAGGCGAAGGCGCCGGCCGACAGGGCCTTGGCGATATCGCCCGAGTAGCGGATGCCGCCGTCGGCGATGAGCGGCACGCCGGTGCCCTCGAGCGCCTTGGCGACGTCGGCGATGGCGGTGATCTGCGGCACGCCCACGCCGGCCACGATGCGGGTGGTGCAAATGGAACCCGGGCCGATGCCGACCTTGACGCCGTCGGCGCCGTGCTCGACCAGCGCGCGCGCCGCCTCGGCCGTGGCGATGTTGCCGCCGATGACCTCGACCTTGGGGAAATTCTGCTTGACCCAGCGCACGCGTTCCAGCACGCCGGCGGAATGGCCATGGGCGGTGTCGACGATGATGACGTCGACGCCGGCCGCCACCAGTTTTTCGACCCGTTCTTCGGTGCCGGCGCCCACGCCCACGGCGGCGCCCACGCGCAGCTGGCCCTGGGCGTCCTTGTTGGCGACCGGGTGCTCGGTGTTCTTGACGATGTCCTTGACGGTAGCCAGGCCGCGCAGTTCGAAGGCGTCGTTGACGATCAGCACGCGCTCCAGGCGGTGCTTGTGCATCAGCGCCTGGGCTTCTTCCAGCGTGGCGCCCTCTTGCATGGTGACCAGGCGTTCCTGCGGCGTCATGATGTTGCGCAGGGGCTGGTCCAGGCGCTCTTCGAAGCGCAGGTCGCGGTTGGTGACGATGCCGACCACCTTCTTGCCCTCGACCACCGGCAGGCCGGAAAAGCCGTGCTGGCGCTGCAGGGCGATGGCGTCGCGCACTTTCATGTCGGGCGTGACGGTGACCGGGTCGATGACGATGCCGAACTCGTGGCGCTTGACGCGGGCCACTTCCTTGGCCTGCTCGTCGGCCGACAGGTTCTTGTGGATGATCCCGATGCCGCCTTCCTGGGCCATGGCGATGGCCAGGCGCGATTCGGTGACGGTGTCCATGGCGGCGGACACGAGCGGGATGTTCAGGGTGATGTTGCGAGTGAGGCGGGTGACCAGGGAGGTGTCGCGCGGCAACACCTCGGAGTACGCAGGCACCAACAACACATCGTCGAAGGTGAGCGCTTTTTGGACGAGACGCATGGGGAACTCCGGGCGCAAAGCAAGATTATACGCCGTTGAAGTGTTTTTACTAGGTGTTTCCCCTTACAGGGGACAGGTCTAATCTGGTTGCACAAATTAACCCGGGTAATATTGACTGTAATTTTTACCCGGATAATAATTAAGGCTCTGCAACCTGGGAGAGCACCCATGAATACGAGCGACTCTCTGTTCCTCTGCACGGCCTTCGACGGCCACCGGCGCATCGCCTCGGGCGACCTGGCGACGGTGGCGCTGGCGGTCAAGCATGCCGTGGACGCCCATGCGGCCGGGCCGGTCCTGATCTACAGCGACGCCACCGGGCGTTTGGTCGATGTCGATTTGCGCGGCTCCGACGCCGAAATCGTGGCGCGTCTGACGCCTGCCGCAGCCGCGCCGCCGGACGGCGCCCCCGGCGTCCGTGGCCGCGGCCGGCCCAAACTGGGGGTGGTGTCGCGCGAGGTCACCCTGCTGCCGCGCCACTGGGAATGGCTGGCCACGCAGCCGGGCGGCGCGTCGGTGGCCTTGCGCAAGCTGGTCGAAGAAGCGCGCCGCGCCAATGAAGACCAGGACCGGCTGCGCCAGCGTCAAGAGGCCGCCTATGCCTTCATGTCCTCCATCGCCGGCGACATGCCGGGCTTCGAGGAAGCCACGCGCGCCCTGTTCGCCGGCGACCCGGACCGTTTCGCCGAATGCGTGGCGGATTGGCCGGCGGACATACGCGAACACGCGACGCGGCTGGCGTTTGCATGAAGGAGGCGGCGGCGCGGCATCAAGGAGACCGGCGCAATGCTCCGTTGACCCAGGGCCCGGCCGCCGGCTTGCGCGCGGCCGGGGCCCCGGCGGGCTCCTCTGCCCTGCGGCCGGTCCGTTTCATCGAGCGCCGCAGGGTGAAATCGGCTGGAGCGAGCATGGGGCGGACCACCGGCTGCGGCGCCGCGCAGGCCACCGTCGTGGCCGCGGTTTCTTCGGTGGCCTCCAGCCAGTCGAGCAAGCGACTCTCCGGCCGCGTGCTGCCCACCACCGTGTGGTAGCGATCGCGCAACCGCTCCCGCCACATCCCGAAAGCGTGCCGGTACTCTTGCGCCTGACCCGTGCCGCGCAGATGCTCGTAAACGGACTCGCGAATCGCCAGGTCGGCGTAGAACCGCTTCTCCAGCCCGTGCTGGACGGATTCTCCCGGCTTGCCGGGCGTGGCGCGGCGCACGCCGGCATGCTGACAGTAGTAAACGCGGGAGGCCGGCGCCGGCCGGAAGTCGATCGCCGCCAGGGCGGCACGCAACAGGTAATCGTCATCCTCCTGGGACGTCAGCGCGGTATTCCAGCCGCCGATCCGCTCGACCGCGGCGCGCGTAAACAGATAACCGTGGATCGGCACGAACCAGGTTCCGGCGATCATCGCCGCCAGGCGCTCGTCCGCGCTCAGGTCCGGCGGTCCGACCAGCTCGCCGACCGCGCCGCTGTCCCAGCGGTCCTGGTATGACGCCATGGCGATGGCGGCCGCGTCGGTATCCAGCGCCCCAACCAACGATTCGAGCGCACCTGGATGCATGATGTCGTCATCGTCGATGAAATGAATCAGATCGCATGAACTCACCGCGACCCCGCGATTGCGCGCGACGGCCGGGCCCGAGTTGGGCTGCCACAGATAAACCAGCGGGAAATTCGGGCGGCAGGTGCGGCGCCACGCCGCTATGGCCTGCTCGGTATCGGGTTGCGAACCGTCGTCGATGACGATGACCTCTGTCGGCCGGTATGTCTGCCGGGCAAGGCACTGCAGCGTCCTGACCACGAAGTCGGGCCGGTTGTGAGTGGCCACGACGGTGCTGATTAGCCTGTTGTTGCTCAACGTTTATTCTCCTAAGCACAAAATGTTCTCTGCCCTTGCCAAGAAAGGGCACGCCTTGAGTCACTAGGGAATCAGAATCAACGAAAAGCCTGCTGGTCCGGCGGGGGACCAGGCGGACTGCGATGGCGATATAGGGGCGGACCGTCCGGATTCAAGTCGCCGCGCCGCCGGCTTGAGCATCGCCATGCGAGGCGATAAATTAATTCAGAGCGATATCGTTGCCTCGGCCTTGTTGCAAGGCTGGCGAACTCGATGAGGTATACGGATGGATATATTCGAGACCATCGCTACGCACGCGGCCGCCCTGCGGCTGCCGCTGTATGCCGTCACGGCGACCGCCATACAGAAATCCGACACGCCGGTCATGGTGATCATGCACTGGCACGGCTTTCGCAAAAGCGGGCAGATGCCGGGCGAGCTGGATTCCGTCGCCGGCTCGGCGGTGCAAATCAATCAGCGCTGGCACGACTACGCCGACATCGACCGCGCGGTGCTGGATGCCGGCTGGAAGCTGGGCGCCTGGGACGTGGAGCGGGTGGCCCGGCCGGCGTGGTGGCGCCTGAACGCCCCCGTCTCCGAAGCACTGGCCGGCCACCGGGCCTTTGGCGATTATTCCGACCTGCCGGAGTCCGATAACGCGGTCATCCTCGACGCCCCGGACCAGCAGATGCTGCTCGAGTTGGCGGCCCGGCGCGGCTATTTGCGCTGGCTGTTCAGGCCCCGGAAAGGCGGGCTCTGGAAGCAGTTGGACGACGACGATTGCACCCTGGATGCCGACGGCGGGCGCTCGGCGCCCTGCCCCGTGCCTGTACAGGTGGACGGGCGGCAACTGCGCCGCCGGGTGCTTTATCGCCTTGGTCGCGGAAGAAACATTTTGATTCAATAAGTTTCATCGAGAATCAAACCAGGCTCTTGAAGCGCTTCCGGGCGCCCATAAATTTCTCGCGCACCCGTCCTGGGTGGTACGGCATGCGGCCGCGCCAGGCCGCGCTGGAATTCACTTTTTGATGATTCAAGACTTAAGGAGATAGAGTCATGAAGATCCGTCCCCTTTATGACCGGATTGTCGTCAAGCGAATCGAACAGCAGCGCAAGACAGCCTCCGGCATCGTCATTCCCGATACGGCGGCGGAAAAACCCGAACAGGGAGAGGTGATCGCGGTCGGCAGCGGCAAGCGCAATGCCGATGGGTCGATACGCGCTCTCGAACTCAAGGTCGGTGACCAGGTGTTGTTCGGCAAATACGCCGGCCAGGCCGTCAAGGTCGATGGCGAAGAGTTGCTGGTCATGCGCGAAGAAGATGTCTTCGCCGTCCTCGCTTCCCAAAATGATCAATTGAAGAAGGCGGCGTAAAGCCCGCCAGGCCAATGACACATCAAGGAGCAAGACATGAGTGCCAAAGACGTTAAGTTCCACGATAACGCCCGCAGCCGGGTGGTCAAGGGCGTCAATATCCTGGCTGATGCGGTGAAGGTCACCCTCGGCCCGAAGGGGCGCAACGTGCTGCTCGAGCGCAGCTTCGGCGCGCCGGTCATCACCAAGGACGGGGTTTCTGTGGCCAAGGAAATCGAACTGCAGGACAAGTTCGAGAACATGGGCGCGCAGATCGTCAAGCAAGTGGCCTCCAAGACCGCCGATGTGGCCGGCGACGGCACGACGACCGCGACGGTCCTGGCGCAGTCCATCGTCCAGGAAGGCATGAAGTACGTGGCTTCGGGCATGAACCCGATGGACCTCAAGCGCGGCATCGATCAAGCCGTAGCCGCGGTGGTCGAATCCCTGCGCAAGATGTCCAAGCCGATTTCCACCAGCAAGGAAACGGCGCAGGTGGCCGCGTTGTCGGCCAATGCCGACGAGGCGATCGGCAAGATCATCGCCGACGCAATGGAAAAAGTCGGCCGCGAGGGCGTGATCACGGTCGAAGACGGCAAGTCGCTGGACAACGAACTCGATATCGTCGAGGGCATGCAGTTCGACCGCGGCTACCTCAGCCCGTACTTCATGACCGACCCCGAGAAACAGGTCGCCCAGCTCGAGGACCCGCTCATCCTGCTGCACGACAAGAAGATCTCCAGCGTGCGCGAGCTGTTGCCGGTACTGGAAAGCAGCGCCAAGGCCGGCAAGCCCCTGCTCATCGTCGCTGAAGACGTGGAAGGCGAGGCGCTCGCGACGCTGGTGGTCAATGCCATGCGCGGCGTACTGAAGGTGGCGGCCGTCAAGGCGCCGGGCTTCGGCGACCGCCGCAAGGCGATGCTGGAAGACATCGCGATCCTCACCGGCGCGACGGTCATTTCGGAAGAAACCGGCAAGCAGCTGGAGAAAGCCACGCTGCAAGACCTGGGCAGCGCGAAGCGGGTCGAGGTGCGCAAGGAAGACACCATCATCATCGACGGCGCCGGCAAACAGGACGCCATCGAGGCTCGCGTCAAGTCGATCCGCAAGCAGATCGAAGACGCCACCAGCGACTACGACCGCGAAAAGCTGCAGGAACGCGTGGCCAAGCTGGCCGGCGGCGTGGCGGTCATCAAGGTCGGCGCCGCGACGGAAGTCGAAATGAAGGAAAAGAAAGACCGGGTCGAAGACGCCTTGCATGCCACGCGCGCGGCCGTCGAAGAAGGCATCGTGCCGGGCGGCGGCGTGGCGCTGCTGCGCGCCCGCGCGGCGATCGAGCAGCTCAAGGGCGCCAACGCCGACCAGGAAGCGGGCATCCGCATCGTCCTGCGAGCCCTCGAGGCGCCGCTGCGCGCGATTGTCGCCAACGCCGGCGACGAGCCGTCGGTGGTCGTGGCCAAGGTGGCGGACGGCAAAGGAAACTACGGCTACAACGCCGCCACGGGCGAATACGGCGACCTGGTCGATATCGGCGTCGTCGATCCCACCAAGGTCACACGGACCGCGCTGCAGAACGCGGCGTCGATCGCGGGGCTCATCTTGACGACGGACGCCACCGTGGCCCAAGTTCCGGAAGAAACCAAGCGGCAGGCCGCGCCGGCCGAAGCCATGGACTTCTGAGCGCCAGCCCGGGCATCGCGCCATGGCAGCGGGCGCGATGCCTTTTCCAGCCAGCGCCGCGAGGGAATGTGATCGCCCTCGCGGCGCGGCGCCGCCGGATATGCAAGACCATTAGCAGTCCCGTACAAACGCTGCCAACTGTGCATGCCGGATAGAGAGTATGCTTCTTTGTCCCGCGCGGCGGATACGCCAAGCCGGCCCCGCATCAGCCGCATCGATCTCCATCGATTCGGGCGCCATCCAGCGACAAGCAGCCTTACCCATGGAATCCCGATGACCACGCGCCGAGCCGGGCTAGACGAAAGGAATCAAATCACCAACCTCGCCGGCCTCGACGAGCCCTACCGCTATAAAGTCCTGGTGGAGGCGGTGCTCGACCATGCCATTTTCCTGCTCGACGCAAACGGCTTCGTGGCCAGCTGGAATGCCGGCGCGCAGCGATTCAAGGGTTATCGGGCCGCCGAGATCATCGGCAAGCATTTTTCTTGCTTCTATACCCCGGACGATCGCGCCGCCGGCGTGCCCGGCCGGGCGCTGCAGACCGCGACCACCGAGGGGCGCTTCGAAGCGGAAGGCTGGCGCGTCCGGAAGGATGGGTCGCAGTTCTGGGCGAGCGTGGTCATCGACCCGATCCGCGACGATGCAGGCAGGCTGATAGGCTATGCCAAAATTACCCGGGACATAACCGACAAGCGCCAGGCCAGGGAAGAGTTGCGCGCCGCCCAGGAAGCGCTGCACCAGGCCCAGAAAATGGAAGCGCTGGGCCGCCTGACAGGCGGGCTGGCGCACGACTTCAACAACTTCCTGTCGGTCATCGGCGGCAATGCCGAACTGCTGCGCAACCCGGCCTTGCCGCCGGACAAGCGCCTCTACCATCTGGACTCCATTGCAGATACGACGCGGCGCGCGGCGCAGCTGACCAGGCAGATGCTGGCCTATGCCCGCCGCCAGTCTCTCCAGCCGACCGCATTCGACGTGCGCGACTGCATCGACGGAATGAATCCGCTGTTCGATGCCACGGTCGGCTCGGCAATCCAGGTCGACTACCGGCTCGCCGATGAGCCTTGCGTCATTTGCGCCGACCGCAGCCAGTTGGAAACGGCGCTCCTGAATCTCGTGATCAACGCGCGCGACGCCATGCCGTCGGGCGGCAGGCTCGAGATCCACGTCCGATCCGTCGGCGCCGTCCCGAAAGTCTCGCACGGCCACCGCGCCGGCGGACGGCACGTGGCCATCGTGGTCCGGAACAGCGGCACGGGCATGCCATCCGAGACGCTCGGCCAGATATTCGAACCGTTCTTCACGACCAAGCCGGCCGGCCAGGGCACCGGCCTCGGGCTGAGCCAGGTGTTCGGCTACGTCTCGCAGTCCGGCGGGCAGATCGACGTCTCCAGCACCCCGGGCGCCGGCACGACATTCACCCTGTACTTCCCGCAAGTGGCGCCGGCCGCCTGAACCCGCCGCTGCCGCGGCAGCGGGCGCACCGGCTCACGCGGCATCCGGTTGCGACAACAGCAACTGCTGCAGCCTGGAAATGACATCCCCCGGCAGCCACGGCTTTGCCAGGAAGGCACTGCCCGGCGGCAGGTCGGCGGCCGAGGGGTGGTGACGGCCGGAGGTGATCAGTATCGCGGTCCCCGGGAAGGCGGCGCGGATCTTCGCCGCCATGGCCAGGCCGTTCATGGAGCCCGGCATCTCGATATCGGTCACCACCGCCTGGATATCGGGACGCAAAGCCATGCATTGCATCGCCTCGTCGGCGTCGCCGGCTTCGCATGTCTCGTAGCCTTCGACCGCCAGGAGCTCGGCCAGCAGCCAGCGCACGGTGGCATTGTCGTCCACGACAAGGACGGCCGTCTTCGGCATACCTGCGTCCGGCACTGCGCTGGCTACATCGGTCATTGGCCCTACCGCCGCTGCGGAAAACAATTAATCCCGGGTATTTTGGTTGCGACCAGGCATCGGTACAAGGGGCGTAACGTTTGCACATCGATGCGTGTTCCGCCAGCACAACAGTCCCTGGCGGCCGCACGGGCGTAGCGCCGGCTGGCGCGCCGGGCGCTAGGGGAATTTACTTATGTCATTTAAGTATTTGTAGAGCACATACTAGCGGCGCAAGAATTCGTCTTTGACATAAACCAAAGAAATGGAATTACGCCAGCTGGAGGCCTTTGCGGCCGTCATGTCCACCGGCAGCGTGACGGCTGCCGGCCGATTGCTGGGCCGTTCGCAGCCCGCGATCACCCGCCTGATCCAGGAACTGGAGGCGGAGATCGGCTATGCGCTGTTCACCCGCAACGGCCCGCGCGTCACGCCCACCGAGCAAGGCTTTCTTCTTTACGATGACGTCGAACGGGCGCTGGTCAACCTGCAGCAGATCCGCAACCGCGCCGAGGAAATCGCGCGCGGCGATGCGCGGCCGCTGCGTCTGGCGGCGACCTCGGCCCTGTCCACCGGCTTGCTGCCGGCCGCCCTCAAGCGCATCGAAGCGCATACCGCCACCTCCCACATCCACATCCGCAGCGCTTCGCCCGAGCGCGTGCTGCACGACGTGCTGACCGGGGCCGCCCAGCTGGGCGCCACCAGCCTGCCGCTGGAGCACCGCGGGCTGACGGTCCACTGGATCGGCCAGGCGCCGTGCGTGGTGGCGCTGCCGGCCGACGACCCGCTGGCCGCGCAGGCCACCGTGCCGGCCGAGGCGCTGGCCGACCGTCGCCTCATCACCATGGCTAACCCCTATCGGCTGCGCCGCCGGCTCGACCAGGCGCTGGCCGACCGCGGCGGCAAGCGGCCGGGCCTGATCGAGACCAACTCGTCGGTCAACGCGCTGGCGGCCGTGCGGGCCGGCCTGGGCGCCGCGGTGCTGGAACCGGTGACCGCCTACGGCGCACCGCTGGAGGGCGTGGCGATCCGCCTGCTCGATGTGGAGATTCCTTTTTTCTTCGGCGTGATCACGCCGCAGTCGCAGCCGCCCCTGCCCGCCGTCCTGGCGACCGCCGAAGCGCTGGCGGAGGCCGCCGCCGAACTGCTGCCCGGCTTCGTGCGCCACGCGGCCAGCGAGCACGCCGCGCTGCTGCAATCCATCTACGGCGAAGCCACCCCTCTTTCGGATTCCGCATCATGACCTCGACCGCCGCAAGCTCGCCGTCGGGCCTGGCCGCGCTGGAAGCGCGCCTGCGCCAGGACCTGGCCTGGCTGGATCTCCCGGCCCGGCGCTGGGTGCCGCCCTGTACGGTGGATGGCCAGCCCGTGCTGGACGTCGCCATCATCGGCGGCGGCATGGCCGGCCTGGCGGCCGCCGCCGCGCTCCACCACCTGGGCGTGCAGGCGCCCGTCTTCGATCGCGCACCGCAGGGTTATGAAGGCCCGTGGGCCACCACCGCGCGCATGGAGACACTGCGCTCGCCCAAGCAACTGACCGGCCCGGCCCTGGGCCTGCCGGCACTGACGTTCCGGGCCTGGTTCGAGGCGCAGTTCGGCGCGCAGGCCTGGGAAGAGCTGGACAAGATCCCGCGCCTGCAGTGGATGGACTACCTGCGCTGGTATCGGCGCGTGCTCGACCTGGACGTGCGCAACCTGCATGAAGTGCGGCGCGTGGCGCCGCGCGGCGATGGCGTGGTGCAGCTGGACATCGCTTCGCCGGCGGGTGCCGCCTGCGTGCTGGCGCGCCGCGTCGTGCTGGCGACCGGCCGCGACGGCCTGGGCGGCGCCTATGTGCCGGCATTCGCGCGCGCCCTGCCGCGCAACCGCTGGGCGCATTCGTCGGACCCCATGGATTACGCCACGCTGGCCGGCAAGCGCGTCGGCGTGATCGGCGCCGGCGCCTCGGCCATGGACAGCGCGGCCACCGCGCTGGAAGCCGGCGCGGCCAGCGTCGACCTGCTGATCCGCCGCGCCGACATCCCGCGCGTCAACAAGGGCAAGGGCGCCGGCAATGCCGGGCTGGTGCATGGCCACCTGGGCCTGCCCGACGACTGGAAATGGAAGATCCGCCACTACATCAATGTGCAGCAGGTGCCGCCGCCGCGCGGCAGCACGCTGCGCGTGTCGCGCCACCCCAATGCGCGCTTCAACCTCGGCTGCCCGGTGCTGGATGCCGCCATGCAGGGCGACGAGATCCGCATCGCCACGCCGCGCGGCGTGTTCGCGCTGGACTTCCTGATCCTCTCGACGGGCTTCCGCATCGACTGGCATGCGCGGCCCGAGTTCGCCGCCCTGGCGCCGCACGTGCGCGCCTGGGGTGATCGCTATACCCCGGCGCCCGGCCAGGAAGACCAGGAACTGACCGACTCCCCCGACCTCGGCCCGGCCTTCGAGCTGCAGGAAAAGACCCCGGGCGCCTGCCCGGGCCTGGAGCGCGTGCACTGCTTCGCCTACCCGGCCGCGCTGACGCACGGCACAGTGTCGGGCGACATCCCGGCCATCAGCGACGGCGCCAAGCGGCTGGCGCAGGGGATCGCCGGCCTGCTTTACCGCGAGGATGTGGCCCAGCACTACGCCAACATGGAAGCCTTCGCCGAGCCCGAGGTCTACGGCGACGAATGGGTGCCCGCCGAGGGCGTGCAGGAGCCGCTCGCATGACCGCCTGGCTGCTTCGCCGCCTGGCTCAGGCGCTGGTGGTGGTGCTGTTGATGACGCTGATCGTCTTCATCGGCCTGCACGCCATCGGCAATCCGGTCGACATCCTGATCGGCCAGGATGTCGACCAGGTCGAGCGCGCGCGCATCATCGCCCGGCTGGGCCTGGACCAGCCCCTGTGGCGCCAGTACCTGGCCTTCCTGTCCGGCGCCCTGCATGGCGACCTGGGCAACAGCTTCGTCTACAACATGCCGGCCATCCAGCTCATCCTGGACCGCATGCCGGCCACGCTGGAACTGGCCGTGGCCGCGCTGTTGCTGGCGGTGGTGATCGGCCTGCCGCTCGGGCTGCTGGCCGGCCTGTACCCCGAGCACCCGCTGTCCAAGGCGCTGATGGCCGGCAGCATCGTGGGCTTTTCGCTGCCCACGTTCTGGGTCGGCCTGATGTTGATCATGGCCTTCAGCGTATCGCTGGGCTGGTTGCCGGCCAGCGGGCGCGGCGCGACGCGCGAACTGCTGGGCGCGCAGTGGTCGTGGCTGACGCTCGACGGCCTGCGCCACCTGATCCTGCCGGCGCTGAACCTGTCGCTGTTCAAGATCTCGCTGGTGATCCGGCTGACCCGCGCCGGTGTGCGCGAAGTGCTGCCGCTCGACTACGTCAAGTTCGCCCGCGCCAAGGGCCTGTCGCCGCTGCGCGTGGTCGGCGTGCACGTGCTGCGCAACACGCTGATCCCGCTAGTGACGGTGCTGGGGCTCGAACTGGGCTCGACCATCGCCTTCGCGGTCGTCACCGAGAGCATTTTCTCGTGGCCGGGCGCCGGCAAGCTGATCCTGGACAGCATCAACGCCCTGGACCGGCCGGTCATCGTGTCGTACCTGGTGGTGATCGTCTGCCTGTTCGTGACGCTCAACCTGGTCGTCGACATTCTGTACAAGCTGCTGGACCCACGGGTACGGCTGGAAGCGGAGGCCGCCCGATGAACACCGTCGCCATCCCCCTGCGCCGCGAATCGCCATGGCGCCGCAACCTGGCGGAGTTCTTCGCCTCCCGGGTGGCGGTGCTGGGCCTGGCGGTGTCGGCGGTGCTGATCCTGGCCGCCGCGCTGGCGCCCTGGATCACGCCGCAGAACCCCTACGACCTGCTGCAGCTGGACGTGCTCGATGCGCGCCTACCGCCCGGCACGGAGAACGGCCTGGGCACCTACGTCTACCTGCTGGGCACCGACGGCCAGGGCCGCGACCTGTATTCCGGCATTCTGTACGGCCTGCGCATCAGCCTCATGGTGGGCGTGGGCTCGGCCCTGATCGCCGGCGTGGTGGGCACGCTGATGGGCCTGCTGGCGGCCTACGCCGGTGGCCGCGTCGACGCCCTCATCATGCGCGTGGTCGACCTGCTGCTGTCGTTCCCTTCGATCCTGGTGGCCATGATGATCCTGGCCTACCTGGGCAAGGGGGTCGGCAACGTGGTGCTAACGCTGGTGATCCTGGAATGGGCCTACTACGCGCGCACCGCGCGCGGCCAGGCGCTGGTCGAGCGGCGCCGCGAGTATGTCGAAGCGGCGCGCTGTCTGGACATTCCCGACTGGCGCATCATGCTGCGGCACATCCTGCCCAATTGCCTGCCGCCGCTGATCGTGATCGGCACGCTGCAGATCGCGCGCGCCATCACGCTGGAAGCCACCCTCAGCTTCCTGGGCCTGGGCGTGCCGATCACCGAGCCGTCGCTGGGCCTGCTGATTTCCAATGGCTACCAGTACATGCTGTCGGGCGATTACTGGATCAGCTTCTACCCCGGCATCGCGCTGCTGGTGACCATCGTGGCCATCAACCTGGTGGGCGACCGCCTGCGCGACGTGCTGAACCCGAGGACGCACAAATGACCGCCGCGCCCCCGTCCGCCGCCGGCGCACCGGCCACCCTGCAGGTGCGCGACCTGCGCACCCATTTCTTCACGCGCGCCGGCGTGCTGCCGGCGGTCGACGGCGTGTCCTTCACGCTGGAGCGCGGCCGCATCCTGGGCCTGGTGGGCGAATCCGGCTCGGGCAAGTCGGTGACCGGCTTCTCGATCATGGGGCTGGTGGATGCGCCGGGCCGCATCGTCGGCGGCGAGGTGCTGTTCCAGGGCCGCGACCTGACCCGCCTGGCGCCGCGCGAACTGCGCGCCCTGCAGGGCAACCGCGTCGCCATGATCTTCCAGGACCCGATGATGACGCTCAACCCGGTGCTGCGGGTGGACGCGCAGATGATCGAGGCGGTGCGGGCCCACAGCCGCGTGACGCGCGGGCAGGCGCGCGCCCTGGCGCGCGACACGCTGGGCATGATGGGCATCCCCAGCCCCGAAGACCGGTTGCGCGCCTACCCGCACCAGTTGTCGGGCGGCATGCGCCAGCGCGTGGCGATCGCCATCGCGCTGCTGCACCGCCCCGACCTGATCATCGCCGACGAGCCGACCACCGCGCTGGACGTCACCATCCAGGCGCAGATTCTTTCCGAAGTGCAGAAGCTAGCGCGCCAGCACGGCACCAGCCTGATCTGGATCACCCACGACCTGTCGGTGGTCGCCGGGCTGGCCGACGAAGTCGCCGTGATGTATGCCGGCCGGATCGTGGAGCACGGCCCGGTCGACGACGTGCTGGACGCGCCGCTGCACCCCTACACCGCCGGCCTGATCGGCAGCCTGCCCGGCAACAACCGCCGCGGCCAGCGCCTGCGCCAGATCCCCGGCATGACCCCGAACCTGCTCGAGCTGCCGGCCGGCTGCGCGTTTGCGGCGCGCTGCCCGCGCGCCGGCGCAGCCTGCGGCGAACGCCCCGCCATGACTCAACCCGCGCCGCGCCGCCTGGTGCGCTGCTTCTATCCGACTCTCAAGGTCGCGGAGGTGGCATGAACGCTTCCGCCACGACACCGGCGCCTATGATCGAACTGCGGCAGGTCAGCAAGCGCTTCGGCGAGCGCCGCGTAGGCGCCGCCGGACGGCTGGCGCAGCGGCTCGGGCTGGCCCGTCCTCCCGCGGTGACGCGCGCCGTCGACCATGTCGACCTGCTGGTGCGGCCGGGTGAAGTGGTCGGCCTGGTGGGCGAGTCGGGCTGCGGCAAATCGACGCTCGGCCGCATCGCCGCCGGCCTGCTGCCGCCCTCGGCGGGCGAAGTGTGGTTCGACGGCCTGCCGCGCGGCCGCATGGATGCCCGCCAGGCGCATCGCGCGCGCCTGCAGGTGCAGATGATTTTCCAGGACCCGTACGCCAGCCTGAATCCGCGCCTGCGCGTGGACCAGATTGTCGGCGAGGCGGCCGCCATCCACGGCGTCGCGGGCCGCGGCGAACTGGACGACTATGTCAGCGCCCAGTTGCAGCGCGCCGGCCTGGACCCGGCGCTGCGCCATCGCTATCCCCACCAGTTCAGCGGCGGCCAGCGCCAGCGCATCGGCATCGCGCGGGCGCTGGCGGTGCAGCCATCGGTGCTGGTGTGCGACGAGGCCGTAGCCGCCCTCGACGTGTCGATCCAGGCGCAGATCCTCAATCTGTTCATGGACCTGCGCGAGCAACTGAACCTGACTTACCTGTTCATCAGCCACGACCTGGGCGTGGTCGAGCACCTGTCGGACCGCGTGGTCATCATGTACCTGGGACGCGTGGTCGAGAGCGCGCCGGTCGAGCAGGTCTTCCGGCGCGCCAACCATCCCTATACCCAGGCGCTGCTGGCGGAGATCCCGCGCCTGGACGCGCGCCACAAGACGTTCACCGCCATCAAGGGCGAGATCCCGAGCCCCTTGCACCCGCCCCCCGGCTGCCATTTCCACCCGCGATGTCCGCACGCAATGCCGCGCTGCAAAGTGGAAGCGCCCACGCTGAAAGGCATCGCCATCAATCACCTGAGCGCCTGTCACCTGAATGACGGGAAATGAACCGGCCGGCTCGCCGCCGCCCCCAATCCTCCCAATGGAAACCCGAACCATGAAGCGCCTGATCCTGACCTCCCTTGCCGCCGCCCTCGTCGGCCTGTCGGCGGCCGCCGCCGCGGACGACCTGAGCATCGGCTTCGCCGACCCCCTGTCGTCGCTGGACCCGCAGCTGAACAACCACGCGGGCGACCGCTCGGTCGACCTGCATTTCTGGGACCTGCTGGTCGAGAACAAGTGGAACAAGCTGCAGCCCGGCCTGGCCCTGAGTTGGAAGCCGCTCGACAATACCACCTGGGAATTCAAGCTGCGGCCCGACGTCAAGTGGCAGGACGGCCAGCCGTTCACCGCCGAGGACGTCATCTTCTCGTACACGCGCGCCCGCGACGTGCCGGGCAGCGTCGCCACCTTTGCCGGCTACCTGCGCACCATCGAGTCGATGCAGGCGCCCGATCCGCTGACGCTGGTCATCAAGACCAAGATCCCCAACCCCGACCTGCCGCTCAACCTGGCCTCGGTGCACATCGTCAGCAAGCACGTCGGCGAAAAATCCAGCACCGAAGACTACAACTCGGGCAAGGCCGTGATCGGCACCGGCCCGTACAAGTTCGTGTCCTACACGCCGGGCGACCGCGTCATCATGGCGCGCAACGACGGCTACTGGGGCGAAAAGCAGGTCTGGGACAAGGTCAACTACCGCTACATCAACAACGCCGCGGCCCGCACCGCCGCGCTGCTGGCCGGCGACGTGGACGTGATCGACAAGGTGTCGGTGTCCGACCTGGACAAGCTCAAGAAATCGCCCGGCGTGACGGTGTTCCCGTACGACGGCCTGCGCGTCATGCTGCTGCAGCCCAGCTTCAACCCGGCGCCCAACCCGTACATCACCGACAATGCCGGCAAGCCGCTGCCCAAGAACCCGCTGCTGGACGTGCGGGTGCGCCAGGCGCTCAGCATCGCCATCAACCGCCCCGCCATTGTCGACCGGATCCTGCAGGACGCCGCCACCGTGGCCAACCAGTGGATGCCCAAGGACACCTTCGGCTACAACCCTGACATCCGCGACATCGCCTACGACGCCAAGCGCGCCAAGGCCCTGCTGGCCGAGGCCGGCTACCCCGAGGGCTTCAACCTGACCATGCACGTGCCCAACGACCGCTATCCGCAAGGCCCCGAAACGGCGCAGGCGGTGGCGCAGTTCTGGACCCGCATCGGCGTCAAGACCAAGGTGGAAGTCATGCCGTGGGCCGTCTATTCCAGCCGCGCGCGCAAGAATGAATACGCGGTCAGCATGCTGGCCTGGGGCAACGGCACCGGCGAAGCCAGCTATGCGCTGGTCAATGTGCTGGCCACGGTCGCGCCCGACAAGGGCCTGGGCGCCTCGAACTGGGGCCACTACAGCAATCCCAAGGTCGACCAGGCGCTGGCGCAGGCCACGGCGGAATTCGACACGGCCAAGCGCGAGGCCATCCTGCGCACGTCGGCGCAAGTGGTGTCGGACGACGTGGGCGTGATCCCGCTGTACCACTACAAGAACATCTGGGCGGCCCGCAAGGGCCTGAAGGTCACGCCGATGACCAGCGACCGCACCGCCGCGCAGATGGTCAGCAAGGCGGACGCACAGTAACCCGCGCCGCCGCCCGCCGCGCCGATTGCCGGCGCGGCGGATCCCGGATTCTCATGGAGCCCTGCATGACCCGGCCCACGCTTCGCATCACCCCCGCCGACGACCTGATCGACGTCGCCCGCCAGATCCGCGTGGATGGACTGGCGCCCGGCCAGTCCGTCGAGATCGCCACCCGCACGCTGCGCGACGGCATCGCCTGGACCAGCAGCGCGCATTACCGCGCCGACGCGGCCGGCAGCGTCGACCTGTCGCGCGATGCGCCCGCCTCCGGCAGCTACCAGGACGTCAGCCCGATGGGGCTGATCTGGGCGCAGGTGCCCGAAGACAGAGCCAGCCGCACCTACTTCCATTCGGCCGTCGTCGAGCCGCTGCGCACCCAGGTCACCGTGCGCGCGCCCGGTGTGGCGCTCGAGGGCGAACTGGTGCAGCGCCTGGCGGCCGACGGCGTGACGCGCCGCGAGATCCGCGAAGACGGACTGGTCGGCGTGCTGTACACGCCCGCCGGGCCAGGCCCCCATCCGGCAGTCATGATCCTGAACGGCTCGGGCGGCGGCATCAACGAGCCGCGCGCCGCCCTATACGCCTCGCGCGGCTACGCGGCGCTGGCGCTGGCCTACTTCAAGGCGCCCGGGCTGTCCGACTACATCTCCAACACGCCGCTGGAGTACTTCCAGACCGGGCTGGCCTGGATGCGGCGCACGCTCAAGCCGGCCCACGACTTCGTCGCGGTCAGCGGCCAGTCGCGCGGCGGCGAACTGGTGCTGTTGCTGGGCGCGACCTTCCCGGAGGCAGTCTCGGCCGTAGTCGCCTACGTGCCGGGCGCGGTGGTGCATAGCGCGCAGAACGCCTGCGACCCCAGGATCGGCCGCGAAGGCCCGGCCTGGCTGCTCGGCGGCAAGCCGCTGCCGCATGTCTGGGAAGGCAACCGCACCGCGACCTGGGCCCCCTTCGACGAGGGCCCGGCGCCGCACCGCCACGAGCGGGCCATCCTGACCGCACTGCAAGACCCGGACGCCGTGGCGCGCGCCCGCATCCCCGTCGAGCGCATCCAGGGCCCGGTCATGCTGCTGTCTGGCACCGACGACGGCTCATGGCCCTCTTCGCTGTATTCGCGCATGGTGCGCGACTCGCTGCGCGAGGCCGGACACCCGTACCCGGTGCGATGGCTGGACTACGAGGGCGGCGGCCACTCGATCCTGTTTCCGTACGTACCCACCACGCAACTGGTATACGCGCACCCGGTCTCGGGCCGCATCAGCACCAGCGGCGGCAGCCCCGCCCCCAACGCCCGCGCCGACGCCGAATCCTGGCCGGCCGTGCTGGAATTCCTGCGCGACGCCGTGGCGGCACGCGCCGCCACTCAATAACCCCGAGGAGCCTGCATATGCAAGATCGCCCCCATTCCGCCGCCGACGACCTGGTCGACCGCCTGGTCGGCCTGGCGCCCGGCAGCAAGACCCACGCGGTGCGCCACCAGCGCGACAAGGTGGTCGCGGCCACCCAGGGCAGCTATGACGCCTTGTTCGACCCGGCCTTGCCCGGCCTGCCGCTGCAGGAGCGCCTGCTGGTGGCGCTGTATGCCTGCCGCCTGACGCCCGCGCCGGAACTGGCCGCGCATTATCGCGAGCGCCTGGCGGCCAGCGGCGCCGCGCCGGCGCTGGCCGAACTGGCGGAGCGCGGCGAGCCGGCCGATGCCGGCGACGCGAGACTGGCCGCCATCCTGGCCTTCACCCGCAAGTTGATCGAAAAGCCGGTCGAAGGCGACCGCGCCGCGCTGCATACCCTGCCCGCCGCCGGCTTGTCTACCCCCGCGGTGGTGGCGCTGTCGCAACTGATCGCCTTCCTGTCGTACCAGGTACGCCTGGTCGCCGGCCTGAAAGCCATGAAAGCCCTCGAGGAGTCCGCATGAGCCGCATCATCAAATCGCACGGCTTCACCAACGAAACGCTCGAATGGCGCGCCTGGCTGGACGTGGTCGATGTCGAGCGCGCCAGCCCCGAGCAGATCGCGGTGCTGGAAGAAAGCCATCCCAAGGCCAAGGTGTCCGACTATTACCTGTTCCTGGTGCACCAGCCGGAAATCCTGCGCCAGCGCTCCACCGCCTTCAACGCCATCATGTACGCGCCCGGCGGCATGCCGCGCGCCGAGCGCGAGCTGGGCGCCACCGTGGTCTCGCGCATCAACGGCTGCGTGTACTGCGCCTCGGTGCATGCGCAGCGCTTCACCCAGCTGGCCAAGCGCGACGACGTGGTCGAACAGGTGTTCGACGATCCCGCCAGCGCCGGCACCACGCCGCGCGAACGGGCCATCGCCCGCTTCTCGATCGCCATTACCGAGCGTCCGGCCGAGATCTCGGCGGCCGACATCCAGGCGCTGAAGGACGTAGGCCTGAGCGACGCCGAAGTGCTGGACCTGCTGCATTCGGACGCCATCTTCGCCTGGGCCAACCGCCTGATGCTGAATCTGGGCGAGCCGGTATTCCCGCAGGATTGAGCCGGCAACCGGCGGGGCGGCGGCGCGGGTTTCAGTAAAATACCGGTTTTCGCCAGCCGCGCTCGCGGCGCGCCGCCCCGATGTCCCCTGCCCCCGAGATCCGCCCCGACCAATCCGTCGAACTGCTGAAGGAACTGCACATCCTGACGCGCGACGGCAAACTGAACCAGGACAGCCGCCGCAAGCTCAAGCAGGTGTACCACCTGTTCCAGTTCATCGAGCCCCTGCTGCGCGACGTCAAGGCCGAACGCGGCGCCGTCACCCTGGTCGACCACGGCGCCGGCAAGTCGTACCTGGGGTTCATTCTTTACGACCTGTTCTTCAAGGCGCTGCGCGACGACTCCCACGTCTACGGCATTGAGACCCGCGCCGAACTGGTAGCCTCGTCGCAGGCGCTGGCCGCCCGGCTCGGCTTCGGCGGCATGTCATTCCTGAACCTGACGGTGGCCGAATCGATCGCCTCCGGGCAACTGCCCGCGCGGGTGGACGTGGTCACCGCCCTGCACGCCTGCGACACCGCCACCGACGACGCCATCCGGTTCGCACTGGAAAAGCACGCCAAGTACATCGTCGTGGTGCCCTGCTGCCAGGCCGAGGTGGCCGCCGTGCTGCGCAAAAACAAGGCCCGCGCGCTGGCCGACCCGCTGGCCGAGATCTGGCGCCACCCGCTGCACACGCGCGAATTCGGCAGCCAGATCACCAACGTGCTGCGCTGCCTGCAGCTCGAGGCGCATGGCTACCAGGTCAGCGTCACGGAACTGGTGGGCTGGGAACACTCGATGAAGAACGAGCTGATCATCGCCCACTACAAGAACCTGCCGCGCCGCAAACCAGCCGAGCGGCTCAATGAAATACTGGACCGCATCGGGCTGCAGCCCTTGCGCGAGCGGTTCTTCGCGCCGGCCTCATAGCGTCCGGCCACGCTTGCCGCACGCCTTGCGCTTGCCCGGGGCTTGCGCGCGGCGCACCGCGACGCGCAGGCGGCGACGATAGCGCAGCGGCGTATCCACGCCATTGACCGCCAATTCGACCACCGAGGCCGCGCACAGGCATAGCGCCACGCGGCCGGGCGGCAGATTGCGCGCCAGGCGCAGCAGCCGGCCGTCGGCATCGAGAAACGCCGCATCGATGGGGTGGCGCATGCCCAGGGTATGGATGGCGCGGCACGGCGCCAGCCACAGCCCGCTGCGCGGGCCCGGCGCCCGCCCGCGGCACAGCAGGCCACGCAGCCGGCCGAGGGCGCCGTGTGCGCGCACCAGCCGGATCCGGCCCACGGCCAGCGGGCGGCGCGCGCGCGGGCTCACTGCGTCGCCTGCCATAGCTGCACCGCGATGGGGAACGCCAGCACGATGAAAGTGCAGGGGAAAATGCAGCCTATCAAGGGCAGCAGCATCTTGACGGGCGCTTCCATGGCGAGCTTCTCGGCGCGCTGGAAGCGATCGGTCCGGCACTGTGCCGCCTGCCCTCGCAACAAGGACCCCATGCTCATGCCCAGGCCTTCGGCCTGCGTCAGGGCCGCCACCCAACTGCGTACCGCCGGATCGTCGGCGCGCTCGGCGAGCGCCTTGAGCGCGGCCGCGCGCGGCATGCCGGCCCGCATGTCGGCCAAGGCCCGGGCCAGCTCCTGGCGCAGCGGCCCGGGCGGCCCATGCTGCTCGGCCTGTTGCAAGGCGCCGTGCAGGCCCAGGCCCGATTCGACACACAGCGTCATCATGTCGAGCACGAACGGCAGCTCCCGTCCGATGCGCCGGCGGCGACGCCGCGCCCGGTTGTGCGCCCACACGACGGGCCAGCCGCCGCCCAGCATGGCGCCAGCCGACACCAGCCAGGGCACCGCCGCCAGCGAGCCGGCCCACCACGCCAGCGCGGCGCCGGCCGCCATGCCCAGCAAGGCCGCGCTGCCGACCAGGGCTGCGGCGTGGGCCGCCGTGACCTCGGCAGGCAAGCCCGCCTGCGCCACCGCTCGCGCCAGGCGGGCCCGTAGCCGCCATGGCAGCCATGGCCCGCATGCCTTGGCCACGGCGGACAGCCATGGCCATGCCGCCCGCCAGGCCCACGGCATGTGTCCGAGCGTGGCGGGCGCGGCCGGCGCATCCGCCAGCGGCCTGGCCAGCAGCCAGGCCGCTACCGCCGTGCCCGCGCCCGCCAGGCAGACTGCCAGTATCGAGAGCATCAGATGTCGATATCCACGATGCGCCGGATCAGCACCACGCCGGCGGTCTCCAGCACCGCCATGACGGCCAGTACCGCCCAGCCCGGCGGGGTATGCCACAGCACCGCCATGGCGTCCGGCTCCATGCGATCCAGCACCCACATCAGCAGCAGCGGCAAGCCCCCCATGATCCATGCCTGCAGGCGCCCCTGCGCGGTCAGGGCGCGTACCTTGCCCTGCAGCTGCAGGCGCTCGCGCAGCGTGCGCGCAATGCCATCCAGGGTTTCGGCCAGGTTGCCGCCGGTGTGGGCGGCCACGCGCAGCGCCGCCGCCACCAGGGCGCTGGCCTCCGACGGCACGCGGCCGCTCAGGTTGGCCAGCGCCGTGTCGAAGGAAACCCCCAGCCGCTGTTCGCGCAGCATCAGCCCGAACTCCTGGGCCAGCGGCGCCTCGCTGTGATCGACGATGTGCCGCAATGCGGTGGCCACGCTGACCCCCGCCCGCAAGGCCGAGGCCAGCGCCAGCAAGGCGCCCGGCAATTGCTGGTCGAAACGCGCCAGCCGGCGGCGGCGCAGGCGCTCGATCAAGTGACGCGGCAGCCGCGCCGCCAACAGCGCGGCGCCGCATGCCAGCACCGTGCTGCCGCTGATGGCGAAGCCGAAAAGACCGGCCAGGACCGCCAGCACCATGGCCGCCAGCCATAGCTGCGCCGGATCGATGAACAGGAAGACCTCGCCAAGGCGCACGCCGGCATCCTGGGTGTAGAGCTCGCGATAGCGCCGCAGCGCCGGCCCGAACCACGCCTGCGCGCGCCAGACCAGCACGCCGGCGGACGCCATCGTCATTGCGGCCGCCAGCCAGATCATGGCTGGCCGCCCGCCGTGAAACCGGGCTCGACGCCGCCGCAGAACATGCCGGCATCCAGCCCGATGCCGGCGGCCCGCCATTCGTCGGCAAAGCTCGGCAGCAAGCCGCAGCCCATGAATCCCCGCCCGTGCTGGAAGCGGAACAGCTCCTGCAGCTGGATGCGGCCGCTTTCCAGGCCGGTGATCTCGACAATGGAGGTGGCAACCCGGCGTCCGTCCGACAGCCTGGCCTGCTGCACGATGATGTCGATGCTGGCTCCGATATGCTCGCGCACTACGGTCAGGGGCAGATCCATTCCGGCCATCAGCACCATGGCCTCCAGCCGGCCCAGCGCATCGCGCGGCGAGTTGGCATGCAGCGTGGTCAGCGAGCCCTCATGGCCGGTGTTCATGGCCGTCAGCATGTCGAATGCCTCGGCGCCGCGGCATTCGCCCACCACGATGCGGTCGGGACGCATGCGCAGGGCATTGCGCACCAGCTCGCGGATATCGATGCGGCCGCGCCCTTCCAGGTTGGCCGGCCGCGCCTCGAGCGCGATCAAGTGTTCGTGGTCCAGCCGCAGCTCGGCGGCGTCCTCGATGGTGACGATGCGTTCGCCCTCCGGAATGCCATTGGACAAGATGTTCAGCAACGTCGTCTTGCCCGATCCCGTACCGCCCGACACCACGATATTCTTGCGCGCGCGCACGCACAGGCAGAGGAACTCGGCCATCGGCCGGTCGATCGAGCCGGAGCCGATGAGATCGGCCATCTGCGGGCGTCGTGCCGGGAACTTGCGTATCGTCAGGCTGGCGCCTTTCAGGGCAACCGGCGGAATCACGGCGTTGACGCGGGAACCGTCCGGCAAGCGCGCGTCGACCATGGGCGCGCTTTCGTCGATGCGCCGCCCCACCGGGGCCACGATGCGCTCGATCACCCAGCGCACCGAATCCTCGCTGCTAAATGCCGCGTCGTGCCGCGACAGGCGCCCCTGGCGCTCGATATAGATTTCGTCATAGCGGTTGACCATGATTTCGCTGATGCCCGCATCGGCCAGCAACGGCTCCAGCGGCCCCAGCCCGACCGCCTCGTCCAGCACGTCACGGCACAGCGCGGCGCGATCCGCCTGGGCGGGGATCTCGGGATCGGCCGCGACGATGGCGCCGAGCAGGCGTTGCGCCTCGCTGCGCAGCAGGCCATCGCTCATGCCCGCCACGTCGCGGCGCCGCAGGTCCAGGGCCTGCAGCAGCGCCGCATGCAGGCGACGGCGATGCGGCAACAGCGCCAATGCGGTCAGCGCGGCCGGAACGGGCTCGTCGGCAAGGCTTGTGTCCGGCGTGGCCGGCCCGGCCGGCTCCTCGCCCCGCCCGGCCTCCCGGGACTCGGCGTCGGCGAGCATCCGCACGCGCAAGCGGCAGGGGCCTATCAGCACATCGTCGCCCGGCAGCACCGGGCGATGCACGGTAATGCGCACCCCATTGACGAAGGTCCCGCCAAGCGACCCCAGGTCTTCCAGCTCCAGCGCCTGGCCCTGGCAATCGAGCCGCGCGTGGCGCTTGGCGACCCGCCAATTGGCGATGCGCAGTCCGCACTGCGGCGCGCGGCCGATGACCAATGGCAACGGTGCGCGGATCGTGCGCTGCTGCCCGTCCTCGAATGTCATATCTATGTCGAGCATGATCAATTGCCTCCATGAGCGAGTGCCGCGCCGCCCGCGGCCTGCCATTGGGAACCCGGGCCCATATGGGCGCTCCAGTCGGGCGTGCCCGGCCCCGGCACGGCGGTGCCCAGTGGCGGTGGATCGGGAAAGGCCTGCCCCAGCACCTGGCGGCCGCGCTCCACTCGTGCGGCCAGCTCGGGGTGATCCTGGGACACGATGCGCGGCGTCACGAAAATGGCCAGTTCGGTCTGCTTGCGTTGCTCGCGCCGCCCGGAGAACAGCACGCCCAGCAGCGGAATATCCTGCAAGAGCGGCAGGCCGCTGCGCTCGCTGGAGCGTTCGCGCGACAGGAAGCCGCCCAGGATCAGCGTCTGGCCCGAGCGGACATTGAACTCGGTGGAAGCGCGGCGCGTCCGCAAGGCGGGACCGCCCTCCGCGCTGAGGGAAGTATCGATCGAACTGGCCTCGACATCGATGCGCGACCGTATGGTTCCGTTGCGGTCGATGCGCGGCGTGATGTTGAGCGAAACGCCGTATGGCTTGAATTCGGTGTTGGGGTTGCCCTGCGCGTCGGTGGAGGTATAGGGCACCTCGCCGCCGGCCAGGAAGGACGCTGTCGTGCCGCTGCGGGCCAGCAGCTGCGGCTGCGCCAGCATGACGGCCTCGCCCCGCTGCGCCAGCGCGGCAATGCGCGACGACAGCAAGGCGTTGGCGCCGAAATAGCCGAAGGCGCCCAGCCCCGTGACCGTCAGCGACGGAGCCTCGACGGCTTCGCCCGGCTGCGCGCTCGAGCCGGGCCGCCATACCACCCCCGCCTGCAGGCCGCCCTGCGTGGCGCCATCCCATTGCACGCCGAACTCGCGCAGGCGCGAGCTGGGCAGTTCGACGACCTGCACGTCCAGCAGCACCATGCGGTCCCAGCCAACCTGGCCGGTGAAATCGAGAATGCGCGGATAGCGCTGGGCCAGCGCCGCCACGCGGGCCCGGTCATCGTCCGCCAGGTCTTCGCCCTCGAGCACGATGTTGTCGCCCACCAGGCTGCTGCGCACCGCGGGAATGTGCCGCAGCAACGCCCGCACCTCTTCCTGCATGTGCGACCATCCCGCTGGCCGGACTTGCACCTCGTAGGCCGCGCCGACGCCCCGGGGCGTCCAGACGTGCACCGAGGACATGCCTTCCTGGCGCGCGAACAGCACGACTTCGCGGCCATCGACGGACACGGCGCTCAGCACCTGGCCATTGCCCACCGCCACACGCGTGACTCCCGCGTGGCGCACCACGTGGGTCTGGCCGACCTCGAGCGTCAGCGGCAAGGGCTCGGCCGCGACGCTTGGCCACGCCAGCATCGCCATCGCGCACAGCATCGCCAGCGTGAAGGGCAGCTTCATGGTCCCTCCGCGGCCGCAAGGCCGGCCGCCGCGCCATCCAGGTCACGCGCGCCTTCGGCATCCACGCGGTCGCCATAGAGAATCTGGACCGCGCGCCGCGCCGACGCATCCGGATTCTCGAGCCCCATCAGGGCGGCCAGGTCGCCCGACGCGGACGGGCCCGGCACGGCCGCATCGCCACGGTGCCGCAACATGGCCGTCAAGGCCCCCGCCTGGCGCGCGGCAATGAGCTTGATGGCGTCCTGTGGCGCGGTATCGAGGGTGACCGACGGCGCGGCGTCGGGCCCGCCCCCGGCCGCGAGGACCCGCACGCCCTGCAGCAACGGCGCCGTCAACTGCTGCCCGCGATGCGCGAACGATACATAGAGGTCGATGACATCGCCGGCCCGCAGGATCCCGGAAGCCGCGTTGATCTCGTCGGCCGGCAGCGTGACGGCGCGCCGGCCGGCCGGCAGCAGCTCGGACAGCGGTGGCGAGGCGCCTTCCTGCATCAGGTGCACATCGAGCAGCGGGTCCCCCTGCCCGACATCATTGGCCAGGATGGCGCCAATGGCGCGGTCGGCCGCTTCGGGCTCCAGCGTGCCGCTGGGCACCCACGGCAGCGGGATGTCGCGCACCGCCAGATGGCCGGCCTGCAGGCGCGTGCCCGCCGGCAGGTCTTCGGCCGCCACCAGCCGTTCGACCATCACGACTTCCGCCTCGCGCTCGATTTCCCGGACTCGGGCCTGGATATGCTCGCGGGCCGCCCAGGCGGCCAGCAGCCCCGCGCCCAGGGCGAAGGCGTATACGCTCAACGCGCGCGCACGCGCCATGAATGGAGCAATGGCCATCTTCATGGCGCCCCCGCGTCGTGATGCTGCACCAGGATCCCGCTGCCGCCATCGACGTCGACGATGCTGATGACCAGGCGGGCGGCGCCTCGCATCCAGTGTTGCGGCCCCGGCCGGGCGGCGTCCCGGCGCCAGCCGGCGCGCCGCAAGCCGGCATCGACGGCGCGACGCGCGGTGGCCAAGGGCAGCGGCAGCGTCCATACCTGGTGCGTGACCTGCCCGCCTTGCTGGCGGGCGGCGAAATCGAGGCGCAGCCGCGCACCGGCCGGCATCCAGGGCACGCTGCCAGGCCGGGCGCGCGACGCGTCAGGCCTGCCTCCCAGCACCGAGATGCTGCCCCGCGAACGCCGTGGCCCGGCGGGCTCCAGCATGATGACCCAGAGATCCGCGCCGACCCGCCCTGACAACACGGCCCGTCCTGGGTAGACTCCGAGGTCGGACAGTGAAGGATGCCGCGCCGTCAGCAGTGGAATGACGTCCGCGACGGATACCGGTATATCGAGCAGGCGGATATCGGCGGGCATGCCGTACAAACGCAGCCCTTCGCCCAGGGACGTCTGCACGCTGCCCGGCGGCAGCGCCAAGTCGTCGAGACGAGGCGGCATGCCGGCGGACAGCGCCTGCGGCACCAGCAGCCCTGCCACCGCCATGCATCCCCGACCCAGATGCGCCAGGCGGAATCGCAGCAGGCCGGCGCGGTAACCCGGCCAGCAGTCGGCCGCACGACGGGCATGAGGTGGCGCGCGCATGGTGTCAGTGCTCCGTGCCACGGGGATATGCCGGCACCAGGTCCGCCCATGCGGACAGCCAGTCCAGCGACCATCGGCCCCTGCCCCACGGGGCATCCACCGCCTGCATGCGCCCATGCAGGCTCTGCGCCGCCGCGGTGGAGGCGCGCGCGGCCCCCGACCACCCGGCTTCCGACATGGCCAGGCGCTGCTGTGCCGCCGCGTCGCCGGTTGCGTGTCCCGCGCCGGCCGCCAGCGAGGTGTAGCGCCGTATCGCCAATCGCGCAGCCGGGCCATTGCGCTGTACGAAAGCCACCGCGCTGCCCGGCGTGACCGTGGCTTGCACCCGCAGCAGGCGCTCATCGACACGCAGCCAGTCGCGCGACAGCACCGTGGCCTGTACATCGCTTCGCCCCGACGCGGCATCGTCATGCGCGCGGCGCGCGACCGACACCGTCGCGTCGGGCGGGGTCGGTACCTGAAGCTGCCCTCGCGCCGCCGCGAAGGCGGCATGCCGACTAAGATGCGCCGCCTGCAGCACGCGATGCTGCAGCGCGCCTACCGTTGCCACGCCATGCAAACATGCCGCGAGCAGCGCCACTGCCAACAGGGCCTCCAGCACGGCCTGGCCATGCTGGCCGTGGTATCGGCGAGGCAGCCTCATGGCGCCACCTCGCCGATCTCGGGCGCGACAGGCGCGCTCAGCCGCGCCTGCCAGTACGGGCGGAACAGGTTGGCATACTCGCTGCGCCCATCTGCCCGTGGCTCGGGCCGGGCAAAATAAGTTTCTGCCGCGCTCGTCACGGTGACCGCCTCCTCGCCCGCCAGGCCGGTAGCGGCCGCATAGCGCCCGGCAGGCGCCGCCACCTTGCTCGCGGCATCGGTCGTCGCCAGCGCGCTGGCCGACTGCCGTACCTGGATGGCAAAACGCAATGGCTGGCGCGCGGCGCCCGGGTCGACATCGTGGTAGGACGGCAGCCCTTTGCCCGGCCAGCGGGCCGCGCCCGCCACGGCATACGAATTGGCCAACGGGTTGCTGCGTCCCGCGAACAGGTTCCAGGAGGTGTTCTCGTGCACCCACCGCCAGAAATCCTGTTGGGAAAAATCCTGGGGCGGCTTGTCGACGTAGTCGCCGGCTTTCACGGTCGACGCGCCGGCCTGCCCCCACCCCATGGCGTATTCGCGGTAATAGCAGCCGATCCATCGGTTGGAGCGCAACGCATGGTATGACAGCGTATCCAGCGAACCCCAACGACCCTCGTCGTCAAGCCAGGTGCCGCCGCGACGCCGCAGCTCGTGCCGGCGCGTCGGGCAGGTGCGTTGCACGATCCAGGAGCTGTGGCGGGTCAGGTCGCGCGGACGCAGGAAGTCGTGGCGCCCGGCGGACAGCTCTATCATGCCCCGCAGGCCGGTGTCTCCATTGCCGCGCCGCTGCTCGACGTAACCAGCACTGTTGTCATGCAGCAGCGCCAAGTGCACTGGGCCGGTCTGCGCGGTTGCGTGGCCGGCAGGGTCGGCATAGTGCTCTGGATAATTGGCGTGCAGAACGCGCAGCATGCTCTGCAAGCGCACCTCGGCCAGGCTGTCCGTCGCCTCCACGGCGGCGCGTTGCAGCACCTGGTGTACGACGTGATCATGTTGCTGGAAAGCGCGTGCCAGCCCTGGTACGGCATCGCCAGTGCTGCTGGACCGCGCATAGGCCGCGCCGGCCGCAGACCCGAACAGCATGGAGATCAGTGACGCCGGAGGGTTGCCCTGCGTGCGCCGCGTCGACTGCGCCTGGCCGAACCGCGCCCAGGACGCCAGCGTGACGATGTGCGCCATGGCTATCTGGTGGGCCACCTGGGCCCGGTTGATATATGCCAGCAAGTTCAGCGTGCGCGCCTGCTCCAATGCGCCGCTGTATGCCGCCGCGTCGGCGGCGTGCGTCAGGCGGACCCGGGCAGAGGCCGTCTGGCCGACGTTGTACAGCGCCACCAGGGCAAGCCCGGCCAGTGCCGCCAGGGCCAGGACGACAGGCAGCGCCTGGCCGCCCTGCCCCAACGCTGTCGGCGCACGCTCAGCCATCATTTGGCGTTGCCCGTGAACGACTTGAGCGTGCGCGCCTTGGTCTGCGCCGAGGCCTTGCCGGCCGCCGTTTGCGCAGCACGCGCCTCGGTGGTGCCGTCCTCTCCGGCCAGCTCGCGGGCCATGGCGGCCGTCTGGGAACGCACCACCTGGCCGAACAGTTGATAGACAGCAATGGCCGCGACCGCGATCAGTGCCACCACAATGATGTACTCGGTCATCCCCTGGCCGCGCTGGCGGGAAATGCTTCGGATCATGCCTAGCCCCTATTCCGTGAACAAGAGGCTGTAGTGTGGAGGCGCCACCGCGCGGCGGCTATTCGCGGATGCCGAGGTGGGCGAAATGTTCCCGGACGCGCGCGCATGCGTCAACGCGGCACGCCGCGGGCAAAAAAAAGACGGCCCCGCCAGGGGCCGTCGATACTGGCCGCCGAGGCTTATTTCTCGGCGGCCGAGGTGATGGCGTTGCCGGCCTGGGATACGTCCTTGCCCATGCCCGCCATGGTATTGCAGCCTTGCAGCACGACACCGAAAACGATAAGCGCCGTCAGCATGACTTTTCCGCGCATGATCTAGCTCCTGGATCGAACAAAGAAAACGGGTATCAGGCGACGCGCACGCGCAGTTCGCCCAGGCCTTCCACGCCGCCGGTCATCAAATCGCCTTGGACGACTGCGCCCACGCCCTCGGGGGTGCCGGTGAAGATCAGGTCGCCGGCCTTCAGTTCGAACAGGCCGGACAGGTAGGAGATGCTCTCGGGAATGTTCCAGATCATCTGGGAAATATCGCTGGACTGCTTGCGCTGGCCGTTGACGTCGAGCCAGATGGCGCCGCGCTCGAGCGTGCCGACCGCGCTACGCGGGTGGATGGGGCCCAGCGGCGCGGACTGGTCGAAGGCCTTGCCCACTTCCCAGGGACGGCCTTGCTTCTTCGCCTCGCCTTGCAGGTCGCGGCGGGTCATGTCCAGGCCCAGGGCATAGCCCCACACGCAGTCATTGGCCTGGTCGACCGGGATGTTCTTGCCACCCTTGCCCAGCACGACCACCAGCTCCATTTCGTAGTGCAGGTTGGAGGTCTTCGGCGGATACGGCATGGAGCCGGTCTCGCCATCGGCCACCGGCACGATGGCGTCGGCGGGCTTGCAGAAGAAGAACGGGTCTTCGCGGCCGGTGAAGCCCATTTCCTTGGCATGTTCGGCGTAATTGCGTCCCACACAGTACACGCGGCGCACGGGGAACCGGGCGTCGCTGCCGGCGACGGGCACGGCGACAGGCGGCGCCGGAGAGAAGACGTAATCCATGTTCTGTGACCTTGTTCAATACATGCCGGCGTGCCGGCAGGGATGGAATTCAATGCGCGAGTTTATCCCTTTTTTGCGCCGCCGACGCCCCAAGCGAACCAGGCCGCAATGCTGCACGCATTGCGGCCTGGTTGTCTGGCGCGACGGAAAAGCCTCAGGCGCTCTTGCCGTAGCGTTCGGCGCTGCGCACGATTTCTTCCTGCGCGGCCTCGACGCCCTTCCAGCCCTTGACCTTGACCCACTTGCCTTTTTCGAGATCCTTGTAGTGCTCGAAGAAGTGCTGGATGCGGCCGATATCCTCGGCGGGCAGGTCCTCGTACGACTTGATGTTGCGGTACGGGGGGTACAGCTTGTCGATGGGCACGGCCAGCAGCTTGGCATCGCCGCCCGCCTCGTCGTCCATCTCGAGCACGCCCAGGGCGCGGCAGCGCACGACCGCCCCCACCTGGATCGGGAACGGCGTCACCACCAGCACGTCGGCCGGATCGCCATCTTCGGACAGGGTCTGCGGGATGTAGCCGTAGTTGCAGGGGTAGTGCATCGCGGTCAGCATGAAGCGGTCCACGAAGACGGCGCCGGTTTCCTTGTCGACCTCGTATTTGACGGGGTCGGCGTTCATGGGGATTTCAATGACGACATTGAAGTCTTCCGGCAGCTTCTTGCCGGGAGAAACGCGATCGAGACTCATGATTCAACCTTGTTTGTCTGGAAAGGATTTGGGCTTGTCGTCGCCGGCATCGTCAGGCGCGGCGGCGCTGCCCGACGACACGGCGGGCGGCGAACCACCATAGGTGGGCACCGGCACGTCGAAAGCCGCCACGGGAATGGGCGCGCTGTCGAAGTAATCTTCGATGTCCACCGCGGAACGCGCCGGCACCGCCGCGGGCGGCTCGGCCGGCGTGGCGGCGGGCGTCTCGCGCCCGAGGGTGCGCGCGTCGGGATCGAGCACGTAATCGGCGGGCACGGCCTCTTCCGCCGTCGGCGCGGCGGTGTCGGCCGGCAGGCTGGCCTCGGGCGGATATGCGGAATATTCGCCCTCGGCATCCAGGTGCAGCGGATCGGCGGAGGTCTCGGCTGCCGGCAGCGCCTGATCGGCGGCCAGGGTAGGCAGGGCCATGCTGGCGGCAGTGGCCAGGCGCCAATGGCGCACGGCATCGCCTGGACGATCGAGCCGGTCGTACAGGCTGCCCAGCAAGGCATGGGTGTGCGAGTCGTTGCGGAAACCGAGGCTGCGTTGCAGATAGCGTTCGGCCTGGCCCCAAAGCTGGCCGTTCAGGCACAGCATACCCAGGGCCGCAAGCAGCTCGGCATCGGCAGGCCGCTTTTGCAGCCAGGCCTCGGCCTTGGCCAAACGGCGCGGGACCTGGTCGGCGTCACAGCGGGCGTACGCAGCCACCAGCGAGGGGGTGAAATGCACGGGTATCGCGGCTTCCAGCACGCGGGCGGCCTCGGCCGGCTCGCCGGCAGCCTCGAACGCCGTGGCGCCCGCCAGGGCGATGTTGGGCAGCACGCGCTCTTCGCTCTTGAGATCCTTCCAGACGGCGCGCCAGGCATCGGACCCCGCCGCGGCGGCGGCCCGCAGGCGCGCGGCGCCGGCGGTATCGATGAGGTGCTCGGCCTCCGACTTGGACAGTGCATTGCGGCGCGACAGCCCACGGGCCAGCGTGAATACCCGGTCGTGGTGGCCCAGCGCGGCCTCGGCGCGCAGCAGCAGGCGCATGGTATGCAAATGACGCGCACCGCCATCCTGCAACGGTGTCAATACGGCCAGCGCATCCTGGGCCCGCCCCTGGTCCAGGAGCTGGTCCGCGGACACCGTGGCGATGGCCTCCTGCAGCCCGACGTTGCCGTCGGCGTGCTCGCGCGCGGCATCGAGCAGGCGGTCGCGGCGCTCGAATTCGCCGAGCCCATGCGCGGCACGCGCGGCGGACAATGCCGCCAGCACACGGCGACTGGAGACGCGCGTCTGCTCGAGCAAGCGGGTCAGGTCCTTTTCCGCCTGGGCGAAACGCCCTTCCAGCAGCTCGGTCCAGCCGCGTTCGAGCAATTCGTGGTCGCGCGCCTGGGCGCGGTTGCCGCGCCAGACGCGCATGCGGTCGGGAATGGCCAACAGCCACGCCAGTACTCGCAGGCCCACGTACAGGGCCACGAAGGCAGCCAGGATCAGCAATACCGCCAGTGTGAGCGACAACTCGATGCGCCAGGGCCACACCAGCACCATGACATTGCCCGCGTGGGAGCGCAGGACGACCGCCAGCGCCACGGCAACGACGGCCAACAGCAGAGTCCAGAACCAGGTACGCATGCGTCAGTCCTGTGTAGCGGGCGCGTTGGCGCCGGCGGCGCGCAGGGCCGCGACATTGGCCAGGCTGTCGCTGACGCCAGGCAGGGGCACCGCGATATCGGTTTGGGCCAATTCCTGCGCCAGCCGCAGCGCCGCCTGGGTGTCGGCGGCACGGCCGTCGAAGTACGAGCGCAGCGCCTGCACGACGTTGTCGAGCTCGCTCTTCCAGATTTCCGGCTGGCGCATCAACATGGCAAGCTGCGCCGTCATGAGGCGCTGGCGCAAGGCGGCGCGCGCCTGCCCGGCCTGCTCGGCCGACAGCATCAGGGCGGCGGGCTGGTCGACGCGCTGAACGCTGATGAGGTCTCCCAGTTCGTGCGCCAGCGTGCTGCCGGCGCGGGCCGGCCATGAAGCGATTTCAGCGCGCCAGCGCTGCCACCAGGCCGCATCGGCCGGCAACTCGGCGCGCGGGTCGGCGGCGGGTTCGGGCGCCGGCCGCGGCGGCGTGGCGCCGTCTACGGGCGGCGTGCCCGGCGCCGCGGCATCGGGCACCAGCATCGGGGCCTTGGAGATCAGTCCGGCCAGGCGGTCGATGCGGGCCGACTGGGCCGGAATATCGATGGTGGCGACGGCGCGCAGACGCTCGAGGTCGCCGTTGATGCTTTGCTGCAAGCTGGCGAAACGCGGGCGGTCGGCGCGCGCCAGGCGTGACTGGGCCGTCTCCAGCGCCACGATGGCATTGTTGACGTTGCCCGCCAGGCGCAACTGCTGGTGGGCCATGACCAGCAGGCGCTCGATATCGTTGGCCAGCAGCTCGTCGCTCGCGCCGCCGCTGACCGTCTGCCAGGCTTGCTGCAGATCGTCGTAGCGGCTCTTGGCTTCCTCGGCCTGGTTCTCCAGTTGCGCCACCCGGCCGGCTTGCGCCTGGGCCAGGGCCAGGGCCTCGCGCGCCGCCTTGCCGCTCAGCGCGGCGGACTGCTCCAGTGCGTCCAGGCGGGCGGCGACCTCGCGCCCGGCATTCAGGAACTGCTTGCGCTGCATCCACAGCGCCCAGCTCAGGCCGACGGCCAGCAGCACGACGATGATGAGCGCCGCGGACAAGGTGCCCACCGCGCTGGAAGGCTTGCGGGCCTTGGGCGTGGCAGGCGAGCCTGAGCCCGGGGCGGCCGCGCGGGCGGCCGGATCAGTGGCGGAGGTCTGGTCTGTCATGACGCGATTGTATTCGGTGAAATGCCAAAACTTCGATTCAAGCCGCAACAAAAGCCGCGAGGATCGCTTCGTCGGCAGGCAAGCAGATTTTTACCATCGGGACGGGCCCCTGGCCACTGCCCGCCAGCCCCAGGCGCGGCGCCAGCGAAGGATGCGTGATCACGAAGCGCGACACCTGCCACCAGGCCTCGATCCCTGCCGCCTGGACCTGCGCGCGAACCGCATCGATGCCCTCGCCACTAGTCAGCAACCAGGTTGCCGACTTGCCCTGCTCCGCCCATTCATGCAATTGGCGCACGGCGGCTGCCGGCCACTGCGCAGGCAGCCGACGATACACCGCGTGGCGCGCCACGTGCACGCCCGCGGCGCCGAGCTGGTCGCCCAGCCAATCGCGTCCGCTGGTGCCGCGTACGAGCAGCACCCGTCGCGGCAATGCGCCGCGGGTCCGCAGCACCTGCCAGAGCGCTTCGGAATCGTGCGCGGGGGCCTCGGGTGGGGGGTACAACACGGTTGTATCCGGCCCGACTCCAGGGCAGGCGCGAAACGCCCGGGCGCTGGCCGGCCCCACGGTTGCCGCGGGCGTGCCGGCCGGCCAATGCGGCATCCCGGCGGCTTGCAACTGGGCCAGGTACAGACGCGCGGCATTGCCGCTGACGAATACCACCAGGTCATAGTCCTGCGGCAGCGGCGGCCCCGCGGCGTCGACAGATAATGGCTGGATCTCGAGTGCCGGCAGCGCCAGAGTCTGCCAACCGGCGTGCTGCAGCCCGCGCTCGAGCGGCGCGTTGCGCCCGTCGGGTCGGGTCAGGATGGCAATGGGCGGCATAGCGACCTCTCGGGCGGAACCCAGCAGGCGACCGGCAAGCCTTCGCCCCGTCAGGACGCCGGCGGTTCTTGCAGCAGTTCGGCCAGGATGGCTGCCGCCCCGCCGGCCAGGAGTTCTTGCGCGGCGGCTGCGCCGATGGCCTGCGCCTCGGCCGCCGGCCCGTCGCGCTGGCAGCGGACGATGCGGGCGCCGTCGGGCGATGCCACCAGGGCGCGCAGGGACAGCGCGTCGCCGGCGATTTGCGCATAGGCCGCCAACGGCACCTGGCAGGAGCCGCCCAGGGCGCGCGATACCGCGCGCTCAGCCACGACGCAGGCCGTGGTGTCGGCGCTGGCCAGTGGCGCCAGCCACGCGCGCAGATCGTCGCGATCGTCGCGGATTTCGATGCCCAGCGCGCCTTGCCCGGCCGCCGGCAGGCTCTGGTCGGGGTCGAGCAGGCAGCGGATGCGGGCCTGCAGGCCCAGGCGCTGCAAACCCGCCGCGGCCAGGACGATGGCCGCGTAGTCGCCGCGGTCCAGCTTGCCCAACCGGGTATCCAGGTTGCCCCGCAGGGGCTTGACGGCCAGATGCGGGTAGCGCTGGCGGATCTGCGACTCGCGCCGCAGGCTGGACGTACCCACCACCGCGCCAGCGGGCAGGTCGGCCAGCGTCGCGTAGTCGTTCGAGACGAAGGCGTCGCGCGGGTCCGCGCGCTCGAGCACCGCGCACAAGTCGAACGGCGACTGCAAGTCGACCGGCACGTCCTTCAGGGAATGCACGGCCAGGTCGGCGCGGCCGTCGAGCAATGCGGTCTCGAGCTCTTTGACGAACAGCCCCTTGCCGCCCACCTTGGAGAGGGTGCGATCGAGGATCTGGTCGCCGCGGGTGGTGAGCGTCAGCAGTTCGACCGCGCAGCCCGGATACAGCGCGCGCAGGCGGTCGCGCACATGCTCGGCCTGCCAGAGGGCAAGCCGGCTGGCGCGGGTGGCGATGACGAGGCGTTGCGGATCGGACACGAACGGCGTCACGCGAGGCTGGAGAAAACCACCGCGGCGATCACGCCCAGAATGGCCAGCACCAGCAGGCCCTGCAGCAGGCTGAGGCCGGATTCGGGGTTGTCGCTTTTACGCAGACTCATGAGCAGATTCCTTGGAGGCGGTTTTACGGCTGGCAAGCCACCGCCCCATGATGATGACGATCAGTGCGCCGATGACTTCGGCGGCGATTTTAACCGTGGCGGGTTGTTCGCCGAATTGACGCACGACGAAGACATCGGTGATTACCATGCCGCCCGCGATCCAGCCCAGCAGGCCGGCGCCGAAGGTGACGACCAGCGGGTAGCGGTCGATGAGCTTGAGCACCAGGGTGCTGCCCCAGATGATGATAGGCACGCTGACGACCAGGCCGAACACGACCAGCCCGATCTGGTGGCCTTCATGGGCGTTTTGGGCGGCCCCGGCGATGGCGATGACGTTGTCCAGGCTCATGACGAAATCGGCCACGATGATCGTCTTGACCGCCGCGGCGATGGACGTGCCCCCCTTGATGTTGCCATGGGCGTCGTCCTCGGGGATGAGCAGCTTGACGCCGATCCACAGCAGCAACAGGCCGCCGACCACCTTCAGGAACGGGATGGCCAGCAGGGTGAGCGCAAAGGCAATGAGCACCACGCGCAGGATGATGGCGCCGGCGGTGCCCCACAGAATGCCCTGCATGCGTTGCTTGGGAGCCAGGTTGCGGCAGGCGAGCGCGATGACCACGGCGTTGTCGCCACCCAGCAGGATGTCGATCAGGATGATCTGGAACACCGCTGCCCAACTCAGCGTCTGGAAAAACTCAAGCACGTTAGACCCCCAGGGAATTTTTGAACGAAGAAACGGCGCCGGCCGCGCACCGGCGCGAGCCGCCCGCGCGCAAGACGCGATGGCGGCTCGATGTACAGGCTGTTATTGTAGTTCAGCTTTGCGTCAGTACTTTTTGACGAGCCAGGAAAATTTTCCCCAGCGCCAGCACCACGATCGCGCCGAGCGCCCCCGCGATAAGGGCCAATTGGTGCTGTGTCAGGCCCAGCGCGGTATCGATGCGCATCACAGGCTCTTGCAAGGCGGGATCGCCGACCAGCAGTTCGCCCGCGATAAAGCCCAGCAGCGCCGCGCCGACCCACACGATGATCGGGAAACGCTCGATGACCTTCAACAGCAGCGTACTGCCGAAAATGACCAGGGGAATGCTGATCGCCAGGCCAACAACCAGCAAAGTCGTGTCGCCCATGGCCGCGGCGGCCACCGCCACGACATTGTCCAGGCTCATGACCAGGTCGGCGATCATGATGGTGCGAATGGCGGCCAGCAGGCTGCCGTGCTGCTTGCCTTCGCCTTCATCCTCGCCTTCGGGCATGAGCAGCGAAACGCCAATGTAGACCAGCAGCAGCGCGCCGATCAGCTTGAGCCACGGCAACAGGAGCAGCTTGGCGGCCACGAGGGTCAGCACGATACGCATGATGATCGCGGCGGCGGAGCCGACCACGATGGCGTTCTTCTGCTGCTTGGGGGGCAGCGAGCGCGCGGCGAGCGCGATGACCACGGCGTTGTCGCCGGATAGCAGGATATTGACCCAGATGATCTGGAGCAGCGCAATCCAGAATGCGGCAGATGTAAGTTCCATTCCTCTCTTTCCTAGATGATCCCCTAGGTGTGAATAAGCAAAAAACGTACAGCCCTTCTTGGTTGGAACGCGCGAGCGTGGCGGGTGGCCCGGGCCCGATGCTGGAACGCCGCATCGGGCGGGATCTTCTTGCACGTAGGTATGAAACCGGCCCGCTATTATATTTTGCCGGCCTCGCAGGGCCGCAGCCGCGAAAAGGCCCGCCGAGGCGGGCCTTTCCTGGTGCGGATGCAGTCCGATTACAGCACGGACTTCAGCAGCTTGCCCATTTCGGACGGATTGCGCGTGGTACGGATACCGCACGCTTCCATCACTTCGAGCTTGGCATCGGCCGTATCGGCGCCGCCCGAGATGAGGGCGCCGGCGTGACCCATGCGCTTGCCCGGAGGCGCCGTGACACCGGCGATGAAGCCGACCACCGGCTTTTTCATGTTGTCCTTGGCCCACTGCGCCGCGTTGACTTCATCCGGACCGCCGATTTCGCCGATCATGATGACCGCATCGGTGTCGGGATCGTCGTTGAACAGCTTGAGCACATCTACGTGCTTCAGGCCATTGATGGGGTCGCCGCCGATACCCACGGCGCTCGACTGGCCCAGGCCCAGCTCGGTGACTTGCGCCACGGCTTCGTACGTGAGCGTGCCGGAGCGGCTGACGATGCCGATGCGACCCTTGCGGTGGATGTGGCCCGGCATGATGCCGATCTTGATTTCGTCGGGGGTGATCAGGCCGGGGCAGTTCGGGCCCAGCAGCAGGGTCTTGCTGTTCTTGGCCTTCATGCGGTTCTTCACTTCCAGCATGTCGCGCACCGGGATGCCCTCGGTGATGCAGATGACCAGGTCCAGCTCGGCCTCGACGGCTTCCCAGATGGCGGCCGCGGCGCCCGCGGGCGGCACGTAGATCACCGACACGGTCGCGCCGGTCTTGTCCTTGGCGTCCTGCACGCTGCCGAAGATGGGCACGCCTTCGAAGTCCTCGCCGGCTTTCTTGGGATGCACGCCGGCCACGAAGGCGGCTTTGCCATTGGCATATTCACGGCACATGCGGGTGTGGAACTGGCCCGTCTTGCCCGTGATGCCCTGGGTGATGACTTTGGTGTCCTTGTTGATCAGAATCGACATTTGTAAATCCTTGGCGTTTATTTGACGGCGGCTACGACGCGGGTGGCCGCTTCGGCCATGGTGTCGGCGCTGATGATGGGCAGCCCCGAGTCGGCCAGCATCTTCTTGCCCAGTTCTTCGTTGGTGCCCTTCATGCGGACCACCAGCGGCACGTTCAGGTTGACCGCCTTGCACGCGGCGATCACGCCTTCGGCGATGACGTCGCAGCGCATGATGCCGCCAAAAATGTTGACCAGAATGGCCTTCACGCCCTTGTTCTTGAGCATGATCTTGAAGGCTTCGGTGACTTTCTCGGCCGTGGCGCCGCCGCCGACGTCCAGGAAGTTGGCGGGCTCGCCGCCGAACAGCTTGATGGTGTCCATGGTGGCCATGGCCAGGCCGGCGCCGTTGACCAAGCAGCCGATGTTGCCGTCGAGCTGGATGTAGGCCAGGTCGAACTTGCTGGCCTCGATTTCAGCCGGGTCTTCTTCGTCGAGGTCGCGGTAGGCGACGATCTCGGGATGACGGAACAGCGCGTTGGAATCGAAGTTGAACTTGGCGTCCAGCGCGATGATGTTGCCCTTGCTGTCGCAGTTCAGCGGGTTGATTTCCACCAGCGAAGCGTCGGTGTCCATGTAGCACTTGTACAGCTTCTGGAACACGTCGGCGGCCTGGTCGGCGGAGCCGTCCTTCAGGCCCACGGCTTCGGCCACTTGCTTGGCCTGCTCGGTCGACAGGCCGGTCAGCGGATCGATGTATTCGGTGATGATCTTCTCGGGCGTCGAGTGGGCGACTTCCTCGATGTCCATGCCGCCCTCGCTGGAAGCGATGATGGCGACCTTCTGCGTGGCGCGGTCGGTCACCAGCGACACGTAGTATTCCTTCTTGATGTCGGCGCCTTCCTCGATGTACAGGCGGCGCACCTTCTGGCCCTCGGGGCCGGTCTGGTGCGTCACGAGTTGCATGCCCAGGATTTCCGAAGCCAGCTTGCGAACGTCGTCGAGCGAACGGGCCAGCTTGACGCCGCCGCCCTTGCCGCGCCCGCCGGCGTGAATCTGCGCCTTGACGACCCATACCGGCCCGCCGAGCTTTTCAGCGGCAGCCACGGCCTCGTCGACGGAAAAAGCGGGGATCCCGCGCGGCACGGGCACGCCAAATTGCTTCAGCAGTTCCTTGCCTTGATACTCGTGGATTTTCATGTGTTACCTGTCAGGACGAATGAGAAAAAGAGGGGATGTCGGAGATCGCGTCCGCCGCCGCTTCAGCGCTATCCCCGGTGTACCACTTGGGATAGTGCTCAAGCACCACGGGGCCGTCGGTGCGCAAGGCATGACAGCCGTCCAGCTGGAACGGGCGCTTGTCCGGATTGCTGCTCTGACGCCGCCGGTTGGCCATGGTCTGCACTGCCGCGGTAGGCAGCACCTGCGACAGTTCGGTCATGTGGGTACAGCCGGCCGTGTGGCCAAAGCGCTCCTTGACCTGGCGGCGGAACCCCTTGAGCAGGTTCATGCCCACCAGCCCCTCGTAGGCGGGTTCGATGGCCATGCACTGCCGGTCATACGGCGCCGCGTCATACACCGCCTCGGCCGCCACAATGGAAAACGCGGCATCGATGGTGATGCGCAGGTGCATGTGGTGGACGGGACGGCCGGCCTTGAAGATCTCGCCATTCTGCCTGGGGAAATCGTAGGCCTTGAAGTCGATGAGCTCGGCTTCGAGGTCCCACAACCCGTCGTCGCGCTCGTAGGACTGCACGCGTATGGAACGCGTGTGCAGCGGGCGGCGAGAGGCTTTCGACGGTGGCAAGGGCATGAGGTAGCCTGCGCTTCAAGGTATTTGACGCGAAGCAGCAAATCCTGGGAAGTATAACGCAGCCCCCCTGCCCCGTGCGGAGGCCGCCGGCCGCGGGCGCAGGGGGAACGCCCCGCCCCGCAGCCGGGCAAGACCGGTCAGCCGGCCCGCAGGACGCGGGCCGCCTCGACCATGCCCACCAGTGCCGCCTCGGTTTCCGGCCAGGCGCGCGTCTTCAGGCCGCAGTCCGGGTTGACCCACAGCCGCTCGCTGGGCAGCCGGCCGGCCGCCTTGCGCATCAGGCCCACCATCCAGTCGACGTCCGGCACGTTAGGCGAATGGATATCGTAGACGCCCGGACCAATATCGTTGGGATATCGGAAATCCTCAAAGGCGGCCAGCAGCTCCATGTTCGAGCGCGAGGTCTCGATGGTGATGACATCGGCGTCCATGGCCGCGATGGACTCGATGATGTCGTTGAACTCGGAATAGCACATGTGCGTATGAATCTGGGTGTCGGCGGCCACCCCGGCGGTCGACAGCCGGAAGCAGTCCACTGCCCAGTCCAGGTATGCCTGCCAGTCGGCGCGACGCAGCGGCAGGCCCTCGCGGATGGCGGGCTCGTCGATCTGGATGACCCGCACCCCCGCCGCCTCCAGGTCGACCACTTCATCGCGCAGCGCCAGCGCCAGTTGCCGGCAGGTCTGCTCGCGCGGCTGGTCGTCGCGCACGAAGGACCACTGCAGAATGGTGACCGGCCCGGTCAGCATGCCCTTGACCGGCTTGTCGGTCAGCGATTGGGCATACGACGACCAGCCGACGGTCATGGGCGCCGGCCGTGCCACGTCGCCGAAGATGATGGGAGGCTTGACGCAGCGCGAGCCATAGCTTTGCACCCAGCCGTTGCGGGTGAAAGCAAACCCGGCCAGCAGCTCGCCGAAGTATTCCACCATGTCGTTGCGCTCCGGCTCGCCGTGCACCAGCACGTCCAGGCCGATCTTTTCCTGGAAGCGGATGACCGCCTCGATTTCCTTGCGGATGGCGGCCTCGTAGGCGGCGTCGGTCAAGGCGCCGGCCTTCCAGTCGCGCCGCAGCGCACGGATTTCGGCGGTCTGCGGGAACGAGCCGATGGTCGTGGTAGGGAAGGCGGGCAGGTTCAGCAGCTTCTGTTGCTGGGCAATGCGTTCGGCAAAGGGCGCACGTTCGCGCGAAACGCTGGCGGCCTCGGCCATGCGGCGCCCCACCGCCGGATTATGGATACGCGGCGACTGCCGGCGCGCCTGCAGCGCCGCGCGCTGGACGGCCAAGGCGTCGCGCACCGCCGGCTGTCCGGCGTCTGCCAGCGCACGCCCCAGCAGGTTCAGTTCGTCGAGCTTCTGCGCCGCGAACGACAGCCAGCTCTTCAATTCGGCATCCAGATCGGTCTCGCCCGCGAGGTCGACCGGCACATGCAGCAGCGAGCATGACGGCGCCAGCCAGAGACGCTCGCCCAGTTGCTTGCGGGCGGGCGCCAGCGCCGCCAGCACGGCATCCAGGTCGGTGCGCCAGATATTGCGGCCGTCGATCACGCCCGCCGACAAAACCTGGTCGGGCCGCAGGGCGGCAGCCACTTCCTGCAGTTGCCCGGGAGCGCGCGCCAGGTCCACGTGCAGGCCGGCGACCGGCAGCGCCAGCGCGGTAGCAAGGTTGTCCTTCAGGCCGCCGAAGTAAGTGGCCGCCAGCAGTTTGACGGGGGAGTCGGCCAGCCTGGCGTAGGTTTCCTGGAAGGCATCGCGCCAGGCCTGCGGCAGGTCCAGGACCAGAATCGGCTCGTCGATCTGCACCCACTGCACCCCCTGGCGCGCCAGACGGGCCAGCACCTCCGTATAGACCGGCAGCAGCGCGTTGAGCAACTGCAACTTGGCGGGATCGCCGGCGCCCTTGGCAAAGGCGTCGCCCTTGCCCAGCCACAGCCAGGTCAACGGGCCGGGGATCACCGGCTTGGGCTGGTAGCCCAGCGCCTGGGCCTCCGCCACCTGATCGAACAAGTACTCGCGCGCGATCCGGAATGTCTGTCCGGGCACGAGCTCCGGCACGATGTAGTGGTAGTTGGTATCGAACCACTTGGTCATTTCGCAAGCGGCGGCCGGCGTGCCTGTGGGGGCCCGCCCCCGGCCCATGCGGAACAGGGTGTCCAGCCCGACCGGCTGGCCCTCGGGCTGGCCGAAGCGCGCCGGCACGGCGCCCAGCAAGGTGGTCCATTCCAGGATGTGGTCGTACCAGGCAAAGTCGCCCACTGGCACGAACTGCAGGCCGGCCGCGGCCTGCTGGCGCCAATGTGCGGCGCGCAGGTCCCGCCCGACCTGCTCCAGCGCCTCGGCGTCCTGCCTGCCCGCCCAGTACGCCTCCACGGCGCGCTTCAGCTCGCGCTGTGCGCCAATCCGCGGAAAACCTAAACTATGAGTAATAGTCATATAAATATCCAGAATAAGCGAAATTTGTTCAATTCGTAGCGTATTCTGGCAGCAACTCAACTTGCAGCAAAATCAATCTCGCCATACATTGCTTGAATATTTTTCATGCAAATACGGCCCGGACAGGACTGTCGCCCACCATGCTCGAAATCCGCCACCTCGAAACGCTGTCCGCCATCCGCGACGGCGGCAGCCTGCAGGAAGCCGCCGAACGCCTGCACCTGACGCAGTCGGCCTTGTCGCACCAGTTGCGCGACCTCGAAACCAGGCTGGGCACGCCCCTGCTGAACCGCCGCACGCGCCCTGCCCGCCTGACGACCGCCGGCCTGCGCGTGCTGGCCCTGGCCGATGACGTCTTGCCGCGCCTGCGCGCCACTGAACGGGAACTGCAGCGGCTGGCGGCTGGCCGCACGGGCCGGCTGCACATGGCCATCGAATGCCACTCCTGCTTTCAATGGCTGATGCCCGCGCTGGACGCGTTCCGCGCGCAATGGCCCGATGTGGCGCTGGACCTGTCGGCGGCCTTCTCGTTCGCCCCTCTTCCGGCGCTGGTGCGCGGCGACCTGGACCTGGTCATCACGTCCGATCCGCAGCGCCTGGAGGCAGTCGAATACCTGCCGCTGTTCAAGTACGAGCTGGTGTTGGCGGTGGCGCAGTCCCATCCGTTCGCGGCCAGCCGCCATATCGAACCGGAACAACTCGAGGATCAGACCCTGATCACGTATCCCGTGGAGCGCCAGCGCCTGGATGTATTCACCGCGTTCCTGGACCCGGCCGACGTCGAGCCGGCGGCGGTGCGCAAGGCCGAACTGACCCCCATCATCGCCCAACTGGTGGCGAGCAACCGCGGCGTGGCGGCACTGCCCAACTGGGCGCTCACCGAGTATCTGCAGCAGGGATGGCTGCATCTGTGCCACCTGGGGCCCCAAGGCGTCTGGCGCACGCTGTACGCGGCGGTACGTACCGAGGACACGGATGCTTCATATGTGAAGGACTTCCTGGCGATCGCGCGGGAAGTCTGTTTCAAGACGCTCGACGGGATCCGCACGGCCAAGAGCTGACCGGGAGCACGACCCTAGTCGTCGTGCTCGTCGCCCAGCAGGCGGCGGATGATGTCGTGGGCAAACCCGCGGCCCGCCAGGAAGCGGGCCTGCTTGGCGTATTCGGCGCGGTCGGCCGGCTTGCCGGCGAAGCGCTTGCGCCAGACCTCGAGTGCGCGCTGGTATTCGGTGGCGCGCAGATCGTCGCGCAATTGCGCCACCTGCTCGTCGGCCACGCCATGCTGACGCAGTTCCTGCACGATGCGCGCCGTGCCCTGCCGTCCGGCGCGCCGGTGCACCAGGCTGTGGGCAAACCGTTCGGTGGACAGCCAGCCTTCTTTTTCCAGGGCGTCCAGCACCGCGTCGATGTCATCGCCCTCGCCCGCATAGGGCTGGAGCTTGCGCGCCAATTCATTGCGCGCATATTCGCGACGTGACAGATAGCCCACCGCGCGGGCCTTCAGGGAAGGCCCGCGCGGGCGAGGCGAAGGTTGGGCGAGAGTCTCGTCGGCCTCGCCCTTGCCCGGGCCGCGTCGTGGCGACGGAGGTCCGGGCCGGCGGATCATGCTTCGCCGGGCTCCTCGGCCTCACTGGCCGGGAAGGTGGCGGCGCGGCTGACGATGCCCTGGTTCTCGCGCACCTTGTTCTCGATCTCGATGGCGAGCTCGGGGTGTTCTTTCAGGTATTCGCGGACATTGTCCTTGCCCTGGCCGATACGAGTGCCGCTGTAGCTGTACCAGGCGCCGGACTTGTCGACCACGCCGGCCTGGACGCCCAGGTCGATGATCTCGCCTTCGCGCGAGATGCCGGCGCCGTACATGATGTCGAACTCGGCCTGCTTGAAGGGCGGCGAAACCTTGTTCTTGACGACCTTGACGCGGGTTTCGTTGCCCACGACTTCCTCGCCCTTCTTGATGGAGCCGATGCGGCGGATATCGAGGCGCACCGACGAATAGAACTTCAGCGCATTGCCGCCGGTGGTGGTTTCGGGGTTGCCGAACATGACGCCGATCTTCATGCGGATCTGGTTGATGAAGATCACCATGCAGTTGGTGCGCTTGATGGTGGCGGTCAGCTTGCGCAGCGCCTGGCTCATCAGGCGGGCCTGCAGGCCGGGCAGGGAGTCGCCCATTTCGCCTTCGATTTCGGCCTTGGGCACCAGGGCCGCGACCGAGTCGATGACGATCAGGTCGACCGAACCCGAACGCACCAGGGCGTCGGTGATTTCCAGGGCCTGTTCGCCAGTGTCGGGCTGGGAAATGAGCAGGTCGGTCAGGTTGACGCCAAGCTTGGCGGCATACTGGACGTCGAGCGCGTGCTCGGCGTCGACGAAGGCGCAGGTGCCGCCGATTTTCTGCATTTCGGCGATGACCTGCAGGGTGAGCGTGGTCTTGCCGGACGACTCGGGGCCGTAGATTTCGATCACCCGGCCGCGCGGCAGGCCGCCCACGCCCAGCGCGATGTCGAGCCCCAGCGAGCCGGTGGACACGACCTGGATGTCGTGTTCGACCTCGTTGTCGCCGTAGCGCATGATCGAGCCCTTGCCGAACTGCTTTTCGATTTGCGAAAGCGCGGCGGCCAGCGCCTTGGCCTTTTCCGACGCGGCTGCCTTGCTGGTTTTGTCGTCCATGTGGTGTCCCGTGGATGAATGTATGTATGTGGCGCCGCGGCAATGCGCCGGCAGCGGCCATGGATAACCTGTTACCCGGCCAGGCGGCCTGGCCGGAGAACTCTGCTTGATACGGCTCGAAAGCTAGCGGCGATTATGGCATCGGATTATACTGTACAAAAATCCAGTATGCCATAATTTTCCAGGGATTCCCTGGCTGGGCAAGCGCCCCGCCGTGTGCCAGAATGCCCCCGATCCGGGCGGCACGTCCGGCCACTGTTTCCGCTTACCCGCATGCGCATCCTCATCGCCGAAGACGACAGCATCCTGGCCGATGGCCTGTCCCGCTCGCTGCGGCACAACGGCTATGCCGTCGACGCCGTCCGCGATGGCGTGGCGGCCGATTCCGCCCTGGCCGCCCAGGCGTTCGACCTGCTCATCCTCGATCTCGGCCTGCCCCAGCTGGCCGGCCTCGAGGTCCTGCGGCGCCTGCGCGCGCGCAACTCGCTGCTGCCGGTGCTGATCCTCACCGCCGCCGACAGCGTCGAACAGCGCGTCAAGGGCCTCGATCTCGGCGCCGACGACTACATGGCCAAGCCCTTCGCCCTGTCCGAGCTCGAGGCGCGGGTGCGCGCGCTGACCCGGCGCGGCGCCGGCGGCGGCGCCACGCTCCTGCGCCATGGCAGGCTGGTCTTCGACCAGACCGGCCGCGTGGCCCTGGTCGACGACCAGACGCTCGATCTCTCCGCCCGCGAGGTCAGCCTGCTCGAGATCCTCCTGACGCGCAGCGGCCGCATGGTCAGCAAGACGCAACTGGTGGACCACCTCTGCGAATGGGGCGAAGAAGTCAGCACCAACGCCATCGAGGTCTATGTGCATCGGCTGCGCAAGAAACTCGAACCCAGCGGCGTCAAGATCATCACGGTGCGCGGCCTGGGCTATTGCCTTGAACGGGACCAGGGTGCCGGCTACCTCCCCCACTGAGCCGGCCACGCATGAAAAGCTGAACCAGGAAGCCCTGGACGCCATGCGCGGCGGGGCCAAGGGCCCCAGCTTCGCGCCGCCGCAGCGCTCCCTGCTGGGCGAAATCCTCGACTGGATGCTGGCCCCGCTGTTCCTGCTGTGGCCCATGAGCGTGGCGATCACCTACGTGGTGGCGCAGAACATCGCCAACGTCCCGTACGACCGCGCGCTGGCCAACAATCTGCATGTGCTGGCGCGCCACGTGCACGCCCAGGATGGCCGCGCGGTCCTGCGCATGAGCGAAGGCGTGCGCGACGTGCTGCGCCCCGACGAAACCGAAAGCGTCTTCTGGCTGGCGCTGGGCAGCCGGGGCGAATACCTGGGCGGCGACCGCGCCCTGCCCCTGCCGCCAGAGCTCGGGCCGCCCCAGCCCGGCACCATCCTGTACGCTGACGACACGCTGCGCGGCTTCGGCGTGCGGCTGGCCTACACCTGGGTCGACCTGCACATCCCGCGCACCCAGCCCGTGCTGCTGGCCGTAGCCGAGACCATGGAAAAACGCACGCAGCTCGCCAACGACATCATCAAAGGCGTGATCATCCCGCAATTCGTCGTGCTGCCCGTCGCGGTGCTGCTGGTGTGGTTCGGCCTGTCGCGCGGCGTGGCGCCGCTCAACGCCCTGCAGCAACGGCTGCGCGCGCGCCGGCCGGACGACCTGTCGCCCATTGACGAGCGCGCCGCGCCGTCCGAGATCGCCCCGCTGGTGGGCGCCATGAACGAACTGCTCGACCGCCTGTCGGCCAACGTCGAGGCGCAGCGCCGCTTCGTGGCCGACGCGGCGCACCAGTTGAAGACGCCGCTGGCCGGGCTGCGCACCCAGGCCGAGCTGGCGCTGCGCGATGCCAGCCCCGACGAGATGCAGTCCAGCCTGCGCCAACTGGTCATGGGCTCGGAGCGCGCCACCCGGCTGGTCAACCAGTTGCTGTTGCTGGCGCGGGCCGAGAACCCGCATTCGGCCGGGCTGGCCCGCGTCGACCTCGATGCCATCGGCTCCGAGCAGACCATGCAATGGGTGCCGCAGGCCCTGGCGCTCGGCACCGACCTGGGCTTCGAGGCCGCCGACCGCCCGGTGTACATAGCCGGCAACAACATCCTGCTGGCCGAACTGCTGAACAACCTGGTGGACAACGCCTTGCGCTACACGCCGGCGGGCGGGCACGTGACCGTGCGGGTGCGCGCCACCGCCCTGCACGCCATTCTCGAAGTCGAGGACTCCGGCCCCGGAATCGCCCCCGAAGACCGCGAACGGGTATTCGACCGCTTCTACCGTGTGCTGGGCACGCAGGCCGAGGGCAGCGGCCTGGGGTTGGCCATCGTCCGCGAGATCGCCCAGAAGCATCGCGCGGAGGTGCAGATCCACGAAGGCACGGCGCATTCCCAGCTGCCGGGCACCTGCATCCGCGTGATTTTTTCGTTGTACGGGCGCACACCCGAGCCGCCCGCGGCAGCCTAGGAAATACCCTCATCGAGGCGCCCGGCCACCCGCAAAGAAACATATAGTTTCAAAATTAAGATTCGGGTAAGTATCGCGTCAGAACCTCGTCAGGCTGGTTTTCTACCTTGTAACCAGCTTGATGCCGGTATTCGCCGGCGGAAAGTAAGCACGGTGGATGACCACTGGCATCAAACGAGGAGACATCATGAGCACAGCATCGCTGGCCGATCGCGGCCCATCAACGGGCCCGCGCCCGATGACCAAGGAAGAACGGCGCGTGATCTTCGCGTCGTCGCTAGGCACCGTTTTCGAGTGGTACGACTTCTACCTGTACGGCTCGCTGGCGGCCATCATCGCCACCCACTTCTTCTCCGGCGTCAACCCCACTGCGGCATTCATTTTCGCGTTGCTGGCCTTCGCCGCCGGTTTCGCGGTGCGGCCGTTCGGCGCGCTGGTATTCGGCCGCCTGGGCGACCTCGTGGGACGCAAGTACACCTTCCTGGTCACCATCGTGATCATGGGCCTGTCGACATTCCTGGTCGGCATCCTGCCCAGCTACGCCAGCATCGGCATCGCCGCCCCGGCCATCCTGATCGGCCTGCGCCTGCTGCAGGGCCTGGCCCTGGGCGGCGAATACGGCGGCGCGGCCACCTATGTGGCCGAGCACGCGCCGCATGGGCGGCGCGGCGCGTACACCGCCTGGATCCAGACCACCGCCACGCTGGGCCTGTTCCTGTCGCTGCTGGTGATCATGGGCGTGCGCGGCCTGATGGACGAAGAATCGTTCCGCGCCTGGGGCTGGCGCATCCCGTTCCTGATCTCGGTGGTGCTGCTGGGCATTTCGGTGTGGATCCGGATGCAGCTCAATGAATCGCCCACCTTCAAGCGCATGAAGGAAGAAGGCAAGGGTTCCAAGGCGCCGCTGACCGAGTCGTTCGGCCAGTGGAAGAACCTGAAGATCGTCATCATCGCCCTGCTCGGCCTGACCGCCGGCCAGGCCGTGGTCTGGTACACCGGGCAGTTCTACGCCCTGTTCTTCCTGACCAAGACGCTGCAGGTCGACGCCAACACCGCCAACATCATGATCGCCCTGGCGCTCCTGATCGGCACGCCGTTCTTCCTGATCTTCGGCTCGCTGTCCGATCGCATCGGCCGCAAGCCCATCATCATGGCGGGCTGCCTGATCGCCGCGGTGACCTACTTCCCCCTGTTCCAGGGCCTGACCCACTTCGCCAACCCGGCGCTCGAAAAGGCCCAGGCGACCGCCCCGGTCACGGTCATCGCCGACCCGGCAACCTGCTCGTTCCAGTTCAATCCGGTGGGCACCTCGTCCTTCACCAGTTCCTGCGACGTGGTCAAGTCGTTCCTCGCCGGCAACTCCGTCAATTACCAGAACCAGGCAGCGCCGGCGGGCTCGGTCGCCAAGGTCAAGATCGGCAACGACGAGTTCACCTCGTTCGAGGGCAAGGACATGACTCCGGCCGAGTTCAAGGCCAAATCGGCCGAGCTGAAGGCGGCGCTGACCACGGCCATCCGCGACCACGGCTATCCCGCCAAGGCCGATCCGGCGCAGATGAACAAGTTCATGGTCGTGGTGCTGCTGACCATCCTGGTGATCTACGTGACCATGGTGTACGGCCCGATCGCCGCCATGCTGGTGGAAATGTTCCCGACCCGCATCCGCTACACCTCGATGAGCCTGCCGTACCACATCGGCAACGGCTGGTTCGGCGGGTTTCTGCCGCCGGTGGCCTTCGCCATCGTCGCCGCCACGGGCAATATCTACGACGGTCTCTGGTACCCGATCGTCATCGCGGTCATGACCCTTGTCATCGGCACCCTGTTCGTGCGCGAGACGAAGGACGTGGACATCAACGCCTGACCGCGCGTTCCCCCGCCAGGCAGGACTGCTGCGCCTGTCTGGCCCTTCAAAGCTCCCTCGGGAGCTTTTTTTTTGGCTGTTTTCCAGGGGAGCTCGATTCAGGACGCTGTCAGACCGGCGGGATTAGACTGCAAGCTCAGATCACGGTCTTGCACTGCATTGTCGGGCGTTTGATCCCCTGTCCGACGATCGCAGGGCCAGTACTCTGACGCCAATGCCGCGTCCCCCGCGAGCCTTTAATGGCGCGGCATTGTGTGACCCTGCCGGCCCGGCTTTTTCAAGCCGGGCCTTTTTTTGCCCGCGCCGGCACCTCGGCGCGGGGCTGGCATGTGACGATGCGGGTTCAGCGGCGGCGGCCGAGCCCGACCACCAGCACCCCCACCACGATGGCGGCGATGCCGGCCCAGGTCGGGATGGCCACGGATTTTTCGGTTTCGGCCGTGGCCTTGACGGAACCGATCTGCAGGACGGTTTCTTCGCTCTTGTAGTCGAAGCCCTTGTACACCAGCGCCGCGGCGCCCAGCGCGATCAGCACGATGCCCACAATGGTCGCAGGTTTCATTGTTATGTCCTTTTGGCTAGTGAAGATGCGCCGGAAGATACCGGAACGCCCGTCCACTGTCAGTGACAGAACGTGTCGTGTCAATGGGGGAACCACATGGGGCGCCACGGCAGTCATGGTCGTATAGAATCAACCCTTTTGCCCGACGCCATGTGGTTCAAGAATCTCAAGATATACCGTCTTTCCTCGCCGTGGACGCTGACCGGCGAGCAGCTTGAAGAAAGCCTGGCCCGGCACGCCTATCAGGCCGGCAACAATCTCGAAATGCAGAGCCTGGGCTGGATTCCCCCACGCGAAAACGCCGCCTTGTCGCACAGCGTGAACCAGCAGATCCTGCTGTCCGTGCGCGCCGAGAAGAAACTGCTGCCGGCCACGGTGGTCAACCAGGTAGCGCGTGCGCGCGCCCAGGAGATCGAAGAGCAGCAGGGCTACAAGCCCGGCCGCAAGCAAATGAAAGAAATCAAGGAACGTGTCGCCGACGAGCTGCTGCCCAAGGCGTTCAGCGTGTACCGCGATACCCGGGTGTGGATCGACCCGGTGAATCACTGGCTGGTGATCGACGCGGCCGCATCGGCGAAGGCGGACGAGGTCATCGGGCTGCTGGTCAAGACCATCGACCCGCTGCCGCTCGAGAACCTGTACGTCGCGCAATCGCCGGCGGCGGCGATGACCGGCTGGCTCGCCGCCGACGAAGCGCCGCCCAATTTCAGCATCGACCAGGACACGGAATTGCGCGCCTCGGGCGAAAGCCGCGCGGCCATCCGCTACGTCAAGCACTCCATCGACGTGGACGACGTGCGCCGCCACATCCAGGCCGGCAAACAATGCACCCGCCTGGCCATGACCTGGGCCGACCGCGTGTCGTTCGTGCTGACCGAAGCGCTGGACATCAAGCGGGTGACGCCGCTGGACGTGCTGAAAGAAGGCAACGACACGGTCATGCAGAACGACGACGAGAAATTCGACTCCGACATGGCGCTGATGACGGGCGAGCTGGCCAAGCTGCTGGCCGAATTGACCGAAGCGCTGGGCGGCGAAAAGCGCATCTGAAGCGCGCGCGGCGGCGCCACCCGCGCTCGCCTTGCCGCCGCGTCAGTCGAGCCCGTGGAAGGCGGAGTCGTCGGGCCCGACGTGCGACGGATGTTTCCAGGTCACGTCGCGCATCGAGTGCTGCACCAGCCCTTCCACCCCCAGGAGCACGGCGAAGATCGCCATGCGGATCGGGATGCCGTTGTCGGTCTGGCGGAAGATGGCCAGGCGCGGGTCGTCGTTGAGGTCGGTGCTGAGGTCATTGGCGCCCGGCCGGCTGTCGCGCGGCAACGGGTGCATGACGATCGTGTCCGGCCCGCAGTGCGCGTCGATGGTGGCGCGGCTGATCTGGAAATCGGGGGTATATCCCTCGGTCTCCTCGTTGGCGAAGCGCTCTTTCTGTACGCGGGTGGCGTAGATCACGTCGACGCCCGCCAGGCCATCGGCCAGGGTGCTCTTCTGTTCGATGACGTTATCGTTGCGGCTGGCCTGCTCGATGATGTAGCCGGGCATTTCGAGCCCCGGCGGCGAAATCAGCGTGAACTTGATGCCCTTGTACAATGCCAGCAGCTTGATCAGCGAATGCACGGTGCGCCCGTATTTCAGGTCGCCCACCATGGCGATGTGAGCGCCGTCCAGCAGCTTGCCCAGCCGCGAGAACTCGGTCAGGATGGTGTAGAGATCCAGCAGCGCCTGGCTGGGATGCTCGCCCGGCCCGTCGCCGCCGTTGACCACCGGGATGTTGGTCGCGCGCGCGAATTCGGCGACCGAACCCTGGTCCGGGTGACGCACCACCATGGCGTCCACATAGCCGCTCATCACCCGGCTGGTATCGTAGATCGACTCGCCCTTGGCCATGGACGAGAACGTGAAGCCGGTGGTGTCGCACACTGAGCCGCCCAGGCGGCAGAACGCCGCGCCGAAGCTCACGCGCGTGCGGGTGCTGGCCTCGAAGAACAGGTTGCCCAGCACCGCGCCTTCCAGGACGCGCGACACTTTCTGGCGGCGCGCAATGGGTTGCATCAAGTCGGCGACCCGGAACAGATCCTCCACCGATTCCCGCGAGAACTGGTCCACCGAAATGAGCTGGTGCTTGCCGTCATAGGCAATGCGGTCGCGCAGCGGCCCCACCTGCGAGCTCTGCGTATATTTCTCGCGCAACGCCTCGTTCTGGACGATTTCGCCGACGAAGCGCTCGACCACTTCCGGCATGGCGCGGAATTCCTGCGATCCCTCGGGCAGCAGCCACGTGTCCAGCGCGCGACGCTTCACGCCGATGCGGGTGGCGAAGACATCGCGCGTCAGATTGAGGCGACGCATCGCGTCGCGCAGGAAAGCTTGTTGGGAGATGGACATGGCCGGCCTCGGGAGGATTTAATATACGCAATGCGTATATTAAATCCCTCATTCACCACGTCGCAAGCAATTTCAAGCGCCAGGTATACGCATTGTGTAGCCGGCGTCCACGTCGCCGGCATCGGCCTCGAACGCCAGGCCGGCCGACAGCCAGCATCCGGCGACGAAGGCGGCCAGCGCCAGCAGGTACGCCAGCAAGCCGGCCCACCGTGCCGGGGCCAGCCAGCGCCGGCCAGCCTCGTCCGCCCCCCAGCTCCAGCAGACCATGGACAGCCCGCTGGCCACCACTCCTGCCAGGAAGCACGCCAGCGGCACGGCCAGGTTGGGCGGCGCGACTTCGCTGCCCAGCACGCCAAGCGCGAACCCCAGCTCGCCCAGGACCGCGATGGCGTTGAGCCATCCCAGCCAGCGCGCGGCGGGGGCCAGCGTGGCGCATGAGTTACCGTGGCGAGAGACTGCCATGGGCGGTTCGATGAGGCTCAATCTTTCAGCGCCCGGCAGGTCGGCGTGGCGCTCTGGATGGACGCCTTGGCCGCCGCCAGTTCGGCCGCGTCCCAGGGGGCGTCGCCCAGCACCATGACCGTGACCCGCGAGGCGGCCGGGCCGTCCGCCTGGCTGCGAATGATCTCCAGGATCTTGGCCGGCTCTTTCTGCTTGTAGACCTGTATCTCGTTGGGCACGCCCTTTTCACCCAGCGTGCTGTTCGATTGATAGACGACGCCGTAGGGATGGGCGCGTTCTTCATGGCAGACCCGCACGTACTCGCCCGCGCGACGGTGAGCGGCCTGGAAATCGGCATTGACCGGGAAGGTTTCCGTGGAGCCCGGCGGATCGCCGGACAACAACCCTTTGCTCGCGCAGCCGCTCAATGCGACCGCCATGATCAGCCCCAACAAGCCCGAGATGCGCATAGATGTTCCTGGCAGATGATTCGACGATGAATTATGCCTCAGGCCTGCCTTGACAGCCGCCGCCGGGCCGCACGGGCGCGGCGGCGGCGCGCGGTCAGTCGGCGGCCTTCTGGATTTCCTCGCCACCGCGTTCGATGTCCCTGCCGGCACCGGCAACCGTATTGCATCCGGCAGATACCGCCGAGACGGCGAGCAGGACGACGAGCAGGATTCTGTTCTTCATGATTTCTCCTTGGCACGGAAGACCACCAGGGCCCGGGCGGCACCCGGTGCCGGCAAACCGGCAGTGCCAATCATGCACCGTTTCCAGTCAAACCGGCAAACCCTGTGCGCCATATTGCCGGCTCGGCGCAACGCACGCGGCCGCCCGAATGGGTTTAGGATGACGCTATGTCAAAAAAACGCCTTCCTCCCGCCGCCGCTCCGGCCGACCAGGACTGGGGCTGGCAACAGCCCCATTGCCGGGGCCAGGCCGCGCTGGCGCTGTTCATCGATGACCTGCACCGCGTGCTGCAGGCCCACTCGGCGCAGCGCCTGGCCGGCCCCGCACCGCTGGCGGCCGCCCAGGAACAGGTGGATGCGCTGCTGGCGCGCTATGTCGAACTGCGCACGGCGCCAGACATCTTCGACGGCCAGTCGGTCACCCTGAAAGAAGGCGTCGACCGGGATGGCGTCACGCACACGGTGCCGATCTTCTCGCCGCAACTGAAACAGGCGCTGGTCGCCATGCTCGACCGCCCCGGGGGGCGCGCCTGAGCCCTGCGGCGCTTGCCGCAGCCACCCAATGAAAAAGGCCCGGCGAATACGCCAGGCCTTCATCGAATTGGTTGCGGGGGCAGGATTTGAACCTACGACCTTCGGGTTATGAGCCCGACGAGCTGCCAGACTGCTCCACCCCGCGTCTGATGTTTGTCATCATAACATAATCTGCGGCCCCTTGCAGCAGTCTCGCCGCGAATACACGCCACGGCCGCACCGACAGCAGGCATAACAGTTGCGCGTCAGACTCGGCCGCCAGGGTGACGACGGCGCCATTTTCCACCGCATGCGACTCTCCTCGGCGCAGGAGTACGTCGACAACCAGGGGCAATGCGTCGTCTCCGCGCGCGATCCGCTCGGTGCGGCGCACACTGCCCTCGGAACAGACCACCACGCTGTGGCATGGCGCACGGAACACGAATGTTTCGCCGCGCCGCAGCACGACTTGACGGGTAATGGTGGCGCTGGCAACTGCCATGACGGCGCTCCTGCACAGGTTTGGGATGGTTCACAGGCTACCCGCGCCGCTCCCGTCGTGACAGACACACGCCGCCAGTTTCTGTACCGCAACAGACAGCTGTCCCGGCATCTGTTATGGTGGATTTTCCCGTGAACTGTGCCTGTACGGCGGCATCCCGCCCGCGCACCATTCCCGCATGGATACGCCCCTATACCAGCGCCTGGCCGACCACTATCGCCGCGCCATTCGCACCGGCGCGCTGGCCCCGGCCGAACGCATGCCGTCCGTGCGGACCCTGGTCCGCACGCACCGGGTCAGCCTGTCCACGGCGCTGCAAGCATGCCGCCAGCTCGAGGACGACGGGCTCATCGAGGCGCGGCCCCGGTCCGGGTATTTCGTGCGCCCGTTGCACCGCAAGGCCATGCTGCCGGCGTCCGAGCCGGACCCGGGCCGGCCGCTCGATCCGGCACGCTACGTCGGCATCCATGATCGCGTATCGGACTTCATTGCCCAGTGTGAGCGGCATGTCACCAGCGTCAACCTGGCGCTGGCGGCCGCCTCGCCGGCGCACTACCCGGCCGAAGCGCTCAAGCAGGCCATGATCCGGGCGGTCCGCGCCAAGCCGCTCATGCTGGTCGACCGGGTTCCCCCGCTGGGGCATCCGGAGCTGCGCGGCGTGCTGGCGCGCCGCGCGCTGGAGCTGGGCATGAATCTGGCGCCCGACGAGATCCTGGTCACACACGGCTGCATCGAGGCCGTGAATCTCGCATTGCGCGCGGTAGCCCGGCCCGGCGACACCATCGCGGTCGAGTCGCCGGTGTATTTCGGGCTGCTGCAGATCCTGGAAAGCCTGGGCATGCGCGCGCTGGAGATCCCTACCAGCCCCCTGCAGGGCCTGTCCGTCGATGCGCTGGAACTGGCTCTGCGGACCCACCCGCACCTGCGCGCCGTGGTGGTCGTGCCGAATTTCCAGAACCCGCTCGGCTGTGTCATGCCCGACGCCGAAAAAGCGCGGCTGGCGGCTCTTTGCGAGCGCCACCAGGTCGCCCTGATCGAAGACGATACCTACGGCATGCTTTGCGATGACGATCGGCTGCGTCCCGCCGTCAAGTCCTGGGACCACACCGGCAACGTGATCCACTGTGCCTCGATGCACAAGACACTGGCTCCCGGCATGCGGCTGGGCTGGATGACCGCCGGCCGGTGGCAGTCGCGCGTCGCCATGCTGAAATTCGCGCAAAGCCGCCACAACGAGCCCCTGGCCCAGGTCGCCGTGGCCGACTACATGGGATCGAAAGCCTACGACCGGCACCTGAGCCGCTTGCGCCGCCAGGTGAAGATCCAGCGCGAGCAAGTGGCCGAAGCCGTTGCCCGGCATTTCCCGCCGGGCACGCGGCTGAGCATGCCCGAGGGCGGCATGCTGTTGTGGGTCGAGCTGCCCGGCCAGCGATCCAGCGCCCGGGTGTTCGAGCAGGCCCTGGCGCAGGGCATCCGCATTGCGCCCGGAACGATGTTCTCGAACTCGGACCGCTACAACCATTTCCTGCGGCTCAGCTGCGGCCAGACCTACACACCGCAGATTGCGGACGCGCTACGAACCCTGGGCAGCATCGTCGCCAACGCAGGCTGAAGCGGGCGAGCTCCATCAGCGATTGAGCGCGATACGCAAACACTTGTCACACAAGGGAATTTTCTGGCTGTTCCCAGCCTATCCCAAGGCTTGTCCACAGAAGCTGTGGGTAAACCGCTTACTTCAGGGCGGCCAGCACCGTATCGCGTACGCTTTCGAAACCGGCGACGTACTGGGGGTTTTCCGAGCGGGCCAGCAGGCTGGAGTAATTCTGCTCCAGCTGCGCCTCGATCGCTTCGCGCAAGCCGGGCGACGACTTGGCCAGGTGCAGCATGGACGACGTGACGGCATTGAGCGCGTCGATACGCCCACCCTGGTGCGAGATCGTATGCACAATGACCGCAATTTGTTCCTGGATATCCATAAGGCCTCGCAATAAGAGTTTTCGACGGGCATGCTAGCACGCACCACGCCAGCGGCCCGAGGCGCGCGGGCGGCGGTGCGCATTGACTTGTCGCGTGCCGCGCCTGTACTTTCCGGACAGGCCTATGCTCGTCACATTTCCCGTATGCCCGACAAACTCGACGCCATCGACCGCCAGCTCCTCAGCCTGCTGCAGGCCAACGCGCGCGAACCTGCCGCCATCCTGGCGCGCAAGCTGAAACTGGCGCGCAGTACGGTGGTGGGCCGGCTGGCCCGACTCGAACGCGAGGGCGCGATCGCGGGCTACGGCGTGCGGCTGGGACACAAGCTGGAAGACGCGGCGGTGCGGGCATACTGCTTCATCAGCGTGCTGCCCAAAACCCCGGCGGCAGTCATCCGCGAGCTGGCCAAGATCCCCGAAGTCGAAGAAGTCTCGTCGGTAAGCGGGCCGTTCGACTATCTGGTGTTCCTGCGCTGCGAAACCCACGAACAGCTCGACGACCTGCTCGACCACATCGGCCTGATCGAGGGCGTCAAGCAGACCCAGACCTCGATCGTGCTGAGCCGCAAGCTGGACCGTCGCAACGCAATCGCACCCGGCTGATGCCGGGGCACGCGTCGCCTGCTTGCGCGACAGGCGCCTGGTGCTATGTAATAGCGCTGACACCCGACTCCGGAAGTTCCATGCCGTTTCGCTTTTTCCCCTGCGCCCTGATGCTCTCCCTGCTGTGCGCGTGCTCGAGCATCAGCCAGACCACCCCCACGGGCAAAGACACCTATCGCGTCACTTACAATGCCGGCGCCAAGTTCCAGACCTGGGTCGAAGTGAAGAACATCGCGCGCGAAAAGGCCGCGGCACATTGCGAATCCCTCGGGCAGCGCCTGTCGCACCCCAAGGTCACATCCAACCACGCCACCGGCCTGATGCCCAAGGAAGCCACCATCGACTTCACTTGCGTGGCCAAGCCTGCCGCCAAGCCCGCAGCGGGCGGCAACGACCAGGCGCCCTAGCCCCGCATGAAAAGGCCCCGCCGCCATGCAAGCGCCGGGGCCGTTGGCGAAGCAGCGCGGCCGCGCCGCGGCGCGATCAAAGTTCCAGCTTCGAGATTTTCGCGCCTTCCAGCGACACGCCCGCCATCAGGCCGGCGTTATTCATGACGAAACCGACGATCGGCTGCTGCGCGGTATTGGAATCGATGCGGCCGTTGGCCCCGATATTCGCCACCGCGACCGAAGCGTCGGCCCCGACCGTCCAGCCCTTGCTGTTGCGGAATTGCTCCAGCGCCTGGTCGGTCATGAACAGCAGGATCACGGCCTTCGACTGCGCGCCCGCCTGAAAGCCGATGGATCCCGCCGAGGTGCTGTAGTAGCCCGCGTTGGCGCCGCCCACGCGCAGCACCCCCTTGCCGTGCTGGGCGCCCACCACGAAGCTGGCGCTCAGCACCGACGGGAACACCAGCACTCCCTTGGCGCGTTGCACCAGTTCCTTCGCCTGCGGCGAAGTCTGGTACAGCTTGCCCAGCGCGGCATCGGCGCCGCTGTCGATTTCCTGGCGCTGCTCGGCCGCGGTCGCGGATGCCTGCGGCGAAGTGGTGGTGCAGCCTGTGAAGACCAGGCCTGCCGCCGCCACCGACATGGCGGCCACGGCGCCGCGACGCAAAACGGGAAATTTGTCGAACATGGGATGCTCCTGTTGTTCTTGAGGCTTTTTCACTGTACTCGCCTGCACGTCGCGCGCACGCGCCAGATAGCAAGACATCCCTGCCAAATGCAACAAGCCGCTTCATCAGCGACGGCGTCGGCCGAACCGGTAGCCGTCCGTTACCAGCGTCACCCGCGCAACCACCCGGCACGCCGGATTCAGGCGGCACGGTCTCAGCGACCGATGGCGTACGCCGGCCGGCGCGGGTCGGCGGCTCCCCAGCGTATGTCCGTGCGAGTGTCGTGCCTGACCACGCACATCGCGCCGGCGCGCCAGTTGCGATCGCGCCACCACTGCACCGAATGCCCCATGGCCGCCAGCGCCTCGCCGACCGGCCGCGCCACCAGGTCCTCGATCATCAGGCGGCCCGGCTGGACGCTGTGCGGCTCGAACGACGAAGGAAAGCTGAACGTGGCGAAACGCGGCGCCTCCACAGCTTGCTGCGGGTCCATGCCGAACACCTCCATGTTCAGGAAGGTTTGCAGCATGGCCTGGCACTGTACATCGCCGCCCGGCGTACCGAAGGGCATCACATAGCCGCCGGGCCGGATCGCCAGTGAAGGATTGGGCGTCAGGCGCGGCCTGCGGCCGGGCCCGATGGCGCAGGCGTGGCCGCGCTCGGCCCACGATTGGCTGCCGCGGCCGGACGCGCACAGCCCCGTTCCCGGGATGACCGGGGTGTTGTATGAGCCATCGCTCGGCGTGGCGGAGAACGCATTGCCGTGCTTGTCGACCGCGGCCACATAGGATGTGTCCAGGCGTGGATCGGTGCGCTGCGCGTCCTCCGGCCGATGCAGGCGCGGCCTGCTCAGCCCGGCGTCGAGCAAATCGCCGGCGGCAGGGATATCCGGACCGGCGCGGTCGGCCAGGATCATCGCCAGGCGCTCGCGGGCATAAGCCTTGGACAGCAGCACGTCCTGCGGCACCGGTTTGTGGCGCGGGTCGCCGTAGTGCACTTCGCGATCGGCGAACGCCAGCTTGATCGCTTCCGTCAGCAGGTGGATATAGGACGCCGAGTTGTGCCCCAGCGTCCGCAGGTCGCGCGACTCCAGGATGTTCAGCATCTGCAGCAGCGTGGGCCCCTGGCACCAGAAGCCGCAACTGTACAGGCGCGTGCCGTGGAAGTCGGTGCTCAAGGCTGGCTCCACCTCGACCGAGAAGTCGCGCAGGTCCTCATGCGTCAGCAGCCCGCCGTTTTCCCGATGGTAGGCGACCATGCGCGCCGCGATGTCGCCCTGGTAGAAGGCGCGCCGCGCCGCCGCCAGGCCGGCCAGGCGGCCCGCCGAGGCATGCGCGCGCTCTTCGTCGGCCATGTACTGCAGGCTCGCCGCCAGGTCGGCCTGGCGGAACACCTCGCCGGCGGCCGGTGGCCGCCCGCCGGGCAAATACACCGCGGCGCTGGAGGACCAGCGCCGGTAGTTGTCCTGGTGATCGGCCAGCACCTCGGCCATCAGCGGGTACATGACGAAGCCATCGCGCGCAAAGCCGATCGCGGCCGCCGCGACGTCGCCGAACGACATGGTGCCGAAGCGCTCGAGCGCCGTAATCCACGCATCGGGCGCCGCCGGGATGACGGTGCGCAGCACACCAGCGGGAATGCGTCCGCCATACTTGTCCAGGAACAGATCCAGGCTGGCCGCGCGCGGCCAATAGCCCAGCCCGGAAATGCTCCATACTTTGCCTGTCTGCGCGTGGTAGACCAGGCACGGGGCCACGCCGCCGACGTTGACGATGTCGCTCTGCACCACCCCGAGCGCAATGCCCGCCGCCACGCCGGCATCGATGGCATTGCCGCCGGCCTGAAGGATCTGGGCGCCCGCATGGGTGGCCAGGTAGTGGCCGGCCGAGATCATGTGGTCCATGCCCGCCAGCGTGGGCCGCATGGACAATGGCGCACTTCCCTGGGTCAGGTCCGGATCCGCGGTATTCATGATGGAGACTCCGCCTTCATTGGGGTTTGATGCCGAGCCGGCCGGTCACGTCCTTCCACCGGCGGTACTCGGTCTCGATGAATTGCCGGAACTGTTCGGGCGTATTGCCCTGGGCCAGGACATCGCGTTCTTCCAGGGCCGTGCGCATCGCCGGCGTCGCGAGCGCTGCCACGGTAGCCTGCTGGACTTTGTCCAGGATGGGCCGCGGCGTGCCGGCCGGCGCCAGCAGGCCATACCACGAGCCGCCAAGCAGTTGCGGATAGCCTGCCTCGGCGGTGGTGGGAATCTCCGGCGCCTTGGCCAGCCGCCGGTCGTGCAGGATCGCCAACGCCTTGAGCTTGCCCTGGCGGATCAGCGGCAAGGTCGTGCCGGGTGTCTCGAGCGTGTATTGCACGTAGCCGCCGATCAAGTCGTTCACCAGCGCCGAACTGCCCTTGTAAGGCACATTGACGGTCTTGATGCCGGCATCCATGTTGAGCAATTCGCAGAAGAAGTAGTTGGCCGTGCTATTGCCGGGCGACGCATAATTGACTTCGCCCGGATGCTGCCGCGCATACTCCACGAGCTCCGGCAGCGTATTCGGCGGAAACGCCGGGTTGGCCACCAGGATGAACGGCCCGTTGCCCACCAGCGTGATCGGGGCCAGGTCGGCCATGGGATCGTACTGCAGCCCCTTCATGGTAAGCGGCGCGCCGGTCAGCGGCGACGCCGTGGCGAACAGCAAGGTGTAGCCGTCGGGCGCCGAGCGCACCACCTGCTGGGTGGCGATGGTGCCGCTGGCCCCCGGGCGATTCTCGACGACGACCTGCTGCCCCAGGCTGCGTGAAAACTGCTCGGCCAGCAGGCGGGCCACCGTGTCCGTGCCGCCGCCCGGCGGGTAGCCCACGACCAAGCGGATCGGCTGGGTGGGCCAGCCCGCCGCTGCCCTCGCCGTGCGCAGCAGCCCCAGCCCGGCCAGCGTCGCGCCGCCCAACAGGCCCATGAAACGGCGGCGCGCCGGGGCGTTCTTCTCGTCTACTGATACAGCGTTAACCATAGAGATGCTCCTTGGTCGATCCGCCCGTACGTCGCGGAGAATGGCGTCAGTTCGCCTTCAGGCCCAAGTCCTGGACGATTTTCCTTTCGGCTTCGAATTGCTCGGCGGCATAGCGCGCGTAGGCGGCGCTGTCCAGGTAGACCAGTTCCTGCCCGTACTGGGTCAGGATGGACCGGAAGGCTTCCGATTCGGCAACACGCTTGAACGTATCGTGCAAGGTTTGCAGGATCTCCGGCGGCAGCCCCTTGGGGGCGGCGATGCCGAACGGGGCATATGCCGCCGGCGTGCCGTCCAGCTCGTGCAGGGTCGGCACGTCGGGAAACTGCGCGCTGCGCGCGTCGCCCCAGGTCACCAGCATGCGCATCTTGCCCGCCTGCACCATTGGCAGGACCGTGGTGGAACCGGCATAGGCCTGCAACTGCCCGCCCAGCACGCCCTGGATCACGTCGGACTCGCCCTTGTAGGGAATGTGCCGCCAGGTCACGCCATTGCGCCTGGCGATGTCCTCCATCATCACGTTGGAGGCACTGCCCACGCTCGCCGTGCCGTACGCGATGTCACCCGGGTGCTTGCGGGCGTAGTCGATGAACCCGGCCCAGTCACGGTACGGGGCATTGGCCGGGACGGCCACGCCGAGCGTATAGCCGCTGAGCATCATCACGTAGGTGAAATCGCGGTTCGGGTCGTAGCCCATGTCCTGGATATGCGGCATGCGGAACACCGGGCTGGGCAGGATCGCCAGCGTATAGCCGTCCGGCTCGGCGTTCGCCAGCGCGCGGGCCCCCAGGGTGGCGCCTGCGCCCCCCTTGTTCTCGATGATGATGGACTGGCCCAGCTCGGGCGCCGCCAGCTCGGCGAACTTGCGCACCACCGTGTCGGTCGAACCGCCCGGCTGGTATGGCACGACGATGCGGATGGTGCGCTCGGGATAGGCGGCATGGGCCGTTGCCAGGGCGGCGCAGGCCAGCGCGGCCCCCATGCCGATCGCGCGCAGGATGTGACAGAGTGTCATGGTGTTCCTCCCCTTCAGACGGCCGACCAGGCAGCCGCGAAGGCGCGCTGGAAGTTTCCGCCCAGCACGCCAAGAATCTGCGTCTCGCTCAGGCCGCCGCGCGCCAGCGCCGCGGTCAACTCGGGGAACTGCGCGGGCGTGGGCGTTTCCGTGGGGTAGCGCGCTTCCATCACGTCGCCGAACGCGTTCGAAAAATCCCCCCCCGACGCGGCGTACTTGGTACGCGACATCACCATCACATGGCGCACCGCCTCGTACGTGTCCACCGCAGGAAAATCCGTGCCGATGCCAACGTGCTCGTATCCGACCAGTTCGCCGATGTAGCGCACATTGGCGACGAAATCGTCCAGCGTCGGCTGCTGCTTCGGATCGCCGCGCCAGTTCAGGTAGGCATGAATGCTGCAGCCGATCACGCCGCCGGTCGCCGCCACCGCCTTGAGCACCTCGTCGGACTTGTTGCGCGGCCGCGGGATCACAGCATTGGCATTGGCGTGCGTCAGCAGCACCGGGCGCGAACTGTGCCGCGCCGCGTCCAGGCAGGTCTGCGCGGCGCAGTGGCTCAAGTCGATGGCGATACCGACCCGGTTGAGCTCGGCCACCATCTCGATACCCAGCGCCGACAGACCGGCGTTGCGGCGCTCCAGGCAGCCGTCGCCCAGCAGATTGGCCTCGTTGTACGTCAACTGGATGACCCGCATGCCGAGCGTATGGAACAGCGCCACCCGGTCCAGTTGGTCCTCCAATGGACGGCCGTTCTGCCAGCCCATGATCAGCCCCAGCTTGCCGGCCTGCTTGGCGCGCACGATGTCTTCGGCGCGCTCGACCAGCAGCCAGCCGGAATCGGGGTCGAGCGCGCGCTGCCGCCACGCCATCACATCCTTGAGCGCCTGCTCGAAGTCCGAGCGCATGTCGGTCACGGTGAGGTTGATGGCATTGACGCCACCGGCCCGCATATCGCGAGTGCTGCCGTCGCTGAAAAACACCAGGCCGTCGACCACGACGGCCTGCTCGTGCAACAAGGATGATGAACGCATTGGAGTATCCCCTTTTGTCATGTGGTGCATGGGTGGCATCCGCCCTGCCTCAGCCGGCAAAGCGCGCAAGTCGGAACGGTTGGATGTCGACACGCGGCGTGCGGCCCAAGATCAGGTCGGCCATCAGTTCGCCCGCGGCGGGACCGACGCCGAACCCGTGGCCGGAAAACCCCGAGGCCAGATAAAACCCGGGTATGCCGTCCACCTGCGACATCACCGGCAAGGCGTCCGGCGTGACATCGATATAGCCACCCCAGGCGTGCGCAATGCGCGCCGCATTGAAAACCGGGAAGGCCGCCGTCAGCCGCCGCCATGCCGTCGCGATCGCGCCCGCCGAAGGCGCGGGATCGAGCACGCGGCAGCGTTCGAACGGGCTGACATCATCCAGCGCAAAGCGGCGCGGAATAGCCAGCTCCTCGAAGAACCGCTTGCCGAAGCGCACCTTCACGAAGGCATTATTGGCAAGCCAGGCGCGCAGGAACTTGCTCATCAGGCGGAAACTGTCCGGCACCACGTCCGCCATCGAGGCGCCGAACTGCGAAACTGTATATCCGCCATCGGCCCGCTTGCGGCAGGTGAACGTCTTGCCATTCACCGTGGCCGACAACGGCGCATCGAAAGGTCCGGTACGCAACACCGAGCCGCGCACTTTCAGCTGCGGGAATTCGACGCCGCTGTTGCCGCAGAACAGGCGCGACCATGCGCCCCCCGCCAGCAGGACGGCTTGCGCCTTGATCAGGCCGCGTTCAGTCACCACGCCCGCGACACGGCCGGCCTGCAGGTCCAGCCCGCGCGCGGCGCAACGCTCCAGCACCACCGCGCCATGCCCGCGGGCCAGCCCGGCGATGGCCTGCGTGGCCAGGCCGGGTTCCGCGACGCCGTCCGTCGGGCTGTAGAGCGCCCCGCTCCAGGGCCTGGGCGATTCTGGCAAATGGCGCAGCACCGCGGCCCGATCCAGCAGGGTCGCCCCGGTTTCGCAAGAGCGGGCCAGGTCCAGCCAGCGCTGGTGCCGTTGCGCATCGTGCCCGTCCTCTTGCAGGTAAAGAATGCCGGTGCGGCGGAAGCCGACCTCCGCGCGAGCCTGGATCTCGCCCCACAGCTGATTGGCGCGCAGCGCCAGCGGCACTTCCGCCGGATCGCGATCCAGCGTGCGCACCCAGCCCCAGTTGCGCGACGACTGCTCGCCGGCCAGCACGCCCTTTTCCAGCACGCAGACCCGCATGCCGGCCTGGGCCAGCGCGTACGCCGTGCAAGTCCCGATGATGCCGCCGCCGATGATGGCCACATCCACCGCCTCGGGCAGTACCGGCCGGTTTTCTGATGACATATCGAATATCGATAACTATAATTTGATATTCGATTATTATTTATCGATTAATGGTGAATGGCAACCACCTTGGCGCCCCGGGCGGCAGCAAAGGCGGTGATAACATCGCCAGTCAAATACGTTACGCAATGCGATAGCTTGGCGCGCCGGGCTGTCGCCGGGAACATCGATGGCCGATTCGGCGCTATTCATCCAATCTCTGGAAAAAGGCCTCGCGGTCCTGGAAGCCTTCCGCAACTGCGAGACCATGAACCTGCGCGAAATCGCGCAAGCCTGCGACATCACCAGCGGCTCGGCGCAGCGCGTGGCCTACACCCTGGAGCAGTGCGGCTATCTGAAGAAAGACGCGTACAGCAAGCGCTACCGCGTCACTGTCAAGGCGGTGGGCCTGGGCTACAGCTACTTGGCCCGCGAACCGCTCTTCCAGAACGCCCACGCGGTGCTGCACCAGTTGAACCAGGAATCGGGAGAGATCGTCAACCTGTCGGTGCCCGACGAACACAACAGCATGGTGTTCGTCATGCGCGTGCCCACCTCTCAGCACATCCCCGTTTATATGCCGACCGGCACGCGCATCCCCATGCCGGCCTCTTCCTCGGGCCGGGCCGTGCTGGCGCACCTGCCGCCCGATGAGGCCGAGCGCCGGCTGGCCAGTGCGCCGCTGCAGAAATACACGCCGCACAGCACCACCGAGGTCGAGGTATTGCGGGACTTGATCGCCGAGGCGCGCGAGAACCGCTACGCCTATGCGGACGAGGAATTCTTCCAGGGCGACGTCAATGTGGCCGCCGCCATTCTGAACGAAGACAGCCAGCCCATCGCGGCCATCAACATCTCCGTGCCGAAGCCCCGGTGGACCCTCGAGCGCGCCCGCCACGAGCTCGGCCCCCTCGTCATCCGCGCCGCCCGCGCCATTAGCAAGAACACAACTTGATCTGGCGCAAGTCAAACACGCGCGCAACGCCCCGCACGCCAGACAATTGCCCTATCGTAGTGCCTGTGTGATGCACCTCCTCTCTCCAGGTACGACACACACATCTTGGTAATGCTTGTTGCCCCGCATGGTCTGCCATGCGGGGCGTTTTTTTGCCGATTGGCAAGTATCCAAGCCAGAGCCAGCTCAGTTCCTTATGATGCGTTCGCGCTTGACGTCAGGGCTGGCGCCGGTCTTGGCGCTGGTTGCACGGTACGAAGATGCGGATGCACCGGAAACTGCTGGCGACGCAGCCCCAGCCCCCACAGCACACGTGGCGGCGATCTCCGGGATATGCACCATGGTCGGCTCCTGGATAACACGTGAGTCAGAATCGCTCACAGTGTTCGCTTCATAGCGATTCCCCCACGACGGGCACTCTGGTGTTTTCTTCGTGCATTTCTTCGTGCGCTCCGGATTGCAGTACCACTCATCAAAAACCGCCTCATACTCCGCCTTCCGAAAGGTGTTCCCAATGGCAACGTTGTCGTTTGAGGCGTCGCGTAAACGTATCGGCGAACCGCAAGTATCTTGAAAGGTATTATTTTCAATACGGTTATCGCTGGAGTGGTGGGCCAGATAAATCGAATGCAACGCACCACACCCGCGCAGGTTGCGAATACTGATGAAGTGGTTATCACGGATCACGTTATGGCGCGAATTAACCAAACGCAGCGCTGCGGTACTCGGCCGATCGTTTGGTCTAACTTGGCCAATCTTGCGAAATACCATGTCCTGAATAATATTGTTGCCCAAGTTCGTATTGGGCCGCTCTCGGTCCCCATCGAAAGACATTGCGGTAAGGTAATTGGTGATCTCTAGACCTGAGAACATAAAGCGCGCTCCATTTTGGTCCCGGGCTTTCAGGATGAACCAAGTGCCACCCTTGCCATCACCGTCAAATATTGGCCGCGATGGAGATCCAGGCCGAGCTACAACCTCAAAACGCACGTCCGCCGGAGGCCGGCCGATTCGCACATGTTGGCCTACGTAGCGTCCTGGAGCAATCTCGATCCGGACCGAATCTGCACCTTTCTTGGCCCGAACATAAGCAATGTCCAACGCCTTCTGCAAGGATCGCAGCGCCTGATCAGGTCCCTGCCCATTGGCTTGGTCGGAGCCGTGAGGATCGAGGTATAAGACTACTCCACCCGCATAGGCAGCCAGTGGCGAAATCGCGACCAGGAATATTGCTGAGAAGAAGATATTCCGCAGGCGGGCAAAAAGGTTCCACATAGGTACCCCGAATAGGTTGAGGACGAGGAATATTCTATGGCGGTTCCGCTACAGACATCGTAACGAGATTAATAATTCTGATGGACCTGGGCACGAAAACTGCTTCGAAGGCCTCTCTTACACAGGGAGCCCGCCATGAAATCTCATCTACCGCACCGCCCTTCTAGCAAATCCCAAACGGGGAACGCCAGCGCATCCGAGGCACAAAACCCGGACACTCCCCAGTCAGATATCGGCGACGAAGTGCAAAAAGGGATCCGGCACGCCAACCAGCACGACGGACGAGACGGTTCCCGCCCTTCCCAGGCCGGAGGCCTGGATTCGCCGGAAGGCAAGGCGACACAGTTCGACGGCAACCCCAACCCGCAAGGCGACGATGAGTCGGGCGTGCTGAAGCCGCGCGACGATACGCCAGCGGTGCTGCGCAAGCGGTCCGGCCCGCGCAGCGGCTAGGCCAGTAGCGACGGGAACACCATTTGCTGCCTGCGGCGGTTTTCCAGGAGACCGACATGGGCACGATGAACAATTTGTGGGACTGGCCTTGCCCCGTTTCTCCGGACAGTTTGTTTAACCTCTCAAGCCGCTGCCTCGAATTGCATGGGGCTGACGTAGCCCAACGTTGAGTGTTGGCGTCGGGGATTGTAGAACCGCTCGATGTAATC